>Ga0070662_100001250_pt1 | contig 15593 bp, 12 predicted proteins | sample KBSC53metaG_FD_65648 | JGI IMG/M metagenome (GOLD analysis project Ga0070662, IMG submission 65648) | Corn rhizosphere microbial communities from Kellogg Biological Station, Michigan, USA - KBS C5-3 metaG | ecosystem: Host-associated > Plants > Roots > Rhizosphere > Soil ...
CCCGTGAAGCGGTTGGTGCCCGAGCGGGTGACGGCGTTCACCGACGCGCCGGTGAAGCCGCTCTGGCGCACGTCGAAGGGCGCCAGCACCACCTGCACCTCCTGGATCGCCTCCAGGGTGATGGCCTTGCCGCCGCCCTGCCCCGCGGGGGTGCCGCTTCCCGACAGGCCGAACAGGTCGTTGTTGGGCGTCCCGTCGATCTGCAGGTTGTTGAAGCGGTTGTTGCGGCCGCCGGCGCTCACCGCGCCGGTGGTGGTGTTGGTCACCGCCAGCTGCGGCACCAGGCGCGTGAAGTCGGCCAGGTCGCGGCTCAGGGTGGGGGCGCGGCGCAGGGCGCTGTCGCTCACCACGCTGCTGGTGCCGGTGCGCCCGCTGGAGATGATCGGGTTGCGCTCGGCCACCGCGGTGATCCCGCCCAGCGCCACGGCGCCCGAGGTCAGCGCGAAGTCGTTCTGCGCGGTGGTGCCCAGGGTGAGGTGGACCCCGGTGCGGGTGGACGTCTGCAGGCCCAGGCGCGAGGCGCTGAGCGTGTAGGTGCCCGGCTGCAGGCCCGAGATGGCGTAGCGTCCGTCGGGCTGCGTGACCGTGCGCGACACCGCGCCGTTGGCCGTGTTGGTGGCCACCACGGCGGCGCCGGCCACCGGCTGGCCGTTCTCGCCCGTGACGCGCCCGGACACCGCCGACGTGGTGGTCGCCTGCGCGTGGGCGCGAGCCGGCACCAACGCCAGCGCGAACGCCCACAGCAGCATGGCTGCCGTCAACGTGAGTCGTTTCATCGAGGTCTCTCTGAGGTGATGAAGAGTGGGGAGCGTAGCCCGTGCTGCGGGATTGCCCAGCGCCAAGGTAGCGTATCAGCGTTCCGCGGGGTACGCGGGAAATGTAACGGTTAAGTCTAATGCTGCAAGGACTTCGTTCCTCTTTTCACCACCGTCCGTGGACGCCGGAACCGCGTGTCCGTTTCTGCGATCCCCATCGCCTCGGGGCCGCTCCGCACGCGCCGCAAAAGCGTCCTCAGGGGATGCGGCTCCATCCCCACGCCACCGGAAAATCCACGCCCCCGCTGGTCTTCCGGATGCATGCCGCCGCGCCGATCCATCCGTGCACCCGATCGGCCGCGGGTCGCCGCAGTCGCCGCAGAACCGTCCGGAATCCCCGAACCGGACAAGGAGGTCCCTTCGCTGCGGAACGGCCCGCCGCGGCATCCTTCATCGGCCGAACATTAAGACGGACAAAACGCACGGCATCCGCGACCGCCTCCTGTCCCGAAGCGCTCCAGTGTCCCTCCGCGAACACCGGATCCGCTCGTTCTGCCTGCGCGGTGGACCCGTCGGCGAGCGTTGCGCCGTCGGCATGCGCTGAGTGATCGAAATTTTTTAGAAGAGGGCCATTCCGGTCGGCGGGGCTCAAATCCCGACCCCGTCCTCGCGCTTTCGTCGGGCCCCTGGCACACAACCCACGTGCGGTAGACCCCCGATCGAGCAGTTCGCGGTTTGCGGCCCGTGCACCCGAGCGAGCGCCAGGTTTGCGCACAGACGGGCGCATGGATCGGCGCGCTGGCCGGCCTACGGCGCGAGGCGGGCATCCTCAACTGCGTGGCTCAGGTGGAGCAATCCTCCACAATGCGTGTTGGTCAGAGGGTGTCCACTTTAAAAATTTCGATCACTCCGCGCATTCCGCACCTTCAGCCGCGGAACGCAGGGATTCGAGCGAGCGGATGTCCGCCTGCCCCTTGCATCTCTCGATTGGAAACGATCAGCAGAGCCGAAGGAGAGGATGGGCGTCCCTCACCGGCTCTGCTGACCTGGATCCTGATGCTTCGAAGCCGGCGGCGGAATCAGCCGGTGACGTAGCGCATCACGTCGTAGCGGGTGACGATGCCGTCCAGGCGGCCGCCGCGGCGCACCAGCACGGCGGGGTTGCGCGAAAGGAGGCGCGTGACCGTGGGGAGATCGACGTGTCCGTCGACCACGGGGAGCGGCGCGTCCATCAGCTGCTGCACCGAGTTGTCCAGCAGTTGCGTGTTCTCCAGCACCTTGGCCATCAGCGTGCTTTCGGCCAGGTGCCCCACGCAGTCGCCCTCGGCCACCACGGGAAGCTGCGAGATGTTGTGGCGGGTGATGAAGCCCAGCGCCTGCCGCACCGGCGTTTCGGGGGCCACGGCGATCAGCTCGGGCGGCGCGCCGTCGGCCTTGCCGCGCACCACGTCGGCGGCGCTCACGCGGGCGGGCTCCAACAGGCGGTTCTCGCGCATCCAGTCGTCGCTGTACACCTTGCTCAGGTAGCGCTCGCCGGTGTCGCAGAGGACGCATACCACGCACGCGTCGGGGTCGTCCACCTCGCGCGCCACCTCCAGCGCCACGTGCGCGATCAGCCCCGACGAGCCGCCCACGAAGAGGCCCTCCTCGCGCGTGAGGCGGCGGGCCAGCGTCATCGACGCGCGGTCGTCCACGCTGCGCCACTCGTCCACCACGCTCATGTCCAGCGTGCCGGGGATCTTGTCCTGGCCGATCCCCTCCACCTTGTACGGCGCGGACTCGATCTTCTCCCCCGTCTCCCAGTACGCCTTCAGGATCGAGCCCTCGGGGTCGCCGCCGATGACGCGGACGTCCGGGTTGCGCTCCTTCAGGTAGCGGCCCACGCCGGTGATCGTCCCCCCCGTTCCCGCCGCGGCCACGAAGTGGGTGACGCGCCCCTCCGTCTGCTCCCAGATCTCCGGGCCGGTGGTGCGGTAGTGCGCCTCGGGGTTGGCCTGGTTGTAGAACTGGTCGGCCAGGACGGCGTTCGGCGTTTCCTCGGCGATGCGCTTGGCCAGGTTGACGTAGTTGTCGGGGTGGTCGGGCGCGAGCGCGGCGCTGGTCACGATCACCTCGGCGCCGAACGCGCGCAGCAGACGCACCTTCTCCTGGCTGAACTTGTCGGAGAGGGTGAAGACGCAGCGGTACCCCTTGCTGGCGGCGGCGATGGCCAGCCCCACACCGGTGTTGCCGCTGGTGCCCTCCACGATGGTGCCGCCGGGGCCCAGCCGCCCCTCGCGCTCGGCCGCCTCCACGATCGCCGGGCCGATGCGGTCCTTCACGCTCCCGCCCGGGTTCATGAACTCGGCCTTGCCGTATACCGGGGTGCGGATGCCGCGGGCGGTGGCGTTCAGGCGGATCAGCGGCGTCCACCCGATGGTCTGCACCACGTTGGCGTACGGCCGCAGGTGGCGCGGCTGGGCTACCGCCGCGTCGGGGGAGGTCAGGCTGTCGGTCATTGTCCTGTGCGGTCGCCGGGCACCGCCGGCGCTTGAGACGAGGGAGCCGCCGCGGCGCTGTCGGCCGGGTTCAGCTCGAACTTGACGGGAAGGAGGAACCACGCGGCCACCGCCTTCCCCCCGCGGGTGGCGGGGCGAAAGCGCAGGCTGCGGCCGCCCGAGAGCGCCGCGCTGTCGAAGGCCGTGTAGCCGCTGGTCTTTTCCAGGCGCACGGTGTCCACGGTGCCCTGGTCGGAGATGAAGAGGCGGAGCGTGGTCTGCCCCTCCACCTGCGCGTCCCACAGCTCCTCGGGGTACTCGAACGGGCTCGCGGAGAGCTGCCGCGGCGGCGTCTCGGGCACCGGGCCGCGCTCGCAGGCGGCGAGCAGCAGCAGGGCGGCGAGGGCGGGGGCTATCGCGGTGGCTCGCGTCATCTCCGTTGGCGGTTCAGGTGCGGGCGGACTGCGCCAGCTCGGCCAGCAGGTTCAGCGCCTGCAGCGGCGTGGTGCGGTCCACGTCCAGCGCGCGCAGGCGCTCCACGGCCGGGTGCACCGGCGGCCCGAACAGCCCCAGCTGCACCGCGGGCTCGGGCGCCGGGGCCGGCGCGGGTGCGGCGGCGGTCTCCAGCTCGCGCAGGATCTCGCGCGCGCGGGCCACCACCGTCTCCGGGAGCCCCGCCAGCCGCGCCACCTCCACGCCGTAGCTGCGGTCGGCCCCGCCGGGCACCAGGCGGCGCAGGAACACGATCCCGTCATCCACCTCGCGCACGGCCACGCTGAAGTTTACCACCCCCGGCAGGCGGTTGGAAAGCCGCGTCAGCTCGTGGTAGTGCGTGGCGAAGATCGTCTTGGCCCCCACCTGCTCGTGCAGGTGCTCGGTGGTCGCCGTGGCCACCGACAGCCCGTCCCAGGTGCTCGTCCCCCGCCCGATCTCGTCCAGCAGCACCAGCGAGCGCGCCGTGGCCCCGTGCAGGATCGCGGCCGTCTCGTTCATCTCCACCATGAAGGTGGACTGGCCGCGCGCCAGGTTGTCGCTCGCGCCCACACGGGTGAAGATGCGGTCGACGACTCCCACTTTCGCGTAGCGCGCGGGGACGTACGAGCCGAGCTGCGCCAGGAGGACGATCAGCCCCACCTGGCGCAGCACGGTGCTCTTGCCGGCCATGTTGGGCCCGGTCAGGATCATCACCCGCTCGCCGTGGTCCAGCCGCACGTCGTTGGGGATGAACTCCTCGCGCGGCATCATCGTCTCCACCACCGGGTGGCGCCCCCCGCGCACCTCCAGCGCGAAGCCGCCGTCCACCTCGGGGCGCACGAAGTCGCGCCGCACCGCCGCTTCGGCCAGCGCGGCCAGCACGTCGAGGGTGGCGATGCGCTCGGCCACGGCCTGGATGCGCGGCACCTGGCGCGCCGCCGCCTCGCGCAGCTCGGTGAAGATGCGCCCCTCCAGCGCGGCGATCTTCTCCTCCGCGCCCAGCACCTTGTCTTCCCACTCCTTCAGCTCGGGGGTGAAGTAGCGCTCCGCGTTGGCCAGCGTCTGCTTGCGCAGGTAGTCGGCGGGGACGCGCTCGGCGTGCGTGCGGGTGACCTCCAGGTAGTACCCGAACACGCGGTTGAACCCCACCTTGAGCGAGGTGATCCCCGTGCGCTCGCGCTCGCGCGCCTGCAGGCCGGCGATGAAATCCACCGCGCCGTCGCGGATGGCGCGCAGCTCGTCCAGCTCCGGGTTGCACCCGGCGAGCACCACGTTCCCGTCCGCGATCGCCACCGGCGCGTCGGAGCTCACGGTGCGCTCGATGGCGCCGCGCACGTCGTCCAGCGGATCGAGCCCCTCGAGCACGCCGCGCAGCAGGTGCGCGCGCGCCTCCGCCAGCGCCTCGCGGAGCGGAGGGACGCGCGAGAGCGAGGCGGCGAGCGCCAGCATCTCGCGGGGATTCGCGCGCGCCGAGCCGACTTTTACGGCCAGGCGTTCGAGATCGCGCACCTCTGCCAGCGCATCGCGGACGGCGCGGCGCAGCCCCGCGTTCTCCACCAGCTCGCCGACCGCGTCCAGCCGCCCGCCGATCGTGGGGACGTCCACCAGCGGCGCCAAGACCCAGCGGCGCAGCAGGCGGCCGCCCATCGGCGTCAGCGCCTCGTCCAGGACGCCGAGCAGCGTTCCCTGCGTCCCGGCGCCGCGCATCGGCTCCACCAGCTCCAGGTTCCGCCGGGTCATCTCGTCCAGCACCATCACGTGGCCGGGGCGCTCGATGCGCGGCGGCCTCAAGCCCCCGAAGCCGGCCGGCTGCACCTCGCCCAGGTACGCCAGCAGCGCCCCGCACGCGGCCACCAGCGATTCGTCCCCCGTCTCGAAGCCGTAGCCGGCCAGGTTCGAGACCCGGAAGTGCCGCTGCAGCTCGTCCGCCGCCTGGCGGTGGTCGAAGAGCCAGTCGGGGCGGTACGTCCGCGTCACCTCGCCCGCGCCGGGGATGGGGAACAGCTCCCAGGTGCGGGGGAGAAGGAGCTCGGCGGGCTGGAACACGCCCAGCGCGTCGGGGAGATCCTCCCAGCTCACGCGGCGGACGGACATCTCCCCCGTGGTCAGGTCCCCCAGCGCGAGCCCGACCGTCCCCTCGCCCGCCGCGTCGCCGGCGATGGCGCCCAGGAAGTTGTTGCGGCGCGCATCGAGCAGCGAATCGCTGAAGACGGCGCCGGGGGTGACCATCTCGGTCACCTCGCGGCGGACCAGGCCCTTGGCGAGGGCGGGGTCTTCCACCTGGTCGCAGATGGCCACGCGGCGGCCGGCGGCCACCAGGCGGCGGAGGTAGGTCTCCAGCGCGTGCGCGGGGATGCCGGCGAGCGGCGCCCTGCTCCCGCCGTTGTTGCGCGAGGTGAGCGTCAGGTCGAGAAGCTTCGACCCTTCGACGGCATCGTCGTTGAACAGCTCGTAGAAGTCGCCGACGCGGAAGAAGACGAGCGCGTCCGGGTGGCGCGCCTTGATCTCGCGCCACTGCAGCATCAGCGGGGTGTCTTCGGACGCCATCCTGAGCGGGAACGGGAGGCGCGCCGGCCGTGCCGGCGACGGGGACTGCGATCGGTGCGGAAGTGGCCGGAATCTATGCGGCTGCGGAGGATGCGGCAACGGCAGGGGACGATGACATGCACGGAGGGAACGTAGGAGGGGACAGGGGACAGGGGACAGGGGACAGGGGACAGGGGACAGGGGACAGGGGACAGGGGACAGGGGACAGGGGACAGGGGACAGGGGACACTGCTCAGGTCAGTCGGGTACGCAGCCGAGTGAGCATTTTGCTGATCTGCGTAATCAAGCCCAGTGCGAATGCCGCAACTTCTTCATCGAGGTAGCCCAGGCGTATCGCGAGCATCAGGAAAGTCTCGGTTTCCATCAGCGAGCCTTTTGCGATGGAGAGAAAATGAGCGTACTCACGGGTACTGAACCGCGCGTGACCCTCGGCGATGTTGGCCGGGACGGAAGCTGCCGCTCGCGTGATCTGCGAAACGAGGCGATACGTTTCGTCCTTCGGAAAGCGGTGTGAAAGGCGATAGATCTCCACCGTGAGATCCATCGCCTTCTGCCAGACGGTAAGGTCTCGATGCGAGCCAATCCGGCGTGTCGACGCTTTCTCCACCGGCTCTCCCCCTGTCCCTGCCCGCTGTTCCCTGTCCCCTGTCCCCTGTCCCCTGTCCCCTACCCCCTATCCCCTGTCCCCTATCCCCTGTCCCCTGTCCCCTATCCAGCGTGCACCGGGAGCGTGAAGTAGAACCGGCTCCCCTTCCCCCGCTCGCTCTCGGCCCACATGCGGCCGCCCTGCGCCTCCACGATGGCGCGCGACAACGGGAGTCCCATCCCCCGCGCGGGGACGTCGCCGCTCCAGAGGGGGGTGAAGAGGTCGGCCAGCGCGGCGGGCTCGATCCCCTCGCCGGTGTCGGCCACGCTGAAGCGCACGGCGCCGTCCACCCGCTCGGCCTCCACCACGATGCTGCCGCCGGCCGTGGTGTGCCGCACCGCGTTTCCCACCAGGTTGCCCAGCACCTGCAGCGTGCGGTCGCGGTCGCCGACCACGGCCGGGAGGCCGTCGGGGACGCGCGCCTCGAAGCGCACCCGGCCGCGCGCGGCCAGCGGCTCCAGCAGCATGGCCGCCTCGCGCAGCACCAGGCAGGGGCGGAACACCGCGCGCTCCACCGGCAGGCTCCCCGCCTCCAGCCGGGTCACGTCGGCCAGGTCCTGCACCAGGTGGCGGATCTGTTCGGCGGCCAGCACCACCGCCTCCAGCGGCGGGCGCTGCGGGCCGCTCCCCGCGCCGTCGTCCAGCGCCGCGGTGGCGTTCAGCAGGATGGTGCTGAGCGGGTTGCGCACCTCGTGGCTCACCATCGACACCACCTTCTGGCGCGCGGCGGCCTCGTTCCGCACGCTGCGGTAGAGGCGCGCGTTGTCCACGTACAGCGCCGCGCGGCGCGCCACCTCTTCGGCCAGCGCCACGTCGCGCGGCGCGAAGGCGCGCCCGCCGGTGCGCATCAGCGTGAGCACCCCCACCGTGTGCTCCCGGGCCACCAGGGGAACGAAGAGGATGGAGCTGAGCTCCAGCCGTTCGAGGAGCGCCCGGTGCCGCGCGTCCATCGCCAACCCTTCGGCGAAGGCGGGCGTCACCTGCGCCACCACGTCGGTCTGGCCGGTGGCGATCGCCCGCGCCACGCGGCTGTGCGGGTTCTTCGGCGGGGGATACAGCTCCCGCATCTCCTCCAGCACCCGGTCGATCCGCGGCTCGCGGTGCAGGGTGATCACGCGGCCGAAGCGGCCGTCGTCGTCCACCTCGTCCAGGATACAGCCGTCGGCCAGCCGGGGGACCACCAGGGTGGCCAGCCGCGCCAGCGTTTCGCGGTGGTCCAGGCTGCCGCTGAGCGCCGCGCCCACCTCGGCCAGGAACGCGGAGCGCCGCTCGGCCGCCTGCGCGTTGCGCCGCGCCCGCCGCTCGCGCCGCAGCGCCCGCCGCCGCTCGTGGGTGAGCGCCGCCAGCACCAGCCCCGTCACCGCTACCAGCGCCAGGTACGCCTGCACCAGGAGCAGCGCCTGCTGCGCGTCGCCCGCCAGCAGCGGGTTGTAGATCACGTACGCCGCCCGCGCCACCCCGGCGAACGCCACCGCGGCGGTCACCGCGCTGGCGCCGCGCAGCCCCGTGCGCATCGCCGCCCAGGTGACGAAGGGGAAGACGGCGTAGCTGAGCGGCACCGCCGCCCCGTACCAGTCGCGCGTGCCGCCGAAGGCCAGCAGCGTCACCAGCACCGCGCCCGCCACCGCCGCGGCCAGCTCCAGCGCCTGCGCGCGGGAAAGCGGCCGGCGCGCGGCACCCCACGCCAGGATCAGCGGCGCGGCCACCAGCACGCCGGTGCCGTTCCCGGTCCACCACACCAGCGCGGTGGCGGGCGCGCGCTGCCAGGGCAGCATCCCCCACAGCAGCAGCCCGCCCACGCCCAGCAGCGCGCTGGCCGCCGGGCCGGGGAGCGCCGCCAGGGGCACGAAGCGGAGCACGTCGCGCACGCCCGCCAGCGACAGGCGCACGCGCCAGACGCGGCCCAGCAGCCACGCCCCGACCACCGCGTCCAGCACGTTGCCGGCGCCCGCCAGCATCGCGTACGGGAGCGCCACGCCGGTGGTGAGCGTCACCGCCACGGCCGCCACGTACACGGCGGGCCAGTAGCGCATCCCCATCAGCAGCAGCCCGGCCAGCGCCACGCCCGAGGGCGGCCACACCGGGCTGGCGTTGGCCTGCACGAAGGCGAGCGACAGCCCCACCCGCCCGGCCACGAAATAGGCCAGGGCCAGGAGCGTCGCGCGAAGCAGCGCCCGTGAGAGCGTGGAGATGGAGCGGGGCAAGAAAAGGAAGACGGCGCGTTCCGGGAGGGAAACCAGTCGACGGGTGAGAAAGCTACCGGCGTTCCGCCCGCGCGGCAACGCTTTCGCCGCCCGCCGCCCACGGGGAACGCACCTTGCGCATCATCCCCTTCGAGCGAAGTTCCGGGATCTTCAGACCAGGGGAGAGGGCACGATGGGTGACGAGCTCGAGGCACGCGCCGAGGCGCGAGAGGACGGCGGCCAGGCGGGCGGCCAGGCCGCGGGCGACCCCGCGCGCGCGGACGCCGGCGAGCAGTGGCGGCGCGGGTTCCTGGACCCCGAGAACTGGCACGACTTGGCCGAGCGCGGCACCCCGCGCAACGGCTGACCGGCTTCGGCGCCGCGCGTCGGCGAACGGGAATGCGAGGACGAACGGCGGGTGATGGAGAGCGGGCGCGCGGCGGATCGACCGCCGTGCGCCCGTTCGTCATCACTGCCCCACTTCACCAACGAATCGGCAGATCCCACCGTCGCACTCGCACCTGTCGCACGATTATTCGCTCCGCGTCATCAGCTCCGGCAGGCCGTCGCCACGCCGAGTCAGCAGCAGCAGGCCGCGGCCCCACTCCGACGCTTCGGAGACGCTCCGCCCCTCGCCCAGCGCCTGGTAGAAGCCGGTGGAGAAGGTGATCGCCGCCTCGTCCTCGAGCGGCCCGTCCGTCGTGATCACGTACGGCACAGACGCCAGGATCGCCTCCGCGTTCTCGCGGCTGTGGCACGCGTTCAGGATCACGCACTCCACCGTCCCGCGCAGCTGCGAAAAGATCACGCGCAGCCCCTCGGCCGCGGCCGGGAGCGCGCGGCCGTCGTCGTCCTCGAAGAGCAGCTCGCCGGTCTCCGCGTCTCCATGCCCGGCGAAGTGGACCACGCGCGGGCGGAGGGAGAGCAGCGCCTGGAGAAAGTCGTCGGGCCGCACCGCCATCCGCACCTGCAGGTCGATCACCCGCTTCAACCCCGAGCGCTCCAGCGCGTTGCGCACCGCCCTCGCCTCGCGGTCCACGCGCAGCCACGCCTGGTGGTCGGGCGAGGCGGCGACGAACAGGACCGCGAACGGTGAAGCAGCGGGCTCCTGCGGCATGGGGCCGCCGGACGCCTGCCTCAAGTCCGTGTACAGATCGCGGCCGGCCACGTGCACGGTATTCCCGTTGCCGGAAACGTTCACCGTCTGGGTGTTCCCGGCGTCGCGAGCGATCGGCTCGCGGTACACCTCGGCCGCGCGGTCGTGGAACCCCTGCTGCGCGTAGAGCTCGGCGATGATCTCGGGCGTGGCGTGCGTCGGCGCGGCGACCGCGCCGGCCAGCGCGTCCACCAGCGCGCGCACCTCGGGATCGCGGTTGGCGACCAGCTCCAGCCCCAGCGTGAGGAACGCCGGGCTGTTGGTGGTGTGCGGCCCCACCGTGCCGTTGGTCCGCATGGCGTCGGCCAGGCGGCGGCACAGGTCACGCGCGCGCGGGTCCGCCGGCCCGCCGCCGCGGCGGTACGCGAGCAGCGCCTCGGCCGCGCGCGCGGTTGCATCGGAAGCCACGGATCACGTCCTCCGCATGGATGGGAACACCCGCGCATGAACCGCCGGGGAAACGCCGCGAGCGTTCCCGAGAACCGTACCTCCGGCTCACTCCTTCTGCAACAGCCGCGGCGGGCCTGTCCCGGCCGGTCATCATCGGCAGCCCGCGGATTCATCGGCGGTTCCCGGGCGCGCCAGGCCGCCGGCCCGGTCGCAAGGTTCGACGGACGCCGCGCGACGTCTTCCCCAGGATCCGCGGATTCACGGATGCGAGATCAGGAGTACACGGGCACGGAGGCTCATACCGAATGCGCATGAACCGTTGGCGCAAAAGAACACCGCGAGATCGAAAGCCGAGGACCGGCGGATCGGCAGATCGGTAGATCGGGATGGGATCGAAGAAATCGAGAGCCGCCGGATCGAAGAGCCCGGCGGCACGCGGGTCACCGTCCTTTCCGGAACGGCCGCGCCACGGTGAAGTGGAACACCGTCTGGCCGTTTTCCATCATCACCAGCAGCGCGCCCTCGCTCCGCAGTTCGGCGATCGAGCGCCCGAGCAGCGCCTGGATCGGGCGGCCGTTCGCCTTGGCCGTCTGCTCCAGCATCGCCGCCTCCATCTCCCACGGAACGGGCGGAGACGCCGCCGCCGTGTCGCGCGGCCCGGCGGGGACGGCGAAGCGCTCGTACGACACGTCCACCGTGGTGCCGAACTCGTGCGCGCTCACCGTGCGCGACGCGTTGGGGTTCGACTTGCGCAGTTCCGCCTGCGTCTCGTCCGTCCGCAGCGCCGAGGTCACCTTCATGCGAAAGCGCGGCAGCCCCGCGCTGTCGAGCTTCGCCTGGAAGCGGCGGCCCACCTCCACCAGCAGCGCCCGCGCGTCGGGCGTCACGTACGGCACCGAGTGCGTCATCCTGCGCAGCACCCAGTACTCCGTGCTGTCGCCCAGGGGAACCAGCCGCCCCTGCCGCACCAGCCGCTCGATCCCCGCCTCCCCGCCCGCCTGTACGCCCAGGCTCTGCGCCACGGCGATCTGCTTCGCGTTCTTGTCGCGCCGCAGCCCCCAGATCTCGCGCCAGCGCAGCACCCGCACCCGCCCGAGCGTGGCCACCAGCGAGTCGCGCTTCGCCGCCAGCCGCGCCGCGGCCGCCGCCGAATCCGCCGCGCTCAGCGGCAGCGCCGGCGGAGACGGACGGCGGACGGCCTGCGCCGGCGCGTCGTCGGGGTCGTCCTCGCGCTCGGTCTCGTACGGGTCGCCGCGGTCGCACGCCGCCGCGGCCAGCACCGCCACCACCCCCATCGCCATCCACCTGCGCACTTTCCGCATCCGCTCCCCTTCCGCGCGTCTCGCCCTGGATGAGCCGGCCGCTGGCCGCGAAGCCCCGGCGCCTGCGCGAAACGCATACCGCCGCGCGGGTGCAACGGCTCCGGTGTCAGGGCTGCGGCGGCGGGTCCGTGTCGGGCGTGGCCGGAGGCGGCGGGGGCGTCACGCGGAGGTTGGGATCGTAGCCGAAGGGCCGCGGCGCCCATTCCCATCGCTCGTGCGGCGTGGAGGAGCCCCAGGCCGCGCCGATGGCCCCGCCGAGCAGCATTCCCCCGCCGCCCATCACGGCGATGCTCGTTCCCGCGTTGCGGAGGGGGCGGAGCGCGGCCCCGGCCACGGCGCCCACGCCACCGGCCAGGAAGGCCAGCAGCCGCGCGCGCTGCGTGGCGTTACCCGTGCGCGTGGTCCCGTGCGAAATCTCCAGCAGACGGATGCTGCGCAGCGGAAACGCCTGCTCCGCGCCCGTGACCTCGTCGCGCACCACCAGCTGCGCGGTGTCGTACTGCGTCACCTGCCCGGTAACCGGGTCGGGCCTCACCGGCGGCGCGGTCACGCGCACCCGCGCGCCGAGGAGCTGCCGCGGCTGCGCGCGGCCGGCGGCGGGAAGCGTCACGAGTGCTAGGAAAACGGCGAGAACAAAGGCGATTCGGCGATGCGTGTACATCCTTCTTTCACCCGGTTGCAGGGGAACGGGTGCACCGGAGGGCGACGTCCGAACGCACTCCACCCGCGGCGCAGGCAGTACCCGAAGGCGGGCGCACCACGCAAGGATCGGCCCCGCGCCGGCGGAGAGGCGCGCAGCGGCGACGGCGCCGGCCGCCCCTGCGGACGCGGCTTGCGCCAGGCCGCGTTCGTCCACGCGCCATCCCGGCCGGCAACCTGACTGCGGCTGCTCAGACCGCTCGAACTTCGGCGAGCCGCTTGACCGCGTAGTCGTCGTCCCAGCAGACGGCGGCTTCCCATGCGGCCGACGCTTGCGCGGCGATGTCGTGCGCGCCGTCGTCGAGGCCGGCGGCGTTGTGCGGCAGCACCAGGTCGAGGTCGGGAACGTCGACGTGCGCCTCGTCCCAGTCGATCAGCGCCACCCGGTTCGCGGTCATGCGGACGTTGGCGGGGTTGCTGGGATTGCCGTGGACGACGCATGTCTGGCGTCCGGTGAGCCGAGCCCACGCTGCTCGGCATCGGGCGACGCCCTCCGGCGGCATCGCGCCGAGGTCTACCTTCGTCCCGGTCTCGGCGTGCAGGAGGTCGGTCGACGAGCGCCAGCCCGGGCGCTGCGGCCAGCCCTGCGTCAACCGATGGAGCTGGCGGAGCGTGCCGGCCACGCGACGCCAGTCGGCCTCCGTCTCGGGCGGTGTGCCCTCCACCCAGGTCATCACCACCAGACCACCGGCGAACAGCCGGCCGTCGGTCGTCGGGATCGGCACCGGCACGGTCAGACCTGCATGATCGAGGTGTTGAAGGAGCCCAGTCTCCCACGCGAGATCCGCGTCGCTCCGGGCACCGAGACGGCCGACAGCAAGGCGCCCGTTGACGCGCACGCTCCACACGTCGTTGGCGACTCCGCCGGCGAGCGGTTCCATGCGAGCGACGTCGTCACCCCACTCCTCCAATGCCTCCCATCCCGCTGGCCACATCATGGTTTGGAGGCAGTCGTGGAGGCATCGATCGGTAACGGGATGCGGACGTGGAATGCGGACGCGGAGAGGCCGGTAGCCGCCTGACGCTTGAGATGAGCGGCCGCCGGCAGACGGTGAAGCCGGCTGCTGGACGTCCGCTCGAGGGAAGGGTCAGGCGGCATGGTGAGGGCGCAGTAAGAAGACGAACGTGTCGTCAGGACTAAAGATGTGCCCCGGCCAGGAGCGGTACCCCCTCAACCAGAGAACGCCCTGGATCCGGCGCAAGTAGAAGCCCCTGGGCGTCTCCTCGTCATCGGCCAGCGGCGCGGAGGCAACCGTGATGGAGCCTGGTGGCGCGCGGTGCCGTGACGGAGGGTGCCCCAGAAAGCCTTCCGGTTGATCCGTATACTGCAGCCTGAAGTGCGGCCCGGCTTCCATGGGGCACAGCGAGAGCCCGGCGACCGCGGCATGCTCCACGATCTGGTCGAAGGTGGCGCCGCTGCGCAAACCAAGACCGCCGACCGACCGTTCCACGATTTCGATGAGCGAACCAGAGACCGAGGTTGTGAACCGTTCATCGGCAAACAGCGCCTGCGCGGCTTCGTTCAGCCCCACCCCGGCCAGTTCGAGCCTGGACAGCAACTCCAGCTTGCCTGCGCCGCCTATCCGGATCACCCGTGTCACCGGCGGTCCGCCCGGGTTCTTCGGAGTGTGCACGCTGGTGGACATCGAGTCTCGGAGGAGCACGGGCGGTGCGTCTTGCCGCCTGAAGACACAGGGGTCACGGGGCGGGGCCGGCGCGCAACCCTGTCGTCGGACGAAGCATGGACGGCCCCGCATCCAAGTAGACCGGATTCCGATTTGCGCGCAAGTGTTAGCGGCGGTCGTAAATCTGACACTTCCGGCGGGTGAGAATCTGACCAGTCGGCAGATTGTACTCGGGCTGGCTTACGCGTGAGGCGGGAGTCAGCCACTCCAAGCACTTTGGCGACTCCACCTCAAGCGGAGGCGCCAGTGATCGGACGGGAGAAGCGGATGGGGCTCAGGATCTACCTGGAAGAGGGACTCAGCAAGAGCGAGATCGCACGCCGGCTGGACATCAGGGGGAGAGACCGGAACAGGCCGGGAGGCACATCGCCTCCCGGCCCGTTTTGTATTTGAGCCAGTCTCCTGTTTCAGGCGGGACCTCCCAGGCCCTCTTAGTACTACCGCGCGCGTGCGCGACAGACGTGGACGCCGTGCCGCTTGACCCTTTCCGTGTTCGCCGCTACCTGTTTCGGTGGATCCTTTCCCTTCCACCTCATCAAGGCGGCGCACATGGGCAAGCTCAAGCTCTCTCTGGAGCACCTGGCGGTGGAGTCGTTCGCCAGCGTGGAGCCGGCGGCGAACGGGCGCGGAACGGTGCACGGGAAGCAGGACTCGAATTACGAGACCTGCGCCGGCTATACCTGCGCCTACGTCGAGACGTGCCAGAACTGGCCGACGTGCTACATGGACTGCACGATGGAGTGCACCCTGCGCCCCCGCTGCCACTGAGGCACCGCCGAAGCCCGACGATAGCCGGAGCGAAGTTCCTCCCAGGGACGGGATGATCCGGGAAAACAGCAAGCCCCCGAGGCGCGAAAGCACCTCGGGGGCTTGAAGTACAGGGCAGTGGGCCTGGGCCGATTCGAACGGCCGACCTCACGCTTATCAGGCGTGCGCTCTAACCAACTGAGCTACAGGCCCATTGGCAACCAGGTTGGGGATGTCCGTGGGTTCGACTTGTGAGCTCTTGCTTTCGATCGCCCTGAGGCGACTTACTCGCGGCTCCAGAAAGGAGGTGATCCAGCCGCAGGTTCCCCTACGGCTACCTTGTTACGACTTCGCCCCAGTCACCGAGCTCGCCTTCGGCGGCTCCCTCCCTTGCGGGTTGGGTCACCGACTTCGGGCGCTCCCGACTCCCATGGCGTGACGGGCGGTGTGTACAAGGCCCGGGAACGTATTCACCGTGGTGTAGCTGACCCACGATTACTAGCGATTCCAGC
>Ga0070662_100001252_pt1 | contig 15589 bp, 13 predicted proteins | sample KBSC53metaG_FD_65648 | JGI IMG/M metagenome (GOLD analysis project Ga0070662, IMG submission 65648) | Corn rhizosphere microbial communities from Kellogg Biological Station, Michigan, USA - KBS C5-3 metaG | ecosystem: Host-associated > Plants > Roots > Rhizosphere > Soil ...
TTCCCCTCGCGCCTGCGTCTATCACTGGTCGATGCTCGACGGGCTCGAACGCCTCGGCATCCGCGAGGAGGCCGAGCGCATCGGCTACACCAAGGACGATTACCTCTGGCTGGTGAAGCGGACCGGCGAGCGGCTGGCTTACGATCTCAAGGTGCTCGATCGGGTCACGCGGTTCAACTACAACATCCAGCTCGGGCAGGACCGGCTGGCCGAAATCTGCCAGCGCCGCCTGGAGGCCATGCCGAACGCCGCGATCCTCTGGCGGACGGCGTTCACGGGCCTGACGCAGGACGATGCCGGGGTGACCATCGGCGCCAGTACACCCGACGGCCCGGTCGAGTTGCGGGCCAAGTACGCAATCGGCGCCGACGGGGCCGGCAGCGCGGTGCGCAAGGCGCTGGGCCTCTCGTTCGACGGCATGACCTGGCCCGAGCGCTTCGTCGCCACCAACTTGCGGCACGATTTCGAGAGCGGCGACTACTGGCAGTCGACGATGGTGGTGGACGATGAATGGGGGGCGGTGATCGTCAAGATCACCCGCGAGGGTCTGTGGCGCTGCACTTACATGGAAGACGCAGCGCTGCCCGAAGAGACCTACGTCGAGCGCATTCCGAACGCCTACGAGCACCTGCTGCCGGGCGAGGGTGGCTACGAGCTTGTCCAGTCCTCGCCCTACAAGATGCACCAGCGCTGCGCCGAGCGCTTCCGGGTCGGCCGCGTGGTGCTGGCGGGCGACGCGGCGCACGTCACCAACCCCACCGGCGGGTTCGGCCTAACCACCGGACTGTTCGACGCCTTCGCACTGTGGCCGACGTTGGCGGCGATCATTCTCGAAAACGCCGACCCGGCCTTGCTCGACACCTGGGCCGAGGAGCGGCGGCGGATCTTCCTCGACAAGACCGACCCGCAGGCCCGCGCCTACAAAGACTTCGTATTCCACGCCTGCGGCGGCGGCGAAAGGCTCGAAACGGCGCTCGAAGGCATGCGCCTGATGGTTAGCGATCCGGACTACCGGCTGCAGCGGCTGATGTTCACCAAGGGGCTTGAGACGACGAGCCCAGCGGAGAGGTAATCGGCGCCCTGAATGTCCGCAATGGGTGAAAGGCGGACATTTACCCCCGGCTCCGAACAAGGCGTGCCGCGACCTCCTTGGTAAGATCAGGATCGTCCTGATGCTGTAACAAGGCTGCTCGCGCTTCCGGCTTCTTGGATCGCATCAGATTGCTCACTAGGAATATATGGCCAGTGCCGATGGAGCGATCAGACAGCAAATCGATCAACGTCGCCAGATCCCGCGGCTGCGCCATGTCCGAGATTGCTGCCATGACCCCTTCAACCGCGGCCTTTTCGAGGCTGTGCGACTTAATCAATTTGACAAGGGTATCCCAAACAATAGGGCGCGCGGATTTGCGGCCGAAGGCACGGCCGATCCATTCGAGGAGCCACGGGTTGTAGGACCGGGTCAAATGGTCGAGCAGGACGGGGTAAATGCGCTCGCCAGGGTCCGGAATTTCCAACAGGCGAGAAGGCCTATCCACGGCGACACCGACTGCCGCCAAATCGTCCAAGAGCGGTCGCATTTCCTGCCTCCGCTGCTCAACAAGCTTGGCCTGCTCAGTTTCTTTTGCCTTGCGCATAGCTTGGTAGGCGGGATCCGCCGCCAGCCGTTTGGCGTGTTCTTCAGCAGTAACCCATCCGCGTTTGGTTGGCATTTCCGCAAGGTGAACTAGGACGCTAATGCCCGCAATGGGTCGTAAGCAGACTGCCCGCCATACGCCCTGATCGCCCAGACAGGGCGCATCTTATCGGCTTTGCTACAAATACGCGATCGTCCGCATCTCGACGCTTTGCCGCGGCGCGGCGTCGGGCGGGGTGTTCGGGTCCTCGAAGGCACTGTGGGCGGTGTGCTGGACTGCGGCCGGATCGCCGTCGAACAGCTTGAAGACCAGCGCTTCCCACGGCTGCATGTGCGGCACCCAATACCACCGATGGCCCGGATCGAACGCCAGGTTGAAGCCCCACAGCGAGCGGCGCCTGAAATCGCCGAGGCCGCCGACGACTTCGCTGTCGAACAGGTCCTGGCGCTTGACTGTGCTCGCATCGCACACCGCCAGCGGCGCGCTCTCGACCATCACGATCGGGCGCCAGACATTGATCAGCATGTGCCGCCGCTCGAGCCGCCGCTCGGCTTCGTCGGCGGGCAGTAGGTCGCGGGTGAAGTCGGCCACCGTCCGGGCGCCGTAATCGACGTGCGCCCCGAACGCCGGCTGGTTGTGCCCATGAGCGCCGCCGGCGTTGGTGCGGATCATCGGCCCGAAGCTGACCACCTTGTCGGCCCCGGTCAGCCGCTGCACCAGGGCTTCGGTCTGGCGTTGGTAGCGGGCGAGCTCATCTTTGTCGGCGAACTCGATCACGTCGGTCGGCTCGTCGACCAGGACAAAGCCGTTGCGCTCGAACGAGAGCTGCTCGGCAACAGGCCGAACGTCGTGGATGGTCACCCGGCGCTCGTCGACCGGCCAATAGCTCTTCTCGCGCTCGCCGGGATGGAAAGTCGCCTTCTCGCCGCGGACGACGTACTTCATCGTCGTCTCGACGTTGCAGACAACCGTCTCATAGTCACTCATGTCGGGGCTCCCACTGTGCGACGGGCGAGGGTGCGCGGGTTCGTCTCGGTCAGCGCCAAGGCGGCCAGGCCGGCAATAAGCGCCAACGCGCCCTGAATCAGCAACGGGGCCTGCAGGCCGTACAAGTCGGCCAGCTTTCCGCCGATCAGCGGGCCCAGAAAGCCGCCGCTCAGCTCGCCGACGGCGACGACCAGGCCCATCGCGGTGGCCGCCTTGGCATGCCCCAGGGTCTCGCCCGGGACCACGCCCATGAACAGCGGAAACACCCCGATACCCAGCCAGCTGACGAACATGATGGCGGCCAGTGCCGAGATCGATCCGCCGAACCACAGCGGGGCGAACGGGCACACGGCCGCCAGGAAGCAGCCGGCGATCATCGGCGGTCGGCGGCCGATCCGGTCCGACAGCCAGCTGACCACAACGCCGCCGAGGCCGGGTGTCAGGCCGAGCACGGCCATCACCCAGCCCATCGTTTTCGGCTCCCACCCGCGCGGGCCGGTGAAGAACAGTGGCAGGAAGATCGATCCGATGACAAGGCTGCCGACCATCAGGCAGCTGATCAGCGAGCACACGGCGATGTTGCGGTTTGCCAGCATCGCAAGGGGAAGCAACGGCGGGCGCACGTGGTCGGCGGCGCGCGGTGGCATCTCCGGTTCGCGGATGAAGCGCCAGACCAGCAACGCGAGAAGCAGGCCGGGCGCTCCGGCGAGATAGAAGGCGCTGCGCCAGCCGTAATGGTCGGCCAGCCACACCAGCACGATCGGGGCGATCGCCGTGCCGATCAGCGAGCCGAAGCCGTTCTGGACGATCCCGGCGTTGAGGCCCCGGCGTGTCTCGAAGCTGGCCGCGGCGATGATCGCCAGGCAGATCGGCAGGAACGGCCCTTCGACCGCGCCCATCACCATGCGGCTGGCGAACAGCGTCCAGAAACCCGGGGCGAGGCCCGACAGCACCGAGCAGACCGAGAAGATCACCATTGCCCCAAGCAGGAACGGCTTGCGGCGCCCCACCGCGTCCGACCAGCGGCCGATCAGATAGGCGCCGAGCGCCCAGGTCACCGACAGGCCCGAGCCGAGTGCGCCGACCTGGGTGTTCGACAGACCCAGATCCCTGACCACGTAGGGCGACAGGAAGGTCATCGCCATGCGGTCGAAATAGGCAAAGCCGAACGCGAGCCCGAGCAGCAGGACTACGGCCAGCTCATAGCCGATGCCGCTCGTCGGTGTGCGTTCGCGCGCCGCGGTTGCCATTCGTTCGCTCTCCCTAGCTCCCGCGCGCAGCGTGAAGCCGCGCATCGGCCTTGGCAAGAGGGGCGCGCAACGATCGGAAAGTCCGCGGCGGGGGTACTGTTGCTTGTTTGCGACAACTCGCGACAATCCATTCTGTTGATAATTGCAAAAAGCTCGCCGCGCTTGTCTGACATGTAACAGTCGTTAGGATCGATGCCGTGGAGGGAGGCCGCGGCGAGGTGCATGGCACACGCCGCTTTTTCTCCAACGAGATTTGCTCATTCCCGGCCCGTTTGCCGGGAGGGTCGCTGAGCAGGTGAAGGCATGTCGGGCTCGCCAGAGGCCCGCATTGGGAGGATACCTGATGACTTTGAAGAGCTTCGGATTCGTTTCGACCCTCGCGCTCGTGTCGGCGCTGGCCAGCCCCGCTTACGCGCAGGACAACGCGCCGGCCCAGGGCGATGCCGCGGCCGCGGCGACCACCACCACCAATGCGACCAACGCCGCGCAGCCGGCCAACACCGACTCCGACATCGGCACCCGCAATCAGGAGATCGTCGTCACGGCGGAATTCCGCCAGGCGAACCTGCAGGACACCCCGATCGCGATCACCGCGGTCAACGCCGCGATGCTCGAAGCGCGCGGCCAGACGGACGTTTCGCAGATCGCCGCGCAGGCGCCGAACGTCACGCTCGCCGCGCAGCCGCAGGGCGGCGGCATCGGCCTCATCGCCTACATCCGCGGCATCGGCCAGACCGACTTCGACTACGCTCTCGACCCGGGCGTCGGCCTGTACGTCGATGACGTTTACATCCCCACGCTGTCGAGCTCGCTGATGAAGCTGATGGACCTCGACCGCGTCGAAGTCCTGCGCGGCCCGCAGGGTACGCTGGCCGGCAAGAACTCCATCGGCGGCGCTATCAAGCTGTTCAGCGCCAAGCCCACCGGCTCGGGCGAGGGCTACCTCGAGGCGGGCTACGGCTCGTTCAACCAGATCAACGTACGCGGCATGGCCGATTTCGCGCTGACCAATAACCTGTTCGCGCGCATCTCGGGCATTTCGATGAGCCATGACGGCTGGGTCGACGTGGTCGATTATGGCCTCACTCACCCGAACTCGAACGTGCCGGCGAACAATGCGCGCGGCGCCTATCATGTGACCAACCACCTGGGCAGCCAGCACGTCACCGCCGGGCGGCTGGCCCTGCGCTGGCAGCCGAGCGACGCGCTCGAGGTCAACGTTTCGGCCGACTACACCGACGAACACGACAGCGCCGGTCCCGAAGTGCTGATCGCAGCTGGCGCCAAGGCGACCTCGGCGGCGACGTTCGATCCGGCTTCGGTGGACCCGGCCGTCAACGCCAATGGCGGCGCCTGGCTGCCCGGCAAGAACGGACAGCCGGTCCCGGTCGACTGCCATTTCGTACCCTTCGGCCAGTACAGCTGCGATACCGGCGGAACCCTGCCGAGCGGGGTCGATCGGCGGTACATGACTTATGCCAACTTCCTCGACGGCATGACCCCGACCCAGCAGGCGCCGTACAAGCCCTACGCCGCCTTGCAGAATTCCGATTTCAAGGGCTGGGGCGTGATGGGCAACGTCAAGTACAACCTGAGCGACGCCTTCAACGTCACCTGGATCAGCTCGTTCCGCAAGTACCAGTCGAACTTCGGGCAGGACCAGGATGCGACGCCGGTTCCGATCGCGCAGCTCGACAACCAGCTGAACCACCACGCGATGAGCCAGGAGCTGCGGCTCAACGGCGGCTTCGGCGACGGCTTCTTCGATTTCACGCTCGGCGGCTTCTATATGGAGCAGCACGCCCGCTACACCGCGCGTGTCGACCTCAACTACGCCGGCATCGACTTCATCCACGGGCCGGATACCACGCCGTCGACCTCGAAGGCGCTGTTCTTCAACGCCACCCTGCACCCGACCGATGCCTGGAGCGTCAGCGGCGGCGTTCGCGAGTCGTGGGACAAGAAGGTCTACACTTATTACCGCAGCAATCCGGACGGCACCGTGCCGTTCCGCGAGGCCACCAACCTGTTTATTCCGGGGGTGCCGGCTTGCGAATTCTTCCTAGGCGCTCCTACCGCGGGCCCGACCGGTATCGGAAATACCCCGAACTGCCTGCTGACCGGGCTCTACGGGGTTTCGGGTCAGTTCAAAGGCCGCCGGACGGATTGGCGCGTGGTCACCGACTACCGCTTCTCACCCGGATTCCTCGCCTATGCCTCGGTGGCGACGGGCTACATGGGCGGCGGCATCAACCCGCGGCCGTTCTTCGGCCCGTCGGCCGGCGACTGCAACGCGCCCGGCTACGTGGCTCCGGCTCCGTGTAACCAAATCCGGCCGTTCAACCCGGAGACGCTGACGACTTACGAAGTGGGCTTCAAGTCCGACTTCTTCGACCGCCGTCTGCGCATCAACGCCGCGGCGTTCTACAACAAGTTCAACGACATCATCCTGACTCTCTCGGCCTGCCCGTCGATCCCGTGCATCCAGCCGCGTAACGTCGGCAAGGCCAACGTGAAGGGCGCCGAGCTCGAGGTGACCGCCTATCCGGTGGACGGCCTCGAATTCGACGGGTCGATGAGCTACATCGACTTCAAGTACAACAAGGCTTCGGTTGCGCCGGCCGGCCTGACCGGCAACGAAGTTACGCCGTTCACGCCCAAGTGGACCTGGAGCCTGGGTGTGCAATACGATTACCACCTGGCGAACGACAGCACGCTGGGCGCGCGCGTCGATGCCGCCTACCAATCGAAGATCTATACCGAGACGTTCAACACCCAGTGGAGCCGGATCCCCAGCCGCACGATCGCCAACGGGCGGATCTACTACAAGGCGCCGAGCGACGATTGGGAGCTGTCGGTCGAGGTGAAGAACATCTTCAACAAGTACTACTTCATCACGAAGTCGGACATCACCACCGCGTTCGGCGAAGTGACCGGCCAGCCCGGCATGCCGCGGACCTGGCTGGCGACGATCCGTCGCAACTTCGGCGCGCCGAAGGCCCCGCCGCCGCCGGCTCCTGTGCTCGCTCCGGCCCCGGCTGCGCCGGTCGCGACGTACAAGCAGTGCCTCGACGGATCGGTCGTCGCGATGGACGCGCCTTGCGCCGCTCCGCCACCGCCGCCCGCTCCCGCCGTTGCGCCGCAAGGCGAGCGCGGCTGAGGCGCAAAGGCTGCTTGGAAGAAGGGGCGGCGCGAGCGATCGCGCCGCCTTTTCTTTCGCCGCCCTCCAAAACGAAAACGGCCCGCGCAAGGCGGGCCGTCGCGTTTGAAAATTGCCGTTGTCGTCAGCCGGCGTTGAGCCGCTCGCGCATTTCCTTGCCAGGCTTGAAATAAGGCACCCGTTTGGCCGGCACGGCGACCGATTCGCCCGTGCGCGGGTTGCGCCCCGTGCGCGATTCGCGCCCGCGCGTCGAAAAGGCTCCGAAGCCGCGCAGCTCGACGCGGCCACCTTCGGCCAACCGTTTGGCGATCTCGTCGAAGAAGATCGACACGACCTGTTCTATTTCATCCGGCCGAAGGTCCGGATTGTCCGCTGCCAGGGCCTGCAGAAGTTCCGATCTAATCATCTGTAACCCTTTCCCCCCACCAGGACAGCGTCACCGGATACAGCCGGACGCCGATCGCTGTCCTGCGCCAGTGCCGTCCTCGCGAACGGCGGCGGTTAGCGACCCGCAAGCACCTGATTGCCAGACAAAAAGGCGCAGCGCAATCGGGTGAATGAACAAATGTTAGTAAAGGGGGTGCGACCGCTTTCGGCTTCAAGCCTCGTCGAGCAAAGTGCCCACGTCGATCCCCAAGCGGTCCATCCGCGCGCGGACGGACGGCCACTCCTCGTCGAGGAAGCGGCGTCGCTCGCTCGTGCGCAGGCGCTCGGCCGCGCCCGACGTGACGAACATCCCAACCCCGCGCTGGACGTCGATCAACCCGTCTGCCTGGAATTGCGAATAGGCCTTGGCGACCGTCAGCGGGTTTGCGCCCTGTTCGGCGGCGAACGCCCGCACCGAAGGCAGCATGTCGCCTTCGCGGTAGCGGCCTTCGATGATCGCCGCGGCGATCAGATCGCGCAACTTGAGATAGACCGGGCGAGTAGCGTCATTCATCAGGGTGCATCAGTGCCATAATACAGCGGTGCGCGTCAAGCGAGGGAGCGGTTTCTTCTGAAACGAAACACGCTTCACACGGTTGAATTTGCCGCTAGGCTGCCGCGCGGGGGAGGGCTCAGGCCCGCAAAGCCAAGGGGACCGATGCCGTGACCTCATTCCTTCCGATCGAGCGCTGGCAGGAAGGCGACTGGATCGCGGCAATTGCGGCGGTCTCCCTGTTCGCGGTGCTGGCGATCGGCGGTCTGCTGGCGGTGCGCAAGAGCGAGGAAGTCGTTGGCCACCCGCGCGGACTGTTCGTGCTGTTCTACGCCGAGATGTGGGAGCGCTTCTCCTACTACGGGATGCGCGCCCTGCTGATCCTCTACCTGACCAAATGGTGGCTGTTCGGAGACGGCAAGGCCAACCTTATCTACGGCGCCTATACCAGCCTGGTCTACATCACCCCCGTGCTGGGCGGATGGCTGGCCGACCGCTACCTGGGCCAGCGCAAGGCGGTGCTGTTCGGCGGGGTCCTGCTGGCGTTCGGCCACCTTCTGATGGCGGTGGAGGGCAACGGCGGCCAGGCCGATCCGACGATCAATGTGTTCTGGCTCGCCCTGTCGTTCATCATCGTCGGCTCCGGCTTCCTCAAGGCCAACATTTCGGTCATCGTCGGGCAGCTCTATCGCCTGACCGACGCGCGCCGCGACGGCGCTTACACGATCTTCTACATGGGCGTGAACGTCGGCTCGGCGCTCGGCACGATCCTCGTCGGCTATCTCGGCGAGACGATCGGCTGGGGCTATGGCTTCGGCCTTGCCGGCATCGGCATGGTCTGCGGGCTGATCATCTTCGTCCTCGGCAAGCCGGCGTTGCGCGGCCGCGGTGAGGCGCCCGATCCCGCGCGGCTCAACGGGCCGACGATGGGCGTAAGGCTCGAAACGTTGCTCTATGCGATCGGCGTTCTCGCGGTGGTGGCGATCTGGCTGTTGATCCAGTACCAGAATGTGATCGGTGGTCTGCTGCTCGTTTCCGGTGTGGGGCTCCTGCTCTATGTCCTGGTCGAAGCCTTCAAGCATGACCGTGAAACGCGCGATCGCCTGTTCGCGATCATCTTCCTGATCGCGCTGGAGCCGGTGTTCTGGGGCATCTACGAACAGTCGGGCGGCTCGTTCAACCTGTTCACCGATCGTTTCGTCGACAGGGGCGGGGTGCCGACATCGCTGTTCCAGTCGATCAACCCGATCTACATCGTCCTTCTGGGGCCGCTGTTCGCCTGGTTGTGGACCGCGCTCGGCCGGCGCGGGCTCGAACCTTCGACTCCGGCCAAGTTCGGCCTCGGGCTGGTGCAAGTTGGGCTGTCGTTCCTCGTATTGGTGTGGGGGGCCGAGCTGATGGGCGGGGCAATGATCCCGGCGCTGCTCGTGTTCCTTCTCTACCTGCTGCAGACCACTGGCGAATTGTGCCTTTCGCCAGTGGGCCTGTCGGCGATGAACCGCCTGGCGCCGCGCTACATGGCTTCGCTGATCATGGGCGCATGGTTCTTCGCCACGGCCGGCGGCGAGTTCGTCGCCGGCAAGATCGGCCAGGCGATCGGTGGCGAAGGCGGTGCGATGACCAAGGAAGCCTCGCTGGCGATGTACGGCAAGATTGGCTGGATCGGCGTTGGCCTGGGCGTGGCGGTGCTGGTGGTCGCCCCGCTAGTGAAGCGCCTGATGCATCTCGATACCTTGCGCGACGACGACGTCGGCGACGACCTGCTGGGTCAGGCCGAAGCGAGCGAACCGCAGATCGCCGGGGTGCATCCGCAGACGCGCGCGTGAGCGGCGGTTAAGCCGCCTGCTTCACCTCGCCGACGATCTTGCGTGCCGCGTCGCCCAGATCCTCCGCGGGGATGATCGGCAGGCCAGAATTGGCGAGGATGGCCTTGCCCTGCTCCACATTGGTGCCTTCGAGGCGGACCACCAGCGGCACGTCGAGCTCGACTTCCTTCGCGGCGGCGACGATGCCCTCGGCGATCGTGTCGCAGCGCATGATGCCGCCGAAGATGTTGACCAGGATGCCCTTCACCGCCGGGTCGGAGAGAATGATCTTGAACGCCGCAGTGACCTTCTCCTTCGAAGCGCCGCCGCCGACGTCGAGGAAGTTGGCCGGGAAGGCGCCGTTCAATTTGATGATATCCATCGTCGCCATGGCGAGGCCGGCGCCGTTGACCATGCAGCCGATGTCGCCGTCGAGCTTGATGTAGGCGAGGTCGTGCTTCGACGCCTCGAGTTCCATCGGGTCTTCCTCGGTCTCGTCGCGCAGCGCCTCGAGATCGGGGTGGCGGAAGAGGGCGTTCGAATCGAAGCTCATCTTGGCGTCGAGCACCAGCAGCCGGCCGTCGTTCGTCTCGACCAGCGGGTTGATCTCGAGCATCGCGCAGTCGAGCGCGACGAAGGCCTCGTAAAGCTGCTTGGCGAGCTTTTGCGCCGCCTTGGCGAGGTCTCCGGTAAGCTTGAGCGCGAAGGCCACCGCGCGGCCGTGGTGCGGCATGAAGCCGGTCGCCGGATCGATCGCGATAGTGGCGATCTTTTCCGGCGTCTCGTGGGCGACGTCCTCGATGCTCATCCCGCCTTCGGTCGAGACGATCATCGCGATGCGCCCGCTTTTCCGGTCGACCAGGTAGGCGAGGTAGTATTCGTTGGCGATGTCGACGCCGTCGGTGACGTAGAGCCGGTTGACCTGCTTGCCCGCGGGGCCGGTCTGCACCGTCACCAGCGTGTTGCCGAGCATCTCCCTGGCGTTCGCCGCCACCTCGTCGGCCGAATGGGCCAGCCGCACGCCGCCCTTGGCGTCGGTCGGCAATTCCTTGAACTTGCCCTTGCCGCGCCCGCCGGCGTGGATTTGCGCTTTCACGACATAGAGCGGCCCGGGCAGCTTCTTCGCCGCGGCGACCGCTTCCTCCACGTTCAGGGCGGGATAGCCGGCGGGGATGCCGACGCCGTATTTCGCGAGGAGTTCCTTGGCCTGGTATTCGTGGATGTTCATCGGGAGCTTTCGGTCTGCCGGGAAGGGAGTGCGGGCCGCATAGGCATAGCGGGCGCCCCTTGCAATGCGTTCCGCGCGCGTCCACCTGCCCCGCGACAATGATCGACCGCCAGCGCCTGGAAGCAATCTGCCGCGAAGCCGGACAAATGGCTTTGCGCCAATGGCCGGGCCACGGTCACGCGCTCGAAAGCTGGGAGAAGACGCCCGGCAGCCCGGTCTGCACCGCCGATCTCCAAGTCGACGCCTTCCTCAAGCGCGAGCTGCAGGCCCTGCTGCCGTCTGCCGGCTGGCTGTCCGAAGAGACCGTCGACCATCCTGAACGGCTCGAGAAGGGGCTGTGCTGGCTGGTCGACCCGATCGACGGCACGCGCGACTTCATTCGCGGCCGGCCTGGCTGGGCCGTCTCGGTGGCGCTGGTCAGCGAAGGCAAGCCGCTACTCGCCTCACTCGTCGCCCCGGCGCGCGGGGAGACCTGGAGCGCCACCCCGGCCAGGGCGCCTGGCGCAATGGCCAGCGTCTGCAGGCGAGCACGCGCGCCGCGCTGCCCGGCGCGCGCGTCCCAGCCGACTCCTTGCCGAAAGAGGACAAGGACCTGACTATGGTCGACAAGCCCAACTCGATCGCGCTGCGCATCGCAATGGTCGCGGCCGACGAGGCCGATCTGATCGCCACGCTGCGCTGGGGCTTCGAATGGGATGTGGCCGCCGCGGCGCTGATCGCCCGGGAGGCCGGGGCCGCGGTCAGCGACGCGTTCGGCAAGGCGCTGGCCTACAACAAGCGCGATCCGCGCGCTTTCGGCTTGCTGGTCAGCGCCCCGGCGATCCACCGCGCGGCGATCGACCGGCTGGCAACGCGCGCGCGTGAATACGTGAAGCGGGCCAAGTAAGCGCCGGCGCTTCGCTTGCCCGCGCAAGTCTGCTAGCTCCCGCCCCGCAATGTCTCCCTTCCCCTGGTATGACCTGGCCATTCTCGCCGGACTGATCCTGATCAACGGGGTCTTCTCGATGTCCGAGCTGGCGATCGTTTCGGCCCGCACGGCGAAGCTGCGCCTGGCCGCCGAGAAAGGCAGCCACGGTGCGAAGACGGCGCTCGCGCTCGCGGGCGATCCGGGCAAGTTCCTCGCCACCGTGCAGATCGGCATCACCCTGGTCGCGGTCATCGCCGGCGCCTTTTCGGGAGCGACGCTGGGCGGACCGGTGGCCGAGCGCCTCGCCCGACTGGGGCTCGAGCCCGGCACGGCGGAACGGATTTCCCTGACGCTGGTCATCGGGTTGACGACTTTCTTCACGCTCGTCGTCGGCGAGCTCGTGCCCAAGCAGATCGCTTTGCGAGCTTCGGTGCCGATCGCGCTGGTGATGGCACGGCCGATGGCCCTGTTCGCCCGCATCGCGGCACCGTTCGTCTGGCTGCTCGACACCTCGTCATCGCTGATTCTGCAGGCGTTCGGGCTGCATCATCGCGGTGACCATCGGCTGACCGCCGAGGAGTTGCAGATGGTCTTTGCCGAGGCGACGCGCAGCGGGGTGATCGAGGAAGAGGAGCGCGCGATGCTTTCGGGTATCATGCGCCTTGGCGAGCGCCCCGTGCGCGAACTGATGACTCCGCGCACGGAGGTCGACTGGCTCGATGTGAACGCGAACGAGGCGCTCGTGCGCGAGACGATCGCCCGCTCCCCGCATTCACTGCTGCCGGTGGCGGACGGCTCGGTCGACAAGGTCGTCGGCGTGATCAAGGCGCGCGAGGTGCTGGCCTTGCTGCTCGCCGGCAAGCCCGTGCGGCTGTCGCGACTGACCAAGAAGGCCGAGGTCGTGCCCGATCAGCTCGACGCGATGGACGCACTGCGCATCCTGCAAAGCTCGGGCCTGGGCATGGCGATGGTCCACGACGAGTACGGGCATCTCGACGGGATCGTCACCCCGGCGGACCTGCTCGCCGCGATGGCCGGGCATTTCGCCAGTCACCAGGACGAGGGCGACGAACCCGAGCTGGTCGAGCGCGAGGACGGCAGCCTGTTGATCGCCGGGGCGATGGCTGCCGATGCGCTTGCCGAGCGGCTGGGAATCGACCTGCCGGAGCCCCGTGAGTTCGCCACTGCGGCGGGCTATGTCCTGTACACGCTCAAGCGGCTGCCGGTCGAAGGCGAGCACTTCACCGAGCAGGGCTGGCGCTTCGAGGTCGTCGATATGGACGGGCGCAAGATCGACAAGCTCCTAGTATCCGAGGAGTAATCCTGGCTTTTCGCACGCCCATCCGGGCGCGCGATCCTCGGCGCTGCTCCCTCCGCCTGACTTCGTCAGGCTGCGGGGCGCCTGCGGGCGGCCGGTCGGCCTTGCGGGCTACTGGTCGCAACCCGGATCAATCCTCCGATTTATGGAACTGAGACGCTCGGCGCCCAGCCGATCGCAAGCGCGAACGCGCGCCCGCAGCTGCCCCGTAGCGTAGCGAAGGGAATAGCAGCGAGGACGAGCGTCCGGATGGGCGCTCGAAAAACTAGGAAGGAATCGCCGCGCTCGCCACTTGCCCGTCACCTTCGGGCGCGGCGAGGATCGCCTGGGTCGTCGTACCCTTGTCGACAGTGAAAGTCGTCGGCGAGCCGACCGCCGAGCGGATGCCCGGGTCGGCCGTGCCGGCGCGGTTGAGGGCGCTGGTTTCGGTCGCGCTGCGTGGCGCGGGGCCGCCGAACAGGGCCTGCAGCGCTTGCTGCGCGGCGGTGCCTTCGGCCGGGCGCGGCGCGCCGGGCTGCGGCGGGGTCAGCGCGAAATCGGGCGGGACCACCAGCGGCGCTTGGCGCTGCACGGCGAACTCGTCGGGCCGGTCGCGGCCGCCGAGACCGTGGCTGGCGCACGAAGCGAGCAGAGCGGCGGCGCCGATCGCCAGGGTGGAACGGATTGAAATGCGCATCAATGGGTCTCCGCGGTGTGATCCGCCTGGTCTGTGTCGAGCGGCCGGCTCTGCGTCTGGCGCGGTTTCTCGCGCATGAACAGCGAGCGAGCAAGGATTATCAGCACGCCGATGGTGATGCAGGCATCGCTGACGTTGAATATCAGGAACGGTCGAAACGTGCCGAAATGCAAGTCGGCGTAATCAAGCACGTAGCCCAGGCGCGCCCGGTCGCGAATGTTGCCGAGCGCGCCGCCGAGCACCAACGCCAGCGGGAGAATGTCGCCGAGCTTGCGTTCGCGCAGCAACCACACCGTGACGGCAATCGCGATCAGGCCGGTGACGGCGACCAGCGCCCAGCGCATCTCGGGCGAGTTGGCGGTGAACATGCCGAGCGACACGCCGTAGTTGTGCGTGCGTGTGAAGGCGAAGAACGGCAGCAGGTCGATCGTCTGGCCACTCTGCATGTTCAGGCGATAGTCGATCACCCATTTCATGAACTGATCGGCGGCGAAAATCACCGCGGCGAGGGCGAAGCCGAGCAGGCGATTGCGAGTGGTCCGGGTCATGCGGGCTGGTCCATTTCCTCTACCACATCGCTGCAGCGGGCGCAGAGCGCGCCGTCCTCGGTCACTTCGGGCAACAGCCGCCAGCAGCGGCCGCACTTTGCGTCGACCGCCTTGCGCACGATCACCGCGTCATCGCCGCCGCGCGAAACGGCCGCGCTGATGAACAGTTCGGCGAGGAGGCTTTCATCCACGCCCTCGGGAACGGCGGCGTTGGGGACGATGACTTCGGCCTCCAGGCTGGAGCGCACGATCTTGTCGCGGCGCAGGGGTTCGATCGCCTCGGTGACCTGCTGGCGCAGGGCGCGCAATTGCGTCCACTTCATCAGGTCGGTGTCAACCAAAGGAACCGGCGGCCACTCCAGCAAGTGCACGCTGCCCGCATCGGGATAACGCGTGCCCCATACTTCCTCGGCGGTGAATACCATGACCGGCGCGGCGTAACGGATCAGCGCCTGGAACAGTGTGTCGAGCACGGTGCGGTAGGCGCGGCGCTTCGGATCGTTCGGCGCGTCGCAATAGAGGCTGTCTTTGCGGATATCGAAGAAGAATGCCGAAAGGTCCTCGTTGCAGAAGTCGGTCAGCGCGCGGACGTAAGTGTTGAAGTCGAACTCGGCGACCGCGGTGCGCAGCGTCGCATCGAGCTGGCCGAGCAGCGCGAGGACGTAGCGCTCCAGATCCGGCATCGGCTCGGCCGCCATCCGCTCGCTCTCCTCGAAGCCGTCCAATGCGCCGAGCATGTAGCGGAAGGTGTTGCGCAGCTTGCGGTACTGGTCGGCGACGCCCTTGAGGATCTCGTCGCCGATGCGGTGGTCCTCGGTGAAATCGACTGACAGCGCCCACAGGCGGATGATGTCGGCGCCGTAAGTCTCCATCACCTTGTTCGGGTCGACGGTGTTGCCGAGGCTTTTCGACATCTTCTTGCCGTCGCTGGCCATGGTGAAGCCGTGGGTCAGCACCGCGTTGTAGGGCGCGCGGCCGCGGGTGGCGCAGCTTTCGAGCAGCGATGACTGGAACCAGCCGCGGTGCTGGTCGGAGCCTTCGAGGTAAAGGTCGGCGGGCCATTGCAAGTCGGGCCAGCGGCCGCTTTCGAGCACGAACGCGTGGGTCGAGCCCGAATCGAACCACACGTCGAGGATGTCGACGATCCGCTCGTA
>Ga0070662_100001260_pt1 | contig 15569 bp, 12 predicted proteins | sample KBSC53metaG_FD_65648 | JGI IMG/M metagenome (GOLD analysis project Ga0070662, IMG submission 65648) | Corn rhizosphere microbial communities from Kellogg Biological Station, Michigan, USA - KBS C5-3 metaG | ecosystem: Host-associated > Plants > Roots > Rhizosphere > Soil ...
CCGTTCGCCGCGCCGCTTGGCTGTCGGCTGCGACGATGCTGCTCGCCGGGGCCACTCATCTGGTCGCGTTGCCGATTCCCGGCGACGTCGTGCTCTCGGTGCTCGGCGCGGAGTGGACGTTGCTGATCGCGTCGGTCGCGTGGCGTCGCCCGGCCGATGTCGAGTGCGCGCTCTGGATCGACCGACACCTCGGCGGCGCCTCCGCCTTCACGACGTTGCTCGAGGCGAGTGCGAACCCGCAGGCGCCGGGCCACGCCCAGGCCCTGCGCTGGCTCGAGCAGTGGGTGACGGCGAAGGTGCCCGCTGTCGTGCGATCGCTCCGGGAGCAGCGGCCGTCGGTTCGCGTCGCGCGCCCTCTGCTGGCGATGACGGTCTGCTCGGCGCTGGCGCTGTTCGTGGTGAGCCTGGTCGACACCGCGCCGGTCTCGAAGCGGCCGACCAGCGTGGCAAGCAACGCTGCTCTGCGCGACAAGTCGACGCCGTCGATCGAAGCGCCTGTCGCCACCCAGCTCGCCGACGAGCTCGCGAATGCGTTGCGCTCGGACGAGTCGACCGGGCAGCCGCAGGGCAGGGCAGCCCGGGATGTGTCGACGGCCGCCGGCCGGACACGAGCCGACGATGGCAACGGATCGGCGAAGCCGTCACCAGCGACGCCGCTGCCGGCAGACGCGTCGATCATGCAACGCGATCCGCGTTCGCCCGCCACGGCCGATGCGGGCAATTCGACGGGGACGGGCCGCTCAGCCGCCGCAGTGTCGGGTCGTGAGGCGGGCGCCACCGCCGACACGCGCGCCGACGTCGGCGTGTCGCGGCCGGCGACGGGTACGATCGCGCAGCCTCGATCGGCATCGAGGCTGGGCCTGGCCGGAGCCGAGCGGCAGGCCGACATGGAAGAGGCGGCCAATTTCGACGCGAGCGTGTCGACGGCTGGCGCCGCAAGGTCCGCCGGCGTCGTCGCGGCGGCGACGCCGCCGCGGGCCGTGGCCGGAACTCGCCTCACTTCCACGGAGACGAGCTATGTAGACGCATGGATGAAGGCGACCGGGCGCAGCCGATGACCACCTCACTCCCTGACGACAACGCCTTCGCCGATGCGCATCGCCGCCTGCTCGAGCTGCGCTCGTTGCTCGACCGCGTCATCGTCGGCCAGCAAGAGCTCGTCGGCCACCTCGTCACCGCGATGTTCGCGTCGGGCCACGTCCTCATGGAAGGGCTGCCGGGCCTCGGCAAGACCCATCTCGCCAAGGCGCTGGCTGCCGCGTTGGGGTTGCAGTGGGCGCGCGTGCAATGCACGCCCGACCTGATGCCGGCCGACGTCACCGGCGGCGAGATCTACGTCACCGCGGCGGGCGGCGCGTCGACGTTCGAGTTCCGGCCCGGCCCGGTGTTCGCGCAGCTCGTCCTCGTCGACGAGATCAACCGCGCGACGCCGCGCACGCAGTCGTCGCTGCTCGAGGCGATGCAGGAAGCGCAGGTGACGCATGCCGGCGTCCGCCATCGTCTGCCGAGTCCGTTCTGCGTGCTGGCGACGCAGAACCCGATCGAGCTCGAAGGCACGTATCCGCTGCCGGAGGCGCAGCTCGACCGCTTCATGTTCAAGCTGACGGTGCCGTTCCCGAGCCGCGAATCGCTGCACGGCATGCTCGACGTGTCGCTCGACAGCGAGCCCGCCGATGCGCTCGAGCCGATCGCCGGACCTGCGGACGTCCTGCGCATCGCGTCGTTGTGTCGCACCGTGCTGCTGGCCGCGCGCTGCCGCGATGCGGCGGTCGACCTCATCGTCGCGACGCAGCCCGCCCCCGGCGATGCGAACGCCGGCGCGCGCCGCCACATCCGCTACGGCGCCAGCCCGCGCGCCCTGCAGGCGCTGGTTCGCGCTGCGCGCGTTCGCGCGGTGATGGCGGGCCGCTCGCACGTCGACGTCGACGATCTCACCACGGTCGCGCTGCCGGTGCTGCGCCACCGCGTGCTCCTGCGCCTGGAAAGCGAGCTCGACGGCATGGACGCCGACACCACGCTCGCTTCGGTGATCGACGGATGGCGAGCACGGCTCTGATCCGGGCGGCGCTGCCGAGCGAGCCGGAGCTGCAATCGTTCGCGCGCGCGGCCGCGCAGCTCCTGATCGATCGCCAGGCGAGGGCGCCCGGCGCCCGCACCGTCGCGCGCCGGGCCGGTGTCGGCATCCAGCATTTCGACCATCGCGACTACGCGCCGGGCGACGAAGTCCGTCACATCGACTGGCGCCAGACGGCGCGCTTGCGCCGCCCGATCGTGCGCCGGTTCGAGTCGGAGTCGGTGTCCGACTGGAGCCTGCTCGTCGATGCCAGCTCGTCGATGGCGGTGCACGACGCGGCGAAGGCGCGCGCCGCAGTGCGGATGGCAGCGGCGCTGGCGTACGCGCTGCTCCACCTCGGTCACCGCGTCGAAGTATTGGCGTTCGGCCACCGGGTGCTCGCGCACTGCCCTCGAGGGCGAGGTCAGCATCACTATGCCGAGATCGCGCGACTGCTCGCCGCCTTGCAGCCACCGCAGTCGGGCGAGCGTTCCGAGCTCGGCGTGTGCGCGCGCCACGTGCACGGCGCTGCGTCGGCCTTCGTTGTGAGCGACTTCCTCGCCGACGACGAGATGTGCCGCGACCTCGGTGCGCTGCGCCAGCGCTGCACGGCATTGCACGCAATGCAGGTGAGCGACGGCGCCGAGACGCGCTTGCGCGAGGTCGGCGAGTTCGACCTCGTCGACGTCGAGACCGAGAGCCGGCTGCATGCCGTCTCGGGCGAGCACGCGAATGCGTCCGCAACCCGCAAGCGCGCCGCCATGACGGACCGGCTGCAGAGCTTCTGCATGCGCAGCGGCGTCGCGTTCAGCGACTGGGACGTGTCGAGGCCGTGGCAGGCCACGCTGCTCGGCCATTTGCTCCGGGCGCGATCGCGTTGCTGACGTTCGCCGCACCGCTCTGGCTCGCCGGGCTCGCACTCTTGCCGGCGATCCGCTGGCTGCATCGCGGCGGCCCGCATCGGCGCGAGGTCCGGGTGTCGCGACTGGCGCTCTGGGCCGATGCACAGGCGAACCGGCCTGCCGTCGGCGAGCGTCGCCCGCCTGATCGTGCATGGCGGCGCCGCGCGCTGCTGGCTGCGCTGCTGTTCATCGCCCTCAGCGGACCGCAGCGGTCCGATCCTCGCGTCCACATCACGCTGTGGATCGACGATTCGCTCAGCATGCTGACGCGTGAAGCGCAATCGACCCGGCTCGGCGAAGGCTTGGCGCGCGCTCGCTCGCTGCTGGCCGAGCTGCCGTCGGCCGACGTCGACGTGCGCACGCTGGCCGAGCCATGGCACGGCCTCGGCGCGCTGGACGACGCGACCGTCGCGACGGTGCTCGCCGGCGCAGGCCGACACGAGCCGGCCGCGCCGCCCGTGGCGCTGCTGCGTCGCGACAGCCAGCACTGGCTGCTGACCGACGGCGCCGACGCGACGCTGCTCGCCTGGGCCGGCGGCAGGCGACCCGACCGCGTCGTGCAGGTCGCCGGTGTCACGCGCAATGTCGGGCTCGAGCGACTGTCAGCGCGTCGGCATGCCGACGATCCTGGGACCTTCGACGTGCTTCTGCAGGTCACCAACGGAGGCACCGCCGACGAAGATCGCGCGGTCGTCTTCACGGCCGGCAGCTTAGAGGGCACCCGCGTCGACGTCGTCGGCCTGCGCGCGGGGACGTCGCAGCGGGTCGAGGTCTCGATTCCGGCATCGGCGTCGGTTCGCGCGGCCCTGCAACCGGCCGACGCGCTTCCCGAGGACGATCGGATCGACCTCGACCTCGCGCCGCTACGAAGGCGTCGCATCGCCGTCGACGCGGGCTGTCCGAAAGCGCTCGCCGCGGCCGTGGTTGCCCATCCCGCACTCGTGCTCGCACGCGCGGACGCCGGAGATGCCGAAGCGGCGCTGGACTGCGGCACGAGCGGCGCGGCGCACGACTTGCCGACGATCCGCGTCGTTGCGCAGGGCTCCGCCTCGCGCCCGCGCGGCGCGCTGAAGTGGTCGTCGGCAGTGCCGCAGTCGCGACGCAGCGAGCTCGACGGCGATCGCCTGCGGGTTGCAGCGCATCTGCTGCCGCAAGCGGCCGACGTCGTCCTGCTCGCCATCGGTGACGAGCCGGTCATCGTCAGGCGCGCCGGCGCCGTGAGCCGACTCGACACCTCGTTCGACTTCGCCGCGATGGCGGTCAGCCGCGGTCCGGAGCTGCCGCTGCTGGTGGACTGGCTGTTCGAGACCGTGCTCGATCGCCGCCTGCTCGACGCGATCGCTCTCGTCGACCGCGGCCCGCGTTCGGTCCTTGTCGCGCCGCTGCCGGTCGTCGCTGCACCCGCTGCCCCGACGTCGGCGGTGCTGCCTTCGTCGAGCGATGAAGCGAAGCTCTTGTTGCTGATCGCGTTGCTCGTCCTGTCGTGGGAGATCGCCGCGCTCGTGCGCCAGGGTCTTCATCTGCGCGCGCCGGCGACGGCGCCGAACGCGTGAACGCCGCATCGCGCAGGACCTGGGCGGCCTTCGTCCTGCAGGTGGCAGCGCTCGCCGCGCTCAGCCTTTCGCTGCTGGGCGTTTCGTGGCTCGACGCGCGCACCAAGCCGCGCTGGCTCGTGCTGGTCGATCGCTCCGACAGCGTGCCGCGTGCCGCCGCCGACCAGGCGCTCGCCGACGTCGCCGACGCCGTGCGCGCGGCCGGCGGGCGATTGCAACGGATCGAATTCGCCGGCAAGACCGGCGCACCCGCGGGCAAGGGCGACGCTGCGGCCGTGGCCCTTGAACCGTCCTCGACGCACATCGAGGCGGCGCTCGACGCGGCGCTCGCGCTCCACGCCGACGCCCCGCTCGCCGGCGTCGTCGTCGTCTCCGATGGCCAGGAGAACGTCGGCGATGCGGAACGCGCGTTGCGCGGTGCCCGCGAGGCGCGCTTGCCGCTGCAATGGGCCGCGATCGCTCGCGCGGCGCCGCCGACGCGCATCGTGCAGGTGCTGGCGCCGGGTCGGGCGCGCGTCGGCCAGCGCGTTCAGGTCACCGTGCAGCTTGCCGGCGTGCTCGATCGCGCGCTCCGCATCGAAGCGAGCGCGCGCGGGCCGAGCGGCGAGATGCAAACCGGCAGCACGGAAGTCGTCGACGAAGGCCGCGCGACGATCGTCCTCGACGCCAGCCACAGCGGCCCGCTCCTGGTCGACGTGAGCGTGCGCGATCCGGCATCGGGAGCGACGATCGATGCGTCTGCGGACGCGGCCGTGATCGACGTCGCGCCGCGTGCCGCCGTGCTTTACGTGAAAGGATCGAGCGGATCGTTCTCGCAAAGCCTTCTGGGCGGCGGCTGGTCGCTCGATGTCGTGCCGGTCGCGCGCCTCGATGGCGAAGCTGACGGACTCGACGCGTACCAGGCGGTCGTCCTCGACGACGTCGCCGTGAGCGATGCCGGCCCGCGCTTCTGGAACGCGCTCGCAGTAGCGGTCCGCGAGCGCGGCCTCGGCCTGCTCGTGCTCGGCGGCGAGCGCTCGTTCGCGCGCGGCGGCTATCGGGGATCGACGCTCGAATCGCTGCTCCCGGTGTCGTCGGAACCTGCAGCGCTCGATCAGCCGGCGAGCGTCGTTTTCGCGGTCGACAAGTCAGGCAGCATGGGCGAGGGCAGCGGCGGCGTCGAGCGCTTCCAGCTCGCCCAGCGGGCCGTGCTCGAGACCGCGCGCGGCCTCGGCCCACGCGATTCGCTGGGACTGCTGGTCTTCGACGTCGCACCCCGCGTGATCGTTCCGCTCGGGCCGGCCGCCGACCGCGTCGCGGCGCTCGGGCGCGACTGGCGCGCCAGCCCGAACGGCGGAACGCGCATCGGCCCCGCGCTCGAGGCGGCGATCGGCGAGCTCGAGCGCTCGGGCACCGGACGGCGCCTGCTCGTCGTCGTCACCGACGGCTTCAGCGACGACGCGTCGAACGCCGAGTTGCATGCGCGCCTGGCGCGCGCTCGCATCGAGACGATCGCGCTCGCGATCGGCCCGGACGCCGACGTCGCCGCCCTGCAGCGGCTGTTCGGTTCCGGCGAAGGGCAGGTGGTGCGGGTCAGCGAGAGCGCCGAGCTGCCGGGCGCCATGCGCAGCGGCCTCGAACGTCGTCGCGCGCGGGTCGAGCGCGGCGTGATCGCGGTCGAGCAGCGGCAGGCGCTGCCGTTCCACCCGGGAACGCTGGCGGACTGGCCGGCGATCGCGGCGCACGCGGTGACGCGCTCGCAGCCAGCTGCCGTCGTCGCCGTGCAGAGCCGACAGGGCGAGCCGCTGATCGCGTTCCAACGATCGGGGCGCGGTCGGGTCGTCGCCGTCACCTCCGGCTTCGGTGCCTGGACGCCCGGCTGGCTCTCGTGGCGCGAGTGGCCGCTGCTGGCGGGCGCCCTGGCAGAGTGGCTAAGCGGTACGTCGCAGAACAGGGCGGCGGCGCTCACCGTGTCCGACCTCCCTGACGAACTCCTGGTCGAGGCCGATCTTCCTTCCGCGGCCGCTACCGGCGACGGCGACCCGACGGCGATCGCCGTGACGACACCGACGACTGCGAGCCAGTCGCTGCGCACGCAGGCGATCGCCCCCAGCCGCGTGCGGGCGATGCTGCCGGACGCCGGCGCCGGCCTCTATACCTTCGTCGTCACGACGCCGTACGGCACCGAGCGGCGCCTCCACTTGCGCCAGCGCCGCGCCGAGAGCGCGACCTGGGGAGTCAACCCCGCGCTCGAGGGTTGGCGGGCCGCCGGGCTCGTCGCGATGTGGGATCCGCGCGCGATCGCGACGGCAGGCGACCGCCAGCGCGGCAGCCGGCCGCTCGACCGATCGCTGATCGCGCTGGCCCTGGCGCTTTTCCTGGGCGGCGTCCTCGTCGATCGCGCCCGAATCGCCGGCCTCGCCCGCCGATAAGGCGGTGCTAAGTGTCGTTCGTCAAAGTGGGGTGTGCGATCGAGAGAGCGAAGCGCACGCCGATCGCCCCGGCCCCGCGACCGACACCGCAACGACATGGACATCCCGAGACTGTTCGACCGCGCGAAACGACACACGGGCAGCGACGGCCAGACCGCTCGGCTGCTGGGCGTCGACCCGAATCGCGTCAGCGAATGGCGCAACGGCCATCGGTCGTGTCCGGCGAAGGTGCAGGACAAGCTTTGCGTGATCGCGAGGCTGAGCGACAGGGAGATCGCCCGGCATGTCACGCGGCGGGCCGGCCCGATCGGGCGGTCGAGCGCGACGCGCCCTCAGCTTGCCCAGGAGTTTGCGTAAGCTACTGTCCTCCGTCTTCGCGACGCTCTCCGGTCCGACATGAGAGTCCTACTGGTCGAAGACGATCCCATGCTCGGCCATGCGGTCGTCCAGGCTCTGCGTGACGCCTCGTACGCGGTCGACTGGCTGCGCGACGGGCACAGCGCCGCGGCGGCCCTTGCGCGTCACGGCTTCGAGTTCATCCTGCTCGACCTGGGACTGCCGCTGCGCGACGGCCTCGATGTCCTGGGCGATCTGCGCGCGCGCGACGATTCGACGCCGGTCCTGGTGATCACCGCGCGCGACGCCGTCGATCAGCGCATCCAAGGCCTCGATCGAGGCGCTGACGACTATCTCGTCAAGCCGTTTGCCGTCGGCGAGCTGCTCGCCCGCATGCGGGCGCTCGGGCGGCGCCGCGCCGGCGCCGCGGCGCCCGTTCTCAGCAACGGCACCCTCGCGCTCGATCCCGCGTCCAAGGCGGTCACGGTGGCCGGAACGCGGCATTCGCTCTCCAACCGCGAGTTCGCGCTGCTGCGCGAGCTGCTGGTTCGTCCCGGCGCCGTGCTGTCGCGCGCGGAGCTCGAGGACCGCATCTACGGCTGGGGCGAGGAGGTCGAGAGCAACGTCATCGAATTCATCATCCACTCGCTGCGCAAGAAGATCGGCCCCGAGAGCATTCGCAACGTGCGCGGCCTCGGCTGGATGGTCGAGCGCGCGCCGCAGGCCGAGAGCGCGCGATGAACGTCTCGCTGCGCCGGCGCCTTTCGGCCTGGCTCGGCGCATGGATCCTCGGCGTCGGCCTGCTCGCCGCGGCGCTGGCCTTCGCGATCGAATACAACGGGGCGAACAAGTTGCAGGATACGCAGCTGCAGCAGATCGCTGCCGTCCTCGCGCTGAATCCCTTGCCGACGACGGCCATGTCGTTCGAGCCGCGAAGCCTCGGCGACCGCGAGACGCATCTCGTCATCAAGCGGCTCGGCGCTGGCGGTGCCGACGCCGGCACCGGCCTGGCGCTGGCGGAACCGCTTGCACCGGGGCTGCAGACGATCCAGCAGGGCGAGGTCCTGTGGCGGGCGATCGTCAGCCAGGACGTGCTGGGCCAGCGTTTCGCGGTCGCCCAGCACATGGCGCAGCGCAACGACCTCGCCCTGGAGGTGGCAGCGCTGGCGTTGCTGCCGCTGGTGCTCTCGATTCCCGTGCTGCTGCTCGTCCTCAACCGGGTGCTGACGCGCGCGTTCGCGCCGATGGCAGCGATGACGGCCGAGGTCGATCGCCTCGACGGCAGCCAGCTGAAGGCACTCGACGAACGGCCGGTCCCGCTCGAGGCGCTGCCGCTGGTGCAGGCGATCAATCGGATGGTGCGTCGTCTTGCCATCGTCCTCGACCAGCAGCGGCGGCTCGTCTCCGACGCCGCCCACGAGCTGCGCACGCCCGTCGCCGCGCTGATCGTCCAGGCGGACAACGTGCAACACGTCAGCCTGTCCCCCGAGGCGACGACCCGCATGGCCGCGCTGCGACAGGGCCTGACGCGGATTTCGGCGCTGATCGACCAGCTCCTCAACTTCGCGCGCGTGCAAGGGGCCGCGCCCGCCGTGTCGCAGCGGCTCGATCTCAACCAGGTCGTCCGCTCGGCGATCGAGGACGTCCTGCCGATGGCGCAGGCCAAGAACGTCGATCTCGGCTGCCCGCGCATCGACGACGCGACGATCGAGGGCGATCCGCTGCATGCCCGCGTGCTCGTGCGCAACGCGGTCGACAACGCGGTCCGCTACACGCCGACCGGAGGATCGGTCGACGTGAGCGTGCTCGCCGAAGGCGACGAGGTCTGCCTGGTCGTCGAAGACACCGGCCCCGGGATCGCGCGTGAGGATCTCAAGCGCGTCTTCGAGCCGTTCGTCCGCGTCCTCGGCAGCGACGAGTCCGGCAGCGGCCTGGGCCTGGCGATCGCCCGGACCGCGGCGCAGGCGCTCGGCGGCCGCATCGAGCTCGGCGAGCGCAGCGATCGCAACTCCGGGTTGCGCTTCACCTATCGGCAGATGCGGGCCTGAGCTCGACGGGCGACTCGGCGCGAAGGTAGTCGCGCGCCCAGTCGCCCGCCGCTCCCGCGGCGAGATCGGCGGGGCGGCCGTCGGCGACGAGTCTGCCGCCTCGCATCAGGAGGACGCGGGCACCGAGCTCGACCGCGTCGGCGGCGTCGTGGGTGATGAAGATGGCGCCGGCCGCTGTCGACAGGCGCGTCTTGAGTCGAGCGATGAGGTCCTTGCGGGTGAGACGATCGACGTTGCCGAACGGCTCGTCGAGGAGCAGCAGCCTGGCGCGCGCAGCGAGGGCCCGCGCCAGCGAGACGCGTTGTGCCTCGCCGCCCGACAGCGTCGCGACGTCGCGGCCGTCGCTGTCGACGACACCCATCGACGCCAGTTCGTCGCGCGCCTTGCGCTTGCGTTCGGCCGGGCTCGCGTGTCGGATGGCGAAGGCGACGTTGCCGACCGCGTCGAGGTGCGGGTAGAGGGTCGCGTCCTGGAAGGCGATCGCGAGGGTCCGGTGTTCCGGCGCCACCCGCACCCGGCCGGCAGTCGACACCTCGCTGCCGAAGAGCGAGATGCTGCCTGCCGAAGGCGCGTCGAAGCCGGCGATCATGCGCAGCAGCGACGTCTTGCCGCTGCCCGAAGGACCGAGGATCGCGACCACCTCGCCCGCGGCGATGTCGAACGACACCGCATCGACGATCGTCCTGGCGCCGACCACGCGCGTGACCGACCGGACCGAGACGATCGGCGGCCGACGGTCGCAGGCGGCGGCGTCAGCCACGGTGAAGCGTCTCCATGCGGCCCATGCGCCACCACAGCAGGGCGATCGGCGCCGCCATCAAGGCCTGGCCGATGAGCACCCACACGGCGGCGCGGTCCATGTTCTGGTTGCGCGAGAAGGCGTAGATCTTCAGCGCCGGCGACGAGTAGCCGAACGGCTGCAGCATCAGGCTCAGGTCGAGCTCCTTCACCGATTCCATGAAGACGAGCGCACAGCCCAGCAAGAGCGCCGGGCGCACATGGCCGGCGAAGGCGACCCAGCCGGCGCGCAGCGGCGACGCACCGAAGGCCCGCGCCGTCTCGACCATCGCCGGGGGCGTGCGCCGCAGCGCGTCGAGCAGCGGCAGCATCGCGAACGGCAGGAAGCGCAGCGCTTCGGCGACGACGATCAAGGCGCGGCTGTCGCGCGCGCCGCCCAGCCACGAAGCGAGGGCGGACCCGTCGCGGCTCATCATCACGAACGCCAGCGCCAGCACCAGCGACGGCAGGAAGTAGTTGCTGAGGAAGAGCCAGGGCATGCGCTCGGCCCAGCGCGAGCGGCCGCCCGAGCGAAGGACGGCGATCGTGAGCGCGCAGATCGCCAGGACGACGAGCGCGGTCGTCGCCGAGGTGGTCGCTGCGCGCACGACGTCGCCGGCAATCGCGCCGAAGTTCGTGCGCTGCCACTGCTGCCACGCCCAGCGCACGGTCAGCCCTTGCGGGATCCAGAAGGCGGGCAACGAGCAGACGAGGCTCCAGCCGACGAGCGCGCACGTCATCGGCGTCGACAGGCGCTTGCGTGAGACGGCGGCAGCGGCGGGCGCGATCGGGTTGCGGCTCATGAGCGCGGTGCCGGCCCACGCGCCGGTCGCAACCAGCAGGACGCAGGGAACGATCAGCAGCACCGAGACGACCGCCGCGACCTCCGAGCTCTGACTCGCCAGCCACAGGTTGTGCACGCCGACGCTGAGCGTGTCGATGCCGAGTCGATCGGCGGCGGCATAGTCGCCGATCGCCTGGGCGAAGACGATCAGCAGCGTCGCCGCGAGCGGCACCGAGTACGCCGGCGCGTGGACGCGCCACAGGCGCTGCCACGGGCCGTGTCCGAGCGCGGCGGCGAGTTCGCCGAACGCGCCCGGCATGCGCGCCGAAGCGATGCGAAAGACGATGAAGGCATACGCGGACCCTGCCAACCCATGCTCGATCGCCAGGGCATGCCGGCTCTCCAGAAACGCCCAGGAAAACGCGACCGTCCAGGTGCCCGCCGTGACGTAGGGCGCGTAGAGCAGCGGCAGCAGGGCGAGCGCTGAGACGAGGCCGCGTCCGCGAAAGGCGAAGCGCGAGACCATCACCGCCGGCAGCGCGCCGACGGCCAGTGCGACGGCAGCGGCTTCGCTGGCGACCCACAGGCTGGTGCGCGCCTGACGCGGCAGGCTGGTGGTGGCGAAGTGGACCAGCCAGCCGCCGTCGAACAGCACCGGCCACGCCGAGCCGAGCAGGTAGCCGACCGGCCACAGCGCGCAGACGGCGAGGGCGAGCCCGAACGCGGTTCGCCCGAGGCGAGCGGCGAACCGGTCGCCGGTCCAGGCCGGCCGCATCGCGGTCGGCGCGAACGCGGCGTCAGCGTTCAGCGTCGAAGCCGATGGCGCTGACCAGCTTGATGACCTCTTCGCGCTTGCCGGCCATGCTGGCGAGCGGAACGAAGTCCATCTTGAAGCGGCCGTCCACCAGCCCTTGTTCGGCGCCGAGCTTGACCATCAGCGGGTGCACCGGCACGTCGCGCAGCACCGAGTACTGCTTGGTCCGGTCGACCATCAGCAGCTGTCCGTCCTTCGAGAGCATGAACTCGAGCAGCGCCACCGCCAGGTCGCGATTGGCGGTCGCTTTGGTCACGCCGGCTGCCGAACGCATGATGACGGTCCCCTTGCCGCTCTGGCTCGGGAAGAAGACGCCGGTCGCGTCGGCCCAGGGCTTCTGGGCTTCGCTGGCGGCCATCAGCGGGTGGTAGTAGGTGTTCATCACTGCGATGTCGCACTTGCCCTCGTAGATGGCGCGCGCCTGATCGCGGTCGCCGCCCTTCGGCGCGCGCGAGAGGTTCGACGAGATGCCCGAGATCAGGCTCTTGGCCTGAGCCTCGCCGTAGGAGGCGAAGAACTGCCCGAAGAGAGCGAGGTTGTAGTCGTGGCTGCCCGAGCGGATGCAGAGCCGCCCTTTCCACTTGGGATCGGCCAGGTCCTCGTAGGTCGAGAGCTCGCTCGGCTTGACCCGCGCCTTCGAGTAGAAGATGACGCGCGCACGGTAGGCATCGACGACGTAGCGTCCGGCCGGGTCCATGAACTCGGGCGGCACCGCGGCGCGGATCTTGTCCGAGCCGATCACGTCGAGCAGGCCGCGCTGCGCGGCAATTTCCAGCAGCTCGGCGTCCTTGGTGATCACGACGTCCGCTTCGGTGGGGCGCGACTCGAGCCGGTTGACGAGGCCCTGGTCCATGAACACGCCTTCGACCTTGGCGCCGGACCTGGCCTCGAAGGCCTCGAGAATCGGTCGCAGCGTTCCCTGATCGGTGCGATCCGAGATCAGCCGCAGGACGCGCGGTTGAGCGAGCGCTCCGGTGCAGATCGCGGCCATCGCGACCAGGGCCGCGAAGTGGCGGATCGAAACGATGGGGTGTCGAAGCATCTCGGGTTCTCCTCTGCAAATCATTCAGGCTGCGACGCCAGCGGCGACGAACTGCGCGGGCCAGGCGCCGAAGTCGCCGCCGGCGATCCGATCGAAGGCGCCGTAGGCGACGACCCGCCCGCCCTTCAAGACCATCGTCACGTCGCTCAGCTCCATCGCGTCGGCGGGATCGTGGGTGACGATCGCGGCGATGCCGCGGCCGGCGCGATGCCGGATCCTGTCGCCGATGCGCGTGAGCAGGTCGGCGCGGCACATCCGGTCGACGCTCGCGAACGGCTCGTCGAGCAACAGCATCCTCGACTCGAAGGCGATCGTGCGCGCGAGCTGGATCCGCTGCGCCTCGCCGCCCGAGAGCTCCCAGATCCGCCGCTGTTCGAATCCGGGCAGGCCGACGTCCGCCAACGCCTGTCGCGCGGCCGCGATCCGGATCGTGCTCGTTTCTCGACCGCCAAGGTGGACGTTCGTGATCGCGTCGAGGTGCGGCATCAGCGCCGGCTCCTGGAAGGCGAACGCCAAGCCGCGCCTTTCCGGCGGCACGATGACACGCCCGCGCGACGACACGATCTCGCCGTCGACCTCGATCGTTCCCGACGAGGCGGCTTCGAAGCCGGCGAGGAGCCGCAGCAGCGTCGTTTTGCCCGAGCCCGACGGGCCGAGCACCGCGAGCGTGCTGCCGAGTGCGAGCTCGAAGCTGATGTCTTCGAGCCGGCCCGCGACGCTCAGCCCGGTGGCCTTGAGAAACGGCTTGGCGTTCACGCTCGCCTGCCCGCCCTGTCGAGGCGCGACAGCCAGACGCTGATGACCGCGAGCGCAGGCAGCATCAGGGCCTGCGAGATCAGCACCCAATTCGCGATCGCCTGCTCGCTGTGGAAGCGGGCCAGCGAGTGGATCTTGATCGCCGGCGACTGGTAGCCGAAATGCTGCAAGGTGACCGCGATCTCGAGTTCCTTGACCGCTTCCATGAACGCCATCGCGGCGCCGAGCGCGATCGCGGGTGCCGCCATCGACAGCACGTGGCGCAGCACCGCGAGCCGTCCGATTCCGGCGGCGCGCAACGCGTCGCGGAGCGACTCGTTCTCGCGCGCGATCCGGTCGAGCACCGGCAGCAGCGCGAACGGCGCGAGCTTGGCCGACTGCGCGAGCAGAAGCGGCCACTTGCCGTCGCGCGCCGACCCCAGGAGCGCGCCGAGCCACGAGCCGTCGGCTGTCGCCGAGAGCCAGGCGAGGGCGAGCGCCATCGGCGGAACGAACAGGTTGACGGCGAGCATCCAGATGAGCCGCTCCGGCACGCCGCCCTTGGCTCCCGGTCGAAGAAAGAGCGCGCACGCGCAGCCGGCCAGGGCGAGTGCGGCGGCGACCGCGCCGGAGGTCGCCAATGCGTTGCCGGCGACGGCGAGCGACTTGCTCCATCCGAGCCAGCGCCCGTCGACGGCCCAAGCGATGTACTGCCATTCCGGCGCGCCCAGCGCCAGCACGAAGCACAGCGCCGACCACGACCCGATCACGACAAGCATCGTCGGCGACGGCTGGACTCGCTCGAGCTGCGCGCCCCCCGCCGCACCGGCGAACTGGCGCGGCGGATGGCGCCTTGCCCGCGCCGAAGCGAGCCAGACGGCGATCAGCGCCGGGACCGCCGCCGCAAGCGCGACCACCGCCGCCACCTGCGCGCTCTGAGCGCCGTTCCACATGTCGTGGAAGGCGACGCCGAAGGTGCGCGCGCTGTTGCGCTCGGCGGTTCCGTAGTCGCCGAAAGCCCGCGCGGCGGCGAACAGCGCGGCACCGATGAGCGGCGCGGCGAGCAGGGGCGTCCACACCCGGGCGAGCCTTGCGACAACTCCCATGCCGGACGCGGCAGCGGCTTCGCCGAGCGATGGCGGCAGCCTCGAGATCGCCACGCGCAAGGCCATGTACGACCACGGCGCGCAACTGAAGCCGATCTGAGCGGCCATCGGCACGGGGCCGTGCGACCAGCGGCCGAGATCGAGGCCGGCCCATGCGCCCGCCGCGGCATAGGGCGCGAGGAGCATCGGCGCCAGCGCCGCCGCCTCGACGGCGAAGGCCCCCTTGAAGCGGTACAGCGAGACGGCGGCGGCTTGCGGCACCGAAGCGGCGAGGGTCACGGCTGCAGCCAGAAGGCAAACCCAGGCCGTTCGTGCGATCTGCGCGGCGAGCGTGCCGTTGAGCCAGATCGAGATCCATTCGATCGACTCGGCGCTGTTCGAGAGCGCCGCGAGAGCGAGCTGGGCCAGCGGGAACAACACTGCAAGCAGCGCCACGCAGGCGCACGCCCACGCCGCCAGCGAAGGGCGTGCGCGAACCGGCGCCGGGTGGGCGCGGGTCAGGACGGCAGTGGCGTTCGACATGTCGTGCGGTCGGGGCGGGCGTCGCGACGCACTCGCGACGACGAACGAAGCTCATGGGACGGTCGAAAAAAAAGCGGCCGTTCAAACGCGGCCGCTGTCGGCATCGGGCCGATGGGATCAGTTGCTCGGGCCGTTGTCGTACTTGACCTGCTCGATGTACTTGATCACCTCCGGACGCTTGTCGGCCATGCCTTCGAGCGAGACGAAGTTGATCTTGAAGCGGCCGTTCTTCACGCCCTGGTCGGCGCCCATCTGCACCATCGAGGAGTGCGGCGCGACGTTCGGCAGGACCGAGTACTGCTTGGTCCGCTCGACGATCATCCGCTGCGTCTTCTCGCTCGCCATGTACTCCGCGAACATGCGCGCCGCGCCGCGGTTCTCGGTCGACTTCGTCAGCGCCACGGCCGAGCGCATGATGAAGGCGCCGTCGCTCGACTGGTTGGGGAACACGTAGCGGGTCGACTGGCCCCATTTGACCTGGCTCTT
>Ga0070662_100001263_pt1 | contig 15545 bp, 8 predicted proteins | sample KBSC53metaG_FD_65648 | JGI IMG/M metagenome (GOLD analysis project Ga0070662, IMG submission 65648) | Corn rhizosphere microbial communities from Kellogg Biological Station, Michigan, USA - KBS C5-3 metaG | ecosystem: Host-associated > Plants > Roots > Rhizosphere > Soil ...
AACCTGCTCAACCCGAGATGGGGCTGGCAGAACTTCTCGGATCAGAACAACACCTGCGGCCCGATCTGCAGCGCCACGACCCTGCTGACGCACACGGGCAACCGTTTGCCGGCTGGTCTCCCCGCGGGCACGACCAACAGCCCGTTGGCGCAGGGTATCTACACCTTCAACAAGACCATGAAGCCGTGGAATGCGGATAACGCTTCCTCGAACTATCGCATGCAGCTGTCGATGCGGTACAGCTTCTAGGCAACGCACAACAAGTAAAAAGCCGGCGGGAATCTCCCGCCGGCTTTTTATTTTGCCCTAACCTGTCTTCGCTCCTCGACCAGTCGCATGACCGACCGGCGGTGTCCTCGACCCTCGGTCTAAAAGATCTTGACGTTGATGTAGCGCTTCGGATTCTTCTTGATGTCCGCCAGCAGCGAGTCCATCCGCTGCAACAGACCACGCACGTCGTTGTAGGCACCGGGATCGTTGAGCAACTTCGACGCGCTGCCCGGTCCACTGTCCACCTTCGCCAGCACCGCATCGAGCTTGCGCGAAGTTTCCTTCACTTGCGCGCTCAGCTCCGCGAGATTCGCGCTCGTCGTGCGGAAGTTCGCCAGCGTCGAATCGACTTTAGCCGGATCGATCGCCGTTGTCGCGCGACGTACTGACTGCATCGTGGCCGTCAGCTGCCGTGATTGCTCGTTCGCGATCGCCGAGAAATCGTTCACCAGGCGGTTCGTGGCTCCGATGGTGTTGCGCAAATCGTGTATTCCACCCGACCCGACCATCTCGCGCTCGAGCGCTGCGGTGATCGTGTTCACCGAGCGCATCACCGAATCCGCCTTTGCCGTCAGCTCGGCGATCCCCGGTGTCGACGGACCGATCGGCACCGTGTCGCCCGGCTTGAATGAGCGTGCATCCGGCTTCGAAGGATTGAGAGCGACCGCCATGTCGCCGAAGATTCCGTTGGGGATCACCGTAGCCTTGCTCGTTATCGGCACCTGGTAATCCTTCTGGATGCGCAGTGTGCTCACCAGCGTTCCATCCTGGTGCAGATCGACGTTGTCCAGGTAGCCGACGTTCACTCCGACCAGCAGCACCGGCTGCCCCTGCTTGAGACCGGCGCCCCAGGGGAACTTCGCGTAAAGCGGATAGCCTTTCGACAATCCGCCGCGCGCCAGCCAGAGCGAGCCGAGGACGGTTACTACGATCGCTGCTGTGACTACCAGACCCACGAGAACTTCGTCTCTTGTCTTCATGCCTGCAGGTAAGGAGCAAGGAGGAGAGCGGTCAGCGCATCCAGCACCAGGATGGCGACCGACGTCACGACTACTGCCTGCGCGGTGCTCCGGCCGACGCCTTCGGCGCCGACGTTCGCGGTGTAGCCCTCGTAGGAGCAGAAGAAGGCTATCGCGCCTCCGAATATAGTTGCCTTGATGACGCTGTACACAATCTGGAACGGCGTGAACGACAGACGCAGCCCCGCGCTGAAATCGGCGCTCGTAACGTCAGTCGCTATCACGGCCGTTCCCATCGCGGTTCCGACTCCGATCGCGTTCGCCAGAATCGTCAACACGGGCAGCATGACCAGAGCCGCCAGGATACGTGGCACCACGAGATAGGCGATCGGGTCGTAGGCCAGAGTCTCCAGCGCGTCGATCTGCTCGGTAACTCTCATCGTCCCGATCTCGGCGGTGATGCGCGCACCGACGCGCCCCGTCAGTACCAGGCCAGTCAGCAAAGGACCAAGCTCCAGAATTATCGATTGTCGCGAAATCAACCCGACGACCGAAAGCTGCACCCCGCCGAAAAGCTGGTAGCGCGTCTGGAACGCCGTCACCGCGCCGATGAATGCCGCGACGATCGCTGCCAGCGGAAGTGAGTCCACTCCGATGTTGCGCATCTGACGGATCGTTTCGGAACCGTACGTGCGGACGTCGGTCAGCGCGCGTCCAATGTCGCGCAGGAAGTACGTCCACTTTCCGACCTTGCGGAACGGAGCGAGCGGATCGCGAATCAAGTTCTGACGCGTGCGAAGAGGAAGGCTCCCACCATCCCGAATATGATGCTCGGCAGCCATGCTGCCAGATCAGCGGGGATCATTCCTTTGCCGCCGATTCCCTTCGTCAGCTGAATCAGCATCAGGAATATCACCGTCGTCGCCAGACTCAGCCCGATACCGTATGCGGCGCCGCCACGCTGAGTGCTCGTCGCCAAAGGAGCGCCGAACAGCAGAATGACGATGCAGGTTATTGGTATCGCGATCTTGAGCATTCGCTCCACTCTCAGCTCGTTGACGTCCGCTCCCGATCGCTCCATCGAGGCGATGAAGCGTCCCAGCTCGCGGAATCCCATGTCGGTGGGTGCTTTTTGCGCCAGAGTCAGCTCCTTTGGTGCCTGCGTAAAGTGACGGTCTATCGCCGAGTCGAAGCTGAAGGTGATGTTGTGCAGCGTATCCGGGATGATGTGCAGTGCACCGGCCTTCAGGAGCCAGCCTTTGCCGGTCGTATACCGCGCGTTGTTCGCGGATAGAACATAGGAAGGATACTCGGGCCCTTTTCCTTTGCGCTCGATCACCATTCCCTCGATTGATGCATCGATAAGATGCAACCCGCCGATCTTGTAAACGCGTCCTCCATCGGCTGCGTACGCAAAATTGTAGCGATCGTTTCCAATATTGACTCTGTTCGCCTGCAGAATCTCCAGCCGCTTCTTGTTGGTGATGGGCGCCAGCTCGCCAAGCGCGAGCCCCAGCAGCGTTGCCAGCAACGCGCCCGCAAAAATCGGCGCGATGAATCTGTAAAAGCTGATTCCCGATGCCTTGGCCGCCGTGATTTCCGAATGGCGGGTGAGCGCTCCAATTGCAAACACCGTCGCGAACAGCACCGCCGCCGGCAAAACCATGAACATCGAATCCGGCAGCCAGTACAGATAGCTCAGCGCAATTCTGCCGCCGCTCAGCTTCTGGCCGATGTATTTGTCGAGGTTGTCGGTCAGGTCGATGATGTTGACGAGGATCGGAAAGCCGAGCGCCGTCGTCACAAAAATCTTCCAGAACTCGGTGAATACGTACCGGTCGAGCGCTCGCACCATTCTCAAGCGGCAAGTCCCTCGCGGCGCACCCGGCGGTCACGCCAGCCGAGCCTGGATCTGATGCCTCCCTTGATCGCGCCCATCATCTCCTTGAGATCGCCTCCGCGAGCGGTGCTGCTCTCCTTTCCCATCTTGCTCAGCAACCAGATCGCGATCAGCCCGAAGATCACGTTCGCCATCCACATCGAAACCACCGCCGGCATCAATCCGCGTTTGGCGATCGATTCACCCGCGATCAGGCAAATGTAGTAGAGCGCGAACACGAACAGGCTGACTCCAATCGTAAGCCCGACACCGCCGCGCGGAAATCGAAGTGCGATCGGCGCGCCGAGCAGGACGAATACGAAGCATGCTACAGCCAGCGCAAACTTCTTGTGGATCTCGACGCCGTAGGAATTCATCAGCTGCGATGAATCCTGAAGACGAAGTCGAAGATTCTCGATCAACGCAACATCCTGCGCCCGGGGGGCCGGCGGCTGGATCTGAACTTTAGGAGTAAGCGGCTGTTGACGGGGTATCGTGCTCGACGCGCTTTGTGCCGTGCTAGAGGCCGTTGAAGACGCAGTTGAAGACGCAGCCTGCCGGTACCGCCTGAGCACCGTGGGCGTCGCGTCCTCGACCTGCCGGTCGATTCTCGGCGGCGTGCTGGAGGCTGCCTGAGGACTGGACGCTCCCTGAGCGCTTTGAACTCCCTGTGCTTTAGCGGTCTTCGGAAGCAGTGCAGCCATCGCCTTGCAATACAGCCGTCCCACGCCGATGTCCCACGGAGCGTCTGTCTTCGCGTTGAGGACATCCTTGCTCAACACCGTTTTCGATTTCCTCAGCTCGGCCAGTTTCTTCTCGAACTGCTTGCGGGCGTCGTCGTGGTCGGCGCGCGCCTTGTTCTGCGCCTGCTGCATTTCGCAGACGGTCATCTCGCGATCGCTCTTGTAAGATTCGCCGGTCGTCTTCTGGAACTGGTTCCCGACTCCACGCACGCGCACGAGATCGACGTTGAAGTACAGGCGTTGCAGCTCGTCTGGTCGCGCAGTAGGAACGTCCTGGGTATTTCCGTTGTACAACGTAAGCTCGAGATCGGACATGCCGTTGGTCATGCGCATGTTCCCGCTGTCCGCGTAAATCGTGCGCCTCCTTGTCGGGTCGGCCATGTCGTATATCGTGACCTCGCGCATCAGGTTCGACGATTCGTCGATGTGGCCGGCGCGCAAATAGAGCTTGCCGGGACTCACTTCGTTGATCACCTGTTCGCGGAGTCCGAACGTCGGCTTCTTCTGCGCGATGTCGCGTTGCAGAACGGCGAGTCGATGGTTGGAGCGGGGGAGCACCTGGTCGTTGAACAGGATCATCACCGCTGTCACTCCGAGTGCTGCCCACAAAACCGGTTTCAGGACGCTGACGAGGGATACTCCGCTCGCCTTGAGCGCCGTGATCTCGTTCTCGGCAGCGAGGCGGCTGAAAGCGTAGAGGGTGGCGACAAGCACAGCCATAGGTAGCGTTAGTGCCACCGTCAGCGGTATCGACAACCCAAAAAACTCGGCGATCACGAGGGCGGGCAAACCCTTCCCGACAAGCTCGCCGAAATGCTTTCCGATGTACTGGAGTAATAGGATGGATGTGAGCGCCGTGACCGCAAAAGTCAGCGGACCCACATGTTCCTTAAGTACGTAGCGGTGAAGTATCTTCAACCTAAATGCGGGCGAAGGCTAAGGTCCGAGTGAGGCTTCTGATTCCGTTAAAGGCGGACGGTCCTGCGAAGCTTCACGGAGTGAAATATACCGTGCGCTCGTGGGTAAGCGACACGAACACAACGAGTTCCGCGCATCTGATCAGGCGCTGCCGTCGCCTTTTGGCGCTCGCTTTTTTTGGCCTCGCAACGCTCAGCGTAACGGGTCGGATGGCGCGCGCGCAGGACCCGCGCGACACGACCAAGACCAACCCGACGCCGCCGGTGACACCTCCTACTGGCATGCCCGGAGCGCCGGGGATCCGGCTCAGACTCGGAACCGATACTCTACCGCTCGTACTGCCGTCGGTAATGTCTCGCGGCGACCGCGAGTCGTTCCGGCAGGCTCAGGCGCAAATCGAAGCCGCCCGCGCAACGGCGTTTCAGCAGAACATGCGCACCATTCTAGAATCGGTGTGGGGTCAGGTTGCGACGCGAAGCTTCGCGACAGCGACACCAATCCCGGCCTATCCCGGGGAGCTGCCGCCTAAACCCAAACCGACGGTAACGCCCAAACCTCTGCCGATACTCGGCGAATACGCCGACCTTGGGCTGCAGCTGGATGGCCGCCTCGAGTTTCGTGGCGAGAAAAACCAGAGCGCGCTTTGCTCGTCGGCAGTCTTCTTTGATCCGGTCGCCAACTGTCGGAGCGCCTTCGAGCCGCTGGTCGACTTTCAGTTCGCCGCCAAATCAGGCGGCATCGTCGCCGATCGCGTGCACGTCAATCTCGACTACGATACCCAGCGCGAGTTCGACGCATCGAACAACATCTCGATCTACTACGAGGGGAAGGGCAGCGAGTTCATCCAGAAGCTCGAGGTAGGTAACGTCACCTTCCAGCCCCCAGCGTCCCGGTACATCACCGCCGGCATCCCGAGCGGCAACTACGGAATCCAGGCGGTGACGAAGTTGGGCTCGATGCGGTTCAAGGCCATCCTTGCTCAGCAGAAAGGAAACGTCGTCAGCGACCGCGTCTTCACGGTTGGCGATCGCACGCTGCAGGCGATTGACCGCAAGATCGAGGACTATCAGTTCGAGTCGCGACGCTTCTTTTTCACCGTCGATCCGAAGGTCTTCGGCAGCGCGTATCCGAACATCGACATTCTAAACACTACGCGCATGGCCGCGCTCGCCGGTTCGCTGCCGGACACGCTGCGGCCGACAAAAATCTTTCTCTACCGTTTGTTGATCGGCGGCCAGCCGCCCAATCCGAACGGACCGCAATTCCGATTGATCGGCGATCCGAGGTCGCGCCGCGGTCAGGTATACGAATATCTGCGCGAGGGCATCGATTATTACGCGGACCCATCGCTTCTCTGGATCGCGTTGGTGCGCCCGCTGGCGTTGAATAACGAGCGCCTTGTGATTGCCTACCGCGTCCGCATTGGAGGCCGCGATACCGTTTACACCGCGACGGGAGGAACGCCGGATCTCACCTTCGTGCCGGACCGGGACCAGTTGGCGAATCTGATTTGGGATCCGAACGTCAAGCCGGGTGATCCCGCCTTCGACCGCGAGATCAGAAGTGTGTACCGGCTGGGTGGCGCCGACCTGCGGCGCCCGAGCGTGACGCTCAAGATCGTGACCGGCAGCAGCGAGGATCAGGAGAAGCCGGTCGCGGGCAATGCCGATACCTATCTGAAGTTGTTTGGTCTGGCTCAGTCGACCAATAGCTCGAGCTTCGACCTCGAGAACCGCATCTGGCCCCGACCTGCCGATCCGAACTTCCAGCTCAGCCTCGGCTCACCGGGATCACACACCATCCGCGACCAGTTCCTGATCTTCCCATCGGCGAAGCCGTTCGCTTCCTTCGGGCTGGCAACAGGGGGCAACCCGACCAACGACACCATCTACACGACGCCGCCGGAGTACGTCCGCTCCTCGCAGCGGCCCGAAGCAGTCTACCACATCAGGATGCGCGCGCAGTCGGAGGGAAGTGGCGAAGGCGGAGCGTTGATGCTCGGCACCGTCCAGATCCGTCCGAACTCTGAGCGACTACTCGTCGATGGGATTCCGCTCACTCGCGGTACAGACTACTCCGTCGATTACGACCTCGGTCGCGTCTCATTCAATCGGCCGGACACGCTCTTTCCGCGACCGCGACAGGTGACTGTGCACTACGAGGAGAATCCGGTCTTCGAGGAAACCCCGACTTCGATTCTTGGCGCTACCGCGGAGCTGCCCTTCGACAACGGACAGATCAATTTCACCGCCATCTCGCAGAGTCAGCGCACCAACTTCACGAGGCCGCCGCTCGGCTTCGAGCCGTCGGCTTCGCTGGTAGCGGGAGTGAGCGCTCTCTTCAACTTCGATGCGGATGGGCTCACCCAACTCGTGTCGAAGCTGCCGTTCGGCACGACTACCGTACCATCTCACGTCGGATTTGCTGCCGAGATTGCGGCGAGCCGCCCGCAATCCAACGCTTCGCAACAGGCTTACCTGGAGTCATTCGAGGGCGAAGGCGGATTCCCCATCCCTCTCACCGACCCGCAATGGTACTACAGCAGTCAGCCCGCGCTTGGAACACGGTTACCTGCACTGTTTGGTCCGACTGTCGTCGATCTTCAGCGCTCGACCACTCTCGCCTGGCAGAGCAACGGTGTCGATGCTGAGGGTCACACGGTGCGATACCGCATCGATGAGATCGATCCTGAAACCCAGTTGAGCGGAACCGGCTTCGCCGGCCCGGAGCCTTTGCTGTGGCTCACACTCTATCCGCTCGGCATCGGCGGTCACCTCGACAACACCACTCGAAACTTCCGTTGGACGGTAGCGAACCAGCCGACGGGCCGGCGATGGCGGTCGATCCGTACCGTTCTGAGCCCGGGAGGAACCGACATATCGAGGGCAGAAACGCTGGAGTTCTGGGCTCAGCTGCCCAAGGCAAGCAGTGACAAGAACCCTACCATCGTTTTCGATTTCGGAGACATCTCCGAGAACACGGTCGCCTTTGGGCCAGACACCCTGATCCTTCGTTCCGGCGCGGCGGAAGGCGCAATCGATTCGACCTATCACGGCAAGAAAATCCAGCGCCTGGATCAGCTCGATAGCGAGCGTGATCCTTTCTCGCGCGCTTTCAACGTCACCATCAATGACAACGGACTTCCCGGAGATGTCGTCGACACGTTGGTCGTCCAGGCTGACACAGCCGCGATCTCTTCGTTCGCCGAGCGTTCCAACCAGCCGGTGTGCCTCGGAGGATTCGGGTTCGTGCAGGTCCTCGGCGACTCGAGAATCAACTGCACGGTTCACAACAATCGTCTCGACGAAGAAGACATCGACGCGGACAACGTCCTCAACCTCACCACTCCCGAGCGCGATCAGGAACAGTGGCAGCGTTACATCGTGAACCTCGCGGATCGGTCGAAGGTGGCGCGCCAGGGCTCGTGCAGCATCCCCCCGCAGCTGGCGGGGCAGCCCGTCGTCGCGCGCGACAGCGTTTGCTGGTTCCTTTTCCGTATCCCCTTCAAAGCGCCCGACGACTCGCTCGGCCAGCCTTTGCTGCGCCGTGTCCGCGCGCTGCGCCTGACGATGATCTCGGGATCGACGCTCAACGACGACGAGTTCAGCACAGTTCCTCTGGCGAGACTACGCCTCACCGGCGCGCCGTGGCTAAAGGTCGCCGATCGTACGCTGCGCGGTATTGCGGGCGATCAGCAGACAACGGGCACGGTCCAGGCCGGCGTGATCGGCACGCAGGACGTCAAGGTCGGGAAGATCGATTACGAATCTCCGCCCGGCATCACTGACGCGCCCACCAGCAAGACGGTCGCGTACCAGCCTGGCAGGGTACAGATCAACGAGCGCTCACTGCGACTCATTGCGCGCGATCTCAACGAGCTCGATCGCGCCGAGACTTATTACCGCTTCCCTGAAGGCGAAAAGAATTTCATGGGCTACAAGGAGCTGCGTGTCTGGGCCCGCGGCGCCAGCAACGGCTGGGGAATCGACGGTCAGCTCCAGTTCTACATCAAGATCGCGCGCGACGAGAACAACTTTTACATGTATCGCACGCCTGTGAACTACGGCACCTCGAAGGCCGCGTGGCTGCCGGAGGTAGACGTCGATTTCAACCGGCTCATTGCTCTCCGCGCGAAGATTCAGAACGCCTATCTCCAGGGCACGGAGCGTAACACCTGCAAGGGTCTCGATTCAGTGTTGATTGCTAACACGCCGCTTCCTGCGGGAACGCCGCCCTCGAGTCGCTACGCCGCGTGCGAAGAAGGTTATGTCGTCTACACCATCGACCCGGGGACCAGTCCGCCAAACCTGGCCGCGGTACAGCAGCTCGCCGTCGGGATGCTGCGCGTTCCAGTCGCGCCGGGCATCAGTCCGATTCTCCCCAACGACACCCTTGAGCTGTGGGTCGATGACATCAGGCTCACCGGTGTCGTCAACGAGACCGGATTTGCCGGCCAGGTCGGTCTCAACATCACTGCCAGCGATTTCGCGGACATTCGCATCAATGCCAGTCGCCGCGACGGAAATTTCAGGCAGCTCGCCGAGCAGCCGACGTTTCTCAACGACAACAGTCTCGATGTCAGCACCGGCGTCCGGCTCGAGAAGCTGTTGCCGTCGTCCCTTGGCCTGTCGATTCCCGTCACCTTCAACTACACGTCTGCATCCGAAGACCCGATCTTCGTTTCGCAATCCGACATTCAGGCCGAAGCGGTGGAGGGTTTGCGCACGCCGAGATCTGCGGCGACGTCGGTGACGTTCAGTGTAAGGCGGGCCAGGCCGTCGGTTGGCTCGTTCTGGTCTCCGCTGCTCAACAATCTCGCGCTTAGCTCCGCCTACACCCACGGCATGTCGCGCAGCGAGTATCAGGAAGGGAAAGCCAAGAACTTCGTCATCGGTCTGGACTTCAATCTTTCGCGCGCGCTGCTCCCCGATATCGCGGCGTGGTCGCCGACCGAGATCCACCTGACGACTGCATATACCAACGGCCACGACGATCGCTCGTCATACCTGAAGCCCGCCGTTGCCACAGACGATACGGCGCAGCTGGTGAAAGGCCGCACTCGTACCTGGCGAAACGGAGCCAGTCTCGTTTTCCGTCCCATCAAGGCTGCGTCGCTGCGGTGGGATCTCTCCTCTGTTCGCGATCTGCGCGGGTACGGCAGCGATTCACAGCTCGGGCTCATATCGGAGGGCGATCGCGACAGAGTACTCAGCTACGATACGGGAATCGAGCGAGAGAGAGCGATGCAGGCCGGCATTAACATATCGCCGCCGATTACCGCCTGGTTCCGTCCTCGACTCGACTTCGGAACGTCGTACAACATGCTGCGCGATCCGAACACCCTCGGATTTACGCGACTCTCCGACAGCACCGGAGCGTTGCGCGTACCGCGGCGGATCGGAAACTCACAGACCACGAACGCGGGACTGACACTCGACATCCCGCGCGCTGTCCGTCTCCACACCGACAGCAACAGCTTCATGCGCGGCGTGCTCGGCGGCTTTCAACCGCTGGACATCAACTTCAACCGCAGCCTGCTGTCGGTCTACGACGGCAGCGCAGTTGCCGGATCGATCGCCTACCAATTCGGTGTCGGTGGAATCAACGCCTTCCGGTCGCTCGGCGATGAGCTCGCAACCGCGGCCGGCCTCGTCACGCAGTTCTCAGTCAATCAAACGATCAATCTTCCCTTCGGTGCGAACCTGGCCGGCAGGTATCAGCGCATCAACACGAGAAACTGGACGCGACGGATCGATCAGGGGCAGGAAGTGGTGGACGGCACCCAGATCGTCTTTCCTGACATCGCATTCCGCTGGGCCGGGAGGCCTGTCGGATTCGAGTCGCTGATCTCCAACATCGGTGTCAACGCGCGCGTGCTCGAGACCCGGCAGTCTGCCGGCACCCAGCTCGTAGGCAACGAACCGGTTGACGATCGCGGCCAGATTCGAGTGCGCACCTATCCGTTGAACGGCACTCTGGTGTTCGCGGGTGAGCGTCCGCTCTCCACCAACATCGGCTACTCCTTCTCCAAGCAGCTGGACGTGAAACCCGGTCTGAACAGCGACGGCGACAACTCGGATTTCAGCGTCGACGTCGCCAAACCGTGGAAGCTGCCGGCCGATTGGAACGCCCGCAGCGATCTCCGCACACGCGTCAGCTATCAAAGGAGCCAGGGGCGCAATTTCGTGTTCAATCCACTGGCTTTGGATCTCGAGAGTCGGCTCACCGACAACGGCAGACATGCTTTCAGCATGAGCGCGGATACAGATGTAGCGGAAAACCTTTCCTCGAGCTTTGTCATCTCGCGCGTGGAGAGCTTCGACCATAACCTTAACCGCCGCTTTACTCAGACAGTCCTGAGCGCGGTGATGCACCTGCAGTTTTACGCCGGGGACTTCAAGTGAGATCGATGCTGTTCATAATGACGTTGTGCTTTCTTTGGGGCTGCAAAGGTGACGCAAGGGAAGGGAGCGCTGCGCAGGTGAAGGCCACGAACTCCGCGACGAAGCCACCCGCCACTGGTTTCGATGGCAGCTCGGCGTACTCCTACGCCAAGACGCAATTCGACTTCGGCCCACGGGTTCCAGGAACTCCCGCCGCGAAGAAGGCCGGTGACTGGATCATTCAACAGATGCGCGGCCGCGCCGATACGGTCATCGTCCAGAGCTTCACCCACACCACGGCCGACGGGAAAAAACTTCCTTTGCGCAACATCCTAGCGCGCTTTCGGCCCGAGGTGACGGACCGGGTTCTTTACGTCACTCATTGGGATTCCCGCCCGATCTCCGAGTCGGCTACCGATCCAGCCGAGCAGAACCGGCCTGTGCCAGGCGCCAACGACGGCGCCTCTGGAGTAGGAATGTTCATCGCGCTCGCCGATGTGCTGAAACGGCAGAAGCCAGTGTACGGGGTAGATCTGCTGTTCACCGATGGCGAAGACTACGGTCAGTTCGGCCCGCCCGAAGTCGACGTGCTGATCGGCTCAAAGTATTTCGCAGCGCATCCACCCTCACCGAACTACCGCCCGGTCTTCGGGATCCTGTGGGACATGATCGGCGACAAGGATCTGCGTATTCCCTATGAGATGAATTCCTTCCAGCAGGTGCCGGAGGTCGTATCGCGAGTCTGGCAGACCGCCGCCGACATGGGCTACGGCGATGTGTTCGTCCAGGAAAGCGGAGGTCTCATCAACGATGATCACATCCCGCTGCTCAACGTTGGGATGAAGGTGATCGATGTCATCGACCTGACTTATCCGGCGCACCACACGCCGTACGACACAATGGACAAGATCTCCGCGCGCTCCCTGGCGACGGTCGGAGATGTCGCAACCGCGCTGGTGACGCGCAGGTAAGCATATGAAAGGGAAGCTGACGGTCCTCATGATCACGGCCTTCGTGGACATGCTGGGTCTGGCGATGATCATCCCGCTGCTTCCTTTCTACGCCACAAAAATGGGCGCGTCACCGACAATCGTCGGCGTCCTCATCGCAGCTTTCTCGATCGCGCAGCTTGCCAGCGCTCCTTTGTGGGGACGGGTCTCGGATCGTTACGGACGTCGTCCGGCGCTGCTCGCAGGTCTGCTCATTTCCGCCGTTGCTTACGTAATCTTTGCGTACTCCAGCACGCTATGGCTTCTACTGATCTCGCGAATCGTGCAGGGACTCGGCGGTGGAACGATCGGTGTCGTCCAGGCGTACGTCGCCGACGCCAGCGATCCCAACGATCGCGCCAAGAGCCTCGGTTGGCTTTCGGCAGCTACTAGTCTTGGCGCAGTGGTAGGACCCGCAATCGGCTCAGTGCTGATCCATTGGGGACGCCACGCGCCAGGGATTGCTTCGGCGATCTTCTGCGTCCTCGTCAGCGTCTTTGCATGGATGTATCTGCGCGAGTCGAAGGACGACGCGATGGCGAGCGGGGAGCATCATCTCACGCCCCAGACGAGCGCCAGCGCGGTCTGGAGCGTGATCGCACATCCCCGCGAGCCCGCACAGAGGTTGATCTGGATTTATGCCGTCGGCATCGGCGCCTTTTACGGCACTGCGCCGACGCTGCCCTTGATCCTTTCCAGCCGGCTTCCCATCACCGAAGCCAATGTCGGTTTCTTCGTCATGTACCTGGGCGGGATGGGCGTCTTCGTACGCGCCGGAATACTCGGGCGCATGATCGAATGGCTTGGTGAGGTGCGACTCACTCGGCTCGGGCTTGTATTGCTCGCCATGGGATTGGCGATGGTGGCCGCGGTACATTCTTATCTAACCTTGATCATCGCTCTCACCTTGATGCCCCTGGGCACCGCCTTCGTTTTCCCCTGCGTCACGGCGATGCTTTCCCGAGTTGTTCCGAAGCGCCATCGCGGGCTGTATATGGGTGTCCAGCATACGTTTGGCGGCGTATCGAGGGTCGTGTTTCCACTCGCTGCGGGCTTCGCGATGGACCGGGTTGGGCTCGGTTTCCCGTTCGTCGTTGCCGGGATTCTGGTGCTCTCGACGCTGGTCCTGACCGCGTCAATGGAACAGTATGCGCCTAGCCGCGCGGCTCCGGTGACGTAGTCGAAGCCAACCTCGTTAGGGTCGGGTCATGCCGACTCCGGCCGAGCGCAAAGCGCTTCTTTTCTTTTCAGGCGTCCTGGTACTCGGTGCCGGTACCCGCGCAGTAAGAACACTTCACAGTCACTCACCAGCCGATCTGGCCGCCCGCGCCGCGCTCGAAAGCCAGATAAAAGCGGCTGACTCCGCCCGCCGATCTGGGCTTCGGAAGAGCAAGCGTCAGGCAAGGCCAAAGGAACCGCCGAAGCCTGCAGGACCCGTGGATCTGGACATCGCCGGCATCCAGGAGATCGAAGCGCTCCGCCACATCGGTCCCGGGCTCGCCAGGCGCATAGTTGCTGACCGCGACTCGCTCGGCCCGTTCGGTTCCGCGGACGGTCTGTTACGCGTCAAAGGTGTCGGACCCTCTATGGTAGAAAAGCTAGGCTCAACCGTAACCTTCTCCCTCGTTCCGCGTCCTACCAACACAGTCATGTCCAGGCGATCCGAACTGCCAAAAGCACGCAGGAAGCCTTACCGGAGGGACCCAAGTCCTTGACAGCTCCTGCCGCCAAAACGCCGAGGATCGGCGATCTGCTTTTGAGAGAAGGGCTGATCACACAAGATCAGCTCAATAAAGCTCTCCAGGAGCAGAGACATAACGGCACTCGTGTCGGTTATAACCTGGTCAAGCTCGGGTTCGTCAAAGAAACCGACCTTACCAGAATGCTCGCGCGTCAGCACAAGATGCCTGCCGTCGACCTCACGAAATTCCAGGTTGATGCGCGCATCGCGAAGCTGATTCCGGGCGAGCTTGCCCTCAAGCACAACGTCCTTCCGCTCAAGCGCGACGGCCGCACGCTGACCATCGCCATGTCGGACCCGGCGACGATGTCGGTGCTCGATGACATCAAGTTCATCACCCGACTCGACATCTTCCCGGTCATCGCCGGCGAGTTCACCCTTCGCAACGCCATCGAGAAGTTCTACTCCTCCGGCGAAGCGCAGATGGAAAACCTTCTCGCCGAGATCGACGATGACGACGACATCGAGATCCTCGAGAGCGAGAACGAAGCCACGGCCGACAACGGCAATGCGCTCATTGACGAAGCGCCTGTCGTCAAGCTTATCAATGCGATTCTTACCGACGCCCTCAGAAAGGGCGCCTCGGATATTCACTTCGAGTGTTTTGAGAAAGAGCTCCGCGTTCGCTACCGCATCGACGGAGCGCTGCAGGAGATCATGAAGCCGCCGATCAAGATGCGGCCCGCGCTCATCTCACGCTTCAAGATCATGGCGAGTCTCAACATCGCCGAGCGCCGCGTCCCCCAGGACGGGCGTATCAAGCTGAAAATCGGTAACAAGGTCATCGACTTCCGTGTCTCCACGCTACCGACTCTGTTTGGCGAGAAAGTGGTGCTCCGTATTCTCGACAAGGGCAACCTCTCGCTCGACCTGAGCACCTTCGGCATCGAGCCGCGCGCCGAGCGCGAGCTGATGGAGGCGATATCGAACCCGTACGGGATGGTTCTCGTCACGGGTCCGACTGGTTCCGGTAAGACGACGACGCTTTACTCGGCGCTGTCCAAGATCAACAACATCGACGTCAACATCATGACGGCCGAGGACCCGGTCGAATACAACCTCTTCGGCATCAATCAGGTGCTGGTGAGGAACGAGATCGGGATGACCTTTGCCGCCGCGCTGAAGGCGTTCCTTCGTCAGGACCCCAACATCATCATGTTGGGTGAAATTCGAGACCTCGAGACCGGTGGCATTGCCATCAAGGCCGCACTTACCGGTCACCTCGTGCTCTCGACTCTCCACACCAACTCCGCGCCCGAGACCGTCACTCGTCTTCTGGACATGGGTCTCGAGTCCTTCAACGTCGCCTCAGCATTAAACCTCGTGCTTGCTCAGCGACTGGTGCGGCGTGTATGTAAGAACTGCGCGGAAGCGTACAAGATGGAAGAAGCCGAAGTCGTTGCCGCCAAGGTCGGCGGCGGGATAACGCTTCGCGACATGAAGTTCACGGATATGGCCCTCAGCGACGCCAAGGCCCGCGCCACCGATGCGGCGAAGCCTTTCATGGAGCAGCTCACTCTCGATACCCGCATGGCGGACATTCCCGTCTTCCGCGGGAGAGGTTGCGAGCAGTGCGAGGGTAGCGGGTTGCGCGGTCGTCAAGGACTCTACGAGGTCATGAACATGACGCCGCGGGTAAGAAAGCTGATCATGCAAAGCGCCG
>Ga0070662_100001275_pt1 | contig 15483 bp, 13 predicted proteins | sample KBSC53metaG_FD_65648 | JGI IMG/M metagenome (GOLD analysis project Ga0070662, IMG submission 65648) | Corn rhizosphere microbial communities from Kellogg Biological Station, Michigan, USA - KBS C5-3 metaG | ecosystem: Host-associated > Plants > Roots > Rhizosphere > Soil ...
TGGCGAGCGCCTACTTCAATCTGACGGGGGCAGCGATTGAGGCGACAGAGCAAACCCACCGCCATGAATCAAGCAAGGGCGCTGCCGGACGACACCGGCAAGGACAGGGCTCGATGCTGTGATGGCGAACACGATGAGAATTCTTGGCGCGGTGTGCTGGCGCACCTGGGTGAAGACGGGGCGGCGACCAGTGGTGCTCACTTTCTCGTTCGTGCAACCCATCATGTGGCTTCTATTCTTCGGCTTTCTTTTTCATCGCTTCGATGTCGGCCTGGGTTTGCGCGGAGTTCGCTACTTGGATTTTCTCTTGCCAGGCGTGTGTGCGATGACGGTGCTGTTCGGCGCCTCTCAATCGGGCATTGGATTGATTCGCGACATGCAAACCGGATTTCTTCAGCGCCTGTTCGATTCCCCGGCCAACCCGGGTGTCGTGTTGGGCGGAAAGCTGTTGGCCGATGTGGTGCGGCTCCTGGCGCAGGCAGTGGTTATCGGGCTGCTCGGTCTGGTGATTGGCACGAAGCTGCACTTCACTGTGGCGGGACTCGCGGCCACGTTGGTCGCGCTCGGCTTGTTCGCCATCGGCTTTTGCAGCCTGTCGTGCCTGGTCGCGTTGAAGACCGGTGCGCAGGAGAGCATGGCGACGTTCGTGCATCTTGTGAACATGCCGCTGCTGTTCACCAGTTCGGCGCTCGTGCCGGCCAAGCAAATGCCGGACTGGCTGGCCGCGATTTCACGGGTGAATCCGCTCACGCTGGCCGTCGATGTGTCGCGTGATGCGCTGTTGTTTGGCGAGTTCGGCTCGCTGGGGCGGGCGTTAATGTTGCTGGCCGCAGTCGGAATCATTCCGCTCGGCGCCGCTTGGATAACTGCTAAAGAACTGCGTCGACAGAACTAACCGTCAGGCGCTCGATCGCCCCGGGTCGGGGTGATTTCTCTTTTGTTGGCTACGGTTCTCTTTATTACCGGCACGAAGCTGATTTTCACGCGATAGGGACGCCACGCTGCAGTGTCCGGTCGGCGCAGCGCGCCGGCCCTACCCTAAATTCAGGATGGGTGCGGTTTCAGGCGACCATGGATTGGTTTTGTAGTCGGACACGACGATTTGATTGGCGTATGCGCGCAAAAGTTGGCAGAGCGCGGCAACATCCAACTCATTATGTCGCGGACCAAAACTCGACAGATTCTTTTCCGCCAGCCGAAACAAACGCACAGCCGGCGGCAGACGCCGGCTATGTTTCACGTGGGCGGGATGTTCGAATCTCTTTTGCAAATGAACGAACGCGCCGGCCGCCTGGATCAAGCCCTTAAGAAAATCCGCGTCCCCGGAGTCCGTTTTCAGCCAAAGCTGCTCGAGAACGTCGTGCGCATCATAGTAACGTTGCTCGTTCCAGCACTGAAAAAAGGCCCGATAAAATGGATGCTTTGGGATCTTCGTCTGGGTTAGATCGATATCGTCTGCGCCCAGTCCAGCCACGAATCGCGAAATCCTCTCGCCTTTGTTCATGAAGAGCTTAATTTGTAAGCGGCTCTGATGATGAGCAAACAAGTCGCCGATCTTCTTTTTCAAGCAATCATGCCACCCGCCTCGGGCGGGAGAACTCACACGGCCAGCATGGCTGTGCTACCATAAATGATGACAGGCGCGGCTTTGGCCATTCTCCTGATCATTATCGCAGTCTTGATTTTCTGTTCCGCCCTTTTTTCGGGACTGGAGACGGCGCTGTTCTCGCTAAAGCCGCATCAGCTCCGTCGCTTGGCGGAGCATCGGGCTGGACTCACCAAATTCGTCCAGCTCTTCCGGGAAAACCCGCGGCGCGTTTTGAACGTCCTGCTTTTGGGCGACCGCCTGGTGAACGTGCCGCTGGTGATTTTGTGTCTGGTTCTCTTGTGGGAAGGCCCTTTTGCATCACGCATTCCACAGTGGCTCGCAGCAATTGTGATCTTCGCGATTGTTGTGCTGATTTGTGATTTAATTCCAAAGCTGCTGGCCCTCTCCGCGCCGTATGGATTGTCCGCAATCGGGGCGTTTACACTGCAGATTTCAATGCCGCTTCTCGACCGCGTCGGCCACGGGCTCGAACGTGCCAGCACTTGGATTGTCGATCTTCTGACGCCGTCGCACCTGCGCATCCGGCCACGCTTGAGCGATGAGGAACTGCGAACGCTCCTGGAAATGGGCGAAGAAGAAGGCGCGTTGCAGGAAGAAGAAGCCGAGATGATCGAGGAAATCATCAAACTCGGCGACAAAACGGCGAAGGATTGCATGACGCCGCGCGTCGATAGCTTCACTCTGCCGGATGATTTGACGAATGAAGAAGCGATCGCGCGTTTAAAGGAAAAACGCCATCGCCGCGTCCCGGTTTATGCCGACACGCCCGACCAAATTCTCGGCATCATTGATGTAAAACTGTTTCTCCTGGACCCATGGGAACATTACACGGAAAAATTAATCGCTCCCTCGTTCGTGTCCGAGACGATGCGCGCAGAGGAGCTACTCAAGCTCTTTCTGACTCATCCCCAGGGAATGGCTGTGGTGGTTGACGAATTTGGCGGTACTGAAGGAATCATCACCATGGACGATATCGTGGAAGAGATTCTAAGCGACGCGCTTCCCCGGGGCGATGTCGATTTGTACATCGAGCCGCTCGAGAACGGGAAATTTCTCGTGAGCGGCAACGCCCGCCTCGATGATTTAGGTGAATATCTGGGTTTTCCAATCGATGCCGAAGGAATAGACACGATCGGAGGATTTGTCTTCACGCGGTTGGGCTATTTGCCGCCCTCGGGCACAAGACTCGACGTTCCGCAGCTCGCCATTACCGTACGGCGCGCGGGACGTAAAAGAATCGAGGAAGTTCTACTGGAGAAAACAACCGGCGACGGCACTCAGGAAACACCGGATCAAACGAGCGCTGCGGCATGATGATCGGCTTCATCATTTTCTGTTGCTGGATTGTTTCGTTCTTCTTCAACGGAATCGAAAGCGGACTCTTGTCGATCGACCCGGTGCGATTGCGCCAAAACGTGAAACGTCGCGCACCGGCGGCCGTCCGGCTCGATCGACTGCTGAAACATCCGGAACGGCTGCTCGTGACTGTTTTGCTTTTCACAAATGCGGCCGACATACTCGGCTTGCTCCTGCTGACACGTCAGTTGGTCCATTCATTCGGATATGCTGGATTTCTTATCGCGTTGGTAATCGCGTTTCCCGTATATCTCCTTCTGCTTTCGGTCCTCCCTAAGTCGCTTTTTCGACGGTTTCCGTTCCGAGCCCTGGCGCGTCTTGCCGGCGCATTGGAATGGCTGTCGATCTTGCTTTCACCTGTTCTGGAACTCGGCGCACGGCTTGGGCGACTCCTTCTGCCACGGCGCGCGGCGAAACGGGCACGGCTTTTTGCTGCGCGCGAAGAGCTCAAACAGATCACGACCCAAGGCGAGCGGGAAGGCTCTCTGACCGCTACCGAGCGTGCGATGATTCACAACGTCGTTGACTTTTCCGGCGTGAAAGTTCGCGACGTGATGCTGCCTTTGCCGAGAGTTGTTGCGGTGCAACCGAACGCGTCAATTCAGGAAGCACTCGATCTTAGCGCTTCTGCCGGTGTGGATCGTCTTCCGGTCATTACGCCGGATGGGCAGCTGGCTGGGTTGGTCAACGTTTTGGATATTCTTCTCGAGCAAAATGGAAACAATAAGCCGTTAGGCAGTTATGTCCGGCGTATCGTAACGACAAGCGAGGAGGAGCCGGCATACCGTGTTATCCAGAGGCTCCGGGCCGCGCGCCTCGGAATGGCGGCGGTGACAACCAAAGGTCAGCGGCTGGTCGGGGTTGTTACGGCCGAAGATCTAATCAAGCGGCTGGTCTCTTCCGCCGCGTAGCGGTATCAACGCAAAATTCCGGCTGTGGCTCGAGCGGGTATAAAAAAAGCATCGCGCTTCTCTCCTTGGTGGGTGGTGGCAATCTGCATCGCCCTGGCGGGTATCACCTGGGCCGTTTTCGGGCAAACGCTGGGGCATGATTTCATCAATTACGACGACAATCTCTACGTTTATGAAAACCCGAATATCGTTTCTGGTCTGACACGCCCGGCGATTCTTTGGGCGTTTACTCACGCTCATGCCGGCAACTGGCATCCGCTCACTTCACTTTCCCACATGCTTGATTGCCAGATGTTCGGGCTCAACGCCGGCGGCCATCATTTCACGAATGTGCTTCTGCACACACTCGCTGTAGTTTTGCTTTTCCTCTTCCTGCTACAAGTCACCGGCACGCTCTGGCGCAGCGCCTTTGTCGCGGCCGTGTTCGCCGTGCATCCGTTGCGGGTGGAATCCGTGGCATGGATTGCGGAACGCAAGGACGTGCTCAGCGCTGTCTTCTTCATGCTTACCCTGCTCGCTTATGCCCGGTATGTTTCGGGCGAACGTTCGCTCCTTCGATATTTGCTGGTCGCGTTTTCCTTCGCTCTTGGGCTGATGGCAAAACCGATGCTGGTGACCCTGCCTCTGGTTCTGCTGCTGCTCGATTACTGGCCCCTCCGCCGCTTCGGTTCCCACTCGTCGGGAAAGGACGCAAACTTCGCGCGTCGCTCCACCTTTTCCCGCCTCGTCGCAGAAAAGATTCCTCTCTTTCTCTTGAGCCTCCTCTTCTCGCTCCTCACCTTGTGGGCTCAGCGGGCATACATGCGGTCAACCATCGAGATCCCGCTGGTGCTGCGCGTTGAAAACGCAATCGTCAGTTACGTTCGCTACCTTCGGCAACTGCTCTGGCCGGCCGATCTGGCTCCGTTTTATCCCTACCCAAAGGCAACGTTGCCGCTGCTGTTGGTCATCGTGGCTGCCGTTCTACTCGTCGCCATTTCGGCGGTGGTCTTATGTTATGGACGAAAGCGTCCATATCTGATCACCGGCTGGGGCTGGTACTTTATCATGCTCTTTCCGGTAATCGGTTTGGTGCAGGTGGGAGAGCAAGCGCTGGCAGACCGTTTTACCTATCTGCCGCAAATCGGGATTGTTCTTGCGATCACCTGGACGGTCGCCGACGCAACTGCTGGCATTCGGCAATTGCAACGCTTTGTTGCGTTCAACGCCGTGGCGATAACGGTTACTCTCGCGTGGTGCGCTCGCCATCAAACCGGCTACTGGCGAAACAGCGAATCCATTTCGCTGCGAACGCTGGCCGTGACAGAGAACAACGACCTGGCGCACAACAATCTGGGCAGCGTGTGGTGGAAGAGGGGCCGCGTCGATGATGCCATCCGTGAGTACCAAGCCGCGCTGAAAATTAGTCCGGAATCTCCCCTCGCTCGCAACAATCTGGGATCGGCTTTTCTCAAACAAGGAAAAGTCGCCGAAGCGATTCAGGAATTCCGGCGCGTTCTTTCCCGCGATCCGCAAAGCATCTCAGGCCGCTTTAACCTGGCCGGCGCGCTCCTGCAGGATGGTCGCGTCGCCGAAGCTATCGCTGAATATGAAAAGGTCCTGGCGATCAAGCCGGATTTTACGCAGGGCCACTTGGCTTTGGGGCACGCCCTCATGCGCGCCGAGCGTCTCGTAGACGCAATCGGACAATTCGAAATTGCGGTGCAGTTGCAGCCTGGTTATGCCCATGCACGCAACAGCCTCGCGACCGCCTTCGCCGCGAAGCAGGAGTGGGGCGAAGCGATCCGCTGCTGGCGAGAGACTTTGGAAATTGATCCCAATAACGTTGCAGCCCAATCTGGCTTGGCATGGACACTGGCGACAGCTCCAGATCCTACGTTGCGGAATGGCGCCGAAGCTCTCGCAATCTCACAACGCCTCTCCCAAACCACCGAGACGTCGAACCCAACGATCCTTCGCGTTCTCGCCGCCGCCTACGCCGAGGCAGGGCGGTTTCCTGAAGCGATCGAAACGACCGAGCGCGGAATCGCTCTCGCAACGTCGCAATACCGCTCGGACCTCGCAGCTCTCTTACAAAGTGATCTGAAACTCTTGCAATCCGCGCAGCCGTTGCGCGATGCTGGCAAGTCACCGATTACGCGGTAGGGAAACAGGAGGCCGGATTTTGCTCAAAGCTGACGCGCAGCGTCATGCGCGGGAGGGCTTCTGATCATCCGATGAGCCAAAGGTCGCGCATTGAAGATCTAATCCGGCGCCTCGTTTCCTCGAGTGAAGCGCGTGTTTGAATCACTCCAAGGGCGAAACATTTCATCACCTAAGACTGCTGCCGCACTAATGAGCGCGACGTGCGAAAAGGCCTGCGGGAAATTGCCGAGCTGACGCTTTTCGCGGGGATCGTATTCTTCTGAAAGAAGTCCGAGATCGTTGCGCAGATTGAGCAAGCGTTCGAATAACTCGCGCGCTTCTTCCTTACGGCCGATCAGATGTAAACAATCGGCCAGCCAAAACGAACACGGCAGAAAGGCGCCTTCGCCGCCCGGCAATCCATCGACGTTATTTTCCTCCGGTCGATATCGAAGGACGAAGCCGTCTTCCATAAGCTCGCGCTCAATCGCTTCAATTGTGCCGCGCACCCGCTCATCAGTGGCCGGCAAAAAGCCAGCCACCGGCATCAGGAGTAAACTGGCATCGAGCGCATCCGACCCGTAAAACTGGGTGAAGGCTTTTTTGTTGATGTTGTAACCGCGTTCGCAAACTTCCGCGTGGATCTGATCGCGAATTTTTTTCCATCGCCTGAAGTGTTCGTTTGACGGGCAGCCGCATTCTTCAACCAGTCTGACCGCCCGGTCGAATGCGAGCCACGCCATCATTTTCGAGTGAGTAAAATGTTTGCGTCCGCCCCGCACTTCCCAAATTCCTTCGTCGGGTTTCTGCCAGTTTGATTCCAGGAATTTCATCAACTGGACCATCAAAGCCCAATCCGGGTCCTCCAGTTTGAGGCCAGCGCGATCGGCCTGCCAAATGGCAGCTAAAATCTCCCCATAAACGTCGAGCTGAAATTGATTGGATGCACCGTTGCCGATGCGGACTGGTTTGGAATTTTCGTAGCCTGATAACCACGGAATTTCGAACTCTTCGAGGCGGCGTTCGCCCCGTACGCCATAGATTGCCTGCATTTGCTCGGGGCTGCCGGCAATGGCACGCAGAAGCCATTGGCGCCAGGATTTGGCTTCTTCGCGATAGCCCGATCGCAGCAACGCGAGCAAGATTAAAGCCGCATCCCGTAGCCAGCAAAAGCGATAATCCCAGTTGCGGACGCCTCCTATTTCTTCCGGCAACGAGGTGGTGAGCGCTGCAACCAAGCCGCCAGTCGGGGCATAGGTTAATCCTTTAAGAGTGATGAGCGAACGCATAACCGCATCGCGCCACTCGCTTTTGCTTTGAAATTGGCTCGACCATTCTCGCCAGTATTTCTCGGTGTCATGCAGTGCGTGCTCAGCATTTACTTTCCTCGGCGGTTCTTCATGAGAGGCGAACCACGTGAGCACAAATGGCACTCGATCCCCTTTCGCCACGGTAAAATCGGCGATCGTGGTTAAATCTTTGCCGCACGTTTCAATCGGTGTCCGCAAGATCAAACCGTCAGGTCCCGCGATCGCCTCGAGGGCATCGTGACGTCTTCGCACCCATGGAACGATGTGCCCGTAATCAAAGCGGATGATCAGCTCCATGTGCATCGACACTTTGCCGTGCAACCCTTCGACGATCCGAATGATGTCGGGATTTTCACCGCGCGGCGGCATGAAATCGATCAGACGCACCGCGCCGCTTTTCGTTTCAATCTCAGTTTCCAAAATGAGCGCGTCGTCTCGATACCGGCGCCGCGTTCTCTCGATCTTCTCATCGGGATGGAAAAACCAACGGCCATTTTCTCCGGTGCCGAGCAGCGACGCAAAGCACGCCGGCGAATCGAACCGCGGGAAGCAAAGCCAATCAACGCAGCCGTCGCGACTCACGAGCGCGCCGGTCTGGGTATCACTCAAAAACGCGTAATCTTCGATCTTTGTTCCGTTCGTCGTCATGGTTCATTCGCGATGGATTCGGACTGCGCGAGCTTGGCGATCCCATCGTGCGTTAATCGGAACACGGTCCATTCCTCCATCGGCTTTGCGCCAAGAGCGCGGTAGAACTTGATTGCGGGCTCGTTCCAATCGAGCACCGCCCATTCCATCCGGCCGCAGCCGCGGTCGCGCGCAATCTTCGCAAGATCGACAAGTAACGCGCGGCCATAACCTTTGTCACGCTTCTCCGGCTTCACAAACAGGTCCTCGAGATAAAGCCCGGGTCGCCCGAGCCAGGTGGAAAAATTGTAAAAGAAAACGGCGAACCCGACCGGAGATTTTCCTTCAAACGCGAGAAGAACTTCTGCGGACGGTCGTTCTCCGAATAAAACGTCGACTAGTTGTTCTTCCGTCGCGGTGACCTCATCTGGCGCGCGTTCGTAAGTTGCCAGATCGCGAATCAATTCCAGGATAACCGGCACATCTTCCACGCGAGCCGGACGAATCTCGAAATTAGCATGCGTTTTCATTCTTTGTTGATTGTCCATCACGAGGACGTCTAAGCAACTCGCCCGCCAAGGTGACTAAGGTCAATTGGCGCTACCCGAACGCTTCAGCGCCCGACCGATTCGGTTCAGCCCTTCAGCGAACATTTCCGTGTTTACCCCCATGCCGATGCGAAAATGATCGGGCATCTCAAAGAAACGGCCTGGGACTGCCGAAGTATTGAATTCGGATTGCAACCGCTCCAGAAAAGTATCCACGTTGCCCTCTTGCAATTTTAAAAACGAAGTCGTGCCCCAGTCCGTTGACACGGCAGAAACGGACGACCGCTGCGCCAGAAAATCGCGCAACAATTTGCGATCAGCTTCCACGACCGGGCGTGCTCTTTCGCGAAGAAGATCCAGCTGCTTGAATGCGGCGACGCTGAGGAGCTCTCCCGGATGAACCGACGTCGCGCTGTAAAGATCATTCAGGCGCCGCATCTTCCACGCGAGATCAGGACGCGCCAGGATCCATCCGCAGCGGAGACCGCTAACGCCATAAACCTTGGTCAAACTGCTCGTGACCACGAATTCAGGTCCAAGATGAAATGACGTTCGGGGCGTCTCCTCATACACCGCTTCGAGATAGACCTCATCCACGAGCACGAGCGCTCCAACGCTGTGTGCGATATCGCCAATTTCGCGCAGAACCGAATCCGGCGTGAGCACGCTCGTCGGATTGTGCAGGTTCGTGATCACGATGAGCCGCGTCTTGGATGTGACGACCCGGCGAATCTCCTCCGGGTCGACCATCCAACCATTTTCTTCGGCCCGCGGAAAGCGTTTCACATTCGCTTCCAGATACCGGGCGATATCGAGAATTGGCCCGTATGCCGGTTGCTCGATCAAAATTTCGTCGCCCGGTTCGATGATCGCAGCCATGGCCAGATGATTGGCCATGGAAGTCCCCGCAGATTCCACTACGCACTCGGGATCAACGCCGTGGTGTCCAGCGATGGCCTCTTGCAAAGGCGCGTAGCCATAATTGTTGTCGCCATTAATTTCGAGTTTCTCCAAATCAACTGGTAATTCCCGAACTGGAAACGCGTCGACGCCACTGGTAGCGAGATTGAATCGGGCGCGGCTGTGCATCTTCGACCAATGCATGTAGTCCGAATGCTTGTGTCTCATAAGTGCGCTTGTCTGAATCTCCTCCAATAATAGTAAACCGGGAGCCCAGCCAGCATGATGCACAGGGCGATGACGCTATTGGCCGGCGAAGCAACGATGGCGCTCACGACAATTCCGGCACAGGACAAGACAAACAGGATCGTGGTTAATGGATGTCCGGGCGCGCGGTAAATGGCGGTATCTGACCCGACCTGACGCCGCCGCAAAATGAAGAGCGATGCGGCTGTCATTCCGAAAAAAATGAAATCAACGGTCACTTCAAAGTTCAAGATCTGGCCATACGTGCCAGAGCAAGCGATGATCGTCGCCGCGATGCCCTGAAGAATAATCGCGACTACCGGTGCGCCTGAGTGTAGCGAGACCTTGCCAACGCCTTTAAAGAAGAGCCCGTCACGCGCCATTGCGTAGTACACACGCGGAGCCGTCAGCATGCCCTGGCTGAGGAATCCGAGAGTGGAAATTGTGATCGCAAGGGCAATCCAACGCGCGCCGCGCTCGCCTACCGCCGTCCGCATTACATCCGAAGCGGGAGTTGTTGTCGCATCGAGGCCGGAGGGGCCGAGGACACGCAAACAGGCAAGATTAACTGCGAGATACAGAGCCACAACGCCAGTGACGCCGATCAGTAACCCCCGCGACAAATCGCGGCGCGGATCGCGCATTTCGCCCGCAACAAAAGTGGCCGTCTGCCATCCGCCGTAGGCAAAAGCGATCGGAACCATCGCCGCACCGATGCTCTTCAAGAGCCCAAACGAAGCCGGCTGTCCAAGCAATGCTCCCGACTCAAGCCGCGCAGTCGCGGGCTGGCCAACCGCAAATCCAATTGTCACGAGTATCGCGATCGCCCCAATCTTTGACAGCATAAGCGCGCTTTGCACGTTGCTGCCGGTGCGGGCTCCCAGACAGTTAATTCCAGTCAGTATGACTAACACGGCGGCTGCGATCGCACTGTCGTTCCAAACCACTCCGGTGAGAGCGCGAAAGTAAGATGAAAAAATAACCGCCACGGCGGCCATCCCGCCGGTCTGGGTGACGAGCAGCAGTCCCCATCCGTAAACAAACGCAACCGAAGGATGGTACGCTTCGCGCAAATACAGGTACTGGCCGCCCGTTCCCGGCAAACGCGTGGCCAGTTCGGCCCAGATAAACGCGCCGCACATCGCGATGAGACCGCCGAGCACCCAGACGCCGAGGATCAAAAACGGCGTGTGGACACGATGCGCGACCTCGGAAGGATTCGCGAAGATTCCCGCGCCCACGATGCCGCCCATCACAATCATGATGGCGTCGAATAATCCAAGCTGACGGCGAGGTTTCGAAGTGTCCAATTCTAACCTTTCATTTACGGCGACCTCGTTTGGTCGCGCCCTGCAACTGCGCTCATGCAACCGCCTCTTGACAAACGGCCCTGATAAAGTCAATCGAGTACAGTAATTCTGAACCCGCGCAGAAAGGTGCTCGAATGAAACCGAAGGCTCTCGTTCATCGGCGGCGATATTGCTCCGTCGCAGGGGTCGGATTTTTCGCTCTTATATTCCTCGTCAGCTTCCGCATTGGGACGGTATCCGCTCAGAACGAGCCGATTCTCGTGCCTGATTCCGTCGACTATCAGAAATTGCTTCCCATTTTGCCAGACGCCCCGCAAGGCTGGTCAGCTGATAAACCAGAGGGTTCGACGGAAGATGCCGGCGGATTCAAGATTACCAACGTGCATCGCGATTACCGCAAAGGCGAAGGCGAGAATCTTCCGACCGCGGCGATCAGCATCCTCGATTCGGCCGCGAATCCGGATTACGTTAGCGCGACGACCGCTGCGTGGAATAACACCAGCGAAACCAGCGAAGGCTACAGCAAGTCAGTCACGATCGATGGTAATCCCGGGTTCGAAGCCTTCGAGAAGGAAGGTAAACACGCCACGCTTTGGATAATGGTCGCCAAACGTTATTTCCTCCAGATCGAGTTGCAGAACCAGGACCCGAAGGAATTGCAGGAATGGGTCAAGCGCGTTGATCTGAAGAAGCTAGCCGTAATCAAATAACTACTGGCTGTAGCGTCCGCTGTCCTCAGCGGAGTTCGGATCCGCCTCGCTAGAGCTGGTGCGCTGAGACAGCACGCTAAGGCAAATCACTGATCACTTCCGCTTCGTCGCCTCTCCTGTCATCGGCACAAAACGAACGGGCAAAACAGCGCGCCGCTGCAGTTCGCCATTTTTTTTCTCGAGAAGATAAAGCTCCTGATTTCCGAACCCGCCGACGGGGATGATCATTCGGCCGCCCTCTTTCAACTGTGCGATCAGTGGTTGTGGAACGTGATCAGGAGCGCACGTGACAGTGATCGCATCGAACGGCGCATGCTCTGGCCAACCCTGATACCCGTCCCCCGCTTTTACGTGAACATTCTTGTAGCCCAGACGCTGAAGCGTTGCTTCCGCGATTTTTGCAAGTGGCTCGATAATTTCAATTGTGTAAACGTCCGCCACGAGCTCGGCCAGGATCGCAGCCTGATAACCAGAGCCCGTCCCGATTTCCAAAACACGATCGTTCGGCTTTGGACGCAACTGCTCTGTCATAACAGCCACGATGTACGGTTGCGAAATAGTTTGATCCCAGCCAATTGGTAAGGGCCGGTCTTCATAGCTTGCAGCGCGCAAGTTGGGCGGAACAAATTCTTCGCGAGGCACTTTCACCATCGCAGCTAGCACGCGTTGGTTGTTGATTCCGCGCGCCCTCAGCTGCCGCTGAACCATTTGCTGGCCCGGTGCACGATCGCTGACCGATGTCGGCTTTTGTCCGTAACCGGCCGCAGCAACCGCAGCAAGAACTAGAACTTGGGCAAGTCTTCGCACGCCAAAGATTAACGCTGAGTGCGCTGCGGCGAAAGCAGCGTGCGCCGTGGTTGTGTCGAGATTTCCTATCGCGCTGCTGTAACAGCGTTCATGTGACGCAAGCGATCAGCCAGTATTTTCATCACGTGCGTGGCAAAATGCGGCGTTTGCTGAACGAGAAAATGGAACCGCCGTCGATCGATTTCCGCCAGTCGGCAGGAGGTCTTCGCCACTGCGGTGGCTGTGCGCGGGCTGTCATCAATCAATGCCATCTCACCAATCAGCGCTCCTGGTCCTGCGGTCTCGAGCACAAAATCGCCAAGCATGATCTCCATTTCCCCTTCCAACAACACGTACACCTTCTCGCCTTTGTCGCATTGGCGGAAGAGAGTATCGCCGGGCGCGAGTTTCAAGGCGTCGGTGTCGTGACGAAAAAGTTCGGCAGGATTCATGGGTGGAATGTATCGGCGACAGAGACTACAAAGGAGGGACGACTACTGCCAAGTTACAATTGTGTGACGGCCGGTCCGGCAGCGCTCCCGCGCAAATTCTTCGTGTCCTTCATGGGCTTCGTGGTTAATTTTCACGGCTCTCGATGAAAGAAGACCGCAAAACTTTAGATGAGCGCGCGCAAATGACGGACTTGGAGCGTCTGCGTCATTCGGCGTCGCACGTACTTGCGACTGCGATTTTGAAGATTTGGCCGGAAGCGCAGTTCGCGGCCGGGCCGCCGGTCGAGAACGGTTTTTATTACGACGTCGATGTTCCGCACCGGATTTCGCCCGACGACTTCGAGAAGATCGAGGCGGAGATGAAAAAGGAGATCAAAGCGAACCATCCGTTCGAACGGGTGGAAGTTTCGCGCGATGAAGCGCTCGACCTCGGCAAGAAAGGCCGACTTGCCGCGCTAAGCGAACGCGATCAGCCAAGCAAATTCAAGATCGACATCATAGAAAACATTCCGGCGGACGAAAGAATTTCCCTCTATCGCAACGGCGATTTTATCGATCTCTGCGCCGGTCCGCACGTGATGCGCACGGGAAACATCGGCGCATTCCGCCTGACGAACGTCGCGAGCGCGTACTACAAAGGCGACGAAAAGAATCCCCAATTGCAGCGCATTTACGGCACCGCCTTCAAAACGAAGAAGGAACTCGATGATTACTTCACCATGCTCGAGGAAGCGAAAAAGCGCGACCATCGCAAGCTTGGACGCGAACTCGAGCTCTTTGTTTTCGACGATGACGTCGGTCCCGGTCTTCCAATGTTTCTTCCGCGTGGCGCAATAATCGCAGAGGAACTGGAAAAGCTGGCGAAAGAAACCGAGTTCGCCGCCGGCTACCAACGAGTCCGCACGCCGCACATCGCGCGCGAAAGCCTGTATAAAAAGAGCGGCCATCTTCCCTACTACGCCGAGTCGATGTTTCCACCGATGGAACTCGACGAGGATCGAGAGCGGAGACGAGACCTTAGCGAGATCGTCCGACAGGCAGAAGAAGAAATGCTTCAATTTGAGGCTTCTCTCCCAAAGCTGTCCGCGGAAGCCCTCGCGAAATTAGGCTCTTTGGGCAGTACTCCCGCATCGCGGGAGGGGCGATTAGCTTGGATAAACGAATTACTTTTCCAAGGTAGGGCACCGGAGAACATCAAACAGGCGAACCAGCGAATAGTCGATGCCAAGATGGCATTGCATTTCCTTCCTTCTCCGAAGCGTTACTACCTCAAGGCGATGAATTGTCCGCATCATCATAAGTTGTTTGCGGCAATTCCACGCAGTTATCGCCATCTGCCCTTGCGGCTCGCGGAGTACGGGACGTGTTATCGGTACGAGCAGAGCGGCGAGTTGTTCGGACTCATGCGGGTACGCTCGCTGCAAATGAACGACGCACATATTTATTGCACCCCGGAGCAGTTTGAAGCGGAGTTCAATGCCGTGAACGAGATGTATCTGAATTACTTCAAACTCTTCGGGATCGACAAATATCTGATGCGTTTCTCGACGCACGATCCAGCGAAGCTTGGCGAAAAATTTGTCGATGAACCAGAGCTTTGGAAACAAACCGAAGAGATGACACGCAACGTTCTAACGAACTCCGGGATTAACTACGTTGAAGTGCCGAACGAAGCGGCGTTTTACGGTCCAAAGATCGATGTGCAGGCGTGGAGCGTGATCGGACGCGAGTTTTCCATCGCGACGAACCAGGTCGATTTCGCGCAGCCGCGCAATTTTGATCTTCGCTATAAAGATCGCGACAACATCGATAAGATTCCGATCTGCATTCATCGCGCGCCGCTCGGCACGCACGAACGTTTTATCGGATTTTTGATCGAGCATTACGCGGGCAATTTCCCGCTCTGGTTGTCTCCTGAACAGGTGCGCATCCTCACGATCAGCGACGATCCGAAGCTAATCGATTACGCGCGATCGATTTTGAACGAACTGCGCGCTAATCAAGTCCGCGCAGAAATCGACGAAGGCGCCGACAAGATCAACGGCAAAATCCAGCGCGCCGAACAAATGAAAGTGCACACCATGTTCGTGATCGGAAAACGCGACAGCGACTCAAGCGCTGTCAGCGTCCGCGTCCACGGCAAAGGCAATCTCGGCGCAAAGCCGCGCGGCGAAGTTTTGATCGAAACGCTCGATGCGATTCGGGAACGCCGAGGATAGCTCCTGTCGATTATTGGTTTCCGGCTTGCTGCGCGGGCAACGGAGGTCGAATCGGCTTGCTGTCGTTTCGCACTGGCTTCACACTTCCAGCGGTTTTCACTCTTCAAAGCATATGAGGCTACCATTGATTGCAATCGTCGGAAGCGTGGATGAATCGCGGGGATTCGAGCCGCCACTAAAAAATCCTACGCAGGCGCGTCAGGCGGCCGAAGCCGTCGGTGCGGCGCTCGCCGAGAAAGGCAATCGAATCCTCGTCTATACTGCCGCCGCGGGATTTCTCGAGACGTTCGTCGTGCGGGGTTATGTCGCTTCTGGAAAGGCGAAGCCAAAATCAATCGTGGCTCGTTTTCCAATGGGGGATGAAACTCAGTTTGC
>Ga0070662_100001278_pt1 | contig 15478 bp, 14 predicted proteins | sample KBSC53metaG_FD_65648 | JGI IMG/M metagenome (GOLD analysis project Ga0070662, IMG submission 65648) | Corn rhizosphere microbial communities from Kellogg Biological Station, Michigan, USA - KBS C5-3 metaG | ecosystem: Host-associated > Plants > Roots > Rhizosphere > Soil ...
GCCGACCTGACCTTCCACGAGTCGATCCCCGGCCACATCTGGCAGGGCGAGTACACGCACGAGATGCCGCTGGTGCGCCAGATGCTGGCGTTCAACGCGTACTCCGAGGGGTGGGCGCTCTACGCCGAGCAGCTCGCCGACGAGCTGGGCGCGTACGACCGGGACCCCGTCGGCCGGCTCGGCTACCTGCAGTCGATCGCGTTCCGGGCGTGCCGGCTGGTGGTGGACACCGGCCTGCACGCGAAGGGGTGGACGCGCGAGCAGGGCGTGCGCTTCTTCGTGGAGGTGAACGGGTCCAACCCGCTCGAGGTGGCCAGCGAGGTGGACCGTTACTGCTCGTGGCCGGGGCAGGCGTGCGGCTACAAGGTGGGCCACAGCGAGATCAACCGGCAGCGCGAGCGGGCGCAGGCCGCGCTCGGCGCCGCGTACGACCTGAAGGCGTTCGACGACACCGTGGTGCGCGGCGGCAACGTGCCGCTCGACGTGCTCGCCAAGAACGTGGACGAGTATCTGCGGCGGTAGGGCAGTCTCTGGCAGCCCTCGGCCTCATCGGGCTCCCGGAATCGAAACAGCAGAGTCAGAGACGGAGCTCGTCGCCGCACCTCAGCGGACAGTGAGCTCCGTCGCCTCGTCCTGGCCGAAGTGGGTGCCGCCGCCCGGGTTGGAGACGTGGCAGAGCAGGGCGTAGCGGCCGGGCGGCAGGTCGATCGTCAGCCACACGCGCTCGCCGGGGCGCAGCTCGATCACGCCGCCCGCGGGGGCGCCGGGGCGCTCGCCGCGGAAGTCGGCGAACCACGCCTTCTCGTCCGCCAGCGTCTTCCCGTCCGGCAGACGCGAGAGGAGCGCCTGGTGCGTCTGCGTGCCGGTGTTGCCGACGAGAATGGTGTGCCGCCCGGCCGCAGGCGGCGCGGACCACGTCATCGATCCGTCGCCGAGCCGCAGCTCCAGGTCGTGGCGCGGCATCGTCGCCTCGCCGCCGGCCGAGGGATCGACCACGATCTCCGTCATCATCCCGTGGTCCACGTGCGGGCGCCCGTCCCGGCCGGGGTAGCCGCAAAGGACCACGTATCGCCCCGGCTCCAGCCGCAGCGCCAGCTCCGCCGAGTCGCCGGGCGAGACCGGGGCGACGCCGCCCGCCGGCACCAGCCACTCCGCCCCGCGCCCGCCCTGCTGCCGCAGCGCCACGAAATCGCCCAGCGTCTTCCCCGGCGCCAACTTCAGGAAGCGCGCGTAGTGCGGTTCCTCGCCCCGGTTCACCAGCCGCACCGGGACCAGACCCGCCGCCACGCGCTGCGGCGCCTCGATCGAGTAGTTGCGCGCCACCAGCCGCACCACCGCCGGCGGCCGTTCGACCATCGGCGTCGCCGCGAGCAGGACCGGCATCAACCCGAGTGCGATCATCATCAGGAGCCTGGCAGGGCGGGGGAGATGGGGATGAGGATCTCGTACGATGCGCCCCGGACCGCGGATCGGCCAGTTCGCCGCAGCCGCCCGGCGTCTTCGTGCCGCGAACCGCGCTCCAGGGGCGACGAACGGTCCGAGGAAGGTGGCGCTGTCGAAGGCCGCGAAGGCGGACTGCGTGCCGTTGTAGCCGCGAGGCCGCGAGTTCACTCGCACACCCGCGCAAATCTTGCATGCCTCGAGCGCAAACCCCGACGATTTCAATTCGCACGGTTGAGCGAACGGCCTCTGCGCAGTATCTTTGGCGTCATTGCTGTTCTCTCCCCGCGGTTTCGCTCCACTCCCAATCCCATCCCAGCATGGACCTGAAGCCCTGCCGCGACTGCGGCACGCCCGTGCAGTACACGTCGCGCTCGTGCCCGCACTGCGGCATCATGAACCCGGTGGCCAAGTGGGTGGCGCTTCCCGACGGGGAGGACGAGAAGTTTCGCGTGCCGGTGACCCCGTACAGCGCCATGACCACGGCCGCCCGCAGCGCCGCCGTGCTCAGCCGGCCTCCCCGGACCACCATGCAGCGCATCTTCGGCCCCGTGACCGACGCCGAAGACGCGAAGGAGGCCATCGACTGGTGCTCGGGGATCTTCTACCTGCTCGCCCTGATCCAGGCGGCGCTGGCGATGTTCGACGGGCGCGCGCACCTGGTGGACGCCGCCGTCCTCGCCGGGCTCGCCACCTGGCTGCGGATGGGCAACAGCCGCGTAGCCGCCGTGCTCCTGCTGATCCTGTCCGTGCTCTGGGCGGGGATGGGCGTGATGAGCTTCTCCTACCGCACGGTCTGGATGTCGGTGATCGCCATCGGCCTGTCGTGGCGTGCCTTCAACGCCGCGGGGATCCTGCAGCAGGGCCGTCAGGTCGCCTGAGTTATACCGAATCGGGAAATCAGTCGCTCCATCGGCTCTGCTGATCGGGTCACACGGAGTCACAGAAGGAATCGGCGCGGGTGCCGAAAACCCTTGTAAAACCTTGATGTTCCGGAAGGGCCTACCGGACTCGCCGCGCCAAAATGCCGCATTTTCGCGGTAAACCTATCCCACAACCTATCCCACTTCCACCCTGTCCGGACGGTCACTCATCGTCCGCAACGTCTAAAATCCAGCGAGGCGGCGGCACCCTACGCGCCGCGTAGGTGTCGCCCGCCTCGCCGGCCAACTCCCGGCTGATCTGCGCTCGCACGTCCGGCGGGAGCCCCGGTCCGGTGCACGCCCGCCTCGCTGTAGTACCACTCCCGCACCCGCGCCACCGTGCGCCCGTACGGCTTGGAGCCTTCTAGGAACTTTGTGAGCCCCGAGGGCGACATGCGCACCTTGCGCGCGGTCGCGCGCAAGGTCGTGCGCCCTATCTCGTTCTCCAGCGCGATCCGGAACCGCTCCAAGTCCTCCGGCGTGGCCTCCGGTGCAGGTTGAGCCATTCCCCCACGCCCCCGGTTGTCAGTTTCCCGCGTCGTACATGAAGCAGCACCGCAGGGGCGTTCGCAGAAGCGGCCCGGCAACCTGCGAATAGACCTCCGATTCCGGATCGCGGCCGAACCATCTCAGCACCGGCACGACTAGCCCGCATGCGGTGGCCCGGTAGAGCTTCCGGCCTTGCTCATGCTTCCCGCACGGCTCCAGCGGGCGTGCTTCCGCGAGCCCGGCCGAGACCAGCTCGTCCAGGTGCGCCGTCCACACGAGCCGGTAGGGTCGCCCGCCGCTACGGTTCCACTGTTCCGAGGGTTCCTTGACCCGCTCCACCCGGAGCCAGTCGCCGGGCGCCTCGCGCAATGCATCCAGCGCCCACCGCGCCCCTTCGGACGCGTAGACGCCCGCCGGTTCATCGGGAGCGCGCGGACGCTCGACGCGAGGCGATTCCTCGCGCAACACCGCCGCGATCCCGTTCATCCCCGTTTGGGTGATTCGGTACAGGCGCGCGGGCTCAGATGCTTGCGGGAGACTGGCCGCATGGCTGTCTGCACGTCCTTCCCGTTCCAACTCGCAAAGCAGGTCCGCCCACGTGTACGGCCCGGCCAACAGACTGAAATCGTACGGGTGCGCCCATCCGTAGACGCTCCGCGCCCGGTAGCCCGCCGGGAGCACGACGAGTTGCGCGAGGAACGTCAACGCGCGTTCCCGCCGTTCGCACGGGTCGCGGTACCGCCGCGCGCCCCTCACTCTTGCCCGTCGGATTCGTCGCGGACATCCGACCGGGGCGCGCTCCATGACAGCAGGCGGACCACGCGGCCCGCTTCGGACACGCGCCAGTAGACGACCGGCCGGTCCCGGCCCCACGCCAGCTTTTCGTCCCGCTTCTCAGCCAGCCCGACACTTGCCAGCCACTTCAATTCCATCGAGTCGAGGCGCGCCAAGTGATGCGCCCCGCGCGCGTTCAAGCCATCGACCAACAACGTCAACTCTCGCCCCGTGTGCCATCCCCACTCCCCGAAGCGCTTCCGTTCCCCTGATTCGTACGCGAGGCGGAGCACCACCAGCGCGTTGCGCGGGCCGGGCGCTAGATAGACCGGCGCGGGCTTCTCAGCCGCGCCGGGCGCACGCACCCATTCGTACGCTTCACCCCACGTCTCGGCCGCCGCACGCGCGCCCGCATCGTTGATCCGGTAGACCCAAACCGCTTTCTCAATCCCGCCCGGCCCTACGTTCACCCGGTCCGCCAGCCTCATCGGGTGGAGACGCGGTAGCCTCTCGTCGAGGCCCATTCGCGTCCCGCGCTCCACGTCGCGCAGGTGTGCCCACCCACTCACACCGCGCAGCGTGTAGCCGCCATCTCGCGCCGCCAGCCGCGCCAGGTATCGGAGGGCTTCCGCTAAGTGACGGTCTGAAATGACCCGCTCGCCGGTAAGCATGTGCCACCCCCAACCCAACGCGTGTCATTGTGTGGCGCAGAGCGCGCGTGAACTTCGACGTAGCTATGCCATAGCTCTTTCGGGGTCAATACGTGAGCAAAACATCGCCAAGGAATGCTACTGGTCCAAATAGGAGCGATCAGCGGGTAAGTAAACGCAGGAAGTACAGCGAACGGGCGTCGTACGACGCCCGCCATTTATGGGTAGTGCGGTGGCGTATTGAGCGCGGAGGTGGGTAAATTCGCCTCCGAACACGCCTAACGGTCGGCGCGTTCGACAGGGAACCCGCGCTACGGAGACACTACAATGCGGATGAGAACTGGACTGGCTGGAACCGGACTCGTGTTCGCCTGCCTGTTGGCAGCGGCATGCGGCAGCGAACCTCCGACGGGTGTGAGTGCTCGGATCGAACGGTCTAGCGCGGTGCTACCGAATGGTGGAGCGACCACGCAGTCCGACCCGGCTGCGGGGGGGATCGGAGGCTTCGGATCTGGCAATGTGACCGCGCAGTCTGACACGACCACGCGCGGAATCGGGGGCTTCGGGTCTGGAAATTAGGTGTCGGTCTCGTCTGTGTCTGCAAGCCCCGAGGGCGAGAGCTTGGCGAGTCGCCGGAGGAGCCGCGTTGTAAGTTCGGACACGGCCTCCGGCGGCTTCTTATCGCGTTCAACCGCGCTAGCTCGGCGAGTGTTTAGCGCATCCAAGAACTGAGTTGCGAGAGCCGTCACAGATTTTTCCCCCCGCGACTCTGATAAAGCCAGAGCTTCGTCCGCTAACTTTCGCGCCCGGCGCCGCTGCCCGACGCTCGCTGCACCGCGCGCCACGTACAGGCGCGAGGCAGCGGCATTTGGATATGTCGGCTTGAATTCGGTGGCGACGTATTCGGCTGCGTCTTCAAAGCCGCGCTCATCGTTCAGCGCACCCAAGGTGCGCGCGAGGTGTGCGAACACCTGGACGCGTTCGCTTGGATGGATGACAAATGGCAACACCGCCGAAAAGAGTGGAAGCGCTGCGGAGAAATAACCGTGATGCATACAGAGGAAACCCACGTCGTGCACGAGATAGGGAATTCTCCTTTGGTTTCGCGGTCCGTATAGCTGGAACGCCGCTTCTGCGTGGGCTAGTCCTTCATTAAACGTGGCTGTTTCAAACCCGAGGACGAGCAGGTCGTGCCGGGAGAATGCACCGAGCCGCCGGAGCTTGAAGCGTTTAGCCGCTTTCCACGCCCGAACAAACAACCGGCGGGCCTGATCCAGCCTCGACCGCTGCAACTCCAACGTGCCCCATCGTATGAGCGTAAGCGTGTACGCCGCGCGATCATCGGCGCGCCGTGCCAATGCCAAGGAGCGTGTGAACCATAGCACGCTACGTTCGTAGGCGGCGCGCCGCCGCGCCGCTCGACCGGCAAATAACGCCATCTCCGGGCGGGTGGGAAACACCCGCGCTGCGGCCTCTCCGAACTGCACTTCCGTCGCAGCCAGCCCTTGCCGAGACGCCCACTCGGAGACGTGGACGCACGCTGCGGCAATCTCATCCGCTGTGACATTCCCCGGCTCCCGTGCAAGCCGGTCCAGTGCCGTAACAGCATCTCCCAACATCAACTCTGTTCCGAGAGACCGAATCGCCTGCGAAATCGGTCCGACGTCGGCAGCGAATAGCCCATGGCGTTCGTCAGAGTCGCACGACGCCCACAGCACCACGTCCCGCAACGCCTGCCATAAGAACAAGCCGAACTCCGTACGTAGCTCGTCCAGTATCTCCGCGCCCTCATACGGAGCCGCTTCGACAGCTGGCGCTGGAGCCACTGTCCAAAGCCGCCGTTCGGACCGGACATCCCGGTCCAATTCGGGTTCCTCACGATAGAGCAGATTCATGGAGGAGAGAGCCTTGATGGAGACCCGGCGCAAGTAAGCACAGCCCCAATTTGCGACAACTTGCGTTGTCCGCAAGCGGCAACCACCCACGAATCCGGCCATCCCCGGTCAGCCGGGCGCGCATGGCAACCGGGTACACCGGTCGCCCTGCCCCCCCGGCTACTTCCGGCGACCGGCTCACCGGCTGGTCTGGGAACCGGGCCGCCCGGCGTCCCGGCCGCCGAGCGACCGGCGCGGGGCGGGGGCTATGCCCTCGCGCCGCTGGTTTTGTGTGCCGCGAAACCCGGGCGCCGCCGCTCCCACTTTGTCGCGTTCACCATCTCCATCCCCGGGTGTCAGGGTATCAGGATGTGCGGCCCCGATGCGCGGCGCCGAACACCGAGAGCGAGCAATTGTGATTGCATATGCCTCTCAGACTCGCTCCGCTCGCTCGGGGCATATGCAATCACTCGCTCGGTTTTCGCTTCGCTCAAACGGAACAGCACCCCAACCCCCCCGGGCCAAGTGGCACGCAGGACCATCCGCAAGCTCACCGTCTGGAGTAGCGACGAGTGGCGCCGCGTCGAGGACGCGGCCCGCCCGAGCGGCGTCCCGCCGCTGCGCTTCGTGCGCGAGGCCGCGCTAGAGAAGGCCGGGAAGGGCGCGGCGCCGTCGCGGCGCCGCCGCCGCGCGGACGAGCTGGTGCACCAGCTCGCGCGCGTGCTCAACAACCTGCGGCAGCTTCACCGCGTGGCAGAGGACGATTGGGACGAGGACAGCGCGCGGCTCATCGCCGCCGTGATCGCAGCGGTGGAGGCGGCGACCGCCGCCCCACCCGAGCGTGGCCCTGATGCCGCCGCCGTGCTGGCGGAGGTCCGCGCCGCTGGCGCGGCGCTCAACGAGTTGGCGCACAGCGCCAACGCCGCCGAGTACGTTCCGGACGAGGCGCCGGAAGTGCTCACCGCCGTCTACGCGGCCGTGCGCCGCTACCTGTCATGATCGGGAAGGCGTACAAGCTCGGAACGGGCTTCAAGGCCCTTGCCGCGTACTTGGAATACGGGCGCCGCGACGGCACCGAGCGGGACCGCGTGGAATGGGTGGAGTCGCGCAACCTGCCGACCGAGCACCCGCAAGCCGCCGCGCGGATCATGGGGGCGACCGCGCGCGACAGCGACAGCGTGCAGCCCCCGGTCTATCACTTTTCCGTCAGCTTCGATCCTGACGACCCGCTTAACCGCGACACCATGCGCCAGGTCGCGGACCGGACGCTGCACGACCTTGGGTTGCAGGACCACCAGGTGCTAATCGTCGCGCACCGCGACCGGGCGCACGCGCACCTGCACTTCATGGTCAACCGCATTCACCCCGAGAAGCGCACCGTCTGGCCCAACTGGAACGATTACGCGCGCATTGAGAAGGCCATGCGCGAGCAGGAGGCCGAGCTAGGCTTGCGCATCGTTCCGGGCAAGCACGCAGCCGTCCCCGCGCACGCCCGCGACCGCGCGCCGCGCCGAGCGGCGCCCCGGCTCGCGCGCGGAGACTCCGCGTTCGTGGAACGCGTGCGGCGCGAAGCCGGGCCGCACCTGATGGCGGCCCGCTCGTGGGCGGAACTGGAGCGTGCGCTAGGTGAGCACGGGTTGTCCGTCCGGACCGAGGGCCGGGGGATGGTGGTGACGGACGGGGTGCACAAGGTCAGGTGCAGCGAGATCGACCCTGCCGCGTCCCGCGCCAATCTGGAACGCCGCTTGGGCGGCCCCCTGGGCGAGTACAGGGCGCGGCAGGCGGTAGCCGGGCGCACGCTGGACGAGCGGGCCGCGCGGGTGGAGCCCGCGCCGCAGCCCGCCGCCCCCAAGGCCCCGGCGCCGATCCCCGCACCCGATCCGCGCGCGCCCGCCGCGCCGGCACCGCAGCGGTCCCGCCGCCCTCGCACGTACACGGAGGCCGGGCGCGACTTCGCGCGGCACATGCGCGCGCTCTACGCCGAACCCGCCGCCGCCCGGCGCGCCTTCCTCGACGCGGCCGACCGGCGCGGCCCCGAGCGCGCCGCCGCCTCGCTCCGCCAGCAGCCGGAGCACTTCGGCGCGCTCCGCCCCGGCGCCGATCCCGCCCACCGCATTGTGCGGCAGATGGCCGGCATGTACCGGGAGCGCGGCATTGATCCGCTGCCGGGGCTACAGGAATTCGCTGCGCAACTTGGCGTGGATCTGAACGCAACAGACGTGTGACCTGCATCCGAAAGGAAACCCCAAACGTGAACGCTCCGGCGACACTTCGCCCAGGTGTGACAACGGAGGATCTTGAGCGGTTTCGGCTCGCGCTGGAGGACCGGATAGCACGCTCGTCGCTGCGCGCGGTCGCAACGGAGGTGGGAATGTCACCCTCCGGCCTGACCAAGTTCTTAGACGGCGCTCGACCCTACGGCCGTACGGTCGAGCGCCTGCGGGTCTGGTACTACATGAGGGCGGGCGTACACCAGACACCGCCTGCCGAAATCGCCGCGCAGCTGCGTCGGCTGGTGTTGACGCTGCCCGAGCCGAACGGTGGGGTTGTCAACCTGCTCGCGGCGGTGGAAGCCTCCTACCGCGCGGCGGGGATGTTCGCGCCGGAATGGATACGCGCGGTCCGCGCGATGATCGCATGAGCGAAGCCGTTCCGGGTGCGGCGCCTGTTGGCCTCTGCGCCGTGGAACGAGCCTGTGTGTGCGAGTCCGCTCCTTCGGAGCGTTTAGTTTGAGGTGCCGGGGACGGCCGGGTCCCTGGGCGCGGGTGCCAACGGTGGTGCGGAATTGGTTCGAAACGGGGTCGGGATGTTCATTCCCTTCATCAGTGCTTTCCGCGCGCTAGAACGATATCGCCCCATGCGTCCCGCAGCCGATCCCGCAACCCGGCCCACTGCTCCCCGCTCTCGCTCCAGTTGTGTACCGTTTGGAGAAGGCTTGCGAGTTCAGGTCCAGTTGGACCGTTCTTTCCATACAGGTTCTGTACGATTGAAAACACCGCCGCCTTTTCGTGGATGTCCCCGCGGTAAAGTTCGTACACAACCAGCCACGGTTCCTTGTCTGGCATTGCCCCCCCCTCCGATGTTAACCGCAGGTCATTCCCGCACGCGCCTGCCAAAAGGAAAGGGTCTTACCTGAAGGGCGCAACCCTGCTCTGAGGTGCATATCTTACGGGCGCGCGCAGACAGGTCCCGCCCCCTCGTCTATCAGAACAGGTCGATCCCGTGTGCCTGCTCGCGCGAGCGGGTGATTGCGGCCCTAAGCACACGCTCCAACGTCTGCTCGACTTCACGATCACGGCCACCCAAGAGAAGATCCGGCTATGCTGGCGTGGCGAATGCCACGGTTTCGGGGTCGCGGGGCGGCCTCGGCGCCGCGCGGAGCGCCTGTCTCCCCCAAGCACGTCCACCCGCGTCGACGAATCGCCGCCGGATCGCGGCGCCGAGCCGGTGCCGAAAGAAGAGCGCCCGCCGGGGAATCCCTCCGGCGCGCGCTGCGTTCGTCTGAGCGGTTGGCAATGCGCCACGTGGGATAGGTTATGGGATAGGTTTACCGCGAAAGTGCGGCATTTCGGTGCGCGGAGTCCGGTGGGGCCCTTCCGGAACATCAAGGATTTACAGGGATTTTCGGCACCCGCGCCGATTTCTTCTCTGACTCCGTGTGACTCTTTCAGCGGTGCCCGTTCAACGGTTGTATTTGCGGATCCGGTACGAGGTAACCGGGCAGTGCACGGCTGACCACCCCGGCGCGCAGCGGGGCCGGCTACTTGCTTTATGTAACAAAGCTCTTTAAGATTTGTCGACCGGTGGGCCGCGCGTTGGGGTACTCGTGCCGCGTGGGGATCGGATCGTCCCACCGGGGTGCCGAACCGGTTGAGCCGCGCTCATAGTCGCGTGCGGCGCAACGGGTTTGATCTATCTCGCGGCAGGCCGTAAATTCTCACGAGGCTGACGCCCGATCGGCTTTGACCGGGCGCGCGCGAACACTTTCCGCACAAGGGCTCCGCCCCGTGGCGCTTCTCGACAAGATCCAGTCCCCCGCCGACGTGCGGGCGCTTCCCGAGGCCGAGCTTCCCGCGCTCTGCGCCGAGGTACGCGACCGCGTGATCGACGTGGTGAGCGCGCACAAGGGCGCGCACTTCGGCTCCAACCTGGGCACGGTGGAGCTGGCGGTGGCGCTGCACCGCGTGTTCGACACCCCGCGCGACCAGGTGATCTGGGACGTGGGCCACCAGGCGTACCCGCACAAGATCCTCACCGGGCGCAACCAGCGGATGCCCTCCATCCGCAAGCGCCACGGCCTGAGCGGCTTCCTGCGCCGCGACGAGAGCGAGTACGACGTGTTCGGCGCCGGCCACGCGGCCACCTCCATCTCCGCCGCCACCGGCATCGCCGCCGCGCGCGACATCCACGGCGACGACTTCGAGGTGGTGGCCGTGATCGGCGACGGGTCGATGACGTGCGGGCTGGCCTACGAGGCGCTCAACAACGCCGGCCACACCGACCGCGACCTGATCGTCGTCCTCAACGACAACGGGATGTCGATCAGCCCCAACGTGGGCGCGCTGCACAAGTACCTGGGGGTGCACAACCGGCTCACCGACGTGCGCACCAACCCGCTGTACAACCGGGTGCGCGAAGAGGTGAAGAAGATGGTGCACGCGGCCGGCAGGCTGGGCACCATCGGCGAGATGGTGGAGCACATGGCCGTGCGCTGGGACGACGCGCTGAAGGGGATGTTCGTGCCCGGCATGCTCTTCGAGGAGCTCGGCTTCCGCTACGTGGGCCCCGTGGACGGGCACGACGTGAGGCGGCTGACCGACACCTTCGAGCAGGTGAAGAAGATGAAGGGCCCGCGCCTGGTCCACGTCCTCACCACCAAGGGGAAGGGCTTCGCCCCCGCCGAGGCCGACCAGGTGAAGTGGCACGCCGCCGCGCTCTTCGACAAGGAGACCGGCGCGCCGCTCAAGCCCAGCGCCGGCGGCCTGCCGCGCTGGCAGAACGTGTTCGGCCAGGCGCTCACCGAGCTGGCCGGCGAGGATCCGCAGGTGGTCGCCATCACCGCCGCGATGGCGACCGGCACCAGCACCGACATCTTCGAGAAGACGCACCCCACGCGCTTCTTCGACGTCGGCATCGCCGAGGCGCACGCGGTGACCTTCGCGGCCGGGCTGGCCACGCAGGGGGTGAAGCCGGTGGTCGCCATCTACTCCACCTTCCTGCAGCGCGCCTACGACTCGATCGTGCACGACGTGGCGCTGCAGGGGCTGCCGGTGACCTTCGTGATGGACCGCGCGGGGATCGCCGGCGACGACGGGCAGACGCACCACGGCGGGATCGACATCGCCTACATGCTGGCGGTGCCGGGGATGACCATCACCGCGCCGCGCGACGCCAACGAGCTGATCGGGCTGCTGCGCCTGGCGCTGGACGACCGGCGCGGCCCCTTCTGCATCCGCATCCCCCGCGACGCCGTGCCCGCGCTCCCCCGGCCGGTACGCGAGATCGCGGCGACGGAGTACGGCGCGTGGGAGACGCTGCGGCAGGGGCGCGAGCTGGCCGTGCTGGCCACGGGGACGATGGTGGCGCCCGCGCTGGCCGCGGCCGACCTGCTGCAGCGCGAGGGGGTGAGCGCCACCGTGGTCGACTGCCGCTTCATCAAGCCGCTGGACGAGGCCACGCTGGAGCGCCTCTTCCCGCATCACCCGCACCTGCTGACGGTGGAGGAGGGGACGGTGGTGAACGGCTTCGGCGCGTACGTGCGCGGCTACGTGAGCGGCCGCTGGCCCGGCGTGCACGGCGACAGCATGGGGCTTCCCGACGCCTTCGTGGAGCACGGCGAGCGCGGCGAGCTGCTGGGCGAGCTGGGGCTGACGCCCGACGGGATCGCCGCCCGGGCGCGCGCGCTGCTGGGGCGGCCGCTGCGCACGCTGCAGGAAACCGCCTGAGCGCCGTGGCCGCGCGACGCATCGGCGTGGTGGGGCACCCCCGCTACGCCGTGTTCGCCGAGGCCCTCGCCCGCCTGGTCCGCGTGGCCGGGCGGGAGGGGGCCGATCTCTTTTTCGAGGACGACCTGCTCGAGGAAGCCGCCGGCGGCCAGGCGCTCACCGAGGAGGTGGCCCCGTCGCTCGACCTGCTGCTGACGCTGGGGGGCGACGGCACGCTGCTGCGCGGGGCGCGCCTGGTGGCGCAGGCGGCGGTGCCGGTGCTGGGGATCAACCTGGGCCACCTGGGCTTCCTGACCTCGGCCGCGCCCGACGAGCTGGAGCGCGCGGTGGGGATGTGGTTCGCGGGGGAGTTCACGCTCGACGAGCGGATGGCGCTCTCCATCTCGTTCAGCGAGCCCGACGGGACGGACGGCGGCGGCTACATCGCGCTGAACGACGCGGTGCTGCACAAGGGCGGCGCCGCGCGGGTGATCCGCCTGCTGGTGCGCGCCAGCGGCGAGGAGGTGGGCACCTACTCGGCGGACGGGATCATCCTGTCGACGCCGACGGGGTCGACCGCGTATTCGCTCAGCGCCGGGGGGCCGATCGTCTCCCCCAGCGTGCACTGCATCGTGGCCACGCCGATCTGCCCGCACACGCTGGGGGTGCGCCCGCTGGTGCTGCCCAGCGACGAGACGGTGACGGTGGACGTGCTGTCGCCCACCGAGGAGCTGATCCTGACCATCGACGGCCAGGAGCACGAGCGGCTGACCCCGGGGGCGCGGATCGTGGTGAGCCGCTGCCCCAACCCGGTGCGGCTGGTGCGCTTCCCCGGCCAGTCCTTCTTCAGCACCCTGCGCCGCAAGCTCAACTGGGGCGACCTGGAGGAGCGCGACCGCGGCGCCGTGATCCCGCGGGCGGAGGAAGCGGACGGCTCGGACGAAGTGGAGGACGTACACGCGTAGCCAGGATCGCACCGGCGGGCCGCAGCAACAACGACGGGAAGCCTCGCAAACCGCGCGAGGCTTTCGTTTTGTGGCGAGCCCGCAAGCTCCTCGCGCTCCGAGAGATCCGGCCCGATCCCCGTGCCGTCGCCGCGTCCGCACCATCGCCGGTAGTCCGCGAAGGCGGGCTTCGTGTGGTCGTTGCCGCGAATTCATCCGCCCTGCCACCCCACGGGCTGCTTCGACCACTTCGCCGGATGACACAGCGCGCGGGCCTCTCTCCCTCGAGAGACCCGCGCGCTTCGTCGTTTCGCGATGGAAGCGGATCGATCCGCTACTGGTAGTCCGTGTCCAGCACGTAGCTGCCGTAGTCGCCGGGGCCGTAGGTGCTGGCGGCGATGTAGTAGGTGCCCTCGGGAAGGTAGATGCCGCTGATCTCCGAGAAGCCGCTGCCGCCGTTGTCCTCCTCGGCAACCACGCTGCCGAACTCGTCCAGGATCGCCACGTACGAGTCGAGCACGTTCGACTGCTGGGTCACGTACACGGTTCGCGGGCTGCCGATGCGGAAGCGGTAGTAGTCCACCGCGCTGCCGTCGTTCAGCTGGCAATCGCCGGTGTCGAGCGTGCCGCTCACGCTGGAGCCCAGCGAGATGCTGTGCACGCGGTCGCAGTTGAGGTACTGGTTGTTGGACAGCAGCGCGTCGTTGCACCCCGAGAGCAGGGCGCCCGACAGCAGCGTCGCGGCGGCGAAGAGGGAACGGCGCATGAGGTACGTCTCCGGTCGGTTTGGCCCGGCGGCGGGCACCCGCGCCCGCCGCGCACGACTCCATCGCGCGCAACCGCCGGGATGACAGGCGTTTACGCGCGCATCCGCCGGTGATTCAACATCCGGGCCGTTCGGGCTCGGCCCGCCGGAGGGGGGCCGGCCGGGCGTAAGTCGCGCCCCATCAAGGGGCTGGACGCACCGGCGCCGCGTGCGCATCTTTCCTCGTCCCCATCGCCCACCGCACCCGCTGTCCCCCGCAACACCCGCCCGGTGCCCTCGCATGGCGACGCTCTCCCTCACGCCCGAAGCCGAATCGGCCGCCGCGCCCCCCGCGCCTCCGGCCGCCATCGCCGTCCCCGCCATCGCGGGCGAGACGTGCCCCTCGTGCGGCGCGGCCGCGGCGGGCGACTGGTGCTCGGCGTGCGGCGAGCGGCTGCCGCGCGAAGACCAGTTCTCGGCGCGGCACTTCTTCAACGAGATCCGCGAAGAGGTGCTGGACCTGGACGGCCGCTGGCTGCGCTCCATCAAGCTGCTGCTCACCCGGCCGGGTGCCCTGACCCTCGAGGTGCTGCAGGGGCGGCGCAGGCTGTACCTGGGCGCGTTCAAGATGTACCTGGCCGTCTTCGCGCTGCTGACCCTGGGTTCGCCGCTGATGACCGCGCGGGCCGAGCAGCGCGAGCAGAGCGCCGACGCGCTGACCCGGCGGTTCGCGCGGCTGGTGCACGAGGTCGCGGTGCGGCGCGGCGTCAGCGACGGCTCGGCGAAGCAGGCGCTGCTCGACACGACCCTGCAGCACGAGTCGTGGATCTCGTTCGCCATCCCGCTGCTGTTCGCCGTCCTCCTGTTCGCGCTTTTCCGCCGCCGCCGCCGCTGGTTCGGCGAGCACCTGCTGTTCGCCACGCACTGGGCCACCTTCAACTACCTGTTCGGCCTGCTCGCCTTTCCGCTGCAGTTCGTCGCCGACCTGCGGGGCGGCGGCGTGCCGGGAAAGGTGGCGGTGCTGGTGATCTACCTGGCCAGCACGGGCCTGATGCTCGGCTACCTGGCCGTCGCCTTCCGCCGCGTGTACGGGGGCGGCAAGGGCGCGTCCATCGCCTGGGGCGTGCTGCTGCTCGTCTGCTTCTCCACCGCGCAGCTGCTGGTCGCCCTCGTGGCCGTGGCGACCGCGGCGGCGCGGCTGGCGTATCTCTGAGCGGGGTCGGGGGATGCTGCGGCGGGAGCGGCGCCGTCATTCGAATGCGGATGAAAACGAGCCCCGGCGGTGCCGGGGCTCGTCTCGTCGCTGGATCGACGTGGGTCCGCTCAGTACGGCGGCGGGCGGCGCACCGTGCGGCCGGGCGGGGCCATCGGCCGGCGGTCGGTGGGCGGGGCCGGCGTGCGCTGCCGCTGGTTGGGCGGCATCGCCGCCGGCGGGCGCGGGCGCTGCACCGGCTTGGGCGGTCGCCGTCCGCCCCGCGGCGGAAGGGGCGGCACCGCCGCGGGGAGGGTGGAATCGGTGCGCGCGGAGAGGTCGGGCTCCTCCATCCCCGGGGGGAGGTGCTCCCGGAAGCCGCCCTGGTGGGCGCGCTCGTAGCGCCGCTGCACGCTGTCGGCCACCTCGCGCCAGAGGGTGGCCATGTAGTCGGGGTCGTGCGCGTGCACCCGCACGAAGCGCTGCAGGTCGCGGTCGGTCACCCGGTGCTTCCGCAGCGCGG
>Ga0070662_100001281_pt1 | contig 15467 bp, 15 predicted proteins | sample KBSC53metaG_FD_65648 | JGI IMG/M metagenome (GOLD analysis project Ga0070662, IMG submission 65648) | Corn rhizosphere microbial communities from Kellogg Biological Station, Michigan, USA - KBS C5-3 metaG | ecosystem: Host-associated > Plants > Roots > Rhizosphere > Soil ...
GCAGCCGCGCGCCTGGGCGCTGGTGGCGAGGAGGTCGCCAAAATAGCCGTCCTCGCAGGGAGATGTCGGCGCGATCACCAGCACGTCGCCGTCCTGCACCTGCTCGATCGCCGCGTGAACCATGTAGTTGTCGCCCGGCGGAACGCTGATGGTGATCGCCGAGGCGCCGATTCGCGCGCCGGGATAGATCGGGCGCATGTAGCTGGCGAGCAGGCCGGTGCGACCCTGCGCCTCGTGCACGGTGGCGACGCCACACTTACCGAGACCTTCGACAACCGCCTTGTCGGCGCGCTCGATATTCTGGACGACGACGCCTGCCATGCCTCCGACTCTCCCTCGAAATTATGCCTGTCCGGTGGACCGGCCCCGGCCCCACCGTCAAGACCATCCCATAGCGCTCGCGCAAACTTGTAAGCAATACATACATTCTGTAAGCGACTGCCGACAAGAGGATGCCAGACTCGAATCCATCTCTTCCCGCGCCGCGCGTGGCGCTGGTCGGCTTCGGCGAAGCCGGCGAAACTTTCGCGCGCGCGCCCGGCTGGCGCGGCGAAACTCGCGGCTGGGATTTGCTGCCCGAACGCCGTGCGGCGATGGGGCGAGCGGGGGTTCAAACAGGCGACGATGCGGCTGCGGCTCTGGGCGATCGCGCCTTCTTGCTGTCGCTGGTAACCGCCGACCAGGCGCTCCAAGCCGCGCGCGAATACGCCCCGCTGCTGCCCGAAGGCGCGCTGTGGTGCGACATGAACTCGGTCGCCCCCGACACCAAGCGCGAGGCGGCTTTGGCAATCGAAAGCGCCGGCGGGCGCTACGTTGACGTGGCGGTCATGGCTCCGGTCGACAAGGGCTTGGCGGTCCCGCTGGTCATCTCCGGTCGGCATGCAATAGCCGCCCAACCGCTTTTGGAGGCCCTCGGCTTTTCGAACATTCGGATGGTGGGCAACGAGATTGGCCGCGCCTCGGCGATCAAGATGATCCGCTCGGTCATGGTCAAAGGGCTCGAAGCGCTCTCCAGCGAATGCGCTGCCGCCGCCGAGGCCGCCGGTGTGTTCGATGAGGTGATGGCCTCGCTCGACGCCAGCGAGAAGACCTCTTCGTGGGCCGACAAGGTCGCCTATAACCGCGAGCGGATGGCCAGGCACGGCGCCCGCCGCGCGGCGGAGATGGAAGAATCCGCCAAGACGCTGGAAGGGCTGGGTATCGAGCCAGTGATGACTCGCGGGACCGTTCGGCTGCAACGCGAAGCCGCGGAAAAGAACAAGAGGGACGCATGAGCCTGATCATCGATTGTCACGGTCACTACACGGTGCTGCCCAAGGGGCACGACGCGTGGCGCGAGGAGCAAAAGGCCGCCTACAAGGCCGGCACCACCCCGCCGCCCTACCCCGACATCTCCGACGACGAAATCCGCGAGACGATCGAGGCCAACCAGCTCAAGCTGATCCAGGAGCGCGGCGCCGACCTGACGATTTTCTCCCCGCGCGCCAGCGCGATGGCGCCGCATGTCGGCGACCAGGCCGTGGCGAGCGAGTGGGCCAGGCGCTGCAACGACCTGATCTACCGGGTCACCCAGCTGTTTCCGGATACGTTCATCGGCGGCTGCATGCTGCCGCAGAGCCCCAAGTCCGACCTCACGGAAAGCGTGCGCGAGCTGAGGCGGTGCGTCGAGGAGCTGAACTTCGTCGTCTGCAACCTCAACCCCGATCCCGGCGGCGGCTACTTCCAGCATCCGCCACTGACCGACGAATACTGGTTCCCGATCTACGAGACGATGTGCGAGCTCGACGTGCCGGCGATGATCCACGTCTCGGGCAGCTGCAACCCGGCGATGCACGCGACCGGCGGCTATTACCTCGCCGCCGACACCGTCGCGTTCATGCAGTTGTTGCAGGGCGAACTGTTCAGCCGCTTCCCCAATTTGCGCCTGATCATCCCGCACGGCGGCGGCGCGGTGCCATACCACTGGGGTCGTTACCGGGGCCTCGCCGACATGCTCAAGCAACCGGACATCGAGCAGCACCTGATGAACAACGTGTTCTTCGACACCTGCGTCTACCACCAGCCGGGCATCGACCTCCTCGCCGACGTGATCGCCAACAAGAACATCCTGTTCGGCAGCGAGATGGTCGGCGCAGTGCGCGGGATCGACCCGCAGACCGGCCATTATTTCGACGACACAAAGCGCTACATCGACGCGCTTGATATCTCGGAGCACGAGAAGCACATGATCTTCGAAGGCAACGCGCGCCGGGTCTATCCGCGGCTCGACGCGATCCTGAAAGGACGCGGCTTATGAGCTCCACCGCCACAGGTCTGGCTCATTGCGAGAAGCCGGAGCGCTATATCCAGCAGCTCGTCAGCCACTGGGGCCACAAGTTCGCCACCAGCTACGATGAGGGCGACGGGATGGGCCTGTTCCCGTTTTCAGAGCACACCAACGTCGTCATGACCGCGCGGCCCGAGGGCATCGCCGTAACCCTCACTACGGCGGATCAGGAAGAAAACGAGCGCATGCGCGGCGTGATCGAACGCCACATCGATCGCTTCGCCTTCCGCGAAGCGCCGCTGACTTACGAATGGGAAGACCAATGACCGACAAGAAGCAGCGGATCGACATCCACAAGTACCTCGCCGAGTTCGAGGACATTCCCGGCACCCGGGTGTTTACCGCGCAGCGGGCGCGCAAGGGCTACTGGCTCAACCAGTTCGCGATGAGCCTGATGAAGGAAGAGAACCGCGAGCGCTTCAAGGCCGACGAGAGCGCCTATCTCGACGAGTGGCACCTGACGCCCAAGGCCAAGCAGGCGGTTCTCGACCGCGACTACAACGCGATGATCGACGAGGGCGGGAACGTCTATTTCCTGTCCAAGCTTTTCTCGACCGACGGCAAGAGCTTCCAGTTCGCCGCCGGTTCGATGACCGGGATGACCCAGGAAGAGTATGCCGAGATGATGCTCAAGGGCGGCCGCTCGCCCGAAGGCGTCCGCTCGATCAAGGGGAAGTACTGACATGGCACGCGTAACCACGGGCATCACGTCCAGCCACATCCCGGCGCTCGGCGCGGCGATCCAGACCGGCAAGACCGGCGACGATTACTGGGGCCCGGTCTTCCGCGGCTACCAGCCGATCCGCGACTGGATCGCGAAGCCGGAGAACACGCCCGACGTCGTCGTGCTGGTGTACAACGACCATGCCAGCGCCTTCGACATGAATGTGATCCCGACGTTCGCCATCGGCTGCGCCGAACGCTTCAAGCCGGCCGACGAAGGCTGGGGCCCTCGCCCCGTGCCCGACGTGATCGGACATCCGGACCTGGCCTGGCACATCGCCCAGAGCCTGATCCTCGACGATTTCGACATGACCATTTTCAACCAGATGGACGTCGACCACGGCTGCACGGTGCCGCTGAGCATGATCTTCGGCGAGCCGAGCGAGTGGCCGTGCCAGGTCATTCCGTTCCCGGTCAACGTGGTTACCTATCCGCCGCCGTCGGGCCGCCGCTGCTTCAACCTGGGTGACAGCATCAAGGCCGCGGTCGAGAGCTTCCCGGAAGACCTCAACGTCCACGTCTGGGGCACCGGCGGCATGAGCCACCAGCTGCAGGGCCCGCGCGCCGGCCTCATCAACAAGGAATTCGACCTCAATTTCATCGACCAGCTGATCCAGGACCCCGAGACGCTGAGCCGGATGCCCCACATCCAGTACCTGCGCGAAAGCGGGTCGGAAGGGATCGAGCTGGTGATGTGGCTGATCATGCGCGGTGCGCTGGGTGACAAGGTCAAGGACCTCTATCGCTTCTACCACATCCCGGCGTCGAACACCGCGCTTGGCGCGTTGATCCTGCAGCCGGAAGAAACCGCCGGCGAGGCGCTCGAGCCGCGCTCGGTGATGAGCGGCCACAGCCTCGCGGCGTAAGCCCTTTCTCCCCTCCCGCTTGCGGGAGGGGCCGGGGGTGGGCCAGTCCACCCTCACACAGACCCACCCCTAGCCCCTCCCGCAAGCGGGAGGGGGATTGAAGGAGACCTTCATGCGCATTGCCCTCGCCGGCGCCGGCGCTTTCGGCGAAAAGCACCTCGACGGCCTGAAGAACATCGACGGCGTGGAAATCGCCTCTGTCATCTCGCGCCGCGCGGAACAGGCCGCCGAAGTCGCTGCCAAGTACGGCGCTCCGCATTCGGGCACGGAGCTGTCCGAAGCGCTCCAACGCGACGATGTAGACGCGGTGATCCTGTGCACCCCGACGCAGATGCATGCCGAGCAGGCGATTGCCTGCATGGAGGCGGGCAAGCACGTGCAGGTCGAGATCCCCTTGTCCGACAGCTGGAACGGTGCCGAGGCCGTGCTCGACAAGCAGCAGGAGACCGGCCTCGTCTGCATGGTCGGCCACACGCGGCGCTTCAATCCGAGCCACCAGTACGTGCACAACAGGATCGTCGCCGGCGAGTTCAACGTCCTGCAGATGGACGTGCAGACCTATTTCTTCCGCCGCAAGAACATGAACGCCAAGGGCGAGCCGCGTTCGTGGACCGACCACCTCCTGTGGCACCACGCGGCGCATACGATCGACCTGTTCGCCTATCAGGCGGGCAGGATCGTCACCGCCAACGCCATCCAGGGGCCGAAGCACCCCGATCTCGGTATCGCGATGGACATGTCGATCCAGTTGAAGAGCCAGAGCGGGGCGATCTGCACCCTGTCGCTGTCATTCAACAACGACGGGCCGCTCGGCACCTTCTTCCGCTACATCGGCGACACCGCGACCTACATCGCCCGCTACGACGATCTCGTGACAGGCAAGGAGGAACCGATCGACCTCACCGGAGTGACGGTGTCGAACAACGGCATCGAGCTCCAGGACCGCGAGTTCATCGCGGCGATCCGCGAGGGGCGTGAGCCGAACAGCTCGGTCCGGTCGGTGATCGACTGTTACCGCGTGATCGGCGAACTCGCGGCGAGCCTGGAGGAGCAGGACGGCTGGTCGTAACGATCGTGACAATCAGGCTTGCCAAAGGGGGGAATTAACCGGAAAACCGTTACGGCGGTCGCTGGGAGAGGAACCATGGCGAAGCTCGATACCAGCCTGGGTGAAGCCGAACAGGTCTACCGCGACATGCGCAAGTTGGCGGATAGCGGCGACCCGGAAGGCAAGAAGAAGCTCGTGCAACTGCGCAGCCGCTATGCGATGCTGATGCTGGACATCCTCCAGGCGCGGAAGATCGACGAGCGGATGCTCACCGACACGGAGCTGGCGAAGGAATTCGACAGCCGGTTCTTCGAGATGCGCCAGACGCTGGCCAACCACCAGGCCAAGTGGCGCCTACAATCGATCGAGGATGACATCTCCGGGTACATGGCCTCGGCGGCGGCGCTCAACCGGGCGCAGGACGAATTCTACCACTGGGCGCGGGGCAAGTTTGCGCAGCGCTGACTTGCGCGGCCTCGCGCCACATTGAACGTAAGGAACGACGCGAGAATGCTGCGTACGATTGCCGGTAAGTCTCTCACCCCCGTTGGCCTGGGGTGCATGAACGTCTCGTGGGCCTACGGTACTCCTCCCAGTCACGATGAATCCGTCAGGTTGCTCCAGAAGGCGGTCGACCTAGGCTGCGATCATTTCGACACCGCGCGGATCTACGGGGCCGGACAAAATGAGGCGCTGCTCGCCGAGGCTCTGAAGGGCCGCCGTGACGAGGTTTTCCTCGCCAGCAAGACCGGGATCGTCGTCGATGGTCCGCGCCGCGGCGTCGATTGCAGCCCGGAGTATATCGCTGCCGACATCGACAAGAGCCTGGCGCTGCTCGAGACCGACTTCATCGACCTCTACTACATGCACCGCTTCGACCCGAAGGTGCCGGTCGCGGACTCGGTCGGCGCGCTGGTCCGGGCGATCGAGGCGGGGAAGATCGGCGCCTACGGCGTGTCCGAATGGTCGAGCAAGCACATCCGCGAGGCGCATGCTGTCCATCCGGTGGCGGCGGTGCAAACGGAATTCTCGCTATGGACCCGCAACGTCGAGCTAGGCGTGCTCGATACCTGCGAAGAGCTGGGCATCGCCCTCGTCGCCTTCAGTCCGCTTGGTCGCGGTGCCCTGTGCGGGGTGCTGACCGACCCGGCGACGCTCGAGGACAAGGACCTGCGCACCAGGATGCCGCGTTTCCAGCCGGACAACTGGGCGCAGAACCTGATGCTGATCGAGCAGTTTGTCGCGCTTGCCGAGCAGGCCGGGGTTACCCCGGCGCAACTGGCCCTGAAGTGGGTGCTGTCGCGCGGAGAAAACATTCACGTGATCCCCGGCACGACCAACCCGCAGCACCTCGCAGAGAACATCCAAGCGGCTGGGATCGACGTGAGCCAGGCCGTGCTGGACGAGGCGGACCGGCTGATCAATCACGAGACCGTCGCGGGGCATCGCTATCACGACGCGATCAGGCCGACGATCGATACGGAGGAGTTCGCCTGATGGGCACGACAGGCAACGTGCGCGCCGCGATCGGTTACACCGAGCGGACCGGCAGGAAGCCGTACTTCTACGCCAACGCGCACGAAAAGGACTACGTCCCGCTCAAGCCGGTCGAGGTCGAGATCGCCGACGCGCGCGGGCTGGAGACCGATCTCGACCGCGAAGGCTTCGTCCTGGTCGAGCACAGGAGCGCGGTCGAGGACCTGACCGACCTGGATGCGGTGAAGGCGGTCCATAGCGCCGAGATCGCGGAGCTGCTCAAGCGCGTGACCGGCTGCGACCACGTGGAGGTCATGCCGCGCGGCATCCTGCGCTTCTCCGAACGGCTCGGCGAGAACGAGGCGCACGACAATTCGCATCCGGCGCGCTTTGCGCACGTCGACATGTCGAAGGAAGCGGCCGCCGAAGCGCGCGCGAAAGGCGTGCCAGAGGGGGAGACCGTCATCCGCAGCGCTCAGTACAACGTCTGGCGGGCACTCTCCGGAACGCCGCAGGACGTGCCCTTGGCGCTTTGCGCCTACCCCTCGATCCAGGACCGCGACCTGATCGATGCCGACGCTATTTTCGATCCACCCGACGGCGCGCCCGAATGGAGCTTCGGCAACTACGTCATTGCCTACAATCCGGCGCACCGCTGGCATTATTATTCGAACATGCGCCCGGACGAGGCGATCGTGTTCAAGACCAGCGAAAGCGACCCGACTCGGGCGCAGTTGATGCCGCACGGCGCGTTCGACAACCCGCTCGCGCCGCCCGATGCGCCGCCTCGGGTGAGCCTGGAGATGCGCGGGACCTGTTACTGGTTCGCGTGAGACTCGCGGAAATCCGTGCAACGCAATGGTAACATCGCCTTAACCACGTCCGGTGACGTCGAATTAACCAGGGAGGGGCGATTCTCTCGTTTGCGCCGCCCGGGTCGGAAGGTCACCAGGTCCCTCGACTTTTCATCCGCAGGCGCGAAAAGATCGGCGGCGGCCCGGAAACGGGCCGCCCTTTTTTTGCTCAGTGCGCGCCGTAATCGGCACCATAGATGGCCTCGCGGATATCGTGGTGCAACGTGCCGTCGAACGGGATTTTCTGCGTGGCGAAGACCACCGCCATGTCATTGGCCGGATCGATCCAGAAAAGCATCGAGGGATAGCCGTCCCAAAAGAATTCGCCGACCGCGCCGCGGTTCTCGGCGGCATCCTGCGGCGGGCGGGTGCGGACGAAAAAATCGAGCCCGAAACCGCCCGAGCCCTTGTTGCCGAGCCACTGCCGCTCGGTAATGCGGGGATCGAGCTGGTCGGTAGACATCAGCCGCACCGTCGCCGGCTGCAGGATGCGCACGCCGTCGAACTCGCCCTGCCCGAGCAGCATACGGGCAAAGCGCATATAGTCGTCCACGGTTGTGACGATGCCCGAGCCGCCCATGGTCATCGGCTTGCCGCGGAAATTCGGCTCGAGCCAGGTTTCCTCGGCCATTCGCGTCAACGTCGGCCCCTCGTAGATTGCGGCCAGGTGCGGCAGCAGATCGGCCGAGCATTTCCAGCACGAATGGGTCATGCCCAGAGGCTTGAACACGTGCTCGGTCACGTACTCATCGAACGGCTGGCCGGAGAGGACCTCGACCAGACGCGCCTGCACGTCGACCCCGGCGCTGTAGTGCCAGTGTGTACCCGGATCCCACAACAGCGGGACTTGCGGCATGAGCTCGGCGAACTGCGCCAGCGTGTGGTCGGCGGAAAGCGGCTGAAGCTTGTTCCAGACCGCGGCGACTGAGTCCCCCGCATCGCCGTACGTGAACCCGGCGATGTGCCGCATCGCGTCGCGCACGGTGATTGGCCGGACAGGTGGCCGCAGCTTCATCGAGCCGTCGGGATTGGTCCCGTCATAGACCTTCACGTCGGCGAACTGCGGCAGGTAGCGCGACAAGGGATCGTCGAGCCCGAACTTCCCCTGTTCCCACAACTGCATCAGCGCGACACCGGTGACCGGCTTGGTCATCGAAAACGCCTGCACCTGGGTGTCGCGCGAAAACGGCCGCGCAGCTTCGCGGTCGGCCAGCCCGGCGCTGGCGAAATGCCGCTCGCGGCCGTCCTTCCAGATCAGCACCTCGGCGCCTGCGACGCGGCCCTGATCGACGAAGGACTTGAGTTCGCGGTCGATCCGCGCCGGATCGAGCTTGAGCGAAGCGTCATGCGCCCCGCCCGCTTGCGGCAACAGCAGCGCGCAAGCCGCCAGGACGGCGGCGATCTTTCTCATCCCTTTACCCCCGCGTCAGAGAGATTTGGAGTACAGCGCGAGCAGATTGCTCCACGCGCGGTTCGCCTCGGCCTCGTTGTAGACCGGCGAGTCCGGCACCGTCCAACCGTGGTCGGCCTGATACACCTCGACCGTGGCCGGGCGTCCCGCGGCTTCGGCGGCCTTCTTGATCGCGTCCTTCACCTCGGGCTTCTGCGCATCGTCGTTCTTGGCCTGGGCGATCAGGAAGCTCGCCTTGGTCTGCGCGAAGAGTGCGTCGGGGCTGTCGGCGCCGCCGTCCCCCCACGAGTTGCCCCCGTGGAACGATCCGCCCGCCTTCACCCGGTCGGGCACCGCCGCCGCGGTGCGCACGGTCCAGGTGCCGCTCATGCAATAGCCTTGCGTGCCGATGCCCTTCTTGCTGTCGACCGAGGGCTGCTTGTCGAGCCAGATGACCACCGCCTTCGCCGTTTCGGCCACGGCGGCGGGCGTGTTGTGCGCCATCCACGGGCCGACCTTCTGGAAGCCGTTATCCTTGCGGAAGGCGTCGAAGTCGGCGAATTGCGGCGCCGGCGCGTCGCGATAGAACGGGTTGGGCACGATCACCGAGTAGCCTGCGCTCGCCAGCCGCCGAGCCATGACCTTGAAGGCATCACGAAGCGAAGCGATGTCGGGCCACATGATCACCGCCGGATGCTTGCCCTTGGCCGGGTGGACGAAGAACGCGTCCATCGTCCCGCCGGGGGCGTCGAACTTGACCATGGATTCAACCAGCCCGTCCGCGGCGGCGGCCGAATCGGCCGGGGCGCAGGCGGCGGCGAAGGCAGCGAGGGCTCCCATAGCGGTGAACTGGCGGCGGTTGACCCCGCCCATCTCACTCAGTTGATCGAGCTCACACATGATCTTTCTCCCATCCTCCCGTCGGATGGGAGAATAGCGCCGCGACGCGCAAGGTCCAGCGCTCAGGAATCCGGAACGTGGGCGATGGCCTTGAAATAGCCGACGGATTCGGGCGTGACGGTCGGCGGCTCCACCGGCGGGTAATAGCTGAGCTTGACGATCACGGTATCGGTATTCGGGCTCACGTAGATGTACTGCCCCGCCAGCCCGACCGCGCAGAACGCGCCAGGCTCGTCGTCCACCTGCCAGATCTGGAACCCGTAACCGGGGAAGCCGCCGGGGGCACCCTTGGGAATGCCGGTCGGCAGCATCGTCGTCGCCTGCTTCATCCACCCCGCAGGCACGACCTGCGCATCGCCGCGCTTGCCGTCGTGGAGCATCAACAGGCCGAGCCGGCCGAAGTCTCGAAGGGTGGCGTTGAATCCCATGCCGTTGAGCGCGCGGCCCTGACCCGGCGGGCCGTCGGCGATCCAGAACGCGTCGGCCTGCGCGCCGAGCGGGCCCCACAGCTTGTCGCGGGTGTAGTCTTCCAGCTTCACGCCGGTGGCGTTCTCGAGAACCCACCCGAGCACCATCGTGTCGAGCGTGGCATAGTTGAAGGTGCTCCCCGGCGCGGTCTTGCGCTTGGTCTCGAGCGCGCCGGAGGCAAAGCGCATCTTGTTCAGGATGATCGCATCGCGGTGGAGCTTGCCGGCGAAGCTGGGATGAACGCCGAAATCGTAGCGCTCTTCATAGTCGGTGCCCGAGCGCATCTGCAGGATCTGGCGGATTGTCACCCCGTCATAGCCGGTGCCCTTGAGTTCCGGCACATACTTCATCGCCGGATCGTCGAGCGAAGCGATCTTGCCTTCGCCGACCGCGATGCCGACCAGCAGCGACGTGACGGTCTTGGCCATCGACATCGACACGAACCGCGTCATGTCGTCGGAGCGGTTGCGATAGTCCTCGAACACCACCTTGCCGTGGCGGACCACCAGCATCGCGTTGGTAAAGGTTCGTTCGGCGAACTGCGAATAGTCGTAGCTCTGCCCGCCGAACCTGTCGGCGGGCATCGTGAACCCGCTCGCGGACGGCAGATCCCACGCCGCGCCTGCGCGCGGAACGGCGCGGGATTCGAAAACTCGGTCGGCCTCACGGAAGGTAAAGCTGTTGACCTCGGGATTGAGCCACTGCCAGCGCATGGCGATTACCGCCGGCGTCAGCGGAAAGCTCTTTCCGACGAAGCGGTCCGGCGGCGTTTGCGCTTTGGCCGCCGGTGGCCCGGACGCCTGCTTGGCGCAGCCTGCGAGCGCCAGCACGCCCAACGCAACGGCCAGTCCGGCCCTGTACCCTCGCCTCATTCCTCTCCCCTTCTCTTTTTTGATTCTCAGGCCGGTTCCGGCTCCCTCGCCAATCCAATCGCCTCGCTCGGCGCAAAGTTGCCGTGGAGGCCGAAGCGCAGACGGATCGGCACGTTCACCGTGGCGATCGGGCCCTTTTCGATATCGAGCGCGTCGAACAGTAGCAGATCGCTGCGATGTTCTTCGAGCCGGTTACAGACCTGGACGATCCAGCCGTCGCCTTCGGGCGCGTCCTTGCTGCGCGGAATGAAGCACGGCTCCTGCAGGCTCGACACCGGGCCGCACCACCAATGCTGCTCCTTGCCGCTCTCGAGGTCCTTGAGGAACAGGCAGTTCATCATGAACCCGCCGGCGCTGCCGCCCTTGAGCTCGACCGGACGCTTCATGTCCATTTCAAGCCCCCAGCCATAGCGGTTCTTCATGCCGGTGAATCGGTCGTCGATGCGTGGGAATTCCGACGCGGTGTCGGTCAATTGCGTGATCGCGTCGAACTCCTCGCCGTTGCTGGCCAGGTCGACGGTCCAGTCGGTCAGGTGGCTCATCGCCTCCGCGGGATTGAACGCCGCGCCGTGCACGTCGGGGAAGAAAGGGAACATGTTGTTCTTCGCCTCGGGCGTGACGAAGTGGATCTTGGTTCCTTCCTCCCACGCGTTGAGCACGTGGCTGGCGAAGCAGTTGTCGCGCTTGAACCAGCGGATGTCTTCCTGCTTCAGGTCGTCACGCCGCGGGATCACGCCGAGATAGACCGGCATCGTGGTGTCGAAGCCGAAGTGCGGCTTGCCCTGCTCGAGCCGCTCCCAGCTACCGATCGAGGGCACGATGTGCAGGATCAGGTAATTCTCGGTGACCCCGAAATCGTGCATCATGCAGTAATACGGGACCTTGAACCACTTCTCGCGCACCAGATCGCCGTCAGGGCCGATCTCCATGTACGAGACGTCGTCGGTGCACAGGCCGCTGGCGGCGTAGCCGATCGCGACCATGTTGCCTGTCCTGGGATCGATCTTCGGGTGCGCGGTGAAGGTCTGGCTCTTCATCGCGCCCTCCCACGTCTGGAAGGCCTCGCTCTCCATCGTCGCCGGGTCCATCAGCAGGCTGGGCGAATCTTCCTTCATCGCCCACAGCTTGCCGCCGAAAACCCACGCGTTGGTGTTGGCGGTCGAGCGGATCCGGCCTTTGACGCTCTCATCGTCGGTCAGCGGATTGCGATAGGCGCCGAACAGACCCTTGCCCGCTTCGTGCTCGAGCTTCCACTTGTCGGTCCTGGCCCAGCGCTGCTTGAAGTCACACTGCCCGTCGTGGAAGTGGAAGCGGCTGATCATCCCGTCGCCGTTGAAGGCGATGTCGTCGCCGAGCCGGGGCGGGAACTGCGGGTCCGGCTGGACGCGGTAGAACGCCCCGTCGAGCTCCGGCGGGATCGTGCCGGTGTGCTGCAGGTCCTCGATGTCGGCCTCGATCCGGCTCGGCGTGTTGAACCCGGTGAACGAAAGGGTGTCGGGAAACTGTGACATGCGCGGCGTCCTCTCCTTGCGCCTGATTGTATGCTCCACTAACAATTAGGCAATATCTATAAGTCGGGCGAGGGGTAGCAGAGTGGCGTCAGCAACGGCTTTGACCGGGAACAACGACGGCGACGACTTGGGCGAACTGGCCGACATCGTCGGGTTCCATATCCGCCTGGCCCACGTGGCCGTCTATCGCCATTTCACCGAAACCTTCTCCGACATCGACCTGACGCAGAAGCAGGTCAGCGTGCTGTGGCTGGTCGACGATCATCCGGCGATTTCGCAGATCGCGGTCGGCCAGCGGCTGCAGATGGACCGGGCGACGACGATGACGATAGTCAACCGCTTGCAGGAGCGCGGCTACTTGCGCCGCGAACGCTCGACCAGCGACGCGCGCAAGCAGGCGCTGTTCCTGACGCCGGAAGGATGCAAGGCGCTGCAAAAAGCGAAGGGCTGCATCGCCGAGCACGAGGCGTGGCTGAAGGGCCGCTTCAGTCCGGACGAAGTCAAGAAACTGGTGGAAATGCTCGCACGAATCCACGATTGATCTTGCGTATTCCTGGGAGAGGAACGGAAACGATGGCCAGCACTGCAGCCGCGGCGAACGACCCGCGCACCGTGATCGAAGACAACCCGATGAGCACCCGGCAGTGGATTGTCGTGGTGCTGATGATCATGCTCAATGCCCTCGACGGGTTCGACGTGCTGTCGAGCGCGTTCGCTTCTCCGGGAATCAGCAAGGAATGGGGCATCCCGCGTGACGCGCTGGGCGTGGTGCTGTCGGCCGAGCTGATCGGCATGGGCTTCGGCTCGATCCTGCTCGGCAGCCTCGCCGACGCGATCGGGCGCAAGCTCGACATGCTGCTGTGCCTCGTGGTGATGGCGATCGGCATGTACATGGCCCACGCCGCGCAGTCGGTCGACGCGCTGATCGTCTGGCGCCTGCTCACCGGCCTCGGCATCGGCGGCATGCTCGCCGCCACCAACGCCGTGACCGCCGAAGTGTCGAGCCGCGCGGGCCGGAGCCTGGCGATGTCGCTCTACGTCATCGGCTATCCGCTCGGCGCGGTGGCGGGCGGCTTCATCGCCCAGGGCTGGCTGCTGGTGCACTACGACTGGCGATCGGTGTTCTACTTCGGAGCGGCGGTGACCGCGGCGATGATCCCGCTGATCATGTGGCTGGTGCCGGAGACTCCGGCCTTCTTCGCGGCGCGTCGGCCCCAAGGCGCGCTCGAGAAGATCAATCGCTCGCTCGCCACGTTGCGTCAGCCGGCGATCCCGGCGATGCCGGCGGTTTCGCCGACCGCGCGCAAGCCCAAGGTGACCGACATCCTTTCCGACGCTCGGCTGCGTCCGGCCACGCTGTTTCTGGCTTTCGGCTACATGTTCCACACGTTGACCTTCTACTTTATCCTCAAATGGGCGGTGAAGGTCGTTGCCGACACCGGCATCGCCCCGCCGCAGGCGGCGAGCGTGCTCACTTACGCCAACATCGGCGGCGCGATCGGCGGGGCGCTGTTCGGGCTGCTGCTCAAGAAGTGGGACATCAAGGGACCGACGATCGTCTGCGCTCTGCTCGGCGCGGTCGCGGTGGCGTACTTCGGCCTGGGCCAGAGCACATTGTGGGGCTGGCGCATGGCTGCCTTCCTGACGATGTTCTTCCTCAACGCCGCGATCGTCGGGTACTACGCCGCCTTCGCGCGCGGCTTCCCCGCCTTTGCCCGCGCCACCGGCACGGGCTTCGCGCTCGGCGTCGGCCGGGCGGGCGCCGCGGGTTCGCCGATCATCGCCGGGCTGCTGTTCGCCGCCCTCGGCAACGCGCAGCTGTTCACTGTCTCGGCAATCATGTCGCTCGGCGCGGTCGCCGGCGCGCTGATGATCTGGCTGCTGCCGCTGCGCGACGCGGACGTGGACATTGCCGAGCGTGACCTGGCCGGAATGCCTGCCGGCGCCGCGATCGATTAATCGGAGAGAATACGTATGAAATCGCGTGCCGCCGTCGCCTTCGAGGCCAAGCAGCCGCTTGAGATCGTCGAAGTCGATCTTGAGGGACCGAAGGCCGGCGAGGTGCTGGTCGAGATCATGGCGACCGGCATCTGCCACACCGACGCCTACACGCTCGACGGGTTGGACAGCGAAGGCATCTTTCCCTCGATCCTCGGGCATGAGGGCGCCGGGATAGTGCGCGAGGTCGGCCCCGGCGTTACCTCGGTCAAACCCGACGACCATGTGATCCCGCTGTACACACCCGAGTGCCGCCAGTGTAAGTCGTGCCTCAGCGGCAAGACCAACCTGTGCACCGCGATCCGCGCCACCCAGGGCAAGGGCCTGATGCCCGACGGCACCAGCCGGTTCAGCTACAAGGGCGAGACGATCTTCCACTACATGGGCTGTTCGACCTTCTCGAACTTCACTGTGCTGCCCGAGATCGCCGTCGCCAAGATCCGCGAGGACGCGCCGTTCAAGACCAGTTGCTACATCGGCTGCGGGGTCACCACCGGGGTCGGCGCGGTGGTCAACACCGCCAAGGTCCAGGTCGGCGACAACGTCGTGGTGTTCGGCCTTGGCGGGATCGGCCTCAATGTCATCCAGGGCGCCAGGCTCGCAGGGGCGGGCAAGATCATCGGCGTCGACATCAATTCCGACCGCGAGGCCTGGGGCCGCCAGTTCGGCATGACCGAGTTCCTCAACACCAAGGGCATGAGCCGCGAGGACATCGTCGCCAAAGTGGTGGCGATGACCGACGGCGGCGCGGACTATACCTTCGATGCCACCGGCAACACCGAGGTCATGCGCACCGCGCTCGAATGCTGCCACCGCGGCTGGGGCACCAGCGTGATCATCGGCGTCGCCGAAGCCGGCAAGGAAATCGCCACCCGCCCGTTCCAGCTCGTCACCGGGCGCAACTGGCGCGGCACCGCGTTCGGCGGCGCCAAGGGGCGGACGGACGTGCCCAAGATCGTCGACTGGTACATGGACGGCAAGATCGCCATCGACCCGATGATCACCCACGTCCTCGACCTCGAGGACATCAACAAG
>Ga0070662_100001290_pt1 | contig 15400 bp, 13 predicted proteins | sample KBSC53metaG_FD_65648 | JGI IMG/M metagenome (GOLD analysis project Ga0070662, IMG submission 65648) | Corn rhizosphere microbial communities from Kellogg Biological Station, Michigan, USA - KBS C5-3 metaG | ecosystem: Host-associated > Plants > Roots > Rhizosphere > Soil ...
GCTGATGCGCGAGCGGCTCGAGGAAACCTCGCTGCCCCTGCCGGTGTTCATCAAGTCGGCGGTCCATTCGGCGCATCGCGTTCGCGGGACCGCGGTGTTCCTCTCAGCCTCATCCGACAGCATCCCGTCGGCGCTGCTGCATAACCTCAAGCACAACCAGGTGCTGCACGAGCGGGTGCTGATCCTCACCGTCAAGGTCGCGGAAGTGCCCTATATCGAGGGTGACAAGCGGATCGAAGTCGAGCCCGCGACCGACGGCTTCTATCGCGCGATCCTGCACTATGGCTTCATGGAAGAAGTCGACATCCCGCGCGACCTCGCCGGGATTACCTCGATCGGCGAACCGTTCGACATGATGCGCACCAGCTTCTTCCTGGGGCGCCAGAAGCTGATCCCCTCGAAGGAGCAACCGGGGATGGCGCTGTGGCGCGAGCGGCTGTTCGCGTGGATGACCAAGAGCTCCGAAAGCGCGATGGAGTACTTCCAGTTGCCGACCAACCGGGTGATCGAGCTTGGCAGCCAGCTGCAGATCTAGTTGGCCCCCTCCTTTGGCAGCACATCGATCTCCAGCCTCTCGCCCACCTTCAGGAACCGCGCCGCCACCGCCTGCAGCTCCGCGGGAGTGATCGCCGCCAGCTTGGCCTTGGCGGCGACGAACCTCCCGATCTGGTCGGGTTCGCGCTGGGCGTCGTCGGCCAGGCTGAGCCAGCCGCCGTTGGTCTTGAGCGCGTTGTCGTAGCTTTCCAGCAGCGGCTGGCGGGCGCGCAACAGGGTGTCGGGGTCGATCGTCTGGGTGGTCAGGCGCGCAATCGTGTCGAGCATCGCCTGGCGCGCGGGCGCGACCTGGCTCGCGGCCACGGGGGCGGCGATGTTGAAGGTGCCGTAGCCGTGCCAGGTGCGCGACTGGTCGGCGTTGACGCCGGGCGAGTACGTGGCGCCGAGCTTCTCGCGCAAGTCGTCGGTCAGCTCGACCTGGACGACGCGCTGGAGCAGCTCGAGCTTGAGCGCGTCGTCGAAGTTGCTGTCGTCCTCGGTCGGCCAGCTCATCCGCACGATCGCCTGGTCGGCCGGGCCGGAGTGGCGGATCGTGCGCAAGCTGCGGTCGGCGGTGAACGGGCGGGTGCGGTTGCTCGCGTAATCGCGGAAGTTCGGCTCGCGCGGGGGTAGCGCGCCGAGCGTCCTGGCCACCAGCGCGATGGTCTTGTCCGGATCGAAATCGCCGACGATCGCCAGCTCCATCGCGCCGTGCGCCAGGCGGTCGCCGATCGCGGCCCTGAGCCTGGCGAAGCTGAGCGCGAGGTAGGCTTCTTTCGATTGCAGGGTGAAGCGCGGATCGCCGTCGGCGACGATCCGGCCGAGGTTGTTGCCGAGCGCGGCATCCGGCGTCGCGTCGAGTTGCGCGAAGTAGTTCTCGATATTGCGGCGGTACTGCGCCTCGCCCTGTGGGCGGTAGCCGGGGTCGCTGATCGCCGCGGCGAGGAGTTGCAGCTGCAGCGCGAGATCGCGCGGGGTCGTCGTCGCGCCCATCTTGAACGCGCGCTCGCCGTCGCCGATCGCGAAGCTGACGCTGCGCCCGGCGAGGATCGACTGAAGTTCATCGTACGAGTGCTTGCCGAGCCCGCCGATCGCCAGCACGTTGACCATCGCGGTGGCCAGCGGATGCTCCTTCGTGTCGAGCATCTGCCCGCCGTCGACGGCCAGGACAAGCGAGATGCGGTCCTTCTGCAGCTCGGTCGGCTTGAGGTTGAGCCTGAGGCCGTTGGCGAACTGGATCTCGCGGATGCCGAGCAGCGGCTCCGCCTTGTCCGAGACCACTTTGCCGGGGGGGCCGAAGTCGGTGTAGCCCCAGGCGGCGAGGGCGGCGTCGTTCTGCCGGGCCAGCGGCTCCGCCATCCCCGCGTTCCACGCGGCGCGCAGCGCCTCGGCGCCGCCTTTCGGCGCGGTGCGGCCCTCGAACCGGATCAGCGGATCGTTGAGTGGGACCAGCTCGTATTTGAGCGCGGCGAGCACGGCCTCGGGAGTGATCGTCGGCGCGAAGGCGTTGAAGCGCACCAGGCCGCCTTCGGGCGTGGTCGGAATGCGCTCGTCGTGCAGCAACTGCAGCGCCATGCCGACAAAAGTCGCGTTGTTGCGGGTGGCCGCGCCGGCGGCCTGGTTCTCGATGCTGGTGCGCGCGTCTGCCACTTGTTCGGCGACTTCGGCGGGCGTGAAGCCGAATTCGAGCGCGCGGCGGTATTCACGCTCGGCGGCGGCGAGGGCGCGCTGCCATTCGCCTTCGCCGGCGTCGACCACCAGGCTGGTGGTGCGGGCCGCCTTGAACACGTCGCCCGTGCCGAGCCCGGCGCTGCGGAACGGCGGGTCGCCTTCGCGGGCGAGGCGTTGCAGCCGCCGGTTGACGATGCCGTAGCCGATCTGCCGCAATATCTGCTGCTGGCGGTTGACGAGGGTGTCGGGCTCGTCCTGGTATGGCCCCGTGCGCGAGACGGTGACGCGCTCGGGCAGCGCCGGGTCGAGGTAAATGTCCGTCTTGCCGGCGAGGGCGAAATCGAGCGGGCCGGGATCGGGTTGCGGTTGGGCCGGGGGCGCGCGCCAGTCGGCGAAATGCGCCTTGATCGCGGCTTCGACCTTGGTTGCGTCGAAATCGCCGACGACGATCAGCGCCACGTCCTGCGGGCGATAGAGCCGCTGCCACAGCGCCTTGAGCTTCGCAGCATCGGCGCCCTGGACCGACTCCGCGGTGCCGATCGGCAGGCGCGCGGCGAACTTCGAACCGGGGTAGGCGAAGCCAAGCTGGTCGATCGTGTCGCGATAGGCGAACGTGTCGCGCACACGCTTTTCCGACAGCACCACGCCTTTCTCGCGCTCGACGGCCTCAGGCGCGAAGATCAGCTCGCTCGCCGTCTCGCGCATCAGCATCAGCGCGGTGTCGAGCAGCTTGGGATCGTTGCGCGGCAGGTCGAGCTTGTAGATCGTGGTGTCGAAACCGGTCTGGGCGTTGGTGTCGGCGCCGAACGCCAGCCCTTCGCGTTCGAGCAGCTTGACCATCTCGCCTTCGGGCACATGGGCCGAGCCGTTGAAGGCCATGTGCTCGATGAAATGCGCCCACCCGGCCTCGTCGTCGCGCTCGGCCAGCGAGCCCTGGCGGACGTACATCTGCACCATGCCCTGGCCCGCCGGCGTAGCGTTCGAACGGACGATGTAGCGCATCCCGCTGGGCAGCACGCCGAAGCGGAAAGTCGGGTCGAGCGGCAGGTCGCTCTTGGCGAACGGCCACGCGGGCTGCACCGCGACGGGCGCGGCAGCGGGCTCGGCAAAGGCGGGAACGGCCGCGAGAAGAAGAAACGCGGCCACCAGACGGCGGATCATCGGCCGCTGTTTGGCGCAGCGCGGCTGAACCGGCAATGGCTGAATTTGCACGCTCTGGCGCGTCGGGTGAACCTTTCCCTCAGCCCGTGAGACTTACTCGCCGGTCGGCACGTTGGGTCCGATGCGTTGGGCCGCTGTCTTGGGTGGGAGGTCAATCCCTCGGCAACGAGGGTGCACCAAGGAGCCTACCCATGAGAACCACCGTCACGTTTATCGCTGCTGCCGTCCTTGCCCTGGCGCCGTCTGCCGCCTTTGCGCAGAATCGCCCCGATCCTGGCACAGGCCCGGCCCATGCAACCGGTCAGCCGGGCGTGGAGTGCGGCGAAGACGACGCGCTCGGCAGCCCAGGCCATGCCTCGGGGGCGCCGGGTTCCGCCTTCAACGAGGATGGCAAGGCCGGCACGGTCTATGCCGGCGAGCAGGACCAGAACTCGAGGAACTCGGCCTCCGTTTCGCAATACGACGTGGCCTGCGAGAAGGTCTCGTAGGGAAGGCTTCCGTCGGTTCTCTCCGCCCGACAGACCCCGGAGCGGAGAGGACCGTAAGAGGGGCCCTCGTCTAGCGCAGGTCTTTCGGCAGGCAGGCCTCGGCTGAATGAAGCCAATCGCCGTCGTAAGTCGCCGGCACCGGCTGCGCACCTGTCGGGACCGTAAAGGGCTTGCCCGGCGTGTAGGACAACCAGGCCATCGAATTGTCGAACCGGCTTAGGCGCGCGTTGTCGCGCTCTGCGGCCGCAGCGCCGATTTCGGGTTGTTCGGTGCGCGAGCCACGGATCATGCGGACACTGCCGTCGCGACGGTCGAACGCGCGATAGTAGAGGTGCCCGTAGATTTGGCTGTCGAAAGTGCTGTTGAACGACCAGTCCCGTTCTTTGGTGTCGGTTGGCAGCCGCACGGTGGTCACGTGGCAGCTGAAGTTGGGCTCGTCGTAAAACGGTGCCTTCTGGTCCTGGTCGGCCGCCCGCTGGCGCCGGCCGGGCGGGCTGAACCCGCCGCCAGGCAGGGCCAGAGAGCGGGAGGTCGCGTCGCTGTCGCGATCCCAGTCGATCGGGCCGGTCCCGGTGATCTCGAGCACGCTCGCCCGCTCGGCCTCGTCGTAGTGATAGCGGACCGAATCGATCGAGTTCCAGCTGCTGTCACCCGTCATGCTGCTGCGCAGGCCCTGCAGAAGCTGGTCCGCCGACAAGGCGGACAGTTGGGCGTACTCGATCAGCGCCTTGGGGCCTCGCGTGATGCTGGTGGTGGCGATCCTGGCCGGCTTGTTCACGCCTGCGCGGGCATCGATCTCGTAAAGCTCGAGGGTGTCCGGTTTCGTTTCGGGTTGCCACGGAACGGACTCCAGAGCGTGACCGGATGCGGTCATGGGAAGGACCCAGTGATACGGAAAGTCGGGCGTCAGGCTGGGCGTGGCCACCGCGGGAAGAGTTCCGTCGAGCCAGAAGGCCTTGCCGTCGATGGTCGCGCGAACGAGAACGTGATCGAACAGGCTGGGGCTGGGCAGGCGCGCATCGAAACCGTCGTCCGAACCTTCGTTGCGGGCCAGCACCGGCTCGCCCTTGATGCCGAGTTCTCCGAGCAGTGCTAGGAGCAGGGCGGTCTTGGCCTTACAGTCCCCATAGCGACGTTGCCACGTGTCGTCGGCGGCCGCCGGCCGAAAGTTGCCGCCGTCGAGCCCAACATAGATGTAACGGACCTGCTGCTGGACCAGCTTCAACGCAGCTTGCGCTCGGCCGAGAGCGTCGGGATGATCGGCGGCGATCCGCGCGGCTTCCTTCTTGATTGGCGAATCCGCACGCAACCGGCCAGCTTGCTCGAACAAACCAGAAAAACGCCGCGACAAGTCCGGCCAAGTTGCGAAATCGCTGAATTCGACCAGCCTTTGCCAGGAGTAGCGAAAGGGCGCATCCTTCGGCGCGGTCAAAATCGGCGGGTTATCCAACCGGATGTCCAGCCCGGTAGGGAAGCGTCCGATCTTTCCACCGAGATCGTCGGTCGCGCGTACGTGCGGCTCCTCGCCGATCTCCCAGTTCAGTCCAAGCCGATAGCGGCCGGGCATGTTAGTGCCGCCGTTGACCGTCAAGATTCCCGCATTCTGGTCCTTTAGCGTCGGATCGCTAGATGGCAGCGTGTAGGCCAGCTCGAGTTCGTCACCGACCCGCAAGTCGGGGACTTTTAGCACCGCCGTGAGGGTACCGGTCAGCATGGCGGCCTCGAGCTGATCCTCACGTCTCAGGATCTCGAACTTTGAGCCGCGCAGAACGTCAATGGTTTCGGTGCCCCGGTGAATCTTGACCGCGTGAACCACGGGCGCGCCGCTGGCTGGATTCCACGAGAGTCCGACGTTGCCGATCGCGAGAGCCTGGGGCTGGAGAATGACGATGCGGTTACCGAAATAGGTCGATTGGCCGGCGTGATCGAGATGGACTATTATGTCCTGCGCTCGGATGAAGGCCATACCGCTGGCATCCGGCGGCAGCGGCAACGGTTCGGAAGGCTTCGCCCACGCAGGCGTCGGGCCTTGCATGGGCTGCAGGTCCCCGCCGGATGGCTGCCCCGCCGCCGGAAACGCCAGCACGGCGGCCGAAACCGAAAGGATTCTACTGATTGTGCGCCGCATCGCGTACCCCCCACCCGCATGATGCCGTCAAACGCGGGTGGCGCAAGTGCCTATCGCCCGCACGTTTCGCCGGAATCCGCTCGAAACCGGTCCCGCGGCCCCTCAGTGCAGCACCGACAACACCGCCAGCGTCATGGCCTCCACACCTGTACGAATGGCCGGCTCCGGGACCGGTGCGAAATGGGGTGAGTGATTATAGGGGAGCGGCTTGCCCTCGGCCTGAGCGGCGGCGAACCCGGCCGGATCGTAGACCCCGATCGTGAAAAACAGCGATTTCGCCACGCCGGCGTTCACGTAGGCGGAGTAATCCTCGCTCGGCGTCCCCGGACGGGGCAGCTCGGAGGCCCTGGCGCCGAACGCGGCCTTGAACACTTGCGCCATTTCGGCCGTCAGCGCGGGATCGTTGACGACCGCGTCGTAAGCGTGCCCGCCGAGCGCGATCTCGGGTTCCGGAGCGCCGGCCATCGCGGCCTCCGCTCGGGCGACGCGCTCGATGCCGGCCTTGAGCTTGGCGCGAGTGGCGGGATCGAAGCTGCGCACCGTGCCGCGCAGGACGACCCGATCCGGGATGATGTTGCCGGCACTGCCGCCCTCGATCGCGCCGATGGTGACGACGCCCGGTTCCTGCGGATCCTTCTCGCGGCTGACGACGCTTTGCACGTCGACCACGAAACGCGACGCGATCAGCACCGGGTCGATTGTCGCGCTCGGGTCGGCGCCGTGCCCGCCGCGACCCTTGAAGGTGATGGCGATGTCGTCCGAATTGCTGGTGAGCACGCCGGGGCGGTATTGCACCGTGCCGTAAGGGACCGGGGCGGTGTGGAGCGCGAAGCCATAGTCCGGCTTGCCGAAGCGCCTGAACAGCCCGTCGTCGATCATCGCCTGCGCGCCGCCGCCGCCTTCCTCGGCCGGCTGGGCGACGAACATCAGCGTTCCGCTCCAGGCCGACTTGCTCGCGATCAGGGCGTCGGCCGCACCGACCCAGGCCGCCATGTGGATGTCGTGCCCGCAGGCGTGCATGACGTAGGTCTGGCGGCCGTTCCATTCGGTCTGGACATGCGAAGCGTAGGGTAGGCCGGTGAGTTCCTGCAGCGGCAGTGCGTCGAGCTCGGTGCGGACCATCACCGTCGGCCCGGGGCCGTTGCGATAGATCGCGACGAGGCCGGTCTTGCCGATGTGCTCCGTCACCTCGAAGCCGAGCGCCCGCATCTGCTTTGCCAGCAGCGCGGCGGTGCGCACCTCGGCGAAGCCGAGCTCGGGATGCGCATGGATGTCCTTGTAGAGCGCGTCGAGGCGCGGATAGCTCGCGTCGAGCCGATGGCCGGTTTCGGCGGCAAGGTCCGCCGGGGACTGCGCCGTGGCGTGGGCGGAGAGGACGAGGAGAAGCGCGGGAAGCAGGCGGCGAGGGTTCATGGTCTCGGTTTGTGGCTGACCGAGGACCGAACGGCAACCGTTCGAAAGATCCTCCCATTTTCCGCGAAGCGGCAAATGGGGAGGATTTTAGGTCACTTCTTCGGCTTGTGTCCGGTTCGCAGCTTGGTGCGGTGTGCCGAGAGGTCAAAGACTTCGCCCGGATTGGCGTCGTCCTGCAGCAGGCCGAGCCGGCGGGCGACTTCCTGATAGGCTTCCTCCTCGCCGCCGAGGTCGCGGCGGAAGCGGTCCTTGTCGAGCTTTTCGCCGCTGGTCATGTCCCACAGCCGGCAGCCGTCGGGGCTGATCTCGTCGGCCAGAATGATGCGGCTGTAGTCGCCGTCCCAGATGCGTCCGAACTCGAGCTTGAAGTCGATCAGACGGATACCGACGGCGGCAAACATCCCGCACATGAAATCGTTGATGCGGATCGCCATCGACGAGATGTCCTGCATCTCCTCGTTGTTGGCCCAGCCGAAGCAGGCGATGTGCTCTTCGGCGACCATCGGGTCGTTCAGCGCATCGTCCTTGTAGTAATACTCGATCAGCGTGTGCGGCAGCGGCTCGCCTTCCTCGATCCCCAGGCGCTTGCTGATCGATCCGGCGGCGACGTTGCGCACGACCACCTCGAGCGGGATGATCTCGACCTGGCGGACGAGCTGTTCGCGCATGTTCAGCCGGCGGATGAAGTGCGTCGGGATGCCGATGTGCGCCAGGCGCGTGAACACGTGCTCGCTGATGCGATTGTTGATCACGCCCTTGCCGTTGATCGTGCCCTTCTTCTGGGCGTTGAAGGCGGTGGCGTCGTCCTTGAAGTACTGGATCAGCGTGCCGGGTTCGGGCCCTTCGTAGAGGATCTTGGCCTTGCCTTCGTAGATCTGGCGGCGGCGGGACATGGGCATGACTTTCATTGGCTGAAAAGCGGGCGCCCCGGCGAACGAAGCGATGGCTTCGCAGGGCCGGGGCGCGGCGCTCAGCATATACGCACGGCGGCGGGAAAAGCAATTGCGAGGGCGCGGCGCTCGGCTAAACCGGTGCCCGGCAAAGGGAGAGGTCCAATGAACGCCGACCGCCGCAGTGTGCTCGCCGCCGGAACCCTGCTGACCACTATGCTCGCTACCGGGGGGCGGGCTCAGGAAGCGCCGCACGAACCGGCCAAGGGTCCGCCCGGCATCATGGAGGTGATTCACATCTATGCCGGCGCCGACGGGGTTAGCCACGTCAACCGTGTCAAGGTGATCGGCTCGCCCAAGCCGCTGCCGATGGCGTCGGTGATCGCGACCTCGATCGCGCAAGGGGTGGAGGATTGGCACAAGGCGCCCGCCAAGACATTCACGATCAACGTGGTCGGCGACATCGAGGCCGAAGTAGGCGACGGCACGCGCGTGAAGATCGGCAAGGGCGACCTGGTCTATCTCGAAGACCTGACCGGCAAGGGCCACGTTACCCGCCTGCTGACCCCGGTCGCCAACCTGTTCATCCGCATGAAGCCCGATTTCGACTTCCTCAAGTGGGCCAGCGAGCCGGCGACCAAGGCGAACGTCTGGGGCTAAGGTCCTTCCTCCAACCGAGGAGGATTACGTCACAACCGCGTCGGCGAACTCGCTTTCGTATTTGGTGATCAGCGCGCGGTCGTCGCGGTTCCACGGATGGAAGCCGGGCAGGAAATAGGCGACCCACGCGGGGAAGATCCGCCGCAGCGCGCCGGGCTTGCCGAACAGGTACCAGACGACCTTGGTCAGCGCGCGCCAGCCGGTGATCCCGTCTTGCGCCATGAAATCGAGCGCGTCACGGCTGCGGTGATGGACGAAGCGCTTGCTGATCAGCAGCATGATCGCGGCCTTGAGCTTCCAGCGGCGGAAGCGGGACCAATCGCGCGTGGCCCACTGGAAAGTGTCGTAGGCGACGCCCTTGTGTTCGATTTCCTCGATCGCATGCCACCGCCAGATTTCGGCCTGCGGCACGTCGGCGTCGAAGAACAGGCTCGGGTTGGTGAGGAACAGGTGGGCGAACATCGCCGTGAAGTGTTCGAGCGCGATCGTCACCGCGAGCTGGACGATCGGCGGGCGGCAGTGCGCCCGGTTGGTGTTGGCGGCGATGCGCGCTTCGACCCCCGTGGTGTCGTAACCGGCATCGCTGGCCGCGCGGTTGAGAGCCAGGTGCTCGCGGCTGTGATTGACTTCCTGCCGGATGAAGGCGCGGATCTCGCGTTCGAGCCGGGGCGGGGCACCCTCGCGAAAGGCTTTGACCGCTTCGATGAACAGCGCTTCGCCGCGCGGGAAGCTGGCCGACAGCGAGTTCATCCACGCCGTCGCCACAGGGTCGCCGTTGCACCACCAGCGCGGCAGCGGCCGCTCGCGGTCGAAGCGCGCGTCGCGCACGACGATCGAGTGGTCGCCTATGGCGGGAAAGGTCGGGGGTGCGTTCATCGAACTTCCCATGGCGAGCGGGCGAGCCGCCTGCAACCTAATCGTCGACGATCATCCATGCGGGCAGCAGGTCCGCTTCTATGTCGGTCACGCGCAAATGGTCGACCGCCAGGCCGAGCTCGGGATAGGCCGCCTTGCGCCGCGTTTCGTCCGAACGGCTCAGCGGCACGACAACCAGCCGGCGATTGACCTTCTGCCGCCAGTTCATCCGCGCGGTGTTCTCCTGGCCGACGTAGCAGCCCTTGGAGAAGCTCACGCCGTTCAATTCGACTGCGTTGGTCTCCAACCAGAGCACGTCGGCCAGTTCCGCGCGGCCTTCGGGCACCCCCAGCGCGAGGCGATGCTTGCGCCAGGCTTCGTCCGCGCTTTCGTCGCCGGGAGAGGTTTTCGCGATCCAGCGCTGGCCGAGATCGTGCAAGCGCGGGTCCGGGGCGCCGCCATCGCCGAGCTCGGGCTGCCAATACACGCCGAGTGTCTCGTCCCGCTCGATGCCGATCTTGCGGCGCAGGCGGTATAGCGAGAGGCGCCTGATCAGATCGTCGGCCGCCTCGGCTTCGCAATCGAGCAGCAGCTCGCCGTGTCCGGCGGGCCAGACGATAAAGTCGAACAGTGTCTTGCCTTGCGGGGTCAGCAGACCGGCCCAGGCGGGCAGATCGGCGGCGACGTCCTGCGTGACCAGGCCTTGCAGGAAGCCGGCGACGTCTTCGCCGTCGGCTTGGGGCGAGAGGCGGATCACGGCGCGGGAAAACAGGCGTTCGGCGGGCATGGGTGACAGATAGGCCGGCGCGCGGCCAAAGGAAGCCCCTGGACCTTAGCGTTTCGTCCGCTTGGCCTGGACCTGATCGAGAAGCACGTGGGCCCGGAAATCGAGGTCGGCCGCTTCGCCGGGAGTCAGGCCGTCCTGCGCATAACGGTCGGCAATGGCGACAAGAATCCGCTGCTCCCGGCGGAATTGCCTCGCCTCGGGACGGGTGAGTTCGCCGTCGCGCCGCGCCTGGCGAATGGCCTGGCCGGCATCGTGCAATGTCTCGACGTGCGGGGTGGATTGAAATTGGGGTGAGGCTTTCGGCAGGCCGTCACCGGGGGGCGCCCAGTACTGCGCCTGCAGCGGGCAGGCGGTGAAGGACAACGCGGCTGCGAGCAGGAATCGAACGCGCATCGAACGTCTCCCCAGATCGTCCCTCGTCCAATAATCGCACGCGAGATTGCGCGATGATGAACGGGCGGTGGTGACAACCACTGGCTTGCCTGCCAAGGGGAGCGCGCCATGGCGCCGTCCGAAACGCTCACCATCCGTCGTCCGGACGACTGGCACGTCCATTTGCGCGACGGGGACATGCTGCGCAACGTTTTGCCCTATACCGCGCGGCAGTTCGCGCGGGCGATCGTGATGCCCAACCTCTCGCCGGCGGTGACCGACACGGCGGCGGCCGACGCTTACCGCAAGCGAATCCTCGCGGCGTTGCCTGAGGGCGCCGACTTCACCCCGTTGATGACCTGCTACCTGACGGACATCACCGACCCGGCCGATCTCGCGCGGGGGTTCCAGGCGGGCGTGTTCACCGCGGCCAAGCTCTACCCGGCGGGGGCGACGACCAATTCGGCGCACGGGGTGACCGATGTCGCCCGCATCCGCAATGTGCTCGACCGGATGGCCGATCTCGGCATGGTGCTGTGCGTCCACGGCGAGGTAACCGACACTGAAGTCGACGTGTTCGACCGCGAGGCGGTGTTCATCGACCGCGTGCTCGCACCGCTATTGCGCGAGCTGCCCGAGCTGAAGGTAGTGTTCGAGCACGTGACGACCGAAGAAGCGGTTCAGTTCGTCGAGAGCGCGGGCAGCAACGTTGCGGCGACGATCACCCCGCAGCACTTGCACATCAACCGCAACGCGATGCTCGTCGGCGGCATCCGTCCGCACGCCTATTGCCTGCCCGTCGCCAAGCGCGAGAAGCATCGCCAGGCGCTGAGGAAGGCGGCAACCTCGGGTTCGGCGAAGTTCTTCCTCGGCACTGACAGCGCCCCGCACATGCGCCAGGCCAAGGAAAGCGCCTGCGGTTGCGCGGGGATTTTCAACGCGCCCTTCGCGCTCGAGAGCTACCTGACGGTGTTCGATGCCGAGGGTGCGCTCGACCGGTTCGCCGGCTTCGCTTCGGAGCATGGGCCGCGCTTCTACGGGCTTCCGCTCAACGAAGGCACGGTGACCCTGGTGCGCGAACCTTCGGAAGTGCCAGACCAGATCGCCGGCGTAGTTCCGTTCCATGCGAGCGAAATGCTCGACTGGACGCTCGTCTAGGCGACCGGATTGAGCGCTTCGCCCTTTGAACCGCGCAGAATGTCCCACACGAACAGCAAGGCCGCGCACCAGATCGCCACGAAGCAGGCGAGTTGTGCGGGATTGAGCTTCTCGCCGAACACGAACAGGCCGAGCAGGAACACGATCGTCGGCGAGGTGAACTGGAGGAAGCCCATCACCGTGTAGGGCAAGCGGCGCGCGGCGAATGCGAATAGGATCAGCGGAAACGCCGTCATCGGCCCGCCAAACGCGACAGCGGCAGCGACGACAGGCCCGTGGGTCAGCGCTGATCCGGCCGGCTGGGCGGCGAACCAGCCGACCACCGCCAGCGAGACCGGCGCGAGGATCAGCGATTCGATCGTCAGTCCGGCGAGCGAGCCGGCGTTCACCGTCTTGCGCAGCAGGCCATAGAGACCGAAGGTCAGCGCCATAGACAGGCTGACCCACAACGTCGTCAGCGCTCCCGTGGCCAGCACCGTTACCCCCGTGGCGGCGAGGGCCACCGCTGCCCATTGCACCCGCGAAAGGCGTTCGCCGAGGACCACCAGCCCGAGCAACATCATCAGCAGGGGCAGCACGTAATAGCCCAGGCTGGCGGCGTAGATGTGGCCGGCGTTGATCGCCCAGACGTAGAGGAACCAGTTGATCGCGATGAGCGACGCGCTGGCGAGGAGCGTCAACAGCGCGCGGCGGTCGCGCAACACCGCGCGCACCTCGTCGCCGGCTTTGCGCCAGGCGATGATTGCGCCGCAGATCGGCAGGGTGAACAGGATCCGCCAGGCGACGTACTCGACCGCCGGCACGCTCTTCACCAGCTGCAGGTACAGCGGCATCGAGCCCCACACGGCGTGCGTGCCGAGCGCGGCGGCCAGGCCCGCGCGGTCGAAATGGGGCCTCCCGTGGCTCATCCGGCTCGCGTTACGCGCCCGCCTGTCTCGCGGCAAGCGAGCGATCTCAAGAAAAAGGCAAAATAAAATCAAAAGGTTATGATTTCTGACAACTCCGTTGCGGTATTGTTCAGGAAAAGACCCATAAACCTGAACGCACACAAAGGAGTGAAACCATGAAGACCCTGTTCCGCACCACCGCCCTGGCCCTCGCAGCTGCCGGCATGGCCGTCTCGGCCGTTCCCGCCGAGGCGCGCGATCATGGGCGTTACGGCTATTCGCAGTACCAGCAGCGCGACCGCTACGGCTACGACACTCGCTACTACGGTAGCCGCTATCATTCGCAGCCGGTCTATCGCGGCGCCCAGACCTGGCGCGGCAATGATGGCCGCTACTACTGCCGCCACAAAGACGGCACGACCGGCCTGATCGTCGGCGCCGCGGCCGGCGCCCTGCTCGGCCGCGCCGTCGACGGCGGTTACAACCGCACGACGGGTACCGTCCTCGGCGGCGTGGTTGGCGCGCTACTCGGCAAGAAGGTCGCCCAGGGTTCGACCTGCCGCTAGGTCAAGACAGCTCAGACCGCGCCGGGGCGTCCATGCATCGCATGGGCGCCCCGTTTCGTTGGTTGGGCGAGGCTTTCCCGAAACGGGACGCAGTTTCGCTTTTGCTCACATCCGCCGGCATCTGCGCTATGGGCTGCCTCGTCAGGATATGAAGGGGCCGCGCATGACTCATCGAACCGTCTGTCTGCTCGCTGCCGTGCTGTCGCTCGCGGCTTGCGGCAAGAAGGACGAACCGGCCAAGCCCGCGAACGACGATCCGCTGATGGCCAGCGCGCTTGGCGATCAGGTCCTGACGGATCCCGATCTTGCGGGCGAGAATGGTGCCAACCGCGCGGCCTCGCTACCCTCCGGCGCCGGGGCGGTTCCGGCTGCCGACATGTCCGCCGAAGCGCTCGCCGCCGCGCGCGAGGCGGCGCTCAAGCAGGTCGGCGGGCCCGGGGCGATGAAGAAGGCGCCCGAAGCGCGCGAGGTGAGCGGACCGTTGCCTACGAATTCGCAGCTCACCGCCGCGGCCCGCGCAGCCGCCAGCCCCGGTGGGACGGGCAATTGCTCGGCTCAGGCGAAATACACCGCAGGCTGGGCGGCCAAGCTGCCCCAGGCATTCCCGGTCTATCCCAAAGGCGCGGTGCAGGAAGCCGCCGGCACCGACGAGGGTGCGTGCGCGCTGCGCGTTGTCAACTTCATCACGCCCGTGCCGCTCACCGAGGTGATCGACTTTTACTACACCCGCGCGCGCGCCGCCGGATATTCGGCGGAGCATGTCCGCCAGGCCGGCGAGCATCAGCTTGGCGGCACCAAGGGCGCTACAAGCTTCGTCGTCTATGCGCGCGACCTGCCCGGTGGCGGCACCAGCGTGGATCTGGTGACCAACGGCGGCTGAACGCGGTTACCGCGGCTCCGCCCGGCGATCCTCGCGAAATCCTACGCCGACGCTGGCACGCGGCTGTTCCATCTCGCTGCTGGCGACCGGATAGGCGCAATAATCCGCCGCGTAGAACGCCGCCGCACGGTGATTGCCGGACAGCCCGATCCCGCCGAACGGAGCGGCCGAGCTGGCGCCATTGGTGGGCCGATTCCAGTTGACGATTCCCGCGCGGATGTTGGCCCAGAAGCGGCCGTAGTCCTGCGGGTTGCCGCCGATCAGGGAGGCAGAGAGGCCGAAGCGGGTGTTGTTCGCTTCGGCGATCGCTTCATCGAAGCTGTCGACCTTGATCACTTGCAGCAGGGGTCCGAACAGCTCGACGTCGGGCCGTTCGGCCATCGCCGTGATGTCGATGATGCCGGGATGGATGAACGGTCGTCCGGGGTGCGGGCGGCGCATGTGGCTGATCGGTTTGCCGCCGTTCGACATAAGGTAGAGGAAGCTTTCGGTCAGCTGGTCGGCCGCTTCGATGTCGATCACCGGCCCCATGAACGGGGCCGGCTCGTCGAACGGTGCGCCAACGATAATCCTTGATGCCAGCCGCTTCACCTCGGTGATCGCCTGGTCGTACAGGCTCGACTTGACGATCAACCGACGCGCCGCGGTGCAGCGCTGGCCGGCGCTGGTGAAGGCCGACTGGACGATCAGCATCGCCGCATCGTGGATCTTCGGCGTGTCCCACAGCACGATCGGGTTGTTGCCGCCCATCTCGAGCGCGAGGATCTTGCCCGGGTTGCCGGCGAGCTTACGGTTGATCGCGATGCCCGCCTGGGCGGAGCCTGTGAACAGCACGCCGTCGATGCCGGGGTGCGCGACCAGCGCCTTGCCTTCGTCCGGACCGCCGATCAACACCTGGAGCGCCGCCGCGCTGACCCCGGCTCGGTGGAAAAGCTTGGCCAGAAACTCGC
>Ga0070662_100001299_pt1 | contig 15336 bp, 11 predicted proteins | sample KBSC53metaG_FD_65648 | JGI IMG/M metagenome (GOLD analysis project Ga0070662, IMG submission 65648) | Corn rhizosphere microbial communities from Kellogg Biological Station, Michigan, USA - KBS C5-3 metaG | ecosystem: Host-associated > Plants > Roots > Rhizosphere > Soil ...
GCCGAAGCCGAAGTTGCCGCCGACCGCGAAGTGGCCGAAATCGCCGCGGCACACGGCGGCGCCCCATTCGGGCCTGATCGTGCAGGCCTGCTCGTCGTCGGCGATGCCGTTGTCGAGCACGATGTAGGAGTTGGGCACGCCGCCGACCGAGCCGTCCTTGTCGTGGATCGCCGCGCCGCGCCAGGCGTTGCTGCGGCCGAAATCCGAGGCCCAGCGCCGCATTCGCGGCGGGAAGCCCACGGGCTTGGAGTTGACGAACTTGGCGCCTTCGATGGCGTTCTCGGTGCTCATCCCGAAGCTGGTGTACATGAGGTAGGAAACCGCTTCGGAATCGCGCTCCGCGTTGGGCTGGAAGTTGACGAAGGTGGTGTTCTCCACGTCGTGGCGCAGGTCGTAGTACTCGTAACCACGAATCGGGAAATCGGGGATGTCGGTCTTCGGCAGGCTGCGGCCGTAGGCCACTTCGGCCGGGGTCCTCGGGTTGCCGACGTTGGCGCTTTCGCCGACGAACACCGAGTCCACCACGCGCGAGGTATAGGGCGCTCGGCCGACCGCCGAGGCCGCGTGAGTGAAGCCGATCGCGTTGTCGGCAACGCGCAGGTTCTTGAACAGGTGCAGCTCGCCCCGGCCCCACACGGCGCCGTTGCGGTTCTTGTAGGCGGTGAAGTTCTCGAACACCGAGCCTTTCGGCGCGCTCTTCGGGTCGGCCGGATTGGTGAAGGCGAAGTGGTAGTTGCTGCCGCCGACGCTGAAGGTGCCGTCGGCCTTGGGCCCGCGGTCGAACATCAGGCCGTCGTAGTTGGAGTGCGAGGTGTTGCCCCTGAACTCCCGCACCGGGGTGCGGCGCGGCCAGGTACTGTCGCTGCCCGCCTTGTCGAGGAACGCGCCGGTGGGATGCTCGGGCAGGGCGAACCAGAAACCGGTCGATTCCGAGCCGGCGGCGACGTTGTCGATGTAGCTGTTGTCGGGGTTGGTGACCCAGAAGCTCGACGCGGTGTTGTCCGACGGGATCAGGACGTCCTTGGCCTTCTGGCCGGCCGCTCCCAATCCGCGTTCCTCGGCCGATGCCACCGCGCCGAGATTCGTCGGCTCGCAGGGCTTTCCGTCAGGGTGGCACTTGGTGAGGATCGCCAGGTTGTGGACGAACTGGTTGCCGTGCTCGACCGCGTCCTCGAGGAAGAAGCAGTGGCCGACGTTGTTGTAGGTGACGTTGTTCTCGATCCTGAGGTCGTTGGTGCCGTGGACGGTCAGGCAGCGGCTGTAGGTGTCGTGGATCGAGGAGTTCTCGAAATACTGCCCCTTGGCATCGCCGACGATGTGCCAGTGCATCGGGTAACGGGCGAGGTGCATGTTCTGGCCCATGCGGTTGAGCTCGACGCCGGAGATGTGCACCTCGGACCCGGCCATCGCCATGATATGCCCGCCGAAGTAGCTCTGCTCGGCATCGTCCGACGCCTGGATCCTGATGTTGCGGGTCAGGAGGCCGACCTCGCCGCGCTCGTCGACGCCGTAGGTGACCTCGCCGAAGTGCATGTAGGCGAGGGGCTTATCGAGCGTGAGCGCGTTGCCACTGACGGCGGTGATCGTGCGCTCCTCGGCCTGGTGCGGATCGAAGTCGGTCGAGGCGAGCACGATCACGTCGCCCTTGCGCCAGCCGGCGGCGTTCAGCACCTCGATCTTCGAGGCCCCGGCCTTGGCTGTGCCGGCGAGCTTGGTCCAGGTGTTGGTCCGGTCGCCGTGCAGCTCGAGGGTGCCGTTGAGCATCATGATGCCGCGGTCGCCCATCGTGTTGATGTCTTCGTTAGGCACGGTGTCGGTCAGGGTGATCGTCGCCTTGTGCGTGTAAGGCCGGGCCTCGCTGCCGATGTCGAACTCGCCGCCCGACAGATAAATCCAGTCGGTCGTGAGGCCGAGGTCGCGGTCGGGTGCAAAGCTCAGCTTGCCGTTGATGGTCAGGCTGCGCAGCGCCGGCGGCGTAACGTCGAGGACGATCGCCTTGTCTCGGCCGATCGTCACCGCATCGCCCGCCCGCGGCACCTTGCCGTCCGGCCACGAGGCTGGATCGGACCAGCGCAACCAGTGAACCGCCGCAGGCGCCGCCTTGGCCGGCATGTCCATGTGCGCGTGGGCGTCCGGAGCCTCCGCTTCGGCCGCAGCGCCGAGTAAGAGAACCACGGGAAGCAGCAATGCCCGAAGCAGCCGAGATTGGATGCGCATAAACTTGACCCCTCCGTCTGGCCTTAGGATTGGGCTTGCCGGCTGACTTCGACGCTGGTGCCACCGGCGCCGGGGCCTGCGATGCGGGCGCCCTCACCGGTCGAGACGACCTTCACCCACAGCGCGTCTTTGCCCTTGTAGTAAGAAGTGGCGTCGGCCCCGCGCAGCGCATCGAGGCTGTCTAGCGGCGTGCCCGAGGCGGCCGTGACGAACCCCGGCAACTCGAAGATTACCCACGAACCCTTGTCGAGTTCGCTGAGGCGCAGGGCCACGGAAGGCCGTTCGGTGACCAGCTTGATCTCGGTGCCGGCACGGACGTTGGTGTCGCCCGCCAACGTGAACTCCTTGCCGTCGCGGCTGAGAACGACCGGCGGCTGGGGAGGCCCAGCGGGCCGGCCGAACGGCGGCCCGCCAGGACCGGCCGCGGGCCGAGGAGCGGGGGCAGCGCCCGCACCGGTGGCTGCCCCTCTCGCAGGGCCTGCGCCGGGCCGGCCGCCGAAGCCGGGGAGGCCGGGGCCGCCGAGCGCGCCGACGGTGAAGCGTCCGACATCGCCCTTGCACACTGCGGCGTTCCAGGTCGGCTTGATCTCGCAGGCGTTGTCGATGGCCACAGCGTTATTTTCGTCGTTGATGAGGATGAAGGAGTCCGCGACGCCGGTGACCGAGCCGTCGAGGTCGTGGAACACCGAAGTCTTGTAGCTCCCGTTGCCGTAATCGTCGTTGCTCCACTTGTGCTCCAGCGGCGGGAAATAGACCGGCTTGGCGTTGACGAACTTCGCGTGCTGGACGGTGTTGTTCGAGCTCATCCCGAAGCTGGTATAGAGCAGGTACGAGATCGCGCCCGTCTTGCGGGTGGCGTTGTCCGCGAAATTCACGAACGTGTCGTTGTCCAGGTGGTGCAGGTAATCGTAGAATTCGTACCCGCGGATCGGGAAATCCGGGACTTTGGGCTCCGGCAAGCTGCGGCCGTAGGCCACTTCCGTCGGCGCGCTCGGATTGCCGATGTTGCCGCTCTCGCCGACGAACACCGAATCGACCACGCGTGAGGTGAAGTCCGAATTGCCGAAGTTGCCCGACGCATGCGTATAGCCGATCGCGTTGTCGGCCAGCTTCAGGCCCCTGAAGGTGTCCTCCTCACCGCGGGCCCAGATGCCGCTGTTGCGGTTCTTGTAGCTGGTGAGACCCGCGAAGACGGTCTCCACCACGGGGCTCTTCGGGTCGGAGGGGTTGGCCAGGGCCATATGGCCGCCGGGCCCGAAATGGCCGTCAGACCTGGGGCCGCGGTCGAACATGAACCCGTCGAAGTTAGAGTGCGAGGTGTTGTCCCTGAACTCGCGCAAGCGGGTGCTGCGCGGCCAGATATCCTCACTACCCGCCTTGTTCAGGAACGCGCCCGTCGGATGCTGCGGCGTCGCCAGCCAGAAGCCGGTCGCTTCCGATCCCGCGGCGACGTTGTCGATGTAGGTGTTGTCCGGATTGGTGATCCAGAAGCCCGACGCGGTGTTGTCCGACGGGATCAGGACGTTCTTGGCGTCCTGGCCGGCCAGCTTGAAGTTCTTGCCGTCCGGCTCCGCACCGAACGGGCCGAGGTCGGTCGGCTCGCACGGCTTGCCGTCGGGATGGCACTTGGTGAGGATCGCCAGGTTGTGGACGAACTGGTTGCCGTGCTCGACCGCGTCCTCGAGGAAGAAGCAGTGGCCGACGTTGTTGTAGGTGACGTTGTTCTTGATCACGAGGTCGTTGGTGCCGTGCACCGTCAGGCAGCGGCTGTAGGTGTCGTGGATCGAGGAGTTCTCGAAGTACTGGCCCTTGGCATCGCCGACGATGTGCCAGTGCATCGGATAGCGGGCGAGGTGCATGTTCTGGCCCATGCGGTTGAGCTCGATGCCCGAGATGTGCACCTCGGAGCCGGCCATCGCCATGATGTGCCCGCCGAAGTAGCTCTTCTCGGCATCGTCCGAGGCCTGAATCTTGATGTTGCGGGTGAGGAGCCCGACCTCGCCGCGCTCGTCGACGCCGTAAGTGACTTGCCCGAAGTGCATGTACTGGAGAGGCTTGTCGAGCGTCAGCGCATTGCCGCTGACGGCGGCGATGGTCCGCTCCTCGGCCTGGTGCGGGTCGAAGTCGGTCGAGGCCAGCACGATCGTGTCGCCCTTGCGCCAGCCGGCGGCATTGAGGACCTGGATCTTCGAGGTCCCGGCCTTCGCGGTCTGCGCGAGCTTGGTCCAGGTGTTGCTGCCGCGGTCGCCGTGCAGCTCGAGGGTACCGTTCAGCATCATGATGCCGCGGTCTCCCATCGTGTTGATGTCTTCGCCCGGGACCGTGTCGGTCAGCGTGATCGTGGCGTTGTGCCTGTAGGGCTTCGCCTCGCTGCCGATGTCGAGTTCGCCGCCCGAGAGGTAAATCCAGTCGGTCGTGAGGCCGAGGTCGCGGTCGGGTGCAAAGCTCAGCTTGCCGTTGATGGTCAGGCTGCGCAGCGCCGGCGGCGTAACGTCGAGGACGATGTCCTTGTCTCGCCCGATCGTCACCGCATCGCCCGCTCGCGGCACCTTGCCGTCGGGCCACGAGGCTGGATCGGACCAAAGCAATCTCCTGACCCCAGACAGGGGAGGGACCGCGCCTTCGTCCATGTGCGCGTGAACCTGACTCTCCTGAGCCTCAGCCGCGATCCCCACGCCGAGTAAAAGGGGCGCTGGAAGAAGCCACGAAATAAGCAACAGCCGAGATTGGATGCGCATGATGTCGATCCCCTCCGTCGGGGCTCTGAGTCCCCAAGTCATTTTGGACTTTTGCAACGAAGAGGCGGATTTGCCAACAGCGTGTGCCGAGGGAAATTGCAATTGATTGTAACAGCGTCCGTGTCTCTGAAGTCAGCCTGCTCTCCGGAAGCGGTCCCGGAAAGGTTGGATCTGGCGGCGGCAGAAGACGCGCGTCAACTCGTCACTCAGGATCGCCTTTCCAGACCTGCCGCCTCGACCGACGTGTCGAAAGGGAACTCGGCGCTAGGCCCTCTCGCCCACTCGCTCGAGCTCCTGGCTGCTCAGCGGCTCAACCAGGCGGACGCCCGCTCGCCCCGCGGTGGCCCAGCGGACCGCGCCGCAGCGGGTGACGCCGTTTTCGGCGATCAGCTTGAGCAACATGCCGGGCACCAGCGTTCCGTCGTGCGCCAGGCCCATGCCGCGCGGCGAGACGTCGGTAATCCTCACTGGCCGGATGCCGTTCTCGCCGTAGCTCGTCGCCCGGGTCATTGTCTCCAACCGCAGAGCGTCGCGCCGGTCCTCGCGCTTCAGTTCGGCGCCCGTGCGCAGTAGCGCTGCGCAATCGATGGGCCGGTCGAACTCGATCCCGCAGCGCCCGTCCTCGCTCCACGACACCGCGCCGTGGATCGCGAGGCGCTCCGACAGCTTGACGAGAACGCGCTCCCCCAGCGCCAGGCGCCAATGCGTGTCCAGCTTGATACCGGTGTCGGAGATGTTGCGCGCGCGAAACAGGCCGGCGTTTTCGCCGCGCACCACCTTCACGTTGAAGCATATCGTGCGAAATCGCGGCCTCGTGCGTCGGTCAAGCCTGGCATAAGAAGTATTCGCCAATCCGCGCTCGACGGATGGTACTGGATCAGCCGACATGGAAATCCCCTTTCCAGTCATTTGCATGTGGTCGAGGCGTGCGGAATTGGCGCACGCTGCTCTCCCACGTGGGTGGCTAACCCAATTTATTGCTGGCGGTTCCGGATGCCGAAGAGAAAAACAATTATTAAGCGGGACTACCTAAGAATAGGGTAAACTTTTATTTACCATATTATTCGGACAAATTCAGAACTACAAACTCGATGGGAATGTTTCTGACGGTTCTCCTGGACAGACCGTTATCCCAGTCCGGCGAGCAGTTCCTGCAGCATCGGGCGCAGCCGGCGCAGCTCGGCGCGATGGCTTTGCGAGAGATCTTCGAGCACCGTCTCGCCGCGCTCGTGCAGCCTGAGCCGGACCTGACGCTTGTCCGCGTCGCCGGTCTCGCGCCGCAACAGTCCCTGCTCCTCCATCCGCTGCACCAACTCGGAGGTGCTGTGCGGGCGCAGGAACAGGCGTTCGGCCAGCTCGCCCACTCGCAGCGTGCCGCCGGGCCCAGCGCGGATCGCAAGCAACGCCTGGTGCTGTCGCGGGGTCAGCCCAGCCTGCTGCGCCGCAGCTTCGGAATAACGGACGAACTTGCGCAGCTCGTGGCGAAAGCCGGCCAGCATGGCGTAGTCGCCGTCACTGATTTTCCCCATTGGCGTGATGCCCTTGCGCTATATCGTATTACGACATAATTGCGCGCCGCATGACTGGCAATGCAAAGCTCGACGCCCGCGTCGCGGGGCAGGGTTCGCCTGTGGGTGCGCCCAATCGCCCGCGGCTCGCCGATCACAACGCCGACGTGCGCATGGTCCTGCTCGCTGCGATGGCGTTGGCCACGGGCACCGGCGGCGCTGCCGCCGCCTGGGTGCTGCTCCATCTGATCGGGCTCACGACCAACCTGTTGTGGTACCAGAAGATCTCGTGGGCGATGGTCTCGCCCGCCGCCGCCGCAAGTGGGCCGCTGACGATCGTCATCCCGGTGGTTGGCAGCCTGGCGATCGGGATGATGGCCCGTTTCGGATCGGACAAGATTCGTGGCCACGGTATCCCGGAGGCAATCGAGGCGATCCTTTACGGCGAAAGCAAGCTGAGCCTGAAGGTCGCGCTCCTAAAACCCATCTCATCGGCGATCTCGATCGGCAGTGGCGGACCGTTCGGCGCCGAGGGCCCGATCATCATGACTGGCGGGGCAATCGGCTCGCTGTTCGCCCAGCGTTTTCACCTGACAGCCGCCGAGCGCAAAACGCTGCTCGTGGCCGGCGCGGCGGCGGGCATGACGGCGATCTTCGGCACGCCCTTCGCGGCGATCCTGCTGGCGGTCGAGGTGCTGCTGTTCGAATGGAAGCCACGCAGTTTCGTGCCGGTGGTGACCAGCGTGATCGTCGCTTTCGCCTGGCGGCCATGGCTGATCGGGGAGGGGCCACTATTTCCGGCCAACTGGCACCTCCCCGGTTCGGGCACGAGCCTGCTGCTGGCCGCCGGCGTCGGCGCCATGGCCGGCCTACTGGCCTGTGCGATCTCCAAGGCGCTCTACCTGATCGAGGACGCCTTCCACCGCCTGCCGCTGCACTGGATGTGGTGGCCGGCGCTGGGCTCGCTCGTCGTCGGCCTCGGCGCGCTCGTCGAGCCGCGCGTGCTCGGGGCGGGCTACGACACGATCCAAGCGCTCGTGAGCGGTTCGCTGGTGGTGAGAGCCATTGTCCTGCTGCTGGTGGTCAAGGGTATCGTCTGGCTCGCCGCGCTCGGCTCGGGCACTTCGGGCGGCATCCTCGCCCCGCTGCTGATCATCGGCGGCGCGGCGGGCGCACTCGCCGGATTCTGGCTTCCCGGCGGCAGCGGGCCGTGGGCGATGATCGGCATGGCCGGTATGATGAGCGCCTCGATGCGCGCGCCCCTGACCTCGGCGCTGTTCGTCGCCGAGCTGACTGGGCGGTTCGATGCCTTGCCCGAAGCCATCGCCGGGTCGGGCATCGCTTTCGCGTTTGCGGTGCTGCTCCTTCGCCGCTCGATCTTGACTGAGAAGATCAGTCGCCGCGGCCGCCACATAAGCCAGGAATTCGCGGTCGACCCGCTCGCGCTGAGCCTGGCGCGCGACGTCATGACGGCGGATCCCGTCACGCTACCGGCCGACCTGCCCGTGGCCGAAGCGCTGCTGTTCTTCGAGCGCGAAGCGGTTCACCGCAGCTATCCGGTGATCGACGAAGCGGGCCGCCCGGTCGCCCTCGTGTCCCGCGCCGATGCGCTCCGTTGGCGCCAGGAGCCGGAAGGGCTCGACGGCACGCTTGGCGAGACTTTATCCGACGTTTCCCTGCCGCATGTCACCCTCGACACCCCGTCCGACGCGATCGCCAACCTGATGATCGCGGAAAACTCCGGCCGCGTCTGCGTGACCGGCCCCGACGGCCGCCTCGCCGGCATCGTCGCCCGGCGTGACCTGCTGCGATCGCGCGCCGTGGCGCTGCATGGTGAAAGGATGCGCTCGCGCGGGTGATCTCGTCTTCCTCTGGCCCGTTCGCCGCGGAGCGGCTAAGCGGCGCGGCGAGAGAGACAGGAGACAGCCCGCATGAAGATTGACAGTTCCATCGCCGCGGTCGTCACCGGCGGGGCCTCGGGTCTCGGCGAGGCGAGCGCGCGGGCGCTGGCGGCCAAGGGCGCCAAAGTCGCCATCTTCGACTTGAACGAGGAACGCGGGCAGGCCGTCGCCAAGGACATCGGCGGGACGTTCTGCCAGGTCGATGTGTCGGACGAAGCCTCGGTCGACGCCGGCTTCGCCAAGGCGCGCGCGGCGCATGGCCAGGAGCGGGTGCTGGTATGCTGTGCCGGCATCGGCACCGTCGGAAAGACCGTCAGGCGCGACCGCGAGACTGGGGCGATCAGCCACTATCCGGTCGAGCAGTTCATGAAGACGATAAAGGTCAACCTGCTGGGGACCTTCCAGTGCGTCGCCAAGGCGGCCGCCGGCATGATGACGCTCGAGGGTCTGGAGGACGGCGAGCGCGGGGCGATGGTGATAACTTCCAGCGTCGCCGCCGAGGATGGGCAGATCGGCCAGGTCGCCTATGCCGCCTCGAAAGCTGCGGTGATGGGCATGACCTTGCCGATCGCGCGCGACTTCATGGAGGAAGGCATTCGCATCAACGCCATCCAGCCGGGCATATTCGCCACCCCGCTGCTGGCCGGCCTGCCCGAAAAGGCGCAGGAATCTCTCGCCGCGGCGGTGCCGTTCCCCAAGCGGCTCGGCAGGCCTCAGGAATACGCCGGGCTAGTGCTGACGTTGATCGAGACCGGCTACTTCAATGGCGCCAGCGTGCGGCTTGACGGCGCGATTCGCATGGCGCCGAAGTAGGACGAGAGCTTGGCCGGCTGGCATATCGGCGTCATCGGCGGCTCGGGGCTCTACGCCCTCGACGGGCTGGAGGACGCGCAGCAGATCGCTGTCGCCAGCGCGTTCGGCGAGCCGTCGTCGGCGGTGACGCTGGGGCGCATCGGGCCGGTCAAGTTCAGCTTCATTGCCCGTCATGGCGAAGGGCATCGGCTTTCGCCGAGCCACGTCAATTATCGCGCCAACATCGACGCGCTCAAGCGCTGCGGCGTCACCGACTTGCTGGCGATTTCGGCGATCGGTTCGCTCAAGGAAGAGCTGGCACCGGGCACGTTCGTCGCGGTCGACCAGTTGATCGACCGCACGCTGGGGCGCGAGCGGAGCTTCTTCGGCGAGGGCGTGGTCGCCCACGTCGGCTTCGCCGATCCGGTCTGCCCGCGGCTGGCGAAGTTCGCTGCCGATGCGGCGAAAAAAGCGGGAGCCAAGGTCCATCGCGGCGGCACCTATGTCGCGATCGAAGGTCCGCAGTTCTCGACCCGGGCGGAGAGCTTGCTTTATCGTCAGTGGGGCGCCGACGTGATCGGCATGACCGCGCTGCCCGAGGCGCGACTCGCGCGTGAGGCCGAGTTACCTTACGCGCTTCTGGCCATGGTCACCGACTACGACGCCTGGCGGGATGCGGAGGCAGGGGTCGAGGCGAGCGAGATCCTGGCCGTAATGCGCGCCAACGCCGAGACAGCACGCAAAGCGCTCGCCGAACTAGCCAAGGCGCTGCCCGAGGAACGTGAGCCGAGCCCGATCGACACCGCGCTCGACGCCGCGCTGGTCACCCCGCGCAGCGCCTGGCGGCCGGCGGAATTCGCCCGTCTCGACGCGGTGATGGGGCGACTGCTACGTGAGGGGCTCGTCAATCGTTTGACGCCGCGGCGGTCAGAATCCTTGCAAACGCGACGGAAATCGTAGCAAACTAGTTTGTCATGAAACAAAGCAATCGCCTGGCCGATTTCCTGCCCTATCGCCTCTCGACCACCTCAAACGCGGTCAGCGGCCGCATAGCGCTGGAGTATCGTCAACGCTTCGGGCTGAGCGTGCCGGAATGGCGGGTGATGGCGGTGCTCGGCGATACGGGCGCGATGACCCAGCGGGAACTGACCCAGCATACCGTGATGGACAAGGTGGCGGTCAACCGTGCGTGCAAGGTGCTGGAGGACCGCGGGCTCGCGGCGCGCCGGCCGAATGCGCAGGACGGGCGCTCCCACCTGCTCGAGCTGACGGCCGAGGGCCGGGCGATGCACGAGCAGATCATGCCCCTGGCGCTGGAGATGGAGCGGCGCCTGTTCGCCAGGTTCACCGACGAGGAGGTCGAGGCCTTTCGATCGCTCCTCAAACGGGTGCGGGCGGAAGTCGACGACCTCGACGCGGACGACATCGACAGCGGAAACTTCGGCGTCGTCGAATAGGCCCAGAAATGGAAAAGCCCCCCGCAGGTCCGATCGACCCGCGGAGGGCTTCGTCAGGGTCCCCCCGGCCTCGGCCGCCCCTTAATGCTTCGCCGAACCGGCGTTGGCCATCCCGCCCGAGAAGGCGTCGGCGATCGAGCACGCCGCCGGGCCGAGGATGACGATGAACAGCACCGGCAGGATGAACAGGATCAGCGGCACGGTCATGATCGCGGGTAGGCGGGCGGCTTTCTCCTCGGCGCGCATCATCCGGTCATTGCGGAATTCGGCCGAGAGCACGCGCAGCGCCGAAGCCAGCGGCGTGCCGTAGCGTTCGGTCTGGATCATCGTCGTGACCACGCCGCGGACCGCATCGAGATCGACACGATAAGCGAGGTTCTCGAACGCCTGGCGCCGCTCGGTGAGGAACGCCAGCTCGATCGCGGTCAGCGCAAACTCTTCGCCGAGCTCAGGATAGGCCCGCCCGAGTTCCTTGGCGACGCGGTTGAACGCCGCGTCGACGGTGAGGCCGGCCTCCGCGCAGATCACCAGCAGGTCGAGCGCATCGGGCAGGCCCTTGCGGATCTCGTTGGTGCGCTTGTTCGACTTGTTCTTGAGGTAGACCTCGGGGCCTTTGTACCCGGCGATGACCAGCGCAGCGAACGCGATGAAGCGCTTGAAGCTGCTCCACTCGGGGAAGGTGTTGGTCCAGTAGAGCACGATCACGGCGAGGAAGCCGAGCACGATCGGCAGCACCATGCGCGCCATGATGACGATGACCGCGTATTCCTTGTTGCGGATGCCCGCCTGCGCCAGCTTCTGCTGGATGATCTTCAGCTGGCTTTCCTGCAGGACCTTCATGCCCGCCAAGGTGTCCTTGACCTTGTCGGTGGTTTCGGTGCGCTGGACCAGGCTCTGCCGCTTACGCGACTTCTGCGTGATGATTCCCGATTTCAGCTCTTCGCGCCGCGCGTTCAGCGCCTTGACGCGCCTGGCCATCGGATCCTTCACCGTGATCGCGGTGTAGATTGCGAATACGACGGCCGCGGCGGCGATCCCGGCAAGGATCGTGCCGATCAGGACGACGTCGAAGCCAAGGAGCTTGGGTCCGGCAGACGGGGCGATGATCATGGCTACGCGGGTTCCTCGCTCAAATCTCGAAGCTGACCATCTTGGCCATGATGAAGCCGCCGATCGACATCCACACCAGGCCGCCGAGGCCAGCGACGATGAGGCGATCCTCGCTGAAGAATCCGCTCACATAGGCGGGGTTGACCCAATAGATCAGGATGAAGACGATGAACGGCAGCGAACCGACAATGTAGGCCGAAGCCTTGGATTCGGAGCTCATCGCCTTGATCTTGAGCTTCATCTGCGCGCGCTTGCGCAACACGTCGGCCAGGTTCGACAGCGTTTCGGCGAGATTGCCGCCGGTTTCGCGCTGAATCGCCAGGGTGATCACGAAGAACTGGAACTCGGGGGTGCCGAGCCGGTCGGCGGTCTCCTGCAGCGCCTCTTCCATCGTGCGGCCGATGCGGATGCGTTCGACCACGCCCTTGAATTCTGAGCCCACGGGCCCCGGAATCTCGGACGACACCACGCCGAGCGTTTCGGTGACCGGCAAACCCGAGCGCAGGCCGCGCACGAGCAGTTCGATGGCATCGGGGAACTTCGAGTTGAAATTGGCCAACCGCTTCTTGACGAAATGGCCGACGACCATGTGCGGCAGCCCCGCGCCGGCGAGGACACCCACGCCGAGCGAAAGGAGCGGCGCGCCAGTCTTGAGGTAAAGCAGGACGGCCAGAACCAGCGCGATGCCGAGCGAGGTGTACATATATTGGCTGGTCGTCCAGCCGCGCCCGGTCCGTTCGAGGCGCAAGGCCAGCGCTTCGGAACGCGAACCCGAGCCGGCGATCTTGTGCATCTTCGGCTTGCGCGCGGCTATCGCCTTCTTAAGCTGTGATTCGACCTTGGCATTCGTGCTTTCAGAATGGCGGTAGCGGACCGCTTGCAGGCGGCGCTGCCCTTCCTTGGCCGGCGAACGGCCGGTGAGCAGTAGCGCGCCGATGACCATCAGGGCCATCAGGCCTGCCGCCAGCAGAACTATCTGAATCACGTTCATCGCGCGGATCGCCTTCTGACCGGTTCGCCTGGCCCGTTTCGACCGAGCTTAAGCCGCTTCGGCCGGTTGGGATTTGCCTTTGCCCTTCTTGCCGAGCAGGGACTTGAAATCGAACTTGCCGAGCAGCGAGGAATTGCCGTTCGCGCCCTCGTCGACCACGGCGCTTTCCTCGCCGGCCGAAAGGATCGCTTTGGCAATGTCGCGCATCGCGGCGCCCGCTTTGCTGGAGCGGTTGGCGTCGACGAAAGTCTGGCCGAGCTTGGCGGCGTTGACCGCAGCCTTCTGGTCATAGGGGACCAGGAAGTTGATCTTGCGCTCGATCGAGGCTTCGAAGTCCGCCTTGCTGATCTCCGTCGCGCCGGCCTGCACCTTGTTGGCGATGACCATCGGGCTGACGCCGGGAGCGTTGGACTTGAGCCACGACAGTATGCGGATCGTGTCACGCGCCGAGGCGAGGGTCATTTCGGTCACCAGCGCCATGACGTTCACGTCCGACAGAAGGTGAGGGAAGTTGATCAACATGTTGCGCGGCAGGTCGACCACCGTGGTCTCGAACGCCGAGCGGAATTCCTCCTGCAGCTGTACGAACGCGCTGCCGTCGGTCATCAGCGGCGAGTTGATCGGCGCTTCGGCTGAAAGGATCGCCAGGTTGTCGTTGGCGCGGATCATCGCGCGTTCGATGAACAGTCCGTCGATGCGGCTCGGGTTCTCGATCGCGTCGGTCAGACCGCGGCCCGGCTCGAGGTCGAGCGAGAGTGCGCCGGTGCCGAAATGGACGTCGAGGTCGAGCAGCGCGCTAGGCCGCTTGTGATCGGTGCTGAATAGCCAGGCCAGCGAAGTCGCCATGGTCGACGCGCCGACGCCGCCACGAGTGCCGACGACTGCGACCGAAACGTGTGCCTTGGCCACTTCGCCGTCGCTGTGCCGTGGCGCGGCGAACACCGCCTGCGCCTGGTTCAGGCAGTCGCGCACCTGCCCGGCCGTGAGGGGCTTGAGCAGGTAGTCATGGATGCCGCTGGCCAGCAGATCCCGGTACAGGCGCACATCGTTGACCTGCCCGATGGCGATCACGACCGTGCCCGGTTCGCAAACCTCGGCCAGGGCGTTGATGTCGTTTAGCGGATCGCCGCTTTCCGACAGGTCGACCATCAGGATCGCCGGGCTGGCCGCGATCGACAACGATTGCACCGCGTTGCGCAGGCCGCCCTTGGCGCACTTTTCGGGCGCCCAGCCAAGCTCGATGACCACCGGACGCAGGACGTCCAGCGCGGTCTCGTCGCAGATAAAGGCGGCGAAGGGATCGCGGTTGCCTGCCAAGCCAGGTTTCCAGGGCGCATTCATGTTAACTTCCCTCCTTCGACGACACCTTGGGCAGGCCGGCGGCGCCGGTCGGCTTTGCTTCACGATAGGTTTCGATGGCCTTGGTCGAGCTCATGATCACTGTATCGCCAGTGCCCGCCGCGCCATGCAGCAACTGCTGCGGATCGGCGATCATCGCCGCCAGGTTGCCATTGACCGCGCATCCGTATCCGGGCGAGGTGGAGTTGCTGCCGTGCTCGGCGACGTGTTCCGACCAGTCCGGGCATCCGGGGACGAAGGCATGGCTGCGCGTGACCACGATGCGGACTTTGCCCGGGTCGACATACCCCCGCGTCACGGGCGCGTCGTCGGCGACGAGGAGACCGTAACGGCCGGCAATCTTGGCGACGTCGCCGTGCACCGCGGCGCTCCTCACCCCATCGTCGATGCCGATCCGGTCGCCGTAACCGATGTCCATCGAGTCGAACCAATCGGCCAGGCGGCGCTGCTCATATACGGGCAAGCCGTCGGCGCTTGCCGCGACGTCGAGCGCATACGTCTGCTGCTCGACGACCGGCTGCCTGACGCTGTCGAGCGAGCGGTTGATCGCCGTCCCGGGGCCAGCGGTGCTACACGCGGCAACGCCTAGCCCGAGCGAGAGGGCGATTGCGGCACCGGCCGCGCGGTTCATGCGGATAGGCATTTTCGTCACCTTTCTCACTTCAGGCTGAACCCGGGCGTCACCGGGTCGGTGTTCTGGGCGACCTTGGCCGGGCTGCGACGATCCTTGTCGTCGGCCGCGACCGGCCGACCTCGGTCGAGCAAGCCGACCGACGGCGCCGGCGCGGGCTGCCCCGCCGGGCTCGGCATAGGCCGCGTTGTCCCGGAGACGCCGTCGTTGTCGTGGTTCAGGAAGAAGCCCTGCGCGGCGTCCGCAGCGCGGAAGCCGTCGGTCGGCAGCTTGATCTCGCTGTCGTCGACCGGGTTCACAAGGTACGGCGTGACCACGATTACCAGTTCGGTCTGGCCTTTCTGGAACGAAGTCGACTTGAACAGGCTGCCGAGGATCGGCAGATCGCCGAGGCCTGGGGCCTTGGTGATCGTGTTCTCCGCGTTGTTGCTCATCAATCCGGCGATCATGAAGCTCTGGCCGGACCCGAGTTCGACCGTCGTTTCCGCACGGCGCACGGTGAGTGCGGGTACCTGGAAGCCGTTCAGGACGATTGCCCCCTGGCTCGACAACTCGGACACTTCCGGACGCACGCGAATCGAGATCCGTCCGTTGGACAGGACGGTGGGCGTGTAAGCCAGGCTGACGCCGTA
>Ga0070662_100001319_pt1 | contig 15256 bp, 10 predicted proteins | sample KBSC53metaG_FD_65648 | JGI IMG/M metagenome (GOLD analysis project Ga0070662, IMG submission 65648) | Corn rhizosphere microbial communities from Kellogg Biological Station, Michigan, USA - KBS C5-3 metaG | ecosystem: Host-associated > Plants > Roots > Rhizosphere > Soil ...
GTTTTGGCGACGACATCATGCTTATGTCGCCGATGTTCGAGCAGCGCCATCTCGCCGAAGAAGTCGCCTTCCTTCAGAAGCGCATGCTGCCCTGGGCTGATCTCGACGACCGCCTCGCCGCTGGCAATGATGAACATCGCATCGCCAGCATCGCTCGCGCGCACTATGGGCACGCCGGGCATAAAGGTCCGGGTGTAGAGCACCTTGGTGATCTCGGCGATCTCGCTGTAATCCATAGAGCCGAACAGCGGCACGCGGGCAATCATGCCCCAGGTGACCACGAACTGATGGCGGGTCGATTCCTGGCTGAAACCGGTGGCGATGATGGCAACGGGGAGCGCGATCATGCCGACACCGAGAAGCATCACCACCCCGCCGAGCATCTTGCCCAGAGGCGTTACCGGCACGACGTCACCATAACCGACGGTGGTCAGCGTGGCGAGCGCCCACCAGGCGGCTTGCGGAATCGAGCCAAACTTGTCCGGCTGCATATGGCGTTCGATCAGATACATGCCGGACGACGCGAACAGCAGCAATATCAGAATGACGAGAAGCGCGCCGAGCAGCGCCCGGTATTCATCGGTAACGACCCGGCCGAGCGTCTGCAGCGCCGGCGAGTAGCGCACGAGCATGAGGAGGCGGAAGAGCCGGAACACCCGAAGCAGGCGCAAATCCAACGGATACAGCCAGTGCAAATACCAGGGCAGAAACGCGAGGAGGTCGATGATCATCATCGGCCGCATCGCGTATCGCAGCCTTGCCTGCCAGCGCGGTAGCCGGCTCAGCATCGGGATCTCGACGGCGCTCCATATCCTCAAGGCGTATTCGACGGTGAACACGATCACCGAGAACGCGTTGAATGCAGCGAATTCCCAGCGATACCGCCCGGCGAGCTCGGGAACCGTATCCGCGGCGAACGCGATGGCGTTGAGGAAGATCAGGACGATGATGAAGCCGTTGACGACGCGACCCATCGGATGGGCATCGCCGCCGACCTCGAGCACATCATGAACTTCGCGCCGCAAGCGCCGATAGGCGGTTGTCGCGCGCATGCTCAGGCGTGCCCGGCGCGGCGCTTGGCCTCTGTGCTTTCCGACGCGGTGCTCGCGGCTGGCGCGCCGGCTTGAGCCGCGACCCGCGCGGCAATCGCTTCGAGCGCCTGATCGGCGCGCGACCCGTCGGGCCCGCCAGCCTGGGCGAGGTCCGGCCGGCCGCCGCCGCCCTTGCCGCCGAGCGCCTCGGCGCCGATGCGGGCAAGCTCGACGGCGTCGTAGGTCGGGCTTAGGTCACTGGTGACACCAACGACGAGGGCAGCCTTGCCCTCTTCGCTCACGCCGACGATGGCGGCGATGCCGGAGCCGAGTTGTCGCTTGGCGTCGTCGATAAGACCACGCAGGTCCTTCGGCGCGACGCCCTTCACGGTGCGGGCAAGAAGTTTGATTCCGCCGATCTCGCGCATGGCCAAAGTGCCACCGTCGCCGCCGGCGCCGGCTCCGCCGCCAAGCGCAAGCTCGCGCTTGGCGGCGGCGAGCTGGCGCTCGAGCTTGCGTCGCTCGTCGATGATGGCGGCAAGCCGCGTGATCACCTCGTCTGGCGAAACCTTGAGCAGCTCCGCAGCCTCGCGCACGCGCTCGTCCTGGGTGGCGAGGTAGGCGCGCGCGGCCTCACCCGTGAGCGCCTCGATGCGGCGCACGCCCGCGGCGACCGCGCTCTCGCTCACGATCTTGAGGAGTCCAATATCGCCGGTGCGGCGCACATGCGTGCCGCCGCAAAGCTCGATGGAATAAGCATGCTCCGCTCGCGTGCTCTTATCGCTCTTGCCCATGCTGACGACACGGACCTCTTCGCCATATTTCTCGCCGAACAGGGCGAGCGCCCCTTGGGCGATGGCAGCCTCCGGCGTCATCAGATGGGTCTCGACCGGCTCGTTCTGCAGGATCATGGCGTTCACCATGTCCTCGACTGCACGGATCTCCTCGTGAGTCATTGGTTTCGGATGGGAGAAGTCGAACCGCAAGCGTCCGGGCTCGACGAGCGAGCCCTTCTGCGCCACGTGCGTGCCGAGCACCTGCCGGAGCGCCTCGTGGAGCAAATGTGTCGCCGAGTGATGCGCGCGAGTCGCGGTGCGGCGCGCATGGTCGACTTCGAGGGTCACCTCATCGCCGACCTTGAGGCTGCCCTTTTCGAGCGTGCCTGAATGCAGAAAGAGGCCATGCAGCTTCTTCTGCGTGTCCTCCACGCTGAACACGGTGTTTTTGCCGAGCGTAAGCCAACCGCGGTCGCCTATCTGGCCGCCAGACTCGGCATAGAACGGGGTCTGATTGATGATCACGGTCCCGCGCTCACCTTCCTTGAGCGCCTTCACGCGTGCGCCATCCTTGATCAGGGCGACGATCTCGCCGGATGCCGTTTCGGTCTCGTAGCCAAGGAACTCGGTGGCGCCCAGCTCCTCTTTGAGCTCGAACCATAGTCTTTCGGTCGCAGCCTCGCCGGAGCCCGCCCAAGACTTCCGGGCTTCTGCGCGTTGGCGCTCCATGGCTGTGGCAAAGCCGCTTGCATCGACGCCGATGCCGCGCGCTTTCAAGGCGTCCTCGGTGAGGTCGTAAGGAAAGCCATAGGTGTCGTAGAGCTTGAAAGCGACTTCGCCTGGCAGAGTATCGCCGGGCCTCAAATTCCGCGTCTCCTCTTCGAGCAGCTTGAGGCCGCGCCCGAGCGTCTCGCGGAAGCGTGTCTCTTCGAGCTTCAGCGTCTCCTCGATCAAGCTCTGACCGCGCTCGAGCTCGTGAAAGGCGCGGCCCATCTGATCGATCAACGCGGGCACGAGCCGATAGAGCAGAGGCTCTTTCGCTCCAAGAATGTGAGCATGCCGCATGGCGCGGCGCATGATGCGGCGAAGCACGTAGCCCCTGCCCTCGTTCGACGGCAGCACGCCGTCGGCGATGAGGAAGGACGACGCGCGCAGATGATCGGCAATGATGCGGTGGCTTGGCGCATGGTCGCCTTCCGCGGGAACACCGGTGAGCTCGACCGAGGCGGCGATCAGCGCGCGGAACAGGTCGATCACGTAATTGTCATGGGTGCCCTGTAACACCGCGGCAATACGTTCGAGTCCCATGCCGGTGTCGATCGAGGGACGCGGCAACGCCACGCGCTCGCCGCCCGAGAGCTGCTCGAATTGCATGAAGACGAGATTCCAGATCTCGACAAAGCGATCACCCTCGGCGTCCGCGCTGCCGGGCGGTCCGCCTCTGACGGTAGGGCCATGGTCGTAGAAGATTTCCGAGCTTGGCCCGCAGGGGCCGGTATCGCCCATCGACCAGAAATTGTCAGAGCCCGCGATCCTGATGATCTTCTCGTCGGGAAAGCCAGAAATTTTGCGCCACAGCGCGGCCGCCTCGTCGTCGTCTTCATAGACGGTGATGAGCAGGCGCTTCTTGTCGATGCCGAAATCGCGGGTGAGCAGCTCCCAGGCGAGCGGGATCGCGCGCTCCTTGAAATAGTCGCCAAAGGAGAAATTGCCGAGCATCTCGAAGAAGGTGTGGTGGCGCGCGGTGTAACCGACATTGTCGAGGTCGTTGTGCTTGCCGCCGGCGCGCACGCATTTCTGCGACGAGGCCGCGCGCAGAAACTTCGCCTTCTCCTGGCCGGTGAAGATGTTCTTGAACGGAACCATGCCGGCATTGGTGAACATCAGGGTTGGATCGTGACGCGGCACGAGCGGACTCGAAGCGACGATCTCGTGGTCGCTCTTGGCGAAGAAATCGAGGAAGGCAGCACGGATGTCGTTGGTGCTGGTATGGCCCAGAGCCGTGTGACTGACGCTTCCAGACGCAATCTTACGCTTGGCGCCCGTGTCTTTGACGCTAGCGCCTTTCGCGCTCGGGTGTTTGGCGGAGGTCATTGGCTGCTTGACGGGGGACCTTGTCTTCGAGGGGACCGGCGCTGGCGGAGCCTACCCATTCAGAGAGGCCCAAAATGCCGTTCGGCCCCTTCTTGGAAGAAGAAGAGGCCCTTGCGGTCCCGCGTCAGACATAAGGTCAGGAAAGGAGACTGGCAAGCACGCGCTTTGCCCGCTTGCTCCAGGCTCGGCGCGCCTGCACTTTAGCGGCGGCCCCTTCGTGCGGCCCCACCCGAGAGCGGGGTAACGGAGCCATCGCCTTCGGTGACGCTGGTTCCACTCTCGGGAGTCCCGCCCTCGCCAGTGTCGGCGCCGCCACCGAGGATCTGACCCACGACAAGGCCTGCATTTTGGCGGATTGCTCGCTCGATTCGCTCCGCGGTCTCCGGATGCTCCTTCAAATAGGCCTTGGCGTTCTCTCTGCCCTGGCCGATGCGCTCCGAATCGAATGAGAACCAGGCGCCAGACTTCTCGACGATGCCGGCCTTTACCCCGAGATCGACGAGCTCGCCGGTCTTAGAGATCCCTTCGCCGTACATGATGTCGAACTCGATGGTCTTGAACGGCGGCGACACCTTGTTCTTCACCACCTTGACGCGGGTCTGATTGCCGACCACTTCCTCGCGCTCCTTGATGGCGCCGATTCTCCTGATGTCGAGCCTTACGGAGGCGTAGAACTTGAGCGCGTTGCCGCCGCTCGTGGTCTCTGGGCTCCCGAACATCACCCCGATCTTCATGCGGATCTGGTTGATGAAGATCACCATGCAGCGCGATTTGGAGATCGAGGCGGTAAGCTTACGCAAGGCCTGGCTCATCAGCCGAGCCTGCAAACCCGGCAGCTGCTCGCCCATCTCGCCCTCGAGCTCGGCCTTCGGCGTCAGCGCCGCGACCGAATCAATGACCAGCACGTCGATCGCGCCAGACCGCACCAGGGTATCGGCGATCTCGAGCGCCTGCTCGCCAGTATCGGGCTGCGATATCAGGAGTTGCTCAAGGTCGACGCCGAGCTTGCGTGCATACACCGTGTCGAGCGCATGCTCGGCGTCGATAAAGCTACAAATGCCGCCGCGCTTCTGCGCCTCGGCGACGACGTGCAACGCAAGCGTGGTCTTGCCAGAGGACTCAGGACCATAAATCTCGATGACGCGGCCACGCGGCAGGCCGCCGATGCCAAGCGCGATATCGAGCCCGAGCGAGCCCGTGGAGATTGCCTCGACCTCGACCGCCTTCTCGTTCTGGCCGAGCCGCATGATGGAGCCCTTGCCGAAGCCGCGCTCGATCTGGGAGATCGCAGCCTCAAGCGCCTTCTCTCTATCCATCTCAGCTCCTTCAACGAGGCGCAGCGCGACATTCAACATGGAGAGTCTCCCTTATTTCACAAGCCCGCTTTGAGTCGCAAATGATGCTGTTTCGCTCCGCGCCTTCTCCCGGCATTCCGTTCAGCCTGCCATTTGGCTCGTGGCAGGGAGAAGGCGCGAAGGTGCAGCGAGGAGAATGTACACGTTTTGTTCCTGTTCCGCAATTGTTCTTTTTCCTGCAGAGGCGCCGCGAAAGCTGCGCGCATCCTCGATTCTTGAAAAGGAACCCAGGCCACCTGCCGTTGGTCCGCTGAAGTCACATAAACAAGGAGACCAACAGTGAAATCACTCAGCACAGTTCTCGTCAGCGCCGCGCTCGGCGCGAGCATGCTTGCATTCTCTTCACTCAGTGCGGCGGCGGCGATCGCCTCCAGCGGCAATGTTTGCTGGCACTCGCATGAGCGCTTGGATTATCCGCCAAAGGCCCACATCACCATTCACGAGGACAACTGGCGCTGGGGTCCGAATGAGCACTACTCGTTCCGTGAGCATGAAGGCAGAGGCTACTGGTCCGGCGACACTTGAACCGAGTTCTAATCGGCCCGATTACTGTTGCTTGCGCTATGAGGCCGCCTCGAGCGGCGGCCTTACATGGGACTTGTGGCGCGGCGCACAGGCCGGCCCTTAGGTCTCAGCGATAAAGACGGCTACAACGGGCGCACCAGCAGTTGAACAACCGGCACACTATGGTGTAGCCCGGCCTGCAAAACGCATCGAAGCGGCAGGCCACAGTATCGATCGGAGAATAATTCTTAGCCGCTCGGGCAAGACCGAGCGTGCCAGCCCCTGTCGTGGCATCAGCCTTCCAGACAGAAGACCCGGCGAACAGCAGGAGAGCCGCCGCCGCAATCGCGAACGCGATCTTACGCATGTTTCCCTCCTATTGTATTGGTCTTGGACCCCTTTCCCCCATTGGAATGCGGGATCCGATGCAACCGCTTATTTTAGCACAATTTTGCGTCGGCGGCACGCGCCGCACTTCGGCCGCGGCGTCATGACGGCTGTCACTTTGGCTGCACCCTGGTTGAATTACTTCGACCCTAAGTGCCAGTGTTCCGTCGGTCTCGATTCTGGTCAGAACGAAATCGTCCGACAAGCCTGGCTGCGTAGGCTGCCTCTCCAGTTCGACCGACAATACGAGGTTGTCTTTTCCGCTCAGAATCTTCTCCAAGTCGCTGTCGGCACTTTGATCGTGAAGACTTCGGCAGGACCGTAGGTGTCGGACGGATCCTTGAGCCGCCCCGATCTCTTGGCCGTTGATCGCAACTCTGTGACCCTTCCAATCGCCCCCGTGTTTCCACATCGGTGGTGTGGAAAACGAATCCGATCTCTTTGGCATCCGTATCGATCCAGGTCTTTCGAAAGGGAAGTTCCAGGCCGTAGCCAACATAGTGGGCGTCCTGGAAAAGTCCCTCGTTGTTTCCAAGCTGGTATCTTCCGGCGATCAAGAGAATATTGGTCATTGCCCCTGCTCCTTGCGGCGAGAGCCTAACTCCCAGGTTGCATGTGAAGCAATGGCAATGCGCTCGTGTGTTGCCAGCTCGATCGTCATGATCTGAACTGCGTTCGCGCAAATGCGCGGCGGAAAAGCCTTCCACAACGAAGGAGAATTGCGGTGCGGCTAAGACGGCTCTTTCTCGCGCGCCTGCGGCTCGGACTTCGCTGTCGAAGCTCCGCCTAGCGCAGCATCGACCGACTCGCGATAACCGAAGCGGTCGATATAGGGCTTGAGCCGCACGATCACTTTCCGCTTGAGGGACTTCGGCAACTCGTAGCGCGAGACCTGGTGCTCGGAGCGCTCGTCGAGGAACTCGCGCATCGGTCCCTCGGCCTTGGCAAACCCCTCGATTCCTAGCTTCGCATAGATGTCGCGCATGGTCGCGACCGGGTCCTTGACGAAGTCCTCGTAGCGGAGCTCGACCAGGTGATTCTCGGGAATAAGGTGGCGGTCCTCCTCATAGGCTTCGGTGAGCCGGGCGTACATGTCGAGGACATAGTCGTCGAGCCATGGGTCAAGCCGCGGCGGGTTGTGCAGTCCTTGCGTCGAATAGAGCGCGCGCCAGAGCTTGACCGTCGAGGGAAACACATGCAGCGGGTTGCGCGCGAGATAGACGTAGTGCGCGTCGGGGAAAAGCTTGGTGAGCAGCTTGAGCCGCGCAGCGTTGGCCGGCGTCTTCATCACCAGCCGCTTTTCGCCGTGCTTGAGATAGAGCCGGCGATAGAGCCACATATAAGCGTCGGCCCATTTCTTCCGGTCCTTCTCGGACACGCCCTTGAAGTCGAGGTAGTCGCTGTCAACCGGGCCGAAGCGCGGCCAGGCGTGCGTGTTATAGGGCGTGCCCTGGTCGAGCATCATCATCCCGAACTCTTCCTCCTGCGGCCGGTCGAAGCCGACCGGCACGTCGTCCTGCGGTCGCTTCTTCGGAAGAAGTATCTTCATCAATCTGGGCAGCGTGCCTTCGGTCAGAAGGAAGTGGTGCGGAAAGAAGCACTCATAGGTCGTGGGGTAGTCAAGGTTCGGATCGACCGAGAACAGGTCGTGCAGAAGCGTCGTCCCAGTGCGCCAATGCCCGATGACGAAGATCGGCGGCTTATCGAGCTTCAGCGCGCGTGCGCGCCTGCCGAATTTCGCCTCCGAGATCCAATAGAGCGGCGAGTTCCACGGTACCCAAAGAAACAGGGCGGATACGTCGGGAATGCAGTTCAGCGTGAAGCTGAAGCGGCCGCGCCAAAAGAGCTTCATCAGCGCCCCGAAACGCAGCCCATACCAGAAATAGATGAGCCGGCCGCCATAGCGCTCGATGGTGAGCGCCGGCATGCGCGGCTTGGCGCGGCGTCTTCTGGTGGGCTTGCCGGCTTCCTCCGGCGGGACGATCTCGTAATCCGGCACGCGTAACAGGCTCCGATGGAGGTGTTCACTTAGCCCCGGCTTTAGACGCGAACGCAAGCCATGGGAAGCCCCGCCTGACAGATCCTATGGAAAAGAAATTCTCCAATCAGCGCTGAAGCGCCGCCTTCACCGCCGCGGCGAGCTCCTTCAGGTCGAAGGGCTTTTGCAGGAACATGAAGTCCTCGTTATCGGCGAGGTGTTTGCGGAAAGAATCCTCCGCATAGCCCGAGATGAAGATGATCTTGAGGTCCGGGCGGTCGCGGCGAAGCTTCGCCATCAGCGTGGGACCGTCCATCTCAGGCATCACCACGTCGCTCAGCACGAGGTCGACGTCGCCTTGGTGGCTCTCGAATACGTCGAGCGCCTCGGTGCCGGTTGACGCCTCCAGCACCTGATAGCCGCGCTGGCCAAGCGCCCGGGCGGCAAAACTTCGCACGGCGTCCTCATCCTCGACGAGCAGCACCGTGCCGCGTCCGGTCAGATCCTTCGGTTTCTCAACTCGGCGCTCGGGCCTGGGCTCTACCTCGCCGGGCGCCTCTTGGTGGCGCGGAAGGTAGACGCACATCGCGGTGCCGCGTCCCTCCTCGCTTTCGACATGGATATAGCCACCGCTCTGCTTGACGATGCCGAACACGGTGGAAAGTCCGAGGCCCGTGCCGCGGCCGACCTCTTTGGTCGAGAAGAACGGCTCGAAGATCTTCTGCTTCACCTCTTCGCTCATCCCGCAGCCAGTATCCCGGACCTCGATCAGCACGTATTCGCCCGGCAAAATCTGCAGGGACCCCAGCTCGCGCGATTCTCGCTCGTCCACATTCGCCGTGCGGATGGTGAGCTTTCCGCCGCCTGGCATGGCATCACGCGAATTGACCGCAAGATTGATGATCACCTGCTCGAACTGATGTAGATCCGCTTTCACCGGCCACAAACCCGAAGCCTGGTCGAGCTTGAGCTCGATATTCTCGCCGAGAAGCCTGCTGAGCAGAATGGAGAGCTCGGAGAGCACGTCGCCGAGCTGAAGCACCTGCGGCCGCAAGGTTTGTTGGCGCGAGAAGGCGAGCAATTGGCGGACGAGCCCCGCCGCCCGGTTCGCATTCTGCTTGATGTTCATGATGTCCTGAAAGGCGGGGTCGGTCGGCCGATGGTTCATCAACAGAAAATCGGAGAAACCGATGATCGCCGTGAGCATATTGTTGAAGTCATGCGCGATGCCGCCGGCGAGCTGACCGATGGCCTGCATCTTCTGGCCTTGCGCAATCTGCATCTCGAGCGCGCGCTGCTCGGTCGTGTCAAAGGCGTAAGCGATCGCCGCCTCACTCTCGCTTTCGGTCTGCTCGATGGGGCTCAAGTATAAACGTCCGCTTCGCTCACGGCCCCCGGCAAAGGCGATGTCTACCGGCTCGATCAGGCTCTGGTGTGCAAGCGCAGCATCGAGAGCGTGTCTTAGCGCCTGGTGACTTTCGGGCTCGACCAGGTCTTCGAGGCTCACCTTGCGGCCCTCGTCAGCGGCAGCCGCGAACAGCCGTGCGAAGGCCGCATTAGTGGCGCTGATGGCGCCTTCCTTGTCGAGCGTGGCGATGGCAATTGGAGCCGAGTGGAACAGCCGGGCAAATCTGAGCTCGGCGGCTCCAGCTTCGTCGCCCTGGCCGGGCCCGCGTTTGATGACGAGGGCGTGCGCCAATCCTCCGCGCAGCCGGTGCAAGACGCGAACGGGAAGGCTGGTGCCATCGCGTTTGATGAGGTTGATCTCGAAGCGCCGCGTAGTCGGCTGCGGCTGGCCGCGGCTGGTGTGCGCGATTAGCGCCGCGCTGTCATGCGACATGATCCGCTCGAGCATGAGCGGGCGTCCCGCGACTTCCGACAGATCGAGCCCGAGCCATTGGGCAAGCGTGGCGTTGAGATATTCGATGTTACCCTCTGCGTCGGCAGTGAAGAAGCCTGCCGGAGCGCTGTCGAGGTAAGCGATTGCCGCTTGCACCTTGGCGAAGTTCGCCTCGTCGCGCGCACGGTCTTGTGTGATCTCGTCGAGTTGCCACACAACGAGAGCACCCTTGCGTCCTGAACGTGGATCGGCCGGCATCGGCTGCACCGAGATGCGGAACCACCGCGGAGCAACCCCCGCCTCGTCCTCATCGCCGGGCGGCGGCAGGCGGAACTCCTCTTTCAGGCTGCGGCCTTGCTGTGCCGCGCGGGCGAGGCGAAAAATCGCCTCGGCCAGATGCGGACTGCCGGCAAAAGCGCGATCCGGTGCGGGGACAACTGCCTCGGGAGCGAGGCCGAGCAAATCGCGATAGGCTTCATTCGCGTAAAGCACACGACCAACGCTGTCGGCAATCAGCGCACCTTGCGGCAGGTTATCGACGAACGCCTTGGTCACGTCGTTGCGGGCCTGCCTCGGACCGAAATGGAGAATGCCGACAGCACCCGCGAATAGGCAGAACACGCCGATCACCGCAAGGCCGGCAAGAATGGCGAGGACGAAAGGTTCCGCCATCTCACGCGAAACGATGGCAAGACCCACCGCTGCGATCGCAAGCGCGAGCGCCAGTAACACCACGAGCCCAACGCTGCCGTCGCGCTCGGTGCGGTCGGTAGCTGGCTCAGCGTAGCGCATCGGCGCATCGATGTCGGTCATGAGCCGCCAAAATACCCGATTCGAATCAACTTGACGGAGAGATTGTCACGAATGCGCCACCAAGCCCATGCGGTTTCAAGGCTTTTGGCCCGGGAACGAACAAATGGGGGCGGCGCGTTAAGCCTCGCGTACCTAGACGTGGCTAATGACCTGTTAATACCGGAGGCGTAGGAACCCTCGTCGATGCTCGACCTAAACACACTCATTCTTGCCGTCGCCGCTATCCTCTTTGTGATCGCCATCGGCGCGCTTCTGGTGTGGGCGTTCAGAACTTTCTTCGGCGGGGGCACAAGCTCGCATGGATTTCTGAGATCACGGGACCGAAGACTCGGCGTGGTCGAAACGGCTTCAGTCGATCAGCGCCGCAAGCTCATCCTCATCAGGCGCGACGACGTTGAGCACCTCATCATGGTTGGCGGCCCGGTAGACATGGTGGTCGAGACCAGCATCCGGGGACGGCCCCATTTGGAGCCTCCGCTGGAGAACGTGATCATCGCCAAGAGCGACCTACGGCCAGCGCCGGATTTCCGCAAAAGCTAACCCACCTCTGAAGTTTTTTTGAGTTGACTGTAGCAAAAATGCCACAGGAGGTTTCACTTGTGGCGCCCCGCGAGTTGAGGTAAACAAGCATTCCGAGCTTACGGCGGCCCTGTGTAGTTGGGGCAGGCGGGTGAGGCGACGCCGGTAACTTCACCGCTAGTGCCGTAGGAGCGCCGGCAGTTCCCTGCTAATGGTCCGACACCGACTGGCCGAGGCCAGTCATGTCAGTCCCCCAAACCTCTCCACTCCCCGCCCTCCAGCGGGGAGTTTTTTTATCTCGAGCTTGGGAACTGAAATGACGTGCGCTCCAAATACCATAAGCATTGCGTGCATTGTCGCGCTCGGCTCGTTTCTGACTGCTTCTCCGGCTGCTAATAGCGGCGAGATGCCGAAGGACTTCGTCTATCTCCGGGACGTCGATCCCAGCATCGAGCAGGACATGCGCTACGCGAGCACCAATAACTTCACGGGCGTGAAGGTTGAGGGCTACGACGCGCCCGAATGTGTGCTGGTGCGGCAGGCGGCCGAAGCGCTGAAAGCGGTGCAAGCCGATGTGCGCACCAAAGGCTTCACGCTCAAGGTTTACGACTGCTACCGCCCTGCCCGCGCCGTTGCAGCCTTTGTCGAGTGGGCCAAGAAGCCAGACGACCCTGAAGCCAAGGTCATCTACCACCCCAACCTGCCGAAGAGCGCGTTGTTTCCCGACTACATCGCCACCCGCTCGGGCCATTCGCGTGGCGCGACCATGGACCTGACACTGATGCCGCTTGGCGCCACGATCAACACTCAGGCATCGACCGAAAATGGCAGGCCCCGGCCGTGCACGGCGCCGCAAGCCACGCAGGCGCCCGACGGAAGCATTGCCATGGGCACGAGCTTCGACTGCTTCGACCTCAAGTCGCACACGATCGTGCCGGGGCTGACCGAGGAGGAGCGCAATAACCGCGCGCTGCTAGTCGGGGCCATGCAAGCGCACGGCTTCAAGAACTACCCCATGGAATGGTGGCATTTCACGCTCGAGCCCGAGCCCTACCCCGACACGATCTTCGACTTTCCGATTGAGCCCCGCCATCCATCACCTTGAGGCGCGCGCTAAAAGCGCCTCGAGCGCAACCGGAACGCGCCTGATCGCCGAGTCGTTCTTCCCGCATGCAGGAGAGCGCCGCGAAGGCAGAAGCCGGAGTTTCCGGACGCGCGAGGGCACGGCCAGCCTCAGCCTTGATCGAAACCACTATCCCTGCGCGACTCGACCGGCTCACGTGGGGGCGCTTCCATACTCTCATCGTCCTTGCACTCGGGATCACTTGGATTCTCGACGGACTTGAGGTGACTCTCGCTGGCTCAGTGGCCGGCGCACTCAGAGAGAGCCCAAGTCTTGCTCTCACCAATACCGAGGTCGGGCTCGCCAGCAGCTTCTATCTCGCAGGCGCAGTGCTCGGAGCGCTGCTGTTCGGCTGGCTGACCGATCGGCTCGGTCGCAAGCGCCTGTTCTTCATTACGCTTGGCGTCTACCTCGTCGCCACCGCCTCGACCGCATTCGCTTGGGACTTTGCGAGCTTTGCCCTGTTCCGCTTCGTTACCGGCGCAGGCATCGGCGGCGAGTACACGGCGATTGCCTCCGCCATTCAGGAATTCGTGCCGGCGCGCTATCGCGGCTATACCGACCTCGTCATCAATGGTAGCTTCTGGTTAGGCGCCGCGCTCGGCGCGGGCGCTTCCATCGTGCTTCTCGACCCGGCGCTCTTGCCCCCCGATCTCGGCTGGCGGGCCGCCTTCTTCGTCGGCGCGGTGTTGGGCCTCATCATCCTGGTTATGCGCAGCTCAATTCCCGAATCGCCGCGCTGGCTTGCGATCCATGGCCGGCCCGAAGAGGCGCACGCGATCCTCGACGCGATCGAGGATGGTCATCGCCGCGATGGCCACCATCTGCCCGACGAAGAACTTACCAAGTTCCGCTGCCGCGCACGAGACCACACCTCGCTCCGGGAAGTGTGGCGGGCGCTGTTCGTCACCTATCGGCGGCGCACGCTGGTCGGCCTCTGCCTGATGGCTTCGCAGGCCTTCTTCTACAATGCGATCTTCTTCACCTATGCGCTTGTCCTCACCGCCTTCTACGGCATCAGATCGGACCAGGTCGGCTGGTACATCTTGCCTTTCGCAGTGGGCAATTTCCTCGGGCCGCTCTTGCTTGGCCGGCTGTTCGACACCGTGGGCCGGCGCGTGATGATCGCCTCGACCTACGCGGTTTCAGGCCTGCTGCTCGCGCTGACCGGCTATCTCTTCGCGGCCGGGCTTCTGTCCGCCACAGAGCAGACGTTTGCCTGGACCGTTATCTTTTTCTTTGCCTCCGCTGCCGCGAGCTCTGCCTATCTCACGGTGAGCGAGACCTTTCCGCTCGAGGTTCGCGCGCTCGCCATAGCTTTCTTTTACGCCGTAGGGACCGGGATTGGCGGCGTGGCGGCGCCCTGGCTGTTTGGAGTGCTGATCGACACCGGCTCGCGAGTCAGCCTGTTCGGAGGCTATTTGCTGGGGGCGAGCCTCATGGCCGCGGCAGCGATCGTCGTGTTCAGGTTTGGCGTCGATGCCGAGCGCAAGTCGCTCGAGACTGTCGCCGCGCCGCTTTCGGCCGTCGATTGATTATTCGTCGCGGTAGACGCGCTCGCGCCGCTCGTGGCGCTCTTGCGCCTCGACGCTCAAGGTCGCAATTGGACGCGCATCGAGCCGTTTCAGGCTGATCGGTTCTCCCGTCTCCTCGCAATAGCCGTAGGTGCCATCGTCGAGCCGCGCCAGAGCGGCATCGATTTTCGCGATCAGCTTGCGCTGGCGGTCACGGGCCCTGAGCTCGAGCGCCCTCTCCGTCTCTGACGTAGCGCGATCGGCGATGTCGGCATGTTGCGCCGATTCGTCGTGCAGGTGCTGGAGGGTTTCCTTGGTCGAGCGAAGGATCTCATCGCGCCAATTCAGCAGCTTCCGGCGGAAGTAGGCCCGTTGGTGCTCGCTCATAAACGGCTCGTCCTCCGAGGGACGATAATCGTCGGGGAGCAGCTTCTTCTTCGCCGGCATGAGAATTGTGTCCTGACGCATCCGTTTCGTCATTGGGCACTTAGGCCCTGCTCCCCTTGCCGGCTTGCGCACGTGTCAGCGACCCCCGCCGGGCAGCCACGTATTTACGGAAGCGAGTCGACAAGTCAAGACGGCTCTCTTGACTTGACAACGGCGCGGCCCGGCGCAAGCCGTGCCATTGCAAATTCGGTCACATTTCGAATGGATTATGGCCGCTTCACCGGCACACTTAGTGTGTGGGCGCGGCCTGAAGCGCGGACTGCAATCGCGTGAACCCTGGGCACGCTGTTCCCAACCGAATGTCGTATTCGGAGGTGGATCCTCAGCGCGCCAGCCGTTGGCGAGCGTCCGTGGTACGGCTTTCTTCAGCCAGCAGCGCACATTAGCGGCCTGCACGCCAGGCACAACATAAGTCCAGGAGAGGCACGGCGCTTCCGCCTCGCATTGCGCCTTGCAGAGCCGTGGATCGGGAGTGGTAAGGTCGAAGTTCCGATAGTCGCAGCCAGGGCGATCGGTGTTGAGCTCCATATCGACTTCGAAAACCTCGCCGCCTAGCGGCGAAGGCGTCGCAGGCTCCACGGATGGCGGAATCGAATCGGATTCAGTTCCGCGAGCGAGCTTCTCGCGGGCGGCACGCGCCATGTCGGCGTAGAAGCCTTCCGAGAAACGCGTGAGAAAAGCGTCCCATGCGGCGTCAGTGCCGATCTCCTTTGCTGCAGCAAACGCTTCACGCTCGTTCACCCATGGCTTTTGCGAGGGCGGCGGGAGTTGGGGTACAGCGGCCTGCGGCGCGGGCGCAGGCGCTTCGGCACCGGGCGGGTTGAAAAAGAACTGCCCAGAGAGCTCGTCATAATAGGCAGGGCGCTGCACGTGGC
>Ga0070662_100001326_pt1 | contig 15206 bp, 16 predicted proteins | sample KBSC53metaG_FD_65648 | JGI IMG/M metagenome (GOLD analysis project Ga0070662, IMG submission 65648) | Corn rhizosphere microbial communities from Kellogg Biological Station, Michigan, USA - KBS C5-3 metaG | ecosystem: Host-associated > Plants > Roots > Rhizosphere > Soil ...
GACGATGTCGTCGACGAGGATGCAGCTGCGCCCTTCGACATCGCCGATGATGTTCATCACCTCGGATTCGCCCGCTTTCTCCCGGCGCTTGTCGACGATCGCGAGGGATGCGTTGTTGAGGCGCTTGGCAAGGCCGCGAGCGCGCACCACCCCTCCGACATCGGGCGACACCACCATCAGGTCGCGGTTGGCGAAGCGCGCTTGAATGTCGGCCGCAATCACCGGGGAAGCGAAGAGGTTATCGGTCGGAATGTCGAAGAAGCCCTGGATCTGACCGGCGTGGAGGTCGATCGAAAGCACCCGGCTCGCCCCCGCGACGGTAATCAAATTGGCGACGAGCTTGGCGGAAATCGGAGTGCGCGGACCGGGTTTGCGGTCCTGCCGGGCGTAGCCGAAATAAGGGACAACGGCCGTGATCCGCTTGGCCGACGCCCGGCGGAGCGCGTCGATGCAGATCAGGAGCTCCATCAGATTGTCGTTGGCCGGATAGCTGGTCGACTGGATGACGAACACGTCCTCGCCGCGGACATTCTCATTGATCTCGACGAAAATCTCTTCGTCGGCGAAGCGCCGGACACTCGCCTCGGTCAGCTGGACCTCGAGATAGTCGGAAATCGACTGGGCCAGCGGATGGTTGCTGTTCCCGGCAAGTAATTTCATCTGCTGTTCCCCGGCGCTGACCGGGCTTTAGCGAGGCCCACCGTGTTCCGTAAAGGTTGCCCAAGTCCGCATCGTCGCTAAATCGCGCACATGGCCGACCGCTTGAAGATTGGGTTCGCGCAAATGAACCAGCGCGTCGGCGACCTCGAGGGCAATGCCGCGGCAATGCTCGAAGTTCGCCGCAAGGCCGCGGCCGCTGGGGCGGACCTGCTGATGTGCCCCGAGCTCCAGCTGGTCGGCTATCCCCCCGAAGACCTGGTGCTGAAGCCCGAATTCGTTCGCCGGACGATGGAATGCGCCGAGCGGTTGGTCGATGCGACCGCGGAGCCGGGCCCGGCGATGCTGATCGGAACGGTCATCGATGAGGGCGGGCTCAACTACAACGCGATGCTGCTCGCAGACGGGGGGCGAACCCTCGCGCGGACGTTGAAGCGCGAGCTGCCCAACTACGGCACGTTCGACGAAAAGCGCATCTTTGCGCCGGGCCCGCTGCCGGAGCCGTTCGAATTTAAGGGCGTGAAGATCGGCGTGCCGATCTGTGAGGACATTTGGGAGGAGGTCGTCTGTGGCCATCTCGCCGAAACCGGGGCCGAGATCCTGCTCGTCCCCAACGGCAGCCCCTATGAACTCGACAAGGACGATACGAGGCAGCGGCTGGTGCGCTCGCGAGTGCTTCAGACCGGCCTTCCGATCGCATACCTCAATCGCGTCGGCGGGCAGGACGAGCTCGCGTTCGACGGCTCGTCCTTCGTGATGCATCCAGACGGGGAACTGGTGGTCCAAATGCCCGACTGGGAGGAGGATCTGCTCGTCACGGACTGGGTCCGGACGAGCGGGGGCTGGAGGTGCGAGACACGCCGCCAGCACCAGCTCGACCCGTTCCCCGCCGACGTCTACCGGGCGATGACCGTCGCGCTTCGCGACTATGTCGTCCGCAACGGTTTTCCGGGCGTGATCCTCGGCTTGTCCGGCGGCATAGACAGCGCTCTCTCGGCCGCCGTCGCGGCGGATGCGCTTGGGCCCGGAAAGGTGTGGGGCGTGATGCTTCCGTCCAAATATACGAGCGATGAGAGCCTCGAGGATGCGCGCGAGTGCGCTCGGCTCCTCGGCTGCCGTCATGACGTCGTTCCGATCGTTCCCGCGGTCGATGCGGTCGACGGGATGCTGCCGCAGCTGAGCGGCCTCGCCGCCGAGAACGTCCAGGCCCGCCTTCGGATGGTGACCTTGATGGCGCTGTCCAATGCGCACGGCCACATGCTTCTAACGACCGGCAACAAGAGCGAGATGAGCGTTGGCTATGCGACACTCTACGGCGACATGGCGGGCGGCTATTCGGTCTTGAAGGACGCCTACAAGACGACGGTGTTCGCGCTCTCCAAGTGGCGCAACCACAACAAGCCCGAGGACGCGCTGGGGCCGGACGGGCCGGTCATGCCGGCGCGGGTGATCAGCAAGCCGCCGAGCGCGGAGCTCCGTCCGGACCAGAAGGACGAAGACAGCTTGCCTCCATATTCGGACCTCGACCGGATCCTCGAAGGGCTGGTCGACAAGGAGATGTCGGTCAAAGAGGTGGCGAGCGCTACCGGTGAGGACATTGCGCTCGTTGCCGATATCGAGACCAAGTTGCTGAGGGCCGAGTACAAGCGCCGGCAGGCGCCCCCGGGGGTGAAGATCGGGAGCCGGAACTTCGGACGCGACCGGCGCTACCCGATCAGCAACTTTTTCCACACCGGGCCGAAGACGAAGCTGCCGCGATGAGCGTCGTCACCCGCTTCGCTCCGTCGCCGACCGGCCGGCTGCACGTCGGCAACATTCGGACGGCGCTGCACAACTTCCTGTTCGCGAAAAAGCATGGCGGGATTTTCATCCTTCGGATCGACGACACCGACCGAGAGCGATCGACGGCCGAATTCGATTCCGCGATTCGCGACGATCTCGACTGGTTAGGGCTGAAACCGGCCCAGGTCGTTCGGCAGTCCGAGCGATTCGACCTCTACGAGCGCGAATTCGAGCGGCTGAGGGCCGCGGGCAGGGTCTATGCCTGCTACGAGACGCCCGAGGAGCTCGAGCTTCGGCGCAAGGTGCTGCTGGGGCGCGGACTCCCTCCGGTCTACGAGCGAAAGGCAGCCGACGAGCCGGTGCCGGAAGCCCGCAAGCCACATTGGCGCTTCAAGCTCGACCATGACCGGCCGATCGTCTTCCATGACCTCATTCGCGGCGAGCAGAGGTTCGATCCAAAACTCCTCAGCGATCCCGTGGTCCGCCGCGAGGATGGCAGCTGGCTCTATTTGCTGCCGAGCGTGATCGACGACGTCGATTTGCAGGTCACCCACGTCGTTCGCGGCGAGGATCATGTGTCGAACAGCGCGGCGCAGAGCCAGATGTTCGAGGCGCTTGGGGCGAAACCGCCCGAATTCGCCCACGAGGCGCTGTTGGTCATGGCCGAGGGCAAATTGTCGAAGCGGCTGGGGTCATACGGTGCACCGCATCTCCGGGAGGAGGGGGTCGAACCGATCGCATTGCTGGATGTGCTTGCGCGGATCGGCACATCGCTGCCCGTCGAGCCGGTCGAAAGCCTGGACGATCTCGCCGTGAGCTTCGACTTTTCAACCTTCGGGCGCGCGCCGGCGCATTTCGATCCACATGAGGTCGAACTGATCAATGCGCGGCTGATGCACAATTTGCTCTTCGAGGCAGTCCGGGATCGCTTGCCATCCGGGGCCAGCGAAGAGGATTGGCTGCTGCTTCGGCCCAACCTTCAGCGGCTCGCGGACTTTCCCGCATGGCGGGACGTGCTGCACGGCGAAATCAACCCGCCCGAGCTCAGCCATGATGAGCGGTTGCTGGTGAAGGACGCGGCCGCCGTCGCCGAGAAGCTCGCCTGGTCCGGCGAGGCGTGGCGGGAAATGACCGAAGAGCTGAAGCGGACGACCGGAAAAAAGGGCCGCGAGCTGTTTCACCCGCTCCGGCTGGCGCTGACGGGCCGGGAGAGCGGCCCGGAGATGGCGGGCCTGGTCGCACGAATGGGCCAGGAGCGCGCCGTCCGTCGCCTGGAAGCCGCCGCCAAGCGCTGATCAAGAATACCTGTGTTGGAGCAAAGTTTTCCCTTGGCTGGGTGAATGTAATGATGTAACATTGCTTTCGTCATCGTTGCGTGAAGGAGGGTATAATGCTCGCTTACGCCGCCAGCCGCCCCGCCCCCGTCGAGCGCCGCCCCCACCCCAATGCCATGCTCGCGATCATCGCCGCGCATGTGGCCGTGGTTGCCGCTGTGATGAGCGCGAAGATGGACCTGCCGCATCGCCTCTTCCCAAAGCCGACGACCGTCATCTTTGTGCCAACGCCGAAGGATCCGCCGACGAATCCGCAGAATCCCCGTACACCGCAGGCCCGAAACGATACCATCGACCAAACCCGGCCGGTGGTTCCGACCCTGCCGCAGGGCGCCGACCCATTCGATACCGGCCCGATTACGCCTCCCAATTCGGGTCAGGTCCTGGTCGGAGCGACGGGCAGCATCGAATTGCCGCCTCCGCACACGGTCATGAAGCTTGGCCCGCAGCTCGCCACTCCCGCATCAGAGCTCAAGCCGCCCTATCCGCCGTCGAAGCTCATCACCGAGGAAGAGGCGACCCTGCGCCTCAAGGTGATGATCGACGAGCGCGGACGCGTGATCGCGGTGGATCCTGTCGGAAATGCCGACCGGACGTTCCTCGAAGCGGCGCGGCGGTACCTCATCGCCCACTGGCGCTACAAACCCGCGACCGAGGATGGCCGCGCCGTCGGTTCGTCGATGGTCATCACCCTGCGCTTCCAGCTCGACGGCTAGGTCCCTCGCCGATTGAGCCAACGGGCTGGCGGTTCCTCGCCGCCAGCCTTATCTTTACGAGCATGTCCTGGTTCCCCCGCCCTTCGAGCCCGCGTGCCGCGATCAGCGACCTCGCCGCGTTCATGCGGCACAGCAGCCGCGAGCAGCGGATCGGCGCCGCGCTGGCGATCCTGGTCACCGCCGTCATTGTCGTCGAGTTCCTTCTCGACTCACAGTTCGGAACCGCCCCGACTCCGACGCCAACCTATGTCGAGCTTTATCCGTCGAACCGCACTGACGCCCAAATCGTCGCCGACCAGAAGAAGGACCAGGCCGCCAAGGCCGCCATCGAGAAGGAAAAGCAACGGCAGTATCGAGAACTCGAGAAGCGGTTCGGGATTGAGTGACGACCTGAAGTTTATGAAGGAAGCGCTGGCGCTCGGCGAGAGCGCCCGAGGCTCAAGCGCGCCCAATCCCAATGTCGGATGCGTGATCGTTTCCCCGTCGGGCAAGATCGTGGGCCGCGGAGCAACAGCTCGCGGCGGACGGCCGCATGCCGAACAGATTGCGCTGAACCAAGCGGGGCGGCGAGCAAAAGGGGCGACGGTATACGCTACGCTGGAACCCTGCGCGCATGACAGTCCTCGCGGGCCGGCATGCACCGATCTGCTCCTCAAGGCCAAACCGGCGCGCGTCGTGCTCGCTCTCAAGGATCCCGACCCCCGCACTTCCGGTAAGGGCATCCGGCGCCTCCGCGCCGCCGGAATCGAGGTCAAGCTCGGGGTCGGACGGGAAGCGGCGAAGCGCTCGCTATCGGGCTGGCTCACCAGGCTGGCGCTCGGCCGTCCGCGAATCACCCTGAAGCTCGCCCTGTCGATCGACGGCAAGATCGCTCTTCCTTCCGGCGAATCGAAATGGATCACCGGCGAGGACGCTCGCCGCCATGTTCACTTCGAACGCTCGCGCAGCGACATGATCCTGGTTGGCCGGGGCACCTATCTTGCCGATCAACCCCGGCTCGACGTCCGGTTGCCGGGCCTCCAGGAGCGGTCACCGCGGCGGGCGCTGCTGACCCGCGGCGATGCTGTCGACGGGTGGGAAACCCTTGGAAATCCGCAGGATGTCTATCGACTTCATGACGTCAACGACCTGCTCGTCGAAGGCGGTTCGGCAACCGCGACGGCCTTCCTGGAGGACGATCTCGTCGACCGGATCCTGATCTACCGGGCGCCCATTATCGTCGGCGATGGGAAGTCGTCGTTCGGCTATGTCGGCCTCGATGCGATCGCCGACGCTCACGGCCGCTGGGCCCTGGTGGACGAACGGCGCCTCGGGGTCGATCGGCTCGAAGTTTACGAGCGGGTGCGCGAGCCCTAAGGCGCGAGCGTGTTCACCGGGATCGTAACCGACATCGGCACCGTTCGGAGAGCCGAACAGCGCGGCGACCGCCGGCTCGAGATTGCAACCGCTTACGATCTTGCGACAATCGATCTCGGAGCTTCGATCGCTTGCTCGGGCGTTTGCCTTACCGTGGTCGATAAGGGCGATGATTGGTTCGCGGTCGATGTTTCGGGCGAAACTGCCTCCCGCACCGCATCCGATCGCTGGAACGAAGGGGCAAGGCTGAACCTCGAACGATCGCTGAGGCTCGGCGATGAGCTTGGGGGGCATATCGTCACCGGGCACGTCGACGCCGTCGCGACCGTGGTCGGCACCTGTCCCGAGGGAGATTCGCTCAAGGTCGGCCTCAGCGTACCGCGCGAACTTGGGCCGATTATCGCGCCCAAGGGCTCGATCGCGCTCGACGGCGTGTCGCTCACGGTCAATGAGGTGCGCGACGCCGAGGACGGAACCACCCATTTCGCGGTCAATATCATCCCGCACACGGCGCGGTGCACGACGCTTGGCTCCCTTCAGGCCGGTCAACAGCTGAATGTGGAGGTGGACGTCCTGGCGCGCTATATCGACCGGATGTTGGCGACTCGCTCACACTAGGAACACATCTGTTCCTTCTTTTCATCACATCGCAATGTGATATGTGGCCAATATGAGCACCACCCTGATCGAGCGGCTGGAAGAGATTATCGCGACTGGCGAGGTCAGCCGCGCTGGACTCGCGCGGGCCGCGGGCCTCCATCCCAATTCGCTTCGAAAATTAGGCTCGGATGAGTGGAATCCGACCGCCGACACGCTGAGCCGCCTCGAAAAGCTGATCCAGCGCGGGACGGACGTGCTGGTCGGTCCCGAAGCGATCATCAACGAAGCGCGCAACGGACGCATGTTCATCCTGGTCGACGACGACGACCGCGAAAATGAAGGCGACCTGGTCGTTCCGGCGCAGATGGCAACTCCGGACTCGATCAATTTCATGGCGCGCCATGGCCGCGGGCTGATTTGCCTGGCGCTAACCAAGGAACGTGCGGAGCAGCTCGGCCTGGAGCCGATGAGTCGCACCAACCGCAGCCGCAACGAGACCGCGTTCACAGTCTCGATCGAAGCCAGCGAGGGCATTTCGACCGGGATTAGCGCCGCCGATCGCGCGCGGACGATTGCCGTCGCCATCGATTCGTCGAACGGGCCGGACGCGCTCGTTTCGCCCGGCCATGTCTTTCCGCTCGTGGCGAGGCCCGGCGGAGTTCTCGTCCGTGCGGGCCATACGGAAGCTGCGGTCGACGTCGCTCGCCTCGCCGGCCTCAATCCCAGCGGCGTGATTTGTGAGATCATGCGCGAGGACGGCACCATGGCCCGGCTGGACGACTTGATGGACTTTGCCAGGGTGCACGGCCTTAAGATCGGAACCATCCGCGACCTCATCGCCTATCGGCTGAAGAAGGATCATCTGGTCGAGCGGGTCGCGGCCAGCCCATTCGTCTCGACCAGCGGTGGGCAGTGGCAGGCCCAGGTCTTCCGCGACAAGTCGAGCGGAGAGGAGCAGCTGGCGCTCGTCCACGGCACCGTCGACAGCAGCCAGCCGGTTCTGGTGCGCATGCACAGCCTCGATCTGTTCGCCGATGTGCTGGGAGAATCGGGGCCGCGCTCGGGCGTCCTTCAGGGCGCAATTCGAATGATCGAGCAGGAAGGCTCGGGCGTGGTCGTGGCACTTCACGCCGCGGCGCCCGGTTCGCTGTCACGCTCGATCGACCTGCGCGCCGGAAAGCCGGTCGAAATCGGCGATGCCGTGCGCGGCTATGGGACGGGAGCGCAAATCCTCGCAGCGCTCGGGATCCACGACATGATCCTGCTTTCCAATACGCGCCATTCGCCGGTCGGCTTGTCGGGTTATGGGCTCGCCATCGTCGAAGAGCGGCCGATCGTGCTGGAGGACTAAGTGGCGACGGTCCTGCTGGTCGAGGCGCGCTTCTATCCGCATCTCAACGACATGCTGCTGGCCGGCGCCCGGGCCGCGATCGAAGCGGCAGGCCACAAGCATGAGACCTTGACGGTACCCGGCGCGCTCGAAGTTCCCGGCGCCATCGCGCTCGCCGCCCGAAGCGGCCGTTTTTGCGCGTTCGTCGCGCTCGGGGTCGTAATCCGCGGCGAGACCTATCATTTCGAAATAGTCTCGAACGAAAGCGCGCGCGCCATCATGGAGTTGACCCTTCAGGGTTATGCCATCGGCAACGGCATCCTCACCGTCGAGAATGAAAGCCAAGCGATCGTCCGCGCCGACCCGGCACAGGGCGACAAGGGCGGCGGAGCCGCGAAGGCCGCGCTCGATCTCTTCGATCTCCGGGAAAAATACGCGCCTTAGGCGGCCCGAGCCTCTTCAAGCGTCGGATAATCCACGTAACCGCTTGCACCGCCTGAATAATAGGTCGACGAATCGCCTTCGTTGAGAGGGAAGCCAAGTGCAATTCGTTTCACGAGGTCGGGGTTGGCAATGAACAGGCGCCCGATACTGACCGCGTCCGCATGACCCGCACCGACCCGCTCCCACGCGTCGGCCCAGTCATAATCGCTGTTGATGACGATGCTGCCGGAATAGAGCAGCCGCATCGCCGGGCTCACCGGCTCCGTCGGGATCGCTCCGGCCGACGTCGGGTGCCGCGGCTCGCGGAGCTCGATCCACGGCACCTTCAGCTCCTCCAGCCGTCGCGCGACCGCCTCGAACAGCGCAATCGGGTACGTGTCCTCAACGCCTTGCGAATAAATGTTCGGTGAGAAACGGATTCCGACGCGATCCATGCCGATGGTCCCGCCGACCGCCTCGAGCACGTCGCTCATGAACCGCACGCGCTGGTCGATCGGCCCGCCATAATCGTCGGTCCGGAAGTTCGCTCCGTCGCGCAGGAATTGATCGACCAGATAGCCGTTCGCTCCATGGACCTGCACACCGTCAAACCCCGCCGCGATCGCGTTGCGCGCAGCGCGAGCATAATCCCCGACGATCCGGCGCAGGTCGTCGTGGGTCGCCGCGCGGGCCTCGAGGTAGGGCTTTTTTCCCTCGTAGGTGTGGGCATAATCGGGCGCAGTCGTTGCCGAAGACGACACAGGCTCCATCCCGCTGACGAGCGGATGGACGAGCCGGCCCATGTGCCACAGCTGGGCAACGATCCGGCCACCCCGGTCATGCACGGCCTTGGTGACGAGCTTCCAGCCATCAACCTGCGCTTCGCTCCAGAGGCCCGGCGCATTGGGCCAGCCGAGGCCCTCGCGGCTGATCCCTGTCGCCTCGGAAATGATCAGTCCCGAGCTGGCGCGCTGCCCGTAATAAGCGGCCATCAGCTCGTTGGGCACGCCCTCTCGGCCGGCACGTGCGCGGGTCAGCGGCGCCATGACGATGCGATTGGGCAGATCGAGCGCGCCAAGCATCAGGGGATCGAACAACGCGACCATGCAAGTCAGTCCTTCCGGTTCCGTTCGGTCCGCGGAAATAGTTTCGCATCGCAACCAATCAAATCCGCATTGTTCGGCGGTAGTCATAAGACCACCTTATGGCGGGAGGCTTGTCTTTCGGCTTCCACCCAAGCGTCCCGCGCCCTAAGCGCGCCCGGTGCACACCGCCCGCCCCCATCGCTTCGCGTTTCCCGCGCTTCTCATCGGCAGCAGCGCGCTCGCCTTCGGGCCGTGGCTGGTCCGGCTTTCGGGGGTTGGCCCGGTAGCGGCGGGCTTCTGGCGGCTCGCGCTGGCGCTTCCGTTCTTGTTCGTGATTGCGGCGATGACCGGCCAGGCGGTGCACTGGCCCGGACGCCGTCTTGCGGTAATCGCCATGGTCGCCGGCTTCTTCTTCGCCGCCGATCTCGCCGCCTGGCATGCCGGAATCCACTTGACCAAGCTCGGCAACGCGACCCTCTTCGGCAATACATCAAGCCTGATCTTCGCGCTTTGGGGTTTATGGATGGCGCGCCGCCGGCCGTCGCCGGCGCAGGCTGGAGCGCTTGCGCTTGCGGCCGTCGGGGCCGGCCTGCTGATGGGCAGCAGTGCGGAGCTGTCGATCGACAATGTGAAGGGCGACTTGCTCGCGCTCTTCGCCGGTATTCTCTACACCTTCTACCTCATTGCGGTTCAGCGCGCCCGCCAGTCGCTGGCGCCGCTCCCGATGCTGTTCATCGCGAGCCTCTTTGGAGCCGGGATGCTGCTTCCGGTCTCGCTTGGGCTCGGCGAACAAATCGTTCCGGCGGACTGGACGTTCGTCCTGATCCTCGCGCTCAGCAGCCAGGTGATCGGCCAGGGGCTGCTGGTTTATGCGATCGGTTCGCTGTCGCCGCTCGTCGTCGGCTTGACCCTCCTCACCCAGCCCGCAATCTCGGCGCTGGTCGGCTGGCTCGCTTATGGCGAGGCGCTGTCCCCGCTGGACTGGATCGGGGCCGCGGCCATCGCGGCGGCGCTCGTGCTGGTGCGGCTGCCCGAGAAGGACTTGCGCGAGCCCACCGCTCAGCCCAGTTGAGCCCGAATGACCGATCCGAGTCCACTCGAGCAGCTGCGGCGCCGCCTGGCGCTCGCCGTCGGCGAGAATGCGGTGTTCGACGGCTGGAGCCGCAAGGCGGTCGACTCCGCGGCCGGGCAGCTCGGAATCGACCCGGTCCAGGCGCGGCTGGCGATGCCCAAGAGCCAGTCCGGAATGATCGACCTCTACATCCAGGAGGTCGACCGAGCTCTCGAGGCCTGGTTCACGCCCAAGCGCCTTCAGGACAAGAAGATCCGCGAGAAGATCCGGGCGCTGGTGTGGAAGCGGCTCGAAATCATGGGTCCGGCGCGGGAGGCAGTTCGCCGCGGGCTCGCGATCCTCGCAATGCCCCAGAACATCCCGCTCGCGCTCAGGATATCGTGGCGGACCGCGGACCTCATGTGGCGCATCGCCGGCGATACGAGTACCGACTTCAACCATTATACCAAGCGCATGACCCTTGGCGCCGTCTACGCCTCCACGTTGCTCGCCTGGCTCGATGACCGGAGCGAAGGCTGGAAGGACACGGCCGCCTTCCTCGACCGCCGGATCGACGATGTCATGCGATTCGAGAAGCTCAAGGCCGAATGGCGCGGCACTTCGGACCGCCGCATCAGCCCTTCGCGTTTCTTCGGCCGGCTGCGCTATCCGCCTCGCTGATTGGTCACTTCCCTCGGCGCAACGTTAATGATAATCAGTCGCAAGAATGAACGCGCCGTTTCAGCCTGACACCATGAGCCTCGACCTGCTGAAGGTCGGGACGAAAGCGCGCGTCGCGGCGATCGATTGGGCCGCGCTTGAAGAGAGCGAAGCAAGCCGCCTCAGGCATTTCGGCTTCGATGAAGGCGTTACGGTCGAGCCGCTGCACCTTGGCCCGTTCGGTCGCGACCCGATGGCGATCCGGGTCGGCCGAATGACGGTCGCGATACGGCGCCGGCACGCCGGCGCGATCCGGGTCACTCCGCTCGCTCAAATAACGCAGTGAATCCCCTCCCCCTCGTCGCCGTCGCCGGCAGCCCCAATGCCGGGAAGAGCGCGCTGTTCAACGCTCTGACGGGCGCTCGGCAAAAAGTCGGCAATTATCCCGGCGTGACGGTCGAGCGGCACTCCGGGAGGCTGACGCTCGAGGATGGACGCCCGGTCGAAATGGTCGACCTGCCGGGGGCCTATAGCCTGGAGCCCGCCAGCCCGGACGAGGCCGTGACCCGGGACGTGCTTCTCGGCAGGCAAAAAGGCGAGCGGCAACCCGATGCCCTCATCATCGTGGTCGATGCCTCGAACCTCGACAATCACCTTCGCTTCGCCCTTCAGCTGATCGAGCTTGGGCTGCCGACAATCATCGCGCTCAACATGATCGACCTCGCCAGGCGCGACGGGCTGGAGCTCGATCCGGCGGCGCTCGAGCGCGAGATCGGCGTGCCGGTCATCGCAACGGTCGCGGTTCGGCGGCGCGGTATTTCCGAACTTCAGGCCGCGCTGGACGACATTCTGACGTCGCCCAGATGCGGCGTACACAAGCGGGTGAAGAGCGACCTCATCCTCCTTCAGCGGCGGGCACGCGAAATCGCCACTGCGGCGGTGATCAACGAAACGCCGGTGCGCCGCTGGACCCACCGGCTCGATTCGGTGTTGCTGCATCCAGTCGCGGGACCGATCATTCTCGCTGCGCTCATGTTCGTCATGTTCCAGGCCGTGTTCGCCTGGAGCGCGGTGCCGATGGACCGGATCGGCGACGGGGTCGCCTGGCTGTCGAGCGCGGTTACCAAAGCGCTTCCGCCCGGACTCTTTCGGTCCTTGATCGTCGACGGGGCGATCGCCGGCGTCGGAGCGGTGATCACCTTCCTTCCGCAGATCCTGATCCTGTTCCTCTTCATCCTGCTCCTGGAAGGCACGGGTTACATGGTCCGGGCCGCCTTCCTAATGGATCGGCTGATGCATGGGGTCGGGCTTTCGGGACGTGCGTTCATCCCGCTTCTCTCGAGCTTCGCCTGCGCGGTTCCGGGGATCATGGCGACACGCACGATCGACGATCCCAAGGACCGGCTGACGACCATTTTGGTCGCCCCGCTGATGACCTGTTCAGCACGGATCCCCGTCTACACTTTGATCATCGCGGCCTTCATCCCCAACACGCGCGTCGCCTGGGGCATCGGCCTCCAGGGACTGGTCATGTTCGGGCTCTACGTTTGCGGCATTGCCGGCGCTCTGCTGGCCGCCTTCGCGCTTCGCCGTGGAGTCCTCAAGGGCGGCGGCGGCGGCTTCATGATGGAGCTTCCCAAATATCAATGGCCGCTGCTGAAGGACGTGCTCATTGGCCTCCTCACACGCATCGAAATCTTCCTGAAGCGCGCTGGGACCATCATTCTTGGAACGACGATCGTCCTTTGGGCCCTCGCCAGTATTCCGCAGGCAGGTCCGGGCCAAAAGCAGAGCGAAGTGTCGATCGCCGGGCATATCGCCGATGGAATCGAAACCGTGGTGAAGCCGATCGGCTTCAATCATGAGATTGCGCTGGCCCTGCTCCCTGCAATGGCTGCCCGCGAAGTCGCGGTGAGCGCGATCGCGACGGTCTATTCGATCGATTCGGCCGATCAGGCCGGCGGCGGCAAGATCGAGGACCGCTTGAGGCACAGCTGGCCGCTGCCGACCGCGCTCGCTTTCCTCGCCTGGTTCGTCTTCGCTCCGCAATGCATCTCGACAATCGCGGTCACGCGCCGTGAGACGAACGGCTGGAAATGGCCGCTTTTCATGGTCGGGTACCTGTTCCTGCTCGCCTATCTGGCGGCGGCCCTGACATATTGGACTGCGGTAGCGCTCGGCCTATAGCCATCCCCCAAGAAGAGGAGACTCGCATGGCGGGCGTGAACAAGGTCATTCTGGTCGGCAATCTGGGCGCGGACCCCGAGGCGCGGTCGCTCAACAACGGCGGCGAGGTCGTGAACATGCGCGTCGCGACGTCGGAACAATGGAAGGATCGCGACGGCAACCGCCAGGAGCGGACCGAGTGGCACAATGTCGTGATCTTCAACGAGAACCTCGGCCGCGTCGCCAAGAGCTATTTGCGCAAGGGTTCTAAGGTCTATCTCGAAGGCCAGATCCAGACCCGCAAGTGGACCGACCAGTCTGGCAACGATCGCTACACGACGGAGGTGGTGCTTCAAAAATTCCGTGGCGAGTTGGTGCTGCTCGACAGCCGCGAGGGTGGCGGCGGATCGCGCGGCGCGTTCAGCGAGGAATTCGACGAATTCGGCGGCTCGTCGGCGCCGCAAAAAGCGCAGTCGCGGCCGCAACCGGCGGCGTTCGACACGGACCTTGACGACGACGTTCCGTTCTGATTCCTGTGCTCCTGCGAAGGCAGGAGACTGGATTCCCGCCTGCGCGGGGATGAAACCTCAGCCGCTACTCGACTTCCCTTTCAGCTGAGCGAGCGCTGCGAAGGGGCCTGCTTCGGCTTCGGTCAGAATTCCAGCCTCCTTCAGCGCCGCATCGGCGCCGGCGCTGCGCGGATAGGGATTGAGGCTCAAGGCGAGCGTGTCGGCGATCGCCGAGCCGAGATCGATGATTCCTCCGTCATAGAACACGACGTCGCAGTCGGCGGGGCCGAGCGCGACTTCCTCGTCCGACCGGCTGCCCTGCGGTTCGGGCACGAAGATCAGGCTGAACGCCTCATCGACATGTGCTGGAACCGGAACGCCTGTCACGACGCAGCTCTGCGCGAGCGACGCGACGATTCGTCCGTCGGCCTCGATGAGTGCTCCCTTACGCGTGAGCGTCGCATGCGCCTGAAGGCAGCCGAGGTCGGTGAGCCCCAGACGCTCTGCAACCGATTTGCGCTCGGCCTCGTCGGCGACCAGCTCGACACGCTCGCCGTCGTGCAGCGAGTCCAGCTTCAATCGATGCGCAAAGCGATCGGTCATTCGATCCTCCCTGCCGCAACCTCCTCCAACGGGGCCGATTTGAGCCGAACCCAAAGTTCGCGCAAGTTCGCGGCGGCGTGAGTGACCGCGCCCGGCGATGGCTCGCCGCCACCGAACAGGCTAGCACGTGCCCCTTCCGCCCAATTGCCGCGATCGACAATGGCACGCCACAGATCGACCCGCCCGGCAAGCGATCCAACGAGCTTGCGAACCGTGCGCCCGAGCTTCGGATCGCCCAGGCCCATTTCGCGATGTTCGGCTTCCATCGCCTCGATGAAACGCTCGGTCAGCGCCACCGATGGCTCCGCCCCACCCACGTCATGCTCGAGCCGCACCGAAACCAGGGCCGAGATCGTCGCGAGCATCGCGAACCGGCCGTCGATCGTATCGGGAACGCCGCCTTCGACATACCAATGCGGCTGGCGCGCCCGGCCGGCGACCCAGCGAAACAGGTCCGCCCCCCGTGCCGGATCTGCCGTTAATCGTGGGAACAGCAAACGGAGCATAGGTCCTCTTTGGTGCTTGGTCCTCGGATGTCCCCCGGACATCCTCCGGGTCAAGCAGGCTTGCGCCCTGGGTGACGAGCCGCATATGAGGCCCAGGACGGCGCGCGCAAGATCGGACGCGCGACCAGGAGAGGTTCGAACCGGATGAAGTCTGCCTTGATGAAGCTTTCCGCGGCCGTGTTCGGCGCTGCGCTGCTCGCCGGCTGCGCGAGTGTCGGAGTCAAGGCGCACAAGGGCGCGGTCATCGATCCGCAGCTCGCCAGCGCGATCCAGCCTGGAGTGGACAACAAGGCTTCGGTCGAAAAGACTCTCGGGCGGCCGTCGTTCACTGGCCAGTTCACACCGAACGACTGGTATTACGTTTCGCGCGACACCAACCAGTTCGCCTTCCGCAACCCCCGGGTGAAGCAGCAGACCGTATATCGGGT
>Ga0070662_100001345_pt1 | contig 15096 bp, 15 predicted proteins | sample KBSC53metaG_FD_65648 | JGI IMG/M metagenome (GOLD analysis project Ga0070662, IMG submission 65648) | Corn rhizosphere microbial communities from Kellogg Biological Station, Michigan, USA - KBS C5-3 metaG | ecosystem: Host-associated > Plants > Roots > Rhizosphere > Soil ...
ATGGGCTTCAAGGTGGCGGTGGACGACGTGGGCACCGGCTGCTCGGACCTGCACACGCTGGCCGAGGTGCGCCCCGAGTACGTGAAACTGGCCCGCGAGCTGGTCACCGACCTCCACCTGCACGCCGGGCGGCGCATGGTGGTGCAGTCGATGGTGGCGCTCACCCGTGCGCTGGGCGCCACGCTGGTGGCCGAGGGAGTGGAGCTGTACGCCGAGCTGGCCGTGCTGCGGGAGCTGGGCGTGGACTGCGTGCAGGGGTACCTGCTGGGCAGGCCGTCGGCCGTGCCCGCCGCCCCCGTGCCCGCCGAACCGCTCGCGCTGAGCGCGTGAGCGCCGACCCGTGGTAAAACCTGAGAACCTCCGAACGCGAGAGATGACGGATATGAAGCCCGAGACCAGCGACGAGGTGCGCCTGCGCGCGCTGCAGGTGGCCGCCCGCGTGCAGGCCGAGATGGAAGCGCGCTTCCGCGCCGGCGGCGTGGTGTGGGTCGCCCAGGACGGCGCCCCGCCCCGGCTGCTGCACCGCGCGCCCACCCAGCGCGCCGCGTGAGACGCGAAGAGGCCCGCCGGCGCGATGCCGGCGGGCCTCTTCGCATCGTACTCTCTAGAGACGATTTGTCCAGTATTCGTCGCGACTTGGATGAGCTACGGCGTATACCTTGATGACGTCCGCGTCATCGATTCGATACACGAGAACGTACTTGGATCGCGGGAGCGTTTCTTCCGGACGCCGCGGTGATCAGCACGACAGCTTTGCGGGAACGCGATGATCGTCGCCATCGCCGCCCTGAACTCCGTGGCGAATGCCGCGCCACGAGCGCGGGACTTTGCCTTGAAGTGAGCGACGGCTGCGAGATAATCCGCCTGTCCCTCCTCGTGAAGTCGATTTTCATTCCCGAAGGAGATCATCACCGGCTTTCAGTACCTCCTCAAGAGGAATCAGCCTCGCCGTGCCCGACTCGACCTCCCGGATTCGGCGCTCGATCACCTCCTCCCACTCCGGGCCGAGTTCCGGCTCCAGATCCAGGCTCGTGTTCAGCGCCTCCCACAGCCGCTCGCGCTCCACGCGCGAACGGCTCAGTACGATGTCTTCAATCTCGTCGATGGTATGGGCGGTCTGCGACATCGGCGCGTTCTCCGCGGGTTGATTGGGCTCTCTATCCACTTTAACACTCCGTTCGCATGTCCGGTAGCCCTCCCTCCGCCGCAAGACGAAGGCCCCGCATCCAGCTTGCCGCGCCCCGCACCCGGGCTTACAATCCGTCGCCATGGAGAGCGACGGGATTTCAATTCGGCTGGAGCAGGTTCGTGAGCGGATCGAGCGGGCGCGCGAGCGGGCGGGGCGGGGCGGCGCGGTCACGCTGGTGGCGGTCACCAAGACGCATCCGCCCGAGGTGGTCCAGGCCGCCATCCGCGCCGGCGTGAGCGACGTGGGCGAGAACCGGGTGCAGGAGCTGGAAGGCAAGGTCGCCGCCGTGGGCCGAACCGCCGTGCGCTGGCACCTGATCGGCCACCTGCAGCGCAACAAGGTCAGGCAGGCGCTGCCGCTCTTCGACCTGCTCCACTCCATCGACTCCGAGCGGCTGGCGCAGGCCCTCTCCGCCGAGGCGGCCCGGACGGGCGCCACCGTCCGCGCGCTGGTGGAGATCAACTCGGTGGGCGAAGAGAGCAAGAGCGGCTTCGCGGCGGACCGGGCGGTGGACGCCGTGGGCCGCATCGCCGGGCTGCCGGGGCTGGAGCTGGTGGGGATGATGACGATGGCGCCGTTCACGGACGACCAGGCCGTGATCCGCCGCGCGTTCGCCACCACGCGCCGCGCGTGCGAGGAGGCGGCGAGGCAGGTGCCCGGCTTCCGGGGCGAGCACCTGTCGATGGGGATGAGCAACGACTTCGAGATCGCCGTGGAAGAGGGAGCCACCCTGGTCCGCGTGGGATCCAGCATCTTCGGGGAACGGGGCGCGTGATCGACCTTACACCGCTCGACGTCCGCAAGAAGAAGGGCGACTTCCGCCGGGTGATGCGCGGCTACGACCCCGACGCGGTGGACAACTTCCTGGACGAGGTGGTGGCCCGCATGGAAGAGCTGGTTCGCGAGAACCAGTCGCTCAACCAGCGCGTGGGCCAGATGACCGACGCCATCGCCGACTACCGCGAGCGCGAGCGCGCGATGAACGACGCGCTGGTGAGCGCCCAGCAGCTGCGCGAGGGGATGCGCGAGCAGGCGCAGCGCGAGGCCGACCTGGTGCTGCGCGAGGCGCGCGGCGAGGGCGAGCGCATCGTTTCCGACGCCAAGCGCCAGGTCACCTTCGCGCTCGAGGCGCTGCGCCGGGTGCAGGCACAGCGGGTGCGCTTCCTGCGCCTGTTCCGCGCGCTGGTGGAGCGCCAGCTCAGCGAACTGGAGCAGGAGGAGGAGCGCACCGCCGCGCTCGCCCGGCTGGACGCCGAGGTGGACCGCGCCGATCCCACCGAGGAAAGCGACCTGTGACCGGCCCCACCCCGCCGCTCCGCCAGCAGATTGCCCAGGCTGTCGACGCGATCCGCGCGCGCACGGCCGCCGGGCCGCGCGTCGGCATCATCTTGGGCACGGGCCTGGGCGCGCTGGCCGACCGCATCGCGGTGGAGACGGCCATCCCCTACGCCGAGATCCCGCACTTCCCGCTCAGCACCGTGGAGTCGCACACGGGGCGGCTGCTGTTCGGCACGCTGGGCGGCAAGCCGGTGGTGGCCATGCAGGGCCGCTTCCACCGCTACGAGGGGTACACGCTGCAGCAGGTGACCTTTCCCGTGCGGGTGATGCAGGCGCTGGGCGTGGAGACGCTGATCGCCAGCAACGCGTGCGGGGGGATGAACCCGCTGTGGGTGCCGGGCGACCTGATGCTGATGGCCGACCACATCAACCTGCTGGGCGAGAACCCGCTCACCGGGCCCAACGACGACGCGCTGGGCCCGCGCTTTCCCGACATGTCGCAGCCGTACGACCTGGAGTTGCAGCACCTGGCGCGCGAGGTTGCGCTGGAGTTGAAGATCCCGCTGCGCGGCGGCGTCTACGTCGCGGTGGCCGGACCCAACCTGGAGACGCGCGCCGAGTACCGCATGCTGCGCGCGATCGGCGCCGACGTGGTGGGGATGAGCACGGTGCCCGAGGTGATCGTGGCGCGGCACGGCGGGATGCGGGTGATGGGCGTGTCGATCATCACCGACGCCTGCCTTCCCGACGCGCTGGAAGAGGCCGACATCGCCACCATCATCGCCACCGCCAGCCGCGCCGAGCCCAACCTGACGCGCCTGGTGGAGGGCGTGGTCGCGCGGATGTAGCCCGGCCCTCGAATCAGCGTTCCCCTCCCACCCCGATTCTGGTCCAGATGCTGAAGCGCACGTATTTCCGCGCCGCGCTGCTGGTGGCGGCGGTGTCGCTGGCGGCCTGCAAGGAGGGCAACGCCGGCCGCGATCCCGATGCCACCGTGCCCGCCGGCAGCCAGGCCGCGCCCACCGCGCAGACACAGGCCGGCCCGCAGACCGGCCCCAACACCGCCGAGGGCAATGCCGCCGAGGCGCCGCCGGCGGACGGCAGCACCGGCACCCCGCCGGGGCGCACGTACTCCGACTGCATGGCCGACGCAGGGTCGAAGGCGAAGAGCGACGCCGAGCGTGGGGTGCTGGAACGCACCTGCACCAGCCTCCCCGGCGCACCGAAGAAGTAGAGACGATGCCGCGGCCGGAGACGCGCCGTGCGCTGGACGCGTACTGGGCGAGCGTCTTCGGCTGCGATCCCGGCGGGCTTCGCCCCTCCGCGCCGTCCGTCCTCCCGCGCCCTGCGGACGACGGCTCGCGCGGCATCTACGCGATGGAGTTCGGCGCCGCGCCGGTCGCGCTTCTCCCCGCGGGGTTGATGGATCGTCATGCCCCGCAGGTCGCTGGAGCGCTCGCCGCCGGCCTGGGCGGCGGCGCGGAGCCCTGGCGCGGCATCTTCGGGGAGCGGGTGGAGGCGGTGATCGGACCGGCGACCGTGCGATACGCGGAGGAGCAGTCCTTTCGTCCGCTCCCGTTCGCCGCCGCCGCGCGCCTGCTGACGGGCGGCGATCTACACGCGGTCGAGGCGTTGCGGCGCGCGTGCCCGGCGGCGGAGTGGGAGCACGGCGGCAGCGACCCGTTTCACGACGTCACCGCCGGCGTCTTCATGGATGACGAGCTCGCGGCGCTCGCCGGATACGGGGTGTGGGGTGGCGTGATCGCGCACGTCAGCATCGTGGCGCATCCGGCGCACCGGGGGCGGGGGCACGCGGCGGCCGCCGTGAGCCGCGTGACCGAAGAAGCGCTGCGGCGCGGGTTGATCGCCCAGTATCGCACGCTGGAATCGAACGCGCCGTCGGTGGCGCTGGCGGAGCGGCTCGGATTCCGGCCCTATGCCCGCAGCGTGGCCGTGCGGTTGCGCGGCGGATGACCTCCACCTTCCACGGAATGAACCTGGACCCGCAGCCGGCCCCTGTGTACAGCGAGCTGCAGCCCGCGCTGATCATCGAGACGGCGCAGCGGCTGGAGCAGCGCATCGGGGAGCGCTTCCCCGGCTCGGGGCTGGGGAGCGTGGCGGCCGAGCTGCACCGCATCGCCGGCGAGACGGAGCGCATCACCCAGCGCCTGCGCCGGCCGATCTGGCCGCTGCGGATCGCCACCTTCGCCGGGGTGCTCGTCCTGATCCTGTTCGCGCTGATGCTGGCGTCGCTGTTCGTGCGCGTTTCGCCCGACGTGGAGAACCTGTCCGAGCTGCTGCAGGGCGTGGAGGCGGGGATCAACGAAGTGGTCTTCCTCTCGCTCGCCGTCTTCTTCCTTGTCTCCATCGAACAGCGGGTGAAGCGGCGGCAGGCGTTGCGCGCGCTGCACCGGCTGCGCAGCATCGTCCACATCGTGGACATGCACCAGCTCACCAAGGACCCGCAGATCGTGATGGGCGGCGTGGAGTCCACCGCGAGCAGCCCGCAGCGGTCGCTCACGCGCTTCGAGCTGGCGCGCTACCTGGACTACTGCTCGGAGCTGCTGTCGCTGAGCAGCAAGCTGGCCGCGCTGCACGTGCAGTACGTGAACGACCACGTGGTGCTCGACGCCGTGAACGACATCGAGACTCTCGCCGCCAGCCTTTCCAACAAGATCTGGCAGAAGATCATGATCCTGGACACGGTGGCCCCCGACGGCGCGAGGCCGCGGTGAAGCCGCCGCCGCCGCGCCGCGTGGGCGCGCACGAGTGGGCCGCGCTGCGCGAAGCCGCGCCGTCGTTCGCGCCGCGCTGGGAGGCGTTCCGCGCGTCGGAGCGGTTCGCGCCCACCCGCGAGTACACCCACCTGGCGCAGCTCGCCGAGCACGTGCTGGACAAGCTGGCGTCTGGCGACGAGAGTGAGTTCCCGGCGCTCTTCGCCGCCTTCGACCAGCTCTACCGCCAGGCCGACAACGGCCTGGAGCAGGTGCTGCGGATCGGGCTGATCGAAGACCTGCTGGTGCAGGCCCAGCGGCGCGGCCTGGACGCGTGGCTGCTCACCCGGCACATGGGCCTCCCCGGCCGCGACGCCTGGGCCGAGGCCTACGTCTGGCTGCGCATTTCGCGCTGGCCCGACGCCAGCTACCGCCACGCCGACCCGCCGAGCCGGATGAACTGACCGAGGGACGAATCGGGGGATGAATGGACGAAGGGCGAGGGATCGACTCCCTCGCCCTTCGTCTATTTCAGTGTGTCGGAAGAGCTTACGGCAGGCGGACGAACTGGCCCAGGAAGCCGCGCGCGCTGTCGGTGTCCAGACGGTAGTCCCAGGTGGTCGCGCGGCAGTTGTAGTCGCCGGTGGTCACCGTGGCCACGATCATGTCGAACTGCCCGTCGATGAACTTGGGGCCGCCCGAGTCGCCGTAGCAGTCGCCGCCCTCGCCGGTGGCGCTGGTGTTCATCAGCAGCCCCAGCCAGTACGGCTGCAGGGCCATGTACTCGCTCTTGCTGAACTTGCGGGTGCCGTCGTAGCTGAACGAAGGGACGCCGGTGCGCGACGCGCTGGTGCCGTAGCCCACGTTCACGAAGAGCGTGTTGTTCAGCCCGCCCTGGGCCTGCAACTGGTCCAGGTAGCCGGCCGGCGGCAGCTTGAGCGGGGTGACCCCCTTCGTCGAGTTGGCGGGGAGGAACACCACCGCCAGGTCGTGCAGGTTGGCCTGGTCGTGCCCGTACTGCGGGTCATAGGTCCAGCCGGTGGCCTTGATGTACGTCTTGGGCGTGGGGTACAGCTTGGGCTCGAAGCTCACGTACACCTGCGTGCCCGCGGGGAGGAACTCCACGCAGTGCGCGGCGGTGAGGAAGACGGTGGGCGAGATCAGGCTGCCGGTGCAGTCCTCGTCGTCGCCGTCCACCTTCCCGTTCTGGTTGAAGTCGATCAGCAGCGCGCCCACGTTGCCGAAGCTCGACCCCGTGTACGTGCCGTTGACGATGTGCCGCGCGCCGTCGGCCGGGTTGCGCGCCGCATCGGGCGAGGTGGTGAGGTCGTTGCTGCACGCGGCGGCCACCAGACAGGCTGCCGCGGCCAGCGCGAACGGGCGAATGTGTCGCATGGGGGAACACCTCCGTGGGCCAGGCGAATCGGCCGTGTGGAAAGAGGGTGGATGTGGGGGATCTTGCTCCGCCTTCTCCGGCACGCCCCGCGCCACATCTCCCAATCGGATGTAAGCGTATACCGGGATGATGGTTATGTCCGATCGGCGGATGCTGACAACCTCGTCCCGCCGCACTGAAACGGTGCGCGAGGGACGACTTCGCACTACGATGGTTCGTCTTCCATGACTGCAAATCCCCCGTGTTAGTTCTATAAACACAGGCGCCTCGTCCAGCTCCCTCATTCTCCTCGCGCTCACGCACGGTTGTAGGTCGTCACGGATTATCCGGGGCTTCGTGCAACAGGTGTTGATGAGGACGCGCAGTTCACCAAGCTTGACGCGCGGCGAATCACACCTGTACACTTGCATGCCTTAGGGGACAATTTGAGAATCATGTGTTGTTATTCACTCTTACTCCCGGGTGTGCGCCATGGATGGGGACCCTGTCATTCTACGAGACCACGTCATCGACAATGAGGTGTTCGCGCTGGTCGTGCAGACACGTCATGGGGATACCGTCGCGACGACCGCTGTACACCAGCAGAACTTCGCGCGGCGCATCGGGGGCGCGCGCTACGTCCCCGCGCCAAAGGGCGGCGGCGCGGCCGACGGGCTGAGCGAGGTGGGGCACCTCTCCAGCACGATGACCGAGAAGTGCATGGCCGCCATGATCCCCGCGGATGGCCAAAAGACCGTAGTGGTGAGTTCGCCCGAGGTGATGGGCGACGAGCGGCAGAAGGTGGAGATCCTCGCCGAGCACGAGCGCGCGGTGGCGGCTATCGATCCCGGCGTCATCTTTGGGCCGGACATGGCAGTGCCCGAGGCCATTCAGGACGCACTCTCCAAGCAGGACGGGTTGGCGGACCACGTGACCGGCCTCAGTTCACCGAACCGCGGGCTCTCGATTGACGACAACGGCTACACGGGAATCGGGGTGGCCGAGGCCGTGCGCACCGTCTACGGCGACATGCTGGCCGGCCGCACCGTCTCCATCCAAGGGTTCGGCGCCGTGGGCGCGCACACCGCGCGGTTGCTCGCGCAGGCGGGGGCCCGCATCGTGGCGGTGAGCAACGTGCAGGGCGCCCTGGTGGCCGAGGGCGACGTGGCGCTGGAAGTGGAAGCGATGTTCCAAGCGTGGCTCTCCGCCCACAGCGACGACTGGATCCGCTCGTACTCTGCCCCCGGCGTGCGGCTGGAGACTAGCCCCAACGTGCTCTTCTCGACCCCCGCCGAGATCGTAATCCCTGCCGCGCGCACGAGCGTGCTCGCGACTGCCGAGGAACTGGATGTGATCCGCGGGAAGGAAAATCCCGACGCACGCGACGTCGCGGAGTTCTTTGCGCAGACCGGCGTGAAAGTCGTCGCCGAGGGAGCGAACCATCCGCTCTCCGAGGCCGCTGAAGCGTACCTCGAGCAGCACAGCGTCATTGTGCTCCCCGACTACATCATCAACTGCGGCGGCCTGATTGGCTGCTGGGTTGAGTGGGAAGCGCGGCACGAAGGCAAGGCCGGCAACAGCTCCGAGATGGCGGAGAGCGCGAGGGAGCGGGTGCGGGTGACGGTACGGCAGAACGTAGACGAGCTTCGCCGCGTAACTCGCGGGGCGCGCGAGGCGGCAGGGCAGATCGTCAACCGGAACCGCGACCGACTCCAGGCGGGTTCAGTCCAGCAGCGGCCTCGGTTGTTGGGAGCATCGCGTCACTAAATGCGTGACGTGGAAGAGCGTCTCCTCTTCGAACACTCCACCGGAATGCCGCCAACAATGAACACGACCGTCAAACGAGGTACCGTCACGAGGGAAACGCAGACGCTACGTGAGCGCCTTCTGCAATATAAGATTCGTTTCCTTGGCGGGATCCTTTTCCTTATCGGGCTGCTCCTGCTGGTGTCGGCCATTCTGATGCACGAGCGTCCCGTGGCCGAATACCTGAAGGACAGCGGATTCCACGTCGGCACGGCGGGCCTTGTGCTCATGCTGGTGGACTGGCTGCTGCGCAAAGAATCGAACGACTTCATCCGGCAGTCCCTTCGTGAGATCGTAAGTGACCTGCTCGACGAGACCCATTCAGGGCACTTCACCCGCCTTGAGGAGCGGGTGCCGACCGCCATCAAGGAAGAGATCAGCCGCGTGCTGATCAACGATATCGTATACATTCGCGAAGCGGTTGCGAAGAATGCCGTACAGGAGGTGCTCACGGCCAGGATGAAATCGGGGAGCGACGGCGCCGGTCATCTCGCGCGGGATCTCTCGATCCTGGTTGAGAACCTCGATTTACTGATGAGCCGGACGGATTGGGCGCGTGATATATACGTCACCTATCTCTCCGAGGTGGTCCAGAGTGCAGGCGAGAACGCAAAGGAATTCTGCGAGCTCACCTCCGACTCCATGTCTGCCGCGTATCCCCGGCCGATCAAGCTGGCCTCTCCCGCGGAGCGCACCGACAAGATCCTGGCGAGCCTGATGCGGCTTCTCCCAAGCGAGAGCACTTATGACGTGATCTCCGACATTGAGTCTTGGAAGGACAAGAAACTTGACGATTTCGAGAAGGCGAGCCGGGACGCCGTCCAGTCGGGGGTGACGATCCGGCGGATCTTCGTGATCTCGAACAACGACCTGCGCGATGGCTCAGTCACACCCGCCGACGCGCACCAGATCATCCAGGACCATCTAACCAGCGCCGGGAAGTCACATAACGGCGGATCGTACCACGTCCGGCTCATCGACACCACGTTGAAGGTCCCTTCCGGCGCCGGCGAACTGGTGAAGATGCACTTCGGTATTTTCTCCCCACACGGCGAGCCGCAGAGTTTGCAGGTGAGGGTCGACCGCAGGGACTTCGGCAAGCTCTCGCTCGCGAGCCTCCCTCGCAATTCCGACGACGCCACACACTTCAATCGGGTGTGGACGAACGTGCTGAAGGACGATCTGGATCCCGTGGTGCTCACGGCCGCGGTCGAACGTTGGGAAAAGATCGCTTGTGAAGGACGCGAGCAGGCAATGTCGTAGGCGGAAGGGAACACTGCCCGTCGCGCGCACGGTCGCCTTCGACTTCGCACGCGACACCGCGGAGCGTCCTCCCACACGTACGCTCTTTGGCTATCGCCGGCCAGCCCTGCGTGGTTAGTTTTACCGACTGCGCAGCGGTTCGCCGGCGCGATCAGTTTCAACGGACAATGACGATGCGTACCTATCCGGATCTTCCCAAGACCACCGGCGAGCTGGAGGACGAAGTCCTGGCGCGCTGGCAGGCCGAGGACACCTTCCGCGCCAGTCTCGCGCGCTCGCGGGAGCGGATGCGCGAGGCCGGCGCGCGCCCGTTCGTCTTCTTCGAGGGGCCGCCGACGGCCAATGGCCGGCCGGGGATCCACCACGTGCTGAGCCGCACCATCAAGGACACGGTGGCGCGCTTCCGCACCATGCAGGGGCGCTACGTTCCCCGCACCGCCGGGTGGGACACGCACGGCCTGCCGGTGGAGATCGAGGCCGAGAAGAAGCTGGGGATCAGCGGCAAGCGCGAGATCGAGGAGATCGGCATCGCGCGCTTCAACGAGGTGTGCCGCGACAGCGTGCTCACCTACACCGACGAGTGGGAGCGCTTCTCGGCGCGCATCGGCTACTGGCTGGACTACAGCAAGCCGTACGTCACCTACCACCGCGACTACATCGAGAGCGTGTGGTGGCTGCTGAAGCAGATCTCCGGCCGCGGCCTCTTCTACCGCGGCCACAAGATCCTGCCGTACTGCCCGCGTTGCGGCACCGGCCTGAGCAGCCACGAGGTGGCGCTGGGCTACAAGGACGTGAAGGATCCGTCGCTCTACGCGATGCTTCCCGTGCTGGGCGCCAACGGCCACCCCGACGGCCGCGAGTTCCTGGTGTGGACGACCACGCCGTGGACGCTGGTCAGCAACGTGGCGCTCGCCGTCCATCCCGAGCTGGACTACGTCGAAGTCGAGCACGAGGGCCGCCGGCTCATCCTGGCCCGCGCCCGCGTGGCGGCGCTCTTCGGCTCCGAAGACGGCATCCGTGCATCCATCCCGGCGTCCGAACTGGTCGGCCTGCGCTACCAGCGCCCGTTCGACTGGGTGGACCCGCGCCCGTACGGCACGGCCGAGCAGGCGGCGAACGCGTGGCAGGTGGTCCCCGCCACCTTCGTCACCGCCGGCGACGGCTCGGGGATCGTGCACATGTCGCCCGCGTTCGGCGCCGACGACTACGCGGTGGGGCAGCAGTTCAATCTCCCCGTCCTCCAGCCGGTGGACGACCGCGGCGCCTTCCGGGCGGATCTCCCGCTCGTCGGCGGCGTGTTCGTGAAGGACGCGGACACCGACCTGCTGATCGACCTCAAGAAGCGGGGGCTCGTCTTCCGCTCGTCGAAGGAAGAGCACAGCTATCCGCACTGCTGGCGGTGCAGCAGCCCGCTGCTGTACATGGCGCGCGACAGCTGGTTCATCCGCACCACGCAGCTGCGGGAAGAGCTGCTGGCCAACAACGACGCGATCCGCTGGTTCCCGCCCGAGGTGGGCGCCGGCCGCTTCGGCGAGTGGCTGGAGAACAACGTGGACTGGGCCATCAGCCGCAACCGCTACTGGGGCACGCCGCTCCCCGCGTGGGTCTGCGAGCGCACCCCCGAGCACCTGCGCTTCGTCGGCAGCTTCGCCGAGCTGCGCGAGCTGGCGCGGGGGCTGGCCGAGGACTTCGACCCGCACCGGCCGTTCATCGACGACGTCACCTTCCCCTGCACCTGCGACGGGTGCGACGGGACCATGCGGCGCACCCCCGAGGTGATCGACGTGTGGTTCGACAGCGGGGCGATGCCGTTCGCGCAGCACCACTACCCGTTCGAGCACGCCGAGCGGCTGGACGGCGGCGACCAGGTGCGGCAGTTCCCCGCCGACTTCATCTGCGAGGGGGTGGACCAGACGCGCGGATGGTTCTACTCGCTGCTGGCCATCTCCACGTTGATCGGCCGCGGGCCCAGCTACCGGAACTGCGTCGTCAACGACATGATCCTGGACGCCGAGGGGCTCAAGATGTCCAAGTCCCGCGGCAACATCGTCGACCCGTGGGACGCGATCAAGGACTACGGCGCCGACGCCATCCGCTGGTACCTGGTTTCGTCGTCCAACCCCTGGCTCCCCAAGCGCTTCGACCCCGAGGGCGTGAAGGAGGTGCAGCGCAAGACGTTCGACACGCTGCGCCAGACGTACCGCTTCTTCGCCCTCTACGCCAACCTCGAAGGGTGGGAGCCGGGCGGGGACGATCCGGCCGCCGAGAGCCGCTCGGTGCTGGACCGCTGGCTCCTCTCCCGCCTCGCCTCGCTGACGGCGGTGGTGACCGGCGACCTGGACGAGTACCAGCTGACCCACGCCGCCCGCGCGCTGGGCGAGTTCGTGGTGGAGGACCTGTCCAACTGGTACGTCCGCCGCTCGCGCGACCGCTTCTGGGGGAGCGCCGACCGGGATGACACCCGCGCCGCCTTCGCCACGCTGCACGAGGCGCTGGTGACCGTGGCGCGGCTGATGGCGCCGGTCGCGCCGTTCCTTTCCGACTGGCTGCACCGCGCGCTGGTGGGCGACGGCCACAGCGTGCACGTGGCCGCCTTTCCCGAAGCCGATCCGGCGCGGATGGACGACGCGCTGGAGCGGGGGATGGACGCGGTCCGCACGCTGTCCACGCTGGGCCGCGCGGCGCGCGAGGAAGTCGGCATCCGCGTGCGCCAGCCGCTGGGCACCGTCTACGCGGTCATCCCCGAGGGGATCGAGACGGGTGAAGAGCTGCTCGCCATCCTGCGTGACGAGCTGAACGTGAAGGCGGTGGAGTTCATGCACGCGGCGGAAGAGCTGGTGACCTTCACCGCCCGGCCGAACTTCAAGGCGCTGGGCGCGCGCTTCGGCAGGAACACGCCGAAGGTGGCCGAGGCGATCCGCGCCCTGGCGAGCGACCGCATCGCCGCCTTCCGCCGCGGCGAGGAGACGGCGGTGGAGGTGGACGGCGAGTCGTTCCCGCTGGCCGAGGGCGACTTCGAGGTGATCCAGAACGCGCAGGGCGACTTCGTGATCGAGAGCGAGGGCGGCTTCACCCTGGCGCTCGACCCCGCGCTCACCCCCGAGCTGCGCGCCGAAGGGATCGCCCGCGAGGTGGTGAACCGGGTGCAGAAACTGCGGAAGGACAGCGGCCTGGAGGTGAGCGACCGCATCCGCCTGGGCGTGTTCGGCGACGACGCCGACCTGCTGGACGCGGTGCGCGCGTGCGGCGGGCTGATCGGGAGCGAAACGCTGGCGCTGGAGCTGGAGACGGGATCGGCCACCGACTTCCACGGGTACGAAGCCGACCGCGAGGTGGACCTGGACGGCATCACCGCCGTCATCGCGCTGGCGCGCGTCAACCGAGAATCCGCAGGCAAGTGACCGATACCGTGATGACGCAGAGCGCGCCCGTGGCGGCGACCACCCCGGCCGACGAGGCGCGCCGCAAGACGGTGCTGTACGTGGCCACCGTGGCCGGCGTGATCGTGCTGGACCAGCTCACCAAGTTCCTGGTGCTGGGGCGGTTCCCCGGCGTGACCGGCGGCCTGCGCCCGTACACGCCGGTGGAGGTGTGGGGCGACTTCTTCCGCCTCACCTTCATCTACAACACCGGCGCGGCGTTCGGGCTGCACCTGGGCGACGCGAGCCGCTGGGTGTTCATGGGGCTGGCCGCGGTCGCCGTGGTGGTGCTCTGGTTCATGTTCCGCGGCACGCCGTGGAGGGACCGCGTGCGGCTGATCGCCATCGCCAGCGTGACCGGCGGGGCGATCGGCAACGTGATCGACCGCGTGCGCTCCTCGCGCGGCGTGGTCGACTTCCTGGACTTCGGGGTGGGCGACGTGCGCTGGCCGGTGTTCAACGTGGCCGACATCGCGGTGACGGTGGGGGCGCTGCTGCTGGCGTTCTCGCTCTGGCGCGAGGAGCAGAAGCAGGAGCAGGAGCTGGATGCCGTCGAGCCCGCCGAGTGAGGCGCGGGAGCTGACCGCCGGCGAGGGCGCCGGCGGGCGGCTGGACGCGTGGCTGGCCGGCGCGCTCGACGTCTCGCGCAGCCGCGCGGCGCAGTGGATCGAGGACGGGCGGGTGACGCTGGACGGCGCCCCCGCCCGCAAGAAGGACCCCGTCACCCCCGGCGCCCGCGTGGCCGTCGCGGTCCCGCCGCCCGAGCCTTCGGACGTGGCGCCGGAGGAGATCCCCCTCCACATCGTCTACCAGGACGCCGACCTGGCGGTGATCGACAAGCCCGCCGGCCTGGTCGTGCACCCCGCCGCCGGCCACCGCTCGGGGACGCTGGTGAACGCGCTCCTCCACCAGGTTCGCGACCTGTCCGGCATCGGCGGCGTCCTCCGGCCCGGGATCGTGCACCGGCTGGACAAGGACACCAGCGGCCTCCTGCTGGTCGCCAAGCACGACGACGCGCACCGCATCCTGAGCGACGAGCTGAAGCGGCGGGAGATCCGGCGCGCCTACCTCACCGCCTGCTGGGGCCACCTGGCGGACGAGACCGCGAGCGTGGACGCGCCGATCGGGCGTCACCCCACCGAGCGGAAGAAGATGGCCGTCGTCGCAGACGGCCGACCCGCGCGCACGCACTTCCGCCGCCTGGAGCGCTGGCGCGCCGCCGACCTGCTGCGCGCCGAGTTGGAGACCGGCCGCACGCACCAGATCCGCGTCCACCTCCTCCACCTGGGCCACCCCGTGGTCGGCGACGCCACGTACGCGCCGGGGCGGGAGAAAGGCGTCAGCGGCCCCGAGCGTGGCTGGGCCGCCGCGCTCGCCCGTCGCGTCCCCCGCCAGTTCCTGCACGCCACCGAGCTCCGCTTCACCCATCCCACCACGCGCGAGCCGATGCGCTTCGACTCGCCCCTCCCGCCCGATCTCGCCGCCGCCGCCGAGTGGGCGCGCGGGACGAGCGGGTGAGGCTTACGTAGTACGATTTCTGCTTACGTAGTAAAATATCTTCATTTCCGGTGGCTTATGTAGTATTATGTCGGCAGAAATCCCGTTTCTGCCGGCTTACGTTGTACGATATCGATTATCCCGATGGCGGATCTCCCCGAAGTCTTCCTGAGCACGGCCGAGATCTCGGGCGTCGTCTCGCGCGGGGTGCGCACGGGCACCATCCGTCGGCTGGAAGGGCGGCTCTACACCACTCGCGTGGCCGAGCCGCCCGAGGAGGTGGTCCGCCGCAACCTGTGGCAGATCGTCGGCCTCCTCTTTCCCGACGCGGTGGTGAGCCACCGCACCGCGCTGGAGGGGCGCCCCACGCCCGGCGGCTCGATCTTCCTCACCGGGCCGTACGCGCGCATCGTGCGGCTCCCCGGGCTCCGCATCCGGCAGATTCCGGGACCGGGGCCGCTGGAGGGCGACAACCGGTTCGTGCAGTCGCTGTGGCTGGCCTCGCCCGCGCGGGCGATGCTGGAATGCCTGCGCACGCGGCGGGTGCGCGGCCTG
>Ga0070662_100001348_pt1 | contig 15083 bp, 6 predicted proteins | sample KBSC53metaG_FD_65648 | JGI IMG/M metagenome (GOLD analysis project Ga0070662, IMG submission 65648) | Corn rhizosphere microbial communities from Kellogg Biological Station, Michigan, USA - KBS C5-3 metaG | ecosystem: Host-associated > Plants > Roots > Rhizosphere > Soil ...
CACACCACGTTCGAGACCCTGGCAGCCAGCGTACGCGCCACGCTGGCACTGCCGCTCAAGGGCAACCCGGGCTTGATCGCCCGCCTGCCTGTGCAGCCTGACTTGACACAGGCATCTCCCGTCCCGCTCACCCTGCCCGACACTGCGCAACAAACGCGTCTGATACAGCAGTGGAACTCGCTCAACCAACAGCTGGACCAGGTCCTGGAAAAGCACAAACATCCCTCGCTGGGCACTGTGCTGACGTCACTGCTCAAGGAGACCTTTGCACAATTGCCTGACGATACAGGGCTGGACAGCCTGTATGTCAACCGCTACCGCATCGACAGCAAGGGCGCACGCCATTTTGAATCTTCCCGCCCATTACTCGAGGCGGTGTGTGCCTTATTGCTTTGGGACAACACTGCAGTGGAAACGGATGAGGATCACGCCACTCAAGAAGATGACGCCAACCTGGTCGAGACCTTCGCCGAAAGTGTCTTTCGCAGCGCGACCGCGTTCAGCGAAACCGACCAACTGAACCAGACCGGCACACTGTCGGACCTGGCTCACAAGCTGAAAACACGATTGGCCGAACGGGTCACCACTTACTGGCGTACGCCAATAGCACCCGAGCTGGTCTGCCCACAGGTCCGGCTGATTGATATCCAGCGCCAAATCCTGGAGGTACAGGCACGCCTGCGCGTGGCCGACAATACCCTGAGCCCGCAGGCCAAATTGCTGATTGACCGTGTGCTGCGCTACCCGACTCAGGCGCGGCGCGAAGCGAGCTTCAGTCATGGCAACCGTCCCGGCGTCTATCAATTGACCGTAGCCACCGTCCGCAACGAAGTGGCGCGCATGGCCGGCAGCTTCGTCCTGACCTTCAATGACGGTTCCAGCCCGGTCACTCCTCATTGGCCCCAAGGGCACAAAAACCTGAGTACCCAAACAGCGGGCGTTGGCGCGGTAGTGTTATATACCCCGAACATGGGCTTTGAAGAGTGTGCATCCCTGCAAGCTCTGCATGACACACTCAAAGCCCGCATCAATGCCGGCGAAGACGCCGGCAGATTGTTTACCAGCGGCCTACCGCTGTTGGGTCAGCATGGAAAAACCGGATTGTGGGGCGATGACTTGAGTCGCATATTCGCGCCGATCGCAGACGATTTTGTGGCAGACAGCATCCAGGCCTTGCTCGACAAACAGCTCTCTGACATCGAAACCATTCTGGGCCTGACTGAGAATGGCTCGGACAGCGAAAAAAATGGCCGCGTGGAGCTGGCGGAACTGGTGGATATGGCCGGACCGTTCCTGGCGCGCAACCGGCTGCTGATAGAACACTGGCGGCCGGACTGGGAAAAGCGCTTGAGCGCGGCGGACCAGAAGGCTCTGCAAGATCAAGCCGACACCACCCTGGCGAAACAGGATGAACTGGCCAAACAATGGCAAGCGCTGATCCCCACATTGGCCGAGTATGCCAAGCAACAGGTACTGCCAAAGATTCGCGCCTTGCTGGTCGAAAAAGGCCAGGGCTATCCCGCGCAGGGCATCGACCCGGACAAAATAACAGTCGTCCGTACTACCCGAATAAGGATTTCATCCGGTGCCGGCTTTGGGTCTGTGCATGAAGAGGTCAAGAGCAGCAAGATGAGCCTGACCAACCTGCTGTTGAAAAACACCAAACCGTGGCAAATGGGCTTCAACTGGAAAGAAGGCGAGCTGTTGAATGCCGAACTGACCACCGCCCAGGGAGAATGGGTGCGCGATGCCAAGGGGACCATCATCACCTTGGAGAAAGAACGTCTTGAGCAGTGGCTCAAGGACCTGGATGTTGGCCAGCAGTACGAACAAAACGTGCTCGAAAAATACCTCGCCCCTCAGGCTACGACAGCCGAGGCCCAGGCCTTGAAACAAGCCTGGATCGCATGCCAGGCAGCTGTCTTGGACTACGCGGCCCTTGCGGCCCGGTTGAATCCTGATATCTACCGCAGCCAAATGCCCGGTGACTCCGGGCAAAAGAAAGCGGCCGCTTGGGTGGAGGCGGTGCTCGCCTCGCCATCCCCCGCGACACGGCCACGGGTCGACGGGCAGGCAGTGATCGCCAACGCGCTGATGTTCAACCCGGCCAGTAACGCGCCCGAAGGATTAGGCGGGCAGACCGTGAATGGCGTGCTGATTCTCTCCACTGACGCCGATGACATGCGGGTGCTGTATACCCCGAATGCACCCGACGGTGTGGAACTCAGGGAACTCGCCGACGAGGCCGAGCTGGTACAACTGATGCGAGGGCCGGCCTGGCTGGATTATCTTCGCGCACGCCTGCCCGCCGATACACGCTTGCTCAATCATCGTCTGGCCGCGCATCGAGGCGATGTATTGGTCGGGCTGTACCGGCAGAACTACCTGTACCTGCTGGACAAAGCCGACACTGAAAGCTTGACCAACGAAGAATTGGAGGCCCAGTCGACCCTCAACAAGATACTGTTCGGCGTGGACGTAGCGCTGAGCGTGCTGGGCGGTTTCCCCTGGAGCGGCCAGTTGGCCTCTTCGGCCGCCAGGTTTGTCGGTCGGGTGGGGCGCACGACGATCCATACCCTGCGCAGCCTTGGACAAACCGTGGCAGGGCTAGTCGTGCGTCGCGGGTCACGTGCGCAAACGCTGTTTGAAGTCGCAAGAGTCACCACTACGGTTGCCGGGGTAACGCGAACAACAGGCCTGGGTATCAAGCCGCTGTCCATGCTACTGCGGCCAGGGAGAAACACACTGCGTCCGGACCTGCTGAAATACCAGAACGACTTTCTGCAAGAAAGCGCCCGCCTGGTGGTGAAAGGCGGCATCCCGGCCGGTGCAGAACTGGCAGAAGGCACAGGCATCTATCGCGTCCCCGGTTCGCCCAGTACCTACCTGGTACGCAGCGTCGGCGCAAAGGGCAAAGAGCAGGTGTTCCGTATTCAGAATGCGTTCAACCTCTATGACAGCAATGGCTTGGTCGCGCCGGTACTCACACCCGCTGGAGGCGTGACCCCGTTTCGGTTGCGGCGCCTGCCGAACAAATTCTGGGAGCTGGACACCTGGCAACGCCTGCCCGGCGCCGGGCCAAAAACCGACAGTCAGGTCGCCCAAGCACTCAGGGAATGGGACGCATACGTCAAAGCCGATGCGGCGTCCTCCACCCCACAGGCCGCTCTGAACCCGGCTGTTTTTTTCACAAGTCGCAATATCCCGTTGAAAACATGGAACAAATTCGTCAGGTCAGGCGGCGAAATAACTAAACGAGGCTTGGCACGACTCAACCCTGAGGGCACTACACACCTGTCAGACAATCTGTTCATGAAATGGGTAAACATGGAGCAGACGACCAAAGAAGCGGCGGATGCATTTATAAAAACACATGGCATTCACCCAGATCGTTGGAGCGAGTTCGTCGCCTGGGGCAAGCTGAACAAAGTTGGCGAGGCCCGCAAGGCAAGACTGACGAGCCTATCCGGCGGTTATTTCACCCGGATCACCGACCAGCATTTTCAAGACTGGTATCAGTTGGCCCTTAAACCGGTAAACCAGAACGCAGACGCAGTCTGGAAATTCGCCATCGATCGTGGCATTCACCCGCCATCCTGGACGCAATACGTGAACGCCGACGGCACCTTCAACACGAATATTGGAACAGTCGCGGAGCGTGTCAACCGACTAGGCCTTGAGTTCCCCCTTGACTTGACGAAACCCGGTCCGTCCTTACCCCCCACCTGAATCGCACTCGGCTGCCACTGCAGGAGCCGGGCTCGCTCCTGCAGATTGTGGCTAAACCTCTGAATCCCAGATCACCGTGACGCTGCCTTCATGAGTACTGGCCTGTCCAGGCCGTAAAAGAAGGGATTTCCAATTGCCTGACCGATGTATGGGCACGGTGCTGGTGCCGCCCTGGCAACCCGGCAGCCAGACCCTGTGCCGGGCAACCACTGAACTCAGTCGAGGCTGAAAAACAGCCGGCGTGCCATGCCCAGCGAGAGCTTCCCGCGCTCAATCTCAGGGATGGGCTCGAACTTGCCGGTCTGCCCACGGCGAATACGCGCAAACATCGCGGCTTCGACCTCAGCCTGGTCCTCGCGGCCCAGGTATTCCTGCCCGGGTTGCTTGAGGTGAGCGGCCTCGTAAGCCTCATTCTGCCGCGTCTGCGTCTTGTAGTGGAAATGGGCAAAGCACAGCGCCCGGCCGGTGGCGACATCGGCAACCTTGTACACCTGCAGGTAATCGTTTTTGTGCTTCTTGAGCTTCACCCGCTCACCGCGACGGGTAATCTGCACTTCGCGGTGGCTATACAGGAACTCCAGCGTGTCAGGGGTGATCGGCCGCAGCTTGCTTGCGCGTATCCGTGCGTCCAGGCCGGCCGCCTCCAGGCTCGCCACTGCGGCACGTAAACGGCTGACCATGGCCTCGGCTTTAGCCTGTTGCACCACCGCTAACCGTGCGGTGTCAAGCATGCTCAATTTCTTGCGGATGTCCTCGGCCACCCATCGCCGGCTGATAGCCTGTGACTCGAGCAGGTGCTGCAGGCTCGCCGGTTCATTGACGGATTCGATCATCTTCTCCACGTTCCGGATGGCTTTTTCGTCATTGGCCAGCAAGTCTTCGCCCTTCTCCATCAGGCTGCTCAGTTCACGATTGGGGCGCCGCCGCGAGGGGGGTGGCTGGGCATCCCACACCCCATCCTCGGCTTCGGTGAACGCTGCGATGACCGCACCCGAGGGGTCCTGCAGCTCGGCGGTTTCGCCGCCCGGCAGCCCTGGCGCTTCACTCAGTTGCGCCACATACAGGTCGCGATTTCGCGTGCGGATGATTTTCTTGCGCCGCGCCCCAGGTACCGGCGGGGCAGGCTTGGTCTTGGGTGCGGCCGGCACCTCCCCTTGTTGCAGCTCGTTCAACTGACGTTCGATGTGCAGATGCAGGTCTGTCAGTAACGCCTGGAGTTGTTGCAGGTACTCCACATTAAACTTGTCCGGCTCCATTGCCCGCCAGAATTCGATTTGATCGTCGGTTTGCGCGTACACCCGGTCAATGCTCTGCAACAAATCAATGCGTTCCTGGTCAGTGACCTGAAGGTGACGCAAGTCCGCCATGGAACGGTTAGCCCGGCGGGCTCGATTGATGGTTTCGCTCACGCTGTCAAAAAACCCGTCCTCCAGCGGTGGCCCCGCCACATCAATGGCAATGCCCCACAAGGTGGTAAATTGCAGGGCCTGCAGATCCTGGACCGACGGCCGTGCGGGCAAGGCTGCCGTGAGCGCCTCGGCCTTGGTGCGACCCTGCTTGGGAACTTGCCGTAGTTCGTCGAGGTAGCGATCCTCCAGGGTCCGCCAGCGAATGGCGTTTTCCTGAATCCTTGCCAGTTCACGCAGGCCCTGCCCAAGGGTTGAATGGGCCTGGCGATTGATGTCCGATTGGGCCTCATCCTCGGTTTCGTCTTCCAGTACCTTGAGCACCGGATCGAGCTGTGCGTTGGTCACGACCATGTGCTCGCGTGACAGGGAACCGAGCAGTTGCGTGCTCAGTATCACCGACTCCAGAGCCTCGCACAGTTCTTGCTCATAATGCGGACGCGGCGCCAGGTCACGCAATGCGCGCAGGCACTGCAATTCCCGCTGGGCATGACCCAGCGCTTTTTCAGCCTCCTGTTGATAGTGCCGGCTGGCTTCGATGCGACGTTGCTCGGCAATCGCGCCCACGGGCTGTTCGATGACGACGCGGGCGACCGCCATCGCACGGCGCGCCCGCGCCTGGGCCAGGCGTGCCTGTTGGTAATCTTCAGTCAGGGCATCCTTGAGTGTGCTCGCTGCCTGGCGTGCCTCCTGCAGCATCGAGTCGGCTGCGCCGCCACGCAGGTGCAGACCAAGATCGACGTCCCAACGCCCCTCACCGAGGTGCTTGAGCCATGGCCCCTGGACCTCACCGGTGGCGCTGACCACCCGCACCCGCCCCTGCTGGATCTGCACCCGGTAGACATGCCCACGCACCCGCGCCCGCCACTGCGGCGGCGTGGCGGAAGAGACCTTTACCAGGCCTTGCATGGGGCCGCTGGACTCGACAAGGTCCAGCGACTCGGCGGCGGGCGGCAGCATGAGGCTCAAGGCTGTCAACCGCGCCTGCATGGCCGGGGTCAAGGTATCCCGGGCATTGGCCCACCCCAGCGGCGCGCTGAACGCCACCGGCGCATCAACCCGCACTGGCGCGACAGCCACAGGTTCGGCACGTGCCAATGGCGCGAACGCCGGGTGTTCGAGGTCCAGGTGACGCTGCAAGTCATGGGGTGCGGCCTGATGCGCCAGCACCGCTACCAGGTTTACCAGCATGTCAGTGACTGCAGCTGCTCGCGCCTGTGGGTCGGTACTGCGCACGCTCTCAAGGTCATGTTGCACGCTGTCTGCCAGTTGCAACATCCAGCCCGCCAGTGCCATCGGCCCGCGCAGGAATGGCAGCAGGTTGGTAAACAGCAACCAACCGATCGTCTTCAGACTGGCCCAACGCTGCTCGGCATTGGACTGGGACTGGCGGTCGGCCAACGCCACCAGCGCGTCGGCAGTGGCCATGAACACCTGCTGCGTCGGGTCACCGGGGGCCACGTGCTTGTGCAATTGCGCGGGCCCCGGCTTGGTATAGACCGCAAACTCATCCGACGATAGAAAATGGCGGATATGCGGCTCGCTGAAACCACCGTTGGCGTACACCGCCTGGCGCCGGGGCTCCATCCAGATGAGTGCCTGCTCTTGCAGCTCGCCCGGTGCCTTGATCGCCTCGAACAACGCTGCCAGGTTTTCATACTCTTGCAACATCGGGCTCAGCAGCGGCCGGTACAACAGGTGCGGCCCATCATCCCCGGCCTGTGGCCCGATGATGAACTGGTTGGCAACCACATCCGCAGCCTGATCGGGCGCAGCCTGGAACGCCAGCGGCCACAGGGCCATGGCTTTTCCGTCGAGCAGACGTTCCGCCGGGGTGGCTTGCACTGCGGCCTGCAGGCACAGGAACCCGCTGCGGGTCAGCCCCTGCAGCCCCCTGGCCTTGTATTCCAGGGCAAGCAGCGGCAATTGATTACGCAGTTGCCGGCTGAACAGACGCTGGCGGCGAGCGGCTTCAGTGGCATCGTCCACCAGCTTGCGTCTAAGCAACTGAGGATAGAACTGCCCGATATCAACCTGTTCGATGCAGGTGCCGAGCAGGCGGTAAGTCAGCCACGCCGGGGCGTTTTCGCCCTTGAGGGTGATTGCCCTGGGGGTATGGGGAAACCCGGCGAGATTTTCCAGGGCCAGTTGCACCAGGGTCACCGTGACCGGTTCGACTTCACCGGCGATGAAACCACCCGGCACCGGTACGGCGGCGGCGATCACGCGATCAAACCTGATACTGATTTCGTGTGGTTTCAGTTCGACCGTCCCTGGATGCTGCTTCAAACACGCCCGCAATTGCTCATCGGCGAATTGCTCAATGGACGGGATGCCGTCCAGATAGTCTTGCGCCCCGTCATCGTGCCCGATCAGCGCCCAGCCGCGCAGCAACTGTGCAAAGGCCGCGCTGTCGGTGGCATCGGCCTGGCTCAACCACAGCGGCAAGGCGGCGCGCAATCGCTGCTGATACGGACTCAGTTGCGCGACAAACCAGCCGAGGGGGTCAATGATAGCGTCCAGCAATTGCTGCAAGGTCAAGGGCGTACGCGGCACCAAGCGGTTGATACGGTCGATGTCGCGCAATTGACGCTCCAGGAAGCTGGCCGCCAAGGCATCGAAAGGGTCACCCTCCACAGGCCGGACGAACCAGTGCGCAACCTGCCCGGTCGGCAACGGGTCCACCTGCCCCACTAGCAGCACCCCGATATCGTCCATGCGCTCGATGGGCGTTATCCCCGACGCCGGGCTGTAGAGCAGCAAGCATGAACCACCTTGCGGCAACGTTCGGTCAAGCACCAGCCAGGGCAGTGTGCGCACCTGGTTTTGCTGCGACAGGTGCACGGTCTGCACCCGTAGCGTCGGGCTGTCCAGGCTCCATTGGCGGTCTGGCCGGTTCGGGCGCAACAGCGCCTTGGGAAACAGCTGCGCAACGCGCGCCTGGCTCATGCCGGGCGGCGTTTGTGCGTCGTAGAGCAACGCCAGCAACTCATCGGACAAATACCCCCAGCGCACCATGTCTACGGGCATTGCCTCGTGCCACCACGCCTGCAGCCGCTGGGCAAAAGCCTCCAGCAGCAAGGCGCCGCACTCATTGATCAATACCTCCAGCTCGGCGAGGCTCAGCCCACCCGGCTCAAACACTTCGCGTACGCGTCGAACCACCTGGTGGCACGCTTCTACCAGCAACACCGGCCGCGCAGATGCCAGGCGCTCCACCAGCAATTGCGCCAATGAGACATAACGCCAAGCCCCCGCGCAGGGTGAGGCTTCTGGCGTCACGAGGTGCAGCGCTCCGGCGCGCTCATTACGCGCCGCAAAATGCTGGTCCAGATAGGCCTGGGCACTGTCCTGGGCCACCGCCAGCAATGACGGTGGGTCACTGAACAAGGTTTCGATCTGTTCGATATGGGCTTGGCGTCGGGCGCTTGCAGTCGTGGTCATCCGGGTATCTCCGTCGAGTAAAGCCGCACACGCTAGCTCCTTGCTTGCGCCTCACCGACGCAGACAGTTACTACGTTTGCCTCACCTCACGCCCCCAGGCTTCGTGACTTAACCCGCGTTTTGTCTGATAGCCCCGATCAGTTGTCATGCCCCGGACCAGTAGCTGTCCACCGCCAGTCGCCCCCGCCGGCGCTTGAGCCCACGCTTCAGATCTCGGAGTCCCAGACCACCGTGGCCGTGCCGGAATAAGTGGTGCCGCTGCCCTGCTCGAGCATCTGCGCGACTGCGTCGGCCTGCACCTCGAAATGCAGCGTGCTGGGCTTGCGGTCCACGTAGCGGGTGGGCTGGAACAGTTCACTGCCGCTGCCGTCCAGGCGCAGCGGCAAACGGTTGACCGGGCGCCCGGCGGCGTCGCTCAACCCTGGCGGCAAGGTCACCGCGATGTCCAGCGGCACCTGGTGCGTGCCGTTGCTCACGCTGCAGGTATTGCCCAGGGGCACGCCGCATTCCAGCGTCATCTTGAACTGGGTACTGGACCACAGATTGACGGTCTGCTCGCGGAACAGACGCGTCGGCTTGCGACCGTTCTGCAACCAGGCCTGCCAGCCGCCCTGGGGTTCCAATTGCACGCGATTGCCGCCAGGAGGCACCTCGACTTTAAGGATGTGGTCCACATCAAGTTCAAAATTAATGAGGACGACATTGTCGTTGACCAGCGTCAAGTCGCCAAAATCGAAATCCATACCCGGGCCCACGGTATAGAGTTGCTGGCCTCGGTAGGTCCCGGCGGGCATGCTCAACGGGTTGGGGGTGCGCAACTCGTAAGTGAAGTACAAAGCATGGTAAATAAAATATGGCAGATCAAACAAAGCCTGGGTGGCACAGGCCCCAGCATATTCGGGTAAGAGCCAGAGCCACTGAACCCAGAAACTGGTGCCATTGAGCACGCCGGTGGGCAAGCACGGTGCCGGCGCCTTGTGCCAGCGGCCGCTGCTCCATAACGCCTCGTAGCCTCCGCCATTGGTGATCTGCATGACATCCCCACCATGACTGGCCGCGCCGCCAATCCCCGAGATGCGCACTTCAAGCTCACCGGTATCGCCGTTGTCGCTGGTCACCGACACGGTTCGCCATTCGGACGGTATCTTCAGATAAACCCCTTGGCGTGGATCGGTATGGTTGGCGGCAACGGGCCCACCGGTATAGACCGCCACCGGCAGGTTCAAGCTGAACCAGCCCCTGGGGTCGCAGTAGTAAGCGAAATGCTGGCAGAACCCTGTGCTGGGCGTGACGTTGGTAAAACGGTTGACCATCGGGTTGCTGGGGTCGGGACGAAACTCAGCCCGGACCTCGGCAGACCCAGCCTGCGCCGAACCCGCCACGAGCCCAAGGACAAGACCGCAGGCCCAGTGCCTGTTACGCAAAAACTTCATTGGTTCACTCCAGGCGCCAGTGCATCGAACACCAGGTGCACCGTGCCGTAATAGTTACCCGGCGCGTAATCCTGCGCCGGCTTGATCGCTGCGATTTCCAGGGCCACACGCTTGCCCGGCGCGGCATCGACACTGCTCACCACCTCGGTGGATGTCAGGTCCAGCACGCGCTCATTGAAGGTCACGCGTAAGTCGATGCGGTCCTGGCCGTTGTACAAAAAGGGCTCCGCATCCAGCCGCGCGCCAATCGAGCCGCTGACGTTTTTCACGTCGAACTGCGCGCGCAGCGAACTCAGCTGTGATGACACCGGGTTGTAGTCCAGGCGCTGTTCGCGTTGCACCAGCATCGGGTCCACCGGCAATACAAAAAACTGCGCCGTGGGAATTTCCACGAACACCTCGAAGGTCTCCCGCTCCACCGCGGCCCGGGCCAAGGGCACCAGGCAAGCGATGCAGAGCGGCGCCAGCGCCAGGGTCTTGAACATCTTGATCACCCCTTGACCTCGACTGTTTTTTTCTCGCTGCCTTCGATCAGGCTGAAGCGGTAGGCACGGCCTGGTTCTTTATCAAACCCATAGGAACGACCGGCCATGATGTGGTGCTTGACCGTGGGTCGACACTCCTGGGCATTGGTCACCGAGCAATCCTTGAACTCATCCACCACAATCACGCTGTTGCCCTGGTTGACCAGGGTGTAGCGCTTGCCGTCGTCCCGCACGGTGGTGTCAAACCGCACGTTGCTGGGCCGTACGAAAAACACCGTGCCGTAACCGGCCAGCACGCGAACGCCAGCGGCCAGGCTGTCTTTGTATTCCTTGCGTTCCTCTTCGGTAACGGCAAACTCGTCTTCGGTCTCGGGCACCACCGGCACGAAGCGCACGCGGAAGTAGCGCTCCTTGTCACGAGTCCCCATGAACAACAGACGCGTGCCCTGGGTGCCATTGGCCGGCACGATCAGCCGCGCCGGGCTGGCCATCAGACCATCACGGGCGGTGGCCCCGGCCTGGTTTTGCAACGGCACTTCTCGGTAGGAACCATCGGCGTCGTAGATCATTTCCAGGATGTTGACCTTGACGAACGCGGTGGACGTGCCACCGTTGAACACCCGCTTCATGTAGGTGCTCTTACCGGCATCCAGGTAGTCGTAGACCACGCCCACATTGATCTGCGGGCCAGCGTTGGCCTCCAGGGAAAACAGGCATACACACAACAGCCAAAAACGTTTCATGACACAACCTCTTGTTTACACACGGTCGTCGCCGACCGCTGGGTCCAGGAAAAAATCAGCCGGCGGTTGCCGTGCCATGGATGGCTTCAGCCAACGTGTCTGGCGTACACCGCAGATCACCGATCATCAGCACATCACCTTCCTCGTGTGCCGTGCTCGGATCGAGCCGGAACTGGCAGAGCAACTGGTTGGCGTAGCGCACTTCCAGGGTGGGTGAACCGGCGTTCATCTCCATGGAGAAGAACCCGTCGACCTCACTGACCCCACGGCTGGCGTGATTGATCACGTGGTGCCCCTTGAGCGGCCGGCCCTGGGCATCCAGCAGGCGACCGAGCACCGTGACGGTTTTCATCACGCTGATCTTGCGGTAGCCCACCCCGCCCTTGTTCAAGTGGTAGCTGGACCGCGCCGGCTGAATGTTGGCCGCTGGTGGATGGTTGCCCTCGAAGTCGAAACTCAGGGTGCTGTTCTTGTAGGCGGTGATGGGCACGAAGTTGCGCCCCGGCCGCAGGGTGCTGCTGCCGCCGGTAAGGTCATCGGCGCGCAGGGTGATGTCGTCCAGGTCGGTCTCCACATCCACGATCATCCCGGCGCCGTGGCCTTGGGGCTGGCTGCTCAGGGCAACTTTCTGCCCGCCCACCGCGACGGTACTGCTCAGGTTCAAGCCACCGGTGATCTTGTTGTTGAAGGAGGAACGCTGGGCAAAGGCATCGCCGTACAGCGCATCGGTCTGGAAGCTGGTGCGACCGGACAACCCGACGCCGTAAGTATCGGCAATCGCCGTGGCCGACACGCTTTGCAGCATGTGATCGTCCAGGGTGCGCTGGTAGGTCAGCGAGCCATTGTTGTCGCGGCTGCCATCACGGGCGGTGCGCGTGCCGAGGCTGGCGGACCATTGCTCGTTGGGCCCGCCCAGGGCCAGGCTGACGCTCACGTCGACGCCCACGTTGCGTTTGTCGCCGGTGCTGGAGGTGGCCGGGCGATCGAACACCGAAAAGCGCCAGTTGGCATCGCTGCCAAGAAGCTTGCCGCGCTGGTTCCAACCCAGGTCCAGGCCGACCCCTTCGACGTTGCCCTGGCTGTAGGACAGGCGCGAGTTGATCGAACTCTTGTTGCTCAATCGATGGTTGATCGACAGCGACGAGTTGCTGGTCTGGCCGATAAAGGCGGTCCGCGGCCGCAGCCGTGTGCCGTCGGGGAGGATCTCGTAGGTGCGGCGGGTGTCCAGCCAACTGCGGTTGTGGCTGAGTACCACGCTGCCGTGCCCGTAGCTGTAGAGGCCTTGCATATCCAGGCCGGTGCCATGGTCCTGGGTCTGGTAGACGTTGGCGTAGAGGCTGGTGCTGTTGGCCAGGGTCCAGTCGATGGACGTGCCGTATTGCATCTTCTCGCGCACTTTGCGCGTGGACAGGCCCAGGATTACCCGTGGATGGGCCAGGTAGTTGGCGCTGGCGCCGTAGGTCATGAACCCGGTGGCTTGTTCGTCCCAGTTACTGAGCAGCTTGGTTTCCCGACCGACGAAGGTGTTATAGCGCCAGCGTTCGTCGGCATTGCGCCAGTTGTTGGGTTTGTACACCAGTTCCTGGGTGGTGGCCGTGGTCAGCCCGTCTTCGATCAGGCGCACCTCTACTTCATAGATGCCCCCCGGCAGCGAGCGTGTGTCGAGGGTCTGCAACCCCGCCGCCACCGGCTGGCTATTGATCAACAGGCCATTACGGTAGATCTCTACCGACGCCTGGCGGCTGGCGGTGACGTAAATCGGGTACACGCTGGGCTTGGGGTTGTTGATCAGCAGGCTGTCGGAGCTGCCGTACATCAGGCCCACGGCGGTGTCGGGGTTGGCGCCGAATGAGCGGACCTGCCGCGTGAGGCCATCGGAGCCAGGGGTGAAGTAACCCAGGCGCAGGAAGTTGCCTTCCATTTCACGCTGGCTGTAAAGCTCATGCACGGCGTGGTACAGCGTGGTATCGGTGCCGCCGAAACGCGACAGTTGCAGGTTCAGTGCCTGGGTCCAATTGCCGACGCTGGCGCTGGCTTCCAGGCCATAACGGCCGCCCAACGCTTCATCCTGCCCACCATTGAGGTTCAATTGGTTATTGACGATCAGACCCAGGCTTCCGGCCTCCGGCTGGTCGTAATAACGCTTGGTCTGCGTGGTGCGCTCGACGTTCTCGGTGAGGATCGAGACCAATGAGTTTTCCAGGCTGTAGTGCATCGCCAGGAGTTGCTCTGGGCAACTTCTTTCGCAACTTCCAAGGGTCATTCCCTGTTGCAGGAGTTGCTGCCACTTGGCCCGTTCTGAAGCCGCGAAGGGACTATCGTTGGCGTCTGTGAATTCCAGCAAGGTAATACGGTCATTGCGATCCAGCACAATCATGGCCTCGCCGAGAAACTGTTGGTCCAGTTCCACGCGCACGGCCAAGGGCACGTCAAAAAAGTGCTCTTCGAAATCGTTTGGCAATCCCTTGGACTGTGACAGCAAACTGCCCGGCGTCGTGCCAGGCGCTGTCGGCGCGGCCAGGGCGCCAGCGCACATCAATAGCGCCAGCGCGCCCGCAATAGGCGTCTTCGAAAACATGAACGGAATACTCGTAAATACGCACAGTCAGGGCTGCTTGACAAGGTCGGCAGCCATTGCCGGCGACCGACCTTGGGTCAATGCCCGCGTGATCGTCGCGATCACGGGGCCAGGGGTGCTCCGCGTCGTTTACGGATTCGGCGTACGCGGCACGGCGTCGAAGATCACCGTGTAACTGGCGGTGTACAGGCCATTCTGGGTGTCTGTCGGCTTGGCCGGAGTGATCACCAGGTCGGCCTGGGTGCCCGGGGTGGATTGAGGGTCGTCCACCACTTCCTGCGGGGTGCCCGTCAGGGTGACGCCGTTGAAGGTGTTGGTCAGCGCAATGCTGTTGGAACCGTTGTACAGCGCTGCCGAAGACGGGCCGCCTTCGATGTAGGCATGCACCGAACCGTCGGTGTTTTTCACATCGAACGTGGCGCGCAGGGAACTCAGTTCACCGCTCACCGGGTTGTAGTTCATGGTTTCGTCTTTACCGAAGTTCGGGTCCCGTGGCTGCGCATGGAACTGCTTGGTCGGGATGTCGGCCTTGATGTTAATGGCGGTGCGCGCGTCATCGGCGGCAACGATCAGGGTTGAATTCAAGGCGACCGCGACCAGAGCGGCCGCGACGGAAAGTTGTTTCAACATAGCGATATACCTGTTGGCTAAAAACAATTTAGTGGAGTCATTAAAAACCTGCATTACGCAAACTTTTCAACAACTTGCATTGACGAACGTACCGTCTCGCCCTATGCCCAACCAGTATTCTCAAAATAAAAGCCCAAGTAAGCAGTCCGCTTCTCTACTTCATGTAGCCAAGACACACCTAGTAATATGGGAAAAAAGTGGCATTTTGCCAAAACTTTAAAATCAACTGTAAGAAACAGACTACTTGATAATAAACGAGAATAATTACGCACCGAACACGTTTGTAAGAACAGTATGACATGCGCATAAAAACTCCAACTCTCGCGTGCCGACAACGCGTGTAAGAGCACACCACTCACGACTTGAGTAATAGCTCTATTTATACAGAGTTGAATAACTCGAAACTTTCAGCCTGCTTGCCAAGCTCGTAATGCCTTGCGTGCCGTTGGTCGGGTGCGTTTGCCCTATCTATAAGATATATCTTACGTTGTATCTAAACACGACAGGAGAAGCGAAATGAGAGGACACCCTCACCACGACAGCCACGACGGCTTCGAAAAACGCGGCGGTCGCGAACGCGGTGGCCGCGGCCCGCGGGTCTTTGCCCCAGGCGATCTGAAATTGCTGCTGCCGGC
>Ga0070662_100001353_pt1 | contig 15052 bp, 18 predicted proteins | sample KBSC53metaG_FD_65648 | JGI IMG/M metagenome (GOLD analysis project Ga0070662, IMG submission 65648) | Corn rhizosphere microbial communities from Kellogg Biological Station, Michigan, USA - KBS C5-3 metaG | ecosystem: Host-associated > Plants > Roots > Rhizosphere > Soil ...
GAACAGTTGACCTTGGTCACTCTTCAGACGGCCCATCATGGATCGACCTCGTCGCGATTCGCGTCAACACTACGGAATCACGCCTCGTGGCCTCTCTCAACCGACTTTTGCAACAAAATCATCTGAGTGACGACGTCGCTAACCCGCCGTTCCGCGTCCTGCTGATTAAGCCCGGTCCGGGCTGCCACGACCTTTGGCGGTGTATTCGCGGTCGGTGGCCTTGAGGACTTCGCGTGAAAAGACGCGTTACTTCGCCACGCGCGGAGGGGCAACGGTTCCTAAGCACAGGATGGCAATGTCGATTCCCGCATCCTCTTTGAGATTTCTTCAATGGTCTTATGCTTCACAACACCGGTCGTTTGCTGTTCTGGCGAGCAAACGGTCGCCGCCGGGAAGCGTTCCGGGGGAACGGGGAGGACACTTCTATAGGAAGGGCTTGCCGCCAGTGACAGCAATCGTCGCGCCAGATACGTAGCTCGAAAGCGGATCGGCTAGCATGACATAGGCGGTGGCCAACTCGACGGGCTGACCGGGGCGCTGCATGGGGACCTGTTTGCCGAAGTTTTTCACGGAGTCCTCCGGCAAGGTGGATGGGATGAGCGGCGTCCAGATCGGCCCCGGCGCAACTGCATTGGCGCGAATGCCCTTTTCGGCCAACTCTGCGCCAATCCCGCGGTGAAATTGTGGATCGCACCTTTGGTCGTGGCATAAGCCAGTAGCGTCGGGTTGGGCACGTCCGAATTGATCGAGGCCGTATTGATGATGCAGCTACCCGGCTTCATGTGGCTTACCGCTGCCTTGGTAAGATAAAACATCGCGTGGATGTTTACCTTGAACGTCAGTTCCCATTCCTCGTCGCTTATGTCGTCGATCGATTTGAAGCTGGCCTGATGGGCGGCGTTGTTGACGAGGATATCTATGCCACCCAGCTCCGATACGGCCTTCGCGATGACGGCGCGGCATTGACCGGGTTCCTGTATGTCGCCGGGAAGCAGAAGGGCTTTTCTGCCGGCTTCCGTCACCAGTCGTTCGGTCTCCCGGGCGTCATCATGCTCGTTGAGATAGGAAATCAGGACATCGGCTCCCTCTCGGGCGTAAGCAATGGCAACTGCGCGGCCGATGCCACTATCGCCGCCGGTGATAACGGCCTTTTTGCCATTGAGGCGGCCGCTGCCCCGTAAGAGATTTCGCCATGGTCCGGCGCCGGACTCATCGCGGCAGTTTTGCCGGGCATCGGCTGGCGTTGGCTTGGAAACGGAGGGCGGGGATATTGCAGCATGGCTCAACCTGCGTTCTCTTTGGTGGCAATTGCATTCAACATGAGCGTGGTACCTTCGTTCCCGCGTTGGCGCCCGGCAGGCGAGGGGCGCCTGGTTCGGAGTGCGAGGGACGGAGTGGCGTTAGCGTGCCCCATGCCGTGCGCTCATCCTCCTTACGGCAGCAATGGTAGGAAAACACCGGCATCAACCCCACGCTTGGCATTGGATCAGGACTGATCGACTAGCGTGACCTGGAGCCCAGCATCCGCGAACGCCGCTAGAATGCGCTTCGCGATTATTTTTGCCTCCTCTGGATCTAGTTTATGATCTGGATGATCCCTGAAACTATCGAGAAGGGCGGTTGCGATAATCGCGTTAGTTAGATGCTCGTCAGCCATGAATAACCTCCGTCGAGATTGCTAGCGACGACACAACGGTCGCTCAATGATTAGTTCAGCGGCCTTTCACAATACTTCGCTCATTCCTCTTCTCGTTCGACCGCCAGGCGGGATCAACGTCTATTTCTCAAGGCTGCGATCCTGTCGGAATTATCGTTGACTGCATACCGTTTGCCTCGCAATAAAACCGGTCATCTGAGCGGATCGGGAGAGCGTTAGCCGGGTAGCGCGTTATAGGGCCGATACGAAAAATCGTATCGCAAGATAGACGCCAACCGCTGTGACGAACGTGATGCCAATCGCGATGGCGGTGTTTCTGACGACGTGTCCCCAGTTCATACTCTCGGAAGCCTTTGTAAGCCGGATCCGAACTTTGCCCCATATCGGCGAGGGCCCGAACCGTTCGCACCATTTACCTATTTGCCTTTTGGATCTGTAACATCTGCGAAACCTCCAATAGCCTGTCCCTGTAAAGCTCAACACCTACACTACAGCTACGCTTTGCTATTGTTCCCTTCGATCCCTCAACCCCACGCTTTTGCTAACTTCCGCAATGATCTCATCCAATGACTGCGGAGCCGGTCCATCGACCTCTCCGAATGAGTCATTTTCGTTTGGCCGTCCCAAACGGCAGACGATGATGTTTGCCGCGGCCGCCCTCCGCGCGAACTTCCGCGCCGTGAACGCGGCCCGCCCTGTAGACACCTCTTCAACAAAGCAGACACAAATCGTGTCCGCATTCTCGATCTCCGTGTCGATCCCGGATATACGAGTGTTGAATCCTTCACGCTTCAACACGTCCGCAACGACCATCGTGATGCAATCGTCGAGCCGGCCCAAGCCCGGGACGCAGAATACCGCTTTTCCAAGTTTCCGCGCGTCAATATTCACCACTTTATCTGCGGCCGCCGCAGTGCCACTTGCCTTCGTTTTAATGGCAGTGTGGGAGCCTATATCTTCTATGACCTCCGAGACGGTCTCATGAATGTTCTCAAGCCGTTCGTCGTTTAGCCGGCCCTGCGCAGCGTCAGCCTCCGCTAATCGCAGCGCGCCTAACAATATCTCTTCGTAGTACGCAGAGACCGTTCCTTCCTTAAGGAACGTTCTTGCCTCTTCAATCGCCTCGATTGGATCACCTGTGAGCATCCGCTGGTAGGCGGCTTGCTGCGGCGTTAGTGCAGGTCGATCTCCCAACATGACGTCGATGAACTGCAATCGATCGACATGCTTGGAGAGTACGACAAGACAGAGGGTTAGTGGCGTCGACAGAAGCAGTCCTAACGGGCCCCAAAGCCAGGTCCAGAACGACGCCGCCAAGACGATCGCAACTGGCGACAGACCAGCACTTTTCCCGCAGACCACCGGCTCGACGACATGGCCTGTAAGAGGTTCGACCACGGCAAACAAAGCGATGGTCCAAAATGTCATCGTCCAGTCGCTGCCCACGGCCGCAGCCAACGCGATTGGAAGGCCGGCGGCTAGGACTGCGCCAATGTAGGGGATGAAGCGTAGGCACATTGCAAGCAAGCCCCAGAGCGGCGCACTCGGCACGCCGATAACGGCCAGTCCTACTCCAATCACCGCACCGAAAACCGCGTTGAGGGTAAGTTGTGTAATGAAGAGCCGACCAAGCCGATGCCCGGCGTCGTCCAACGCGGCCGTTGTCCGCTCAAGGTCTTCACTGCCTGCCAGTCGAATGAATCTGTCGCGCAGATCTTCGCGTTGAAAGAGGAAGAAGATCAGAAAAATTAGAACGATTCCCGTTGTCGTGAACGGTACTACAAGAGGCCGCAGCATTGCGACAAGGGCTTCTGACGCGCCGGGGTCGGGTTGGTGGACTTCTACCGGAATCGCGGTTCTCGCAGCTCTGTCTGAAAGGGTTGGCTTGTCAGGGGCAGCTTCGGGTCCTTCCGCGGACTTTAGCTCCTTGTCGAGGTCCTTGAGCATCTTCGACGCGTTCTTAAGGACACCCACGCTGCCCACCTTGTCGCGAAGAGCGTGCATTTTTTCGCCGAGGGTCGTTTGATAGCGTGGAAGATCGTTAGCCAGCTGATTAGCTTCGATCATGACCATGCTTGCCAGACTGAGTGCAATCGTCATAGCGATCGTGACCGCGCCTAGAATGGCGACCGAGCGCGGTATTTTCAATCGCTGCAGAAAGCGCACAAGGGGCGCTAGAACAAAGCTCAGCAGGACAGCGAGAGCGACGGGGACAAGTATCTCGCGCGCAAAATAAAGTGCGCCGATGATAACAGCGCCAACTAAAAGATTAGAAGAAGCAAGACCTGCGGGAATAATCACCTTTTGGTACCACTACGTTGGCACCCCAAAGCACGGTGCAATAAGAAATAATCGAGGACTAACGCAAAGGTTCCTAGTAGCTCGCGAATAGAGACGATCGCGGATATTTTGGCGGCGTCAGCTTGTGCACGTTGGTTGCGACTGTCGTTGCATGCGCGGGCGTGGCCGCGTGATCGGCCCCGATCGCAGCGCGATCTTGGGCGTCGAATATTGGGGCTGAGGACGTCGGCGCGTAACAGGACTGAGGCAACGGGTGTTTCGGAAGTTCGGCCGCCCCGTGCGTAAGGAAGTGGCCCTACGAGGCTCGAAGCCATGAGGAGCCGGGGCTGAGACGGCATCGGGAATCAGCCCTCGGGGCGATTGCCGCCGAGCAGTTGGGCGCTCACGCCGGAAACGGGTTAGATGTCCGCGCGTACCAATGCGTTGGTGTCAAAAAATTACTGCGTCTATCATTCTCTGTTATGTCCGGTTGCCAACCGGGCGCGTGCTGTTGATTCAACGCGTATGCAGCTAAGGAAGCCGCAGCATGACGAAAGTGTCAGAAATTTGGAACATTCATCACGCTGGTCCGTTCTCGGAAAACAGATTCACTTTTTTCGGAGGATTACGATGAAGAATCTCGTTGCTATCGCGCTTCTGAGCACTGCGATCGTCAGTGGCGCGGCCTATGCCCAGCAGGCTCAACCTGCCGATCGCACTGCACCGGCCGCGACCGCTCCTGCCGCAAATTCCGAAAAGATGATGCTCAAGAACAACTGGCGCGCGTCCAAGCTCATGGGCCTCGACGTCTACAACGAAGCCAATGAAAAACTCGGCGACGTCAATGAGCTGATCCTGGATAAGAACGGCAAGGTCAACGCCGTGGTTATCGGAGTCGGCGGCTTTCTGGGTATGGGTGAGCACGACATCGCCGTTACCATGGACAAGCTTAAATTCATCGAGGAACCGGTCCGCACTAGTACTACTGCGCCCGCGACTACGACGCGCGAAACCACCACGGGCACTGCCACGGCGCCCGCGAACACCAGCACCACAACGACAACCACGACCGCCCGCAGCGCCAACGCGAATGACTGGACTCCCGATCATGCCGTGATGAGTGGCACCAAGGAGCAGCTTAAGTCGATGCCGCAATTCAAATACTCGGACTACAACTAAGGTAGCGGTATAATCGAATGTCAAAGGCCCCATTTCGATGGGGCCTTTTTCCTTTGAGGTTCCTGCACAAGGCCGAGAGGTACTCGCGGATCCTCGATACATCCTCAGTCAGAAACATTTGATGACCCACTGACCCTTAGATATGTTTCTCGCTGCCTGCCACGCGAGAGAAAGTATTGCAGGACTAATCCCTGCCGACCGGGCTTATCTTTTAGCCACGAGCAGTCGCCAGCACATCGTCCGGCGGATTCGGCGCCGGGCCCCCTTGCAACTTTCCACTTTATCCTGATTTTTGCAGACTCGGTTCTGTCGAGGAGGGGGCGAGGGGCAGCCGCTGGACGGGTCAAGATATCGACGATCCGAAATGCATGGCGCAGCACAACTCGGCGCCGCAAGATTGCCGAGCTTACCAATCGGACCGTCGGGGGCGTCGTGTTCAAAGCCTATCAACTTAGACTTTCCTTGCGATCCAGCCGACATGTAAGCAAGCAGGCTGCCATCGCGGATCCTGCCGAACCTGAAGGGAATCCACGATCTGTCCAGTATCGGACATACGCGACGCTTAACGGATTGCCGATTCTTCCTGTTTCACCAAGGGAACTTTGTCGCTTGCGACTTATTGTCAACCGAACAATGGCGGCGGAGATACGGAGGTAACATGCACGGTCTTATCTATCTTGTGGGCTTAATCGTTGTGATTCTGGCGATTCTGTCCTTCTTCGGCCTTCGCTAGCGCCATGGAGATGTCGATGGAAAAGATAACGCCGGTGGCGCAGGCGGGTAGCGCGCCGCTTTTCCTGCAATGGTCGCCGATCGTGCTCGGTGCGTTGGCGGCGACTGCATTGTCATCGGTGTTGCTGACATTCGCAGTCACGATTGGCCTTGGTGTTACATCGACGGCGCCGACATGGCGCGATGCGTCCGCGGCGCTAGCGATACTGTCGGGCCTCTATTTGATCATCCAGGCCGTCCTCAGCTTCGGCTTGGGAGGTTATATCGCAGGGCGTATCAGAGCTTCGATCAGTACGGCGAGCCGGGAGGAAACCGAGCAGGCCGACGGCATCCACGGCTTAGGGGTCTGGGCACTGGCGGTCGTCATGGGAGCTGCGCTCGCCGCGCTGATCGGCGCGGCTAGTCTCAATCGGACCCCTTCGATGCGTGGGCCGGCGCAGGCCAGCGTGGCTGAGCCGCTGTTAAGCTATGAGCTGGACCGGCTGTTTCGGGCAGGTCGCCGTGCGAACAATGTCGATCTTGGCGCCGAGCGTGCCGAGGCCGGCCGCATCCTTCTCACCACCTCGAGCTACAGTGGTTTGAGCACGGACGATCGCTCCTATCTCATTCAGCAGATTGGCGCCCTGACGGGACTTTCTGGACCCGATGCGGAACGAAGGGTCGATAACGTGATTCTCAGCGCCAAGACCGCCATTGCGCGGTCGCGGCGGAGCACCGTCATTCTCGCCTTCTCAGTCGCCACCGCCATCTTGCTTGGCGCCGTGGCGGCATGGGCCGCCGCATGCTCCGGCGGACGGCATCGTGACGGTACGCTCGTGCCGGAATGGATGGCGCGATCGAATGCGATCGGCCGACGGCGAGAAGCGGTGTTGCCGTAGGACAGATTGGGTGGAGATCGCCTGCAACCGCACAAGCGCGGGTCATCGCCCAAAATAAAAAGCCCCGCCAAAGCGGGGCCTTTTGTTTACCACCTCTGGCTTCCGTACCAGGCGTCGATTTCCTTCTTGGCCTGGTCTTTGGCATAACCATACCGTTGTTGCAAACGGCCCTCGAGCTGGTCTTGCTTGCCATCTATGACATCAAGGTCATCATCAGTAAGTTTCCCCCACTGCTCTTTGATCTTGCCCTTCATCTCCTTCCAATTACCTTCAACGCGATTCCAATCCATGCTGGTCCTCCATTTCGGTGCCCATGACGAAACGTTTTCGCTGCTGGCATAGTTCCTTCAGACCATACACACTTGCTGATTGCGTTACGCCAGACTCGGGTGCCCGATCACAGGACCGGAGTTCAATGCTCCATCACGCCGAAGTAGCAATCGCATGATTGGCGTCTAAGGGTTGGTAGGGCGTCCTGATAACGTGGATTGTTTGTTGATGGAGGCCGCACAGCCTCATCGCCCTAGACGAGGGTAGGCCTCCTTCGCGAGGCTGCCAGCTCAGCTCCGGGCGCATTCAGAAGCCAGACATCAATAACTATACCATCGATTCCAAGCCGACTCGCAAAATCATCAGCCCAGCAATATGTTTTCGGCGCCGTCGCACGGCCGCGTAGTCCCGAGCGCATTAGGAACATTGCCTAGTATTCCCACGTTGAGAGTCGTCCGTCTGCCCGACCGACGCGAGTATGCAACGACAATGGCGACTCTAGTCACGCGCAACCAATTCAATGTCACGCCGCAAGGCGTGGTGCATAAGCCGACGGAGGCCGCCTTCATCCCTAGTCCTGGCGACCCACTTTTAGGAACGATGCGGTTAGGCCAGCTAGTTAACCAGCAGCCTAACGGACGGGAATATCGCGTCGAGGACGTTCAGAGGATTATGGGGGAACTTTGGGAAGAGTTTGTTGCCAGCAACCCGGAAATATTCAACACGAACTCAGCGTCCAGCTAATCGTTTGGCGGCGCGCTCGAGGGAGGAGAAGGAAGACAAATGGGGTTCTTGGGGCGGGTTTTGAAAACCGCCGTATCAGGCTTTCTGGCCAACGATGCCTTGAGCCGGGAGCTTCCATTGCCTTCTAGGCGGCCACATCGCTGGCGCCCGTGCTTCTCATCGTCGTTGCCATCGCAGGCCTGGCTTTCGGGCAGGATGCCGCCCGTGCCGTGATCAGTGCGGAGCTCGGCCGGCTGCTGGGGCCGCCGGGCGGCGATTTCATCAATTCGATCCTGGAGCGGTCGAGCGATCCGACCTCGGGGGCGACCGCGACGCTCGTCAGCGTCGTGGCGGTGCTGCGGCGTCCGGTGTGTTCGGAGAGATGCGCACCGCGCTGAATACGACATTAAAACAAGCCAAGCCGAGTGACGAGCCGATCTTCTCATTGATCCGAAGCCGCACAGATTTTCCTGTTCGGCGCCGAACTGACGAAGGCGATCGACGACGAGCGCAGCCTGGCGGACGCGCGAGGAACAATTGAACACCGCGTGAGTTCGCTTTCACACATGAGCACGAAATCACAGGGTGGCAACGACATGACGCGATCCGTTGAGGAGCTAAGACGTGACTCCGAGCAAAGCCGCGCGCAACTCACGGCGACCGTCGATCGGTTGAGGGAACAGATCACCGACACCGCGGAGGACATCCGCTACAAGGTCTCGCCCGACGGCATCAAGGCCGAGGTGTCCGGGTTCATCAGTCAAAAGACCCATGGCTGGCTTGATGCGCTGAAGCAGCAGGCCATGGACAATCCGATGCAGGCGATTGCCGCGGGCACCGCCATTGCCGTGCCCGTGCTGCGGCTTGCTCGCGGGTTCCCGCTGCCGCTCTTGATGATCGGCGCAGGACTAGCCCTGAGTTCGAAGACCGTTCGCGACCGCGCGGCGGAAGCGGCCGCGCCCGGCGTCGAGAAGGCCAGGGAAGTGATGGGTGAGACAACCGCCCGTGCGCAGTCCCTCGGCGACGGCGTGCGGAGGGCGATTTCCGACGCCAAGCGCCAGGCGGCCGGAACGGCCAGCGAAGCTCAGGATACCACTTCTAGAATAGCGGACGCCGCTGGTGAAACGGCGAGTCTGAAAGACCGCGCAGCGCAGACCGTCGATGCCGTCACCAGCAAGTTCAGCGCCGGCATGAATGCAGCTTCGGAAAAGGCAAAACAGACGATCGAGCGGGCTCGCTCCACGGCGAACGACGCTCCCGCGGCGGCAAGCAAGTTAATCCGAGACAATGCCGCGTTGATCGGCGGTCTGGGAGTGGCAATCGGCGCGATCCTTGCCGCTTCACTTCCCACTACGAGGGCCGAAACGGGCGTCATGGGCAAAGCCAGCGACCGCGTGAAGCGCGCCACCAGCACGGCTACTCAGTCCGGATTTGAGGCGGCCAAGGAAACGGTGCTCTCGGCTGCGGACGCCGCGGCAAAAAGCGTTGCTCAGTCCGACCTCGGCAAGCACGCAAGCCGGATCACTGAGGACGTGACCGAAAGACTCAAAGAAGTGGCCGACGACGTCGTAACGACGGCTTTCGATCCCTCCCGCAACCCGCACAGCTGAAAGAGACCGCCATGAGCGAGTTCGACCTTAACACCCGCAAAACGAATTTTTCGCAGAACCAGACTAGGAACCCGTCCCAGAGCCTAAAGGACCAGGCTGCGGATGCTAGCGCAGAGATGAAGCAGCGAGCTGGCGATGCACTGAGGGCGTCGACTGACGTCGCGCGTGACAAATTCAAGGAAGCGGCCGATGCGGCCAAGGACGTCGCGGCGGGGGCGGCGGATCGCTTCCAGGATCAGGCGAGCGAAAAACAGCGCACGGGTGCGGATTTCGTCGGCCGGCTCGCTGGCAATATCCGGGATGCAGCGCGCGCGTTTGAGAACGACGCACCGTTTGCGTCGCGCAGCATCAATTCTGCGGCCGAATATGTCGACGAGGCCGCCGACAAGATCCGCAACGGAAGCATCCGCGATGTCATCGACGGAGCGACCGATTTCGCGAAGCGGCAACCGGCAGCCTTTCTCGGGCTATCGGTGCTAGCAGGTTTCGCTGCTGTCCGTTTCCTGAAGGCGTCCGGAAGTCAGACATCCACCTCCACATCGGATCGCGGCGGAGCGTCATGAACACCAAAACTGATCTTCAGACGATCTCAAATCTCCTCGGCGATGCGCTTTCGCAATTCGCTAAACTGTTTCAAAACGAGGTCGAGCTCGCCAGGGCCGAACTCGGCGAGAAGGTTCAGCAAATCGGTGGCGCCGTCGGTCTTTTCGCGGCCGGCGCCATCCTCGTGATCCCCGCGATCGTCATGGCCCTGTTTGCGCTTTCAGCGGCCTTGATCGCGGGCGGATTGTCACAGCCGGTCTCCTATCTGATCTCAGCGATCGTTGCCGGGGTCCTTGCGGCCGTGTTGTTTACGGTCGGAATGAATCGACTGGATGCACGCAATCTGGCGCCGCGTGAAACGCTGCGCCAGCTCGAGAAAGACAAGAACACCGTGAAGGGAATGGTGCGATGAGCGGAACACCTAGTAGCTTTGTAGACGGTCTGACGGCTGCTGTCCGCGAGAACCCGCTTGCCGCGGCCCTGATCGGGGGCGGCGCGCTGTGGTTGCTTATTGGCAATGACAAGCTGAAGAACGCGGCAAGTTCGCTCACGACCGCTGCCGCGCCGCTCGCCGACGCAGGCATGCGCGGTCAACGCGCCGCTGCCTCCAAGTTTGAGGACGGTTACAATTCCGTCCGGGATCGCACTTCACGAATGCAGGACGAAGCCTCGCGAGGCTTCGGTGAGACGGTGCCCAACGCCAAAAGCGCGGCTTCCGATGCCATGTCAGATGTAGCGGATACGATGAGCGATCGGTTCGACGAAGGCGTAACCGGTGCACGCGAGGTGTGGGAACGGCTGGGCCGGGCGGTTCCCAAGCGGGAAACCCTGGCGCAGGCGCATTCCTCGCTTTCCGATCTCCTTGAAAGACAGCCATTGGTTCTCGGAGCCGTCGGCCTTGCGATCGGCGCCACGGTGGCCGGCGCGCTGGCTAAGTCCCGTCTTGAAGACGGGTGGGTCGGCGATCTCAGCGACAGCCTTAAGGCGGATTTGAGTACCCGCGCCGGGGCCGTTTCGCAAAGTGTCAGGGAGGCCTCCGACACGCTGAAGGCCGAATTCGAAGATGCCGGCGCTGAATACGTCGATCGCGTTAAACAGGCGGGCCGGGATGCGATGGACGCAGCGCGAGAGAAAGTAGGATCGTAAGAAAACTCTGTCGTCGTCGCCTTTGCGTCACCGGCCGAAGAAACGCCGTTCGGGGCCTCGTCGGAGTGAAGGTAGGAGGATGATGGTTGTCAAAAAACACGGCGTAATCATCGAGACGCCGACGGAAGCCCGCCAGGCTGAACCGGGTCCATCGGTGCCGTTGCTGCTTGTTGTTGGTCGTCTCGTTCGTGTTTTTTCCGTACCTAACGCCTCGCTAGCCGGCCTGGGCTAAAACGCTTGAACGGCCCCAGCGCTGTAGCTGGGGCCGTTCGTATTCGTATTTGGTCGCTAGGTTATGCGGCTTTCGCGGTCTCGGCGTGCTGGTTGACCTCGGATTCTGCGAGCTGACTCAGGGCACTGTCCGTTGCTTTCTCTTCCTTAAGGGTTGCATCGAGCAACTTCACCGCATCGGCGTAGCCCAATTCGGTAGCCCAGGTCTTGAGGGTACCATAACGCGAAATTTCGTAATGTTCGACGGCCTGTGCGGCGGCGAGCAGACCAGCGTCAAGGGCAGGCATACCCTTGTACTCGTCCATAACTTCCTTGCCTTCTTCGATAATTCCCATAATGGCGTCGCAGGTCTTGCCCTTCGGCGTTTCGTCGATTGACGCGAATACCTGCTCCAGCCGCTCGACCTGGCCATCGGTTTCGGCCATGTGCTTTTCAAACGCAGCCTTAAGCTTCGGCGACTGCGCGGCTTTGGCCATTTTCGGCAAGGCGGACAGGATCTTCTTCTCGGCGAAGTAGATATCCTTCAGTGTATCAAGAAACAGATCTTTCAGTTCTTTCTCTCTAGCCATAGGACTCTCCAGGTTAAATTGCTGGTACCAAACAAGATTGCCGTTGAGTTGTTCCTAGCCGAAACCACTTTGTTCTCCGCAGAACAGTCATCATAGGGTTTAGAAGCGCAGCATTCCGAACATGAAAAGTAGGGCGACCGTGATCAAGGCCGAAAGCATGAGCGATCCAAGACAGCCCAACCGGTTCGAAAAGAAGAAAAACATTCCTCGCCACGCCTCTCTGCCGAGCACTAACCACCGGGGCGCAGCACAACCTTGATGACGCCGTCTTCCTTGTCGCGAAACTTCTTGTACATAGCCGGCGCGTCTTCGAGGCTCGCGGGATGTGTAACAACGAAGCTCGGGTCGATATCACCAGCTTGGATAAGTTTCAGAAGCGGCTGGGTGTAGGCCTGGACGTGAGTTTGACCGGTCTTGATGGTGAGACCCTTGTTCATCGCGGCACCCAACGGAATTTTGTCGCCCATGCCAAAGTAAACCCCGGGTATGGAAACTGTGCCGGCCTTGCGACAGCACATGATTGCCTCGCGGAGGACGTGAACGCGGTCCGTCGCCAAAAACGTCGCTGCCTTGACCTTATCGAGAACTGCGTCGGCCGCGCCGTGACCGGACGCTTCGCAACCAACCGCATCAATGCAGCTATCCGGACCACGCTTATTGGTTCGTCTCATGAGCTCGTCGTGGACGTCCGTCTTCGAGAAATCGATCGTTTCAGCGCCGCCGGCCTCCGCCATGGCCAATCGCTCGGGCACCTCGTCAATCGCGATGACGCGGCCAGCGCCCAGGATCAAGGCGGAGCGGATCGCGAACTGCCCTACAGGACCGCAGCCCCAGATCGCCACGGTATCGCCTGGCTCAATCTGTGCGTTGACCGCGGCCATGTAGCCGGTCGGGAAGATATCTGACAGAAATAGCGCCTGCTCGTCGGTTATGTTTTCCGGCACCTTGATCGGGCCCACATCGGCCATCGGGACGCGGAGATATTCGGCCTGGCCGCCCGCGTATCCGCCTAGCATGTGGCTGAAGCCGAACAGCCCGGCAGGCGATTGTCCCATGGCTTTGGCTGCCATTTCGGCGTTCGGATTGGTGCGGTCGCAGCACGAAAACAGACCCTTCTGACAGAACCAGCATTGACCGCAGCTGATAGTGAATGGAACGACGACTCGATCACCGATCTTCAGGTTCGTGACTTCGGAGCCAAGTTCGATAACCTCGCCCATATTCTCATGCCCGAGAATATCCCCGCTCTCCATGGTGGGCTGATAGCCGTCAAACAGATGAAGGTCGGAACCACAGATCGCACAGGCGGTGATCTTGATGACGGCATCGCGGGGGTGCTGGATTTTGGGGTCGGGAACGGTGTCTACCCGAACGTCGCCTTTTCCGTGCCAGCACAGCGCGCGCATTCCGTTCTCCTTCATGGATCGGCATGCACTCACGAGTCCATGTCGTCGGAGCGCAACAGCCGCAGGATGGATACGTTCCAAAATATCCTCGCGTCCGTTACACTTGGGTATCCTCATCTCGATCCAAAGTGTTGTTGCGCCAAATTTGGAACCGCTCGCGATGTCGCCCATTGAGAAGGTGAATGAGGGCTCGCGATGCTGTGATCGATTGCAAGAGATGCTGCGGGAAATTGGTCGAACCACAAGGATGCCAGGCAGGGCGCTGCGCTGGCTTATTATTCTGTCTTCTCCATAGGTCCTATAGTCGTCATCGCAATCGCAGTCGCCGGCCGTTTTTTCGGCCGTGAGGCGGTGAGCGGGCAAGTTGCTGCTTCAATCAAGTGACATGCTGGGCGACTCCGGCGCCAAAGCCGTCCAAGCCATGCTGGCGGACGCCAGCCGGCCCCGAGAAGGCATGCTGGCGACTTTCCTAGGAATCGGAACGCTCCTATTTGCAGCCATCGGAGTCGTGGTTCAGCTCAAGGACGCGTTAAACACCGTTTGGGAAGTCCAGGAGCAACCCGGCCAAGGCGTCTGGCAATTCATGCGCAGCTACGTTGTGTCGTTGGCCGCCGTCTTGGGGCTTGGCTTTCTTCTACTCGTGTCGCTGGTTGTGACGGCGGGTCTAGCCGCCGTTGGAAAATATGCCGCTCCCTATATGCAGGAGTGGGTCTTGCACCTCATCAGCATCCTGGTCTCGCTGTCCGTGATTTCTCTGCTGTTTGCCATGATGTTCAAGTGGCTCCCGGATGCGGAGGTCAATTGGCATGACGTCTGGCTCGGCCCCGTCATCACAGCCGTATTGTTTGAAATCGGGAAGGCGGCGATAGGGTTTTATATCGGTAAGCAAGGCCTGGAGTCGACCTACGGTGCCGCCGCCTCAATCATCGTTGTATTAATCTGGGTGTACTACACCTCCCAGATCATTCTCATGGGTGCTGAGGTCACCCGAGCTTTTGCCAGGTGCCGGGGCTCGATCAATAGGCGAGATGCCGACAGGCCGCCAACGGTTGGGGACGCCACCGCGCGAGCACATTAAGACAGAAGTGAACCTTGCACGTTCTTGCGCGTTCTTCCTGAGGAGGCGTATGCGGTTTTCCGGTTACATATTCGATGTCGAAGGCACGCTTATGGACAGCGTGCAGCAGAACCTGCTGAGCCTTCAGGTGTGTCTGGCTGACTTCGGCATCAGCATTCCCTATGAGCTCCTGCAACTCTATTCCGGACTGGACGGCGACCAAACCCTTCAGCTCGTAGCCCCAGATCTAAATGCGCCTGAGCGGCAGGTGGTACTGGAAGCCCAAGGAAGAATGTACGAAGCCAAATACTTGGGGAGCGTTAAGGCATTTGCCGGTGTGCGGGATGTATTCGGGGCCCTAAGGGAGGGCGGCGGCAGGATCGCGCTCGCTAGGGACTGCAAGGGCCCTGAGCTCAGCCATTACCGCTCGCTACTGAATGTCGATGACCTCATCGATGCCATGGCATGCGGGGACGACGTCGAACATGGCAAGCCGGATCCACGACTGATCGGGCTCGCGCTTGGAAAGCTCGGGATTTCCGCCGGGCAAGCCGTCATGATCGGAGACACTCCTTATGACGCCGAGGCCGCGAGCGGAGCGGGCACTGCAGCCGCTGGGCTTCTTACGGGTGGGTTTGCCAAACAAGCGCTGCTGGAGGCCGGCTGTTTCGTTGTTGCGAATGAGCTGCGTGAACTACCGGCGGGCTTAGAAGCAGGTCAAAGAAGTCGCCTGTCACGGGATGAGGTTTAGAAAGCGGCCAGCTGGTTACG
>Ga0070662_100001383_pt1 | contig 14928 bp, 7 predicted proteins | sample KBSC53metaG_FD_65648 | JGI IMG/M metagenome (GOLD analysis project Ga0070662, IMG submission 65648) | Corn rhizosphere microbial communities from Kellogg Biological Station, Michigan, USA - KBS C5-3 metaG | ecosystem: Host-associated > Plants > Roots > Rhizosphere > Soil ...
CGGCCGCCGCCGGCTCGTCGCGCTGCGCCGTGTCGATCAGCGTCACGACTTCGTCGATCAGCTCGTACATCGTCGCGCGCGCACGATCTGGATCGCCCGCCCGGATCGCCTCCAGCACCTCGCCGTGTTGGCCGATGTTGGCCCCTCCGCGCCCGGAGAAGCGATTCGTGAAGCGGATCGACGTGTGCAAAGCGGTCCGCACCAGTTCCTCGAACTGGCGGAAAAACGGGTTCTGTACGGCGTGGAGAATGGCTACGTGGAACTGGATGTCGGCGTCGAGCACATCGTCCTCGCCGCGCCCCGCCGCTTCCATCCGCGCGAAGCCGTCTTCGATCGCGGCGATTCCCGGATTGTCCGGAATCTGCGCGGCGAGTGCGGCCGCGGTCGGTTCGATCGCCAGCCGCAATTCCGAGAACTGGCGCAGAAGGTCGAGCGAGAGCTGCCGTTCGAGCAGCCAGCGCAGAACATCGGGGTCGAGCAGGTTCCAGCTTTCGCTCGGCTCGACCACCGTGCCCACCCTCGGTCGAGCGCTCAGCAGGCCCTTGGCCGCCAGCATCTTCACCGCTTCGCGGGTTACCGGCCGGCTGACCCCGTGCGTACGCGAGAGATCCGCCTCCGTCGGGAACCCGTCCTCGAATGCGCCGCCGACGATCGCCCGGCCGAGCGTCTCGAGCAGGTCGAACGTGAGGTTGCGGCCGTCAGCGGTGCGCATCGCGAGTTCGCCCGGTAATCACTACAGAGATGTTGCTCAGCCAGACCGCAATGGCAAGGCTGCCGGGGCGGGTAACCGCCCAAAGACTATGGACAGAATCAACCAAACCAACCGACCCCCTCTAACGTGCGCGTCTATGTTAACGCTACCATCGCACCCTAGCGCGACTGACGGGGGTCGGACAAGCGCACACTTAACGGGAGAAGCCATTGGCCACTCGGCGTAGTTTTCTGGCAGGCGCGGCGTCGGCCGTTGCCGTTCCCTCGCTGGCGCCGGCGCAAGGAGCCATCGCGCCCGATTGGCACGCGCTGGCCGACGGCTATCGCACGCCCGACTGGTTCCGCGATGCCAAGTTCGGGATCTGGGCGCATTGGGGGCCGCAATGCCAACCCGAGTTCGGCGACTGGTATGCGCGGCTGATGTACACTCAGGGGCGGCTGCCATGGGAAAGCGCCGAGATGGTAACGGCCTACGTCGACCACTTGCGCCGTTACGGCCACCCGAGCGAGACCGGGTTCATCGACATCATCGGCCAGTGGAAGGCGCAGAACTGGGACCCGGCTTACCTGATCGCCAAGTACCGCAAGGCCGGCGCGCGCTATTTCATGGCCATGGGCTGCCATCACGACAACCTCGACCTGTTCGCCAGCAAGCACCACGAATGGAACAGCACGCGGGTCGGCCCGCAACGCGACATCGTCGGGACCTGGGAGCCTTTGGTGCGCGAGGCGGGACTCAAGTTCGGCGTCTCCAACCACTCGGGCCACGCCTGGCACTGGTACCAGGTCGCCTATGGCTACGATGCCGAGGGGCCGATGCGCGGGCGGCGTTACGACGCTTACTGGCTGCGCAAGCAACACGGTGCCGGCAAGTACTGGGACGGTCTCGACCCGCAGAAGCTCTACACCGGCCCCTATTACGTGCCGCCTGACGGGATCGCCTCGGCCCAGGCGATGAACGAATGGCACGCCAAGCTCGACGGCGAGTGGCTCGAGGGCGTGCCCGAATTCAACGTCAGCTTCGTCGAAACCTGGCTCAAGCGTCAGAAGCAGATGGTCGAGGATTACAAACCCGACATCGTGTTCCTCGATCACGCCGGGGTGCCGTTCGGCAAGTACGGGCTCGAAGCGGTTTCGCATTACTACAACAAAGCCATCGACTGGCACGGTTCGCCCGATGTGGTGATGACCGCCGGCGTGCTCGACGCCTTCGCTCAGCAGGCGCTGACCTGGAACGTCGAACGCGGCGTGCTCGACGATATCCACGAGCCCGCCTGGCAGACCTGCACCTGCATCGGGCAGTGGCACTATTCGCGCCCCGCCTACGAACAGGGCGCCTACAAGAGCGCGCCGCAAGTCGTGCAGATCCTCGCCGACGTGGTGTCGAAGAACGGCTGCCTGCTGCTCAACATCCCGGTGCGCGGCGACGGCACGATCGACGACAAGGAAGAAGCGGTGCTCGACCGCATCACCGAATGGACCGCGCGCAACGGCGAGGCGATCTTCGAGACCCGGCCGTGGCGCCGCTACGGCGAAGGCCCGACCAAGCCGCCGCCCCCGGGCGCGATGGGCGAGGGCCAGCAGAAGCCGTTCACGGCCGAGGATGTGCGCTTCACCAAAAAGGGCGACACGCTCTACGCGATCTTCCTCGATTGGCCGCAAGCGGAGAGCGCGCTCGCCTCGCTCGGACGCGAGGCTATGCCGCACGCGAAGATCGAACGCGTCGACATGCTCGGTGGGCCCGAACTGAAATTCCGCCACGAGGGCGACGCGCTGCGGCTGACGCTGCCGCCGGTGCAGGACGGTGCGTTCATCCCCGCGATCCGCATAAGGGGGCGCGGGCTGGTCTGAGATTGGCCCTCTCCCCTCACAGGGAGAGGGCAATTCGTTACTTGGCCGTGGGCTCGATCACGACCGCCGCCCCGCCGGAGCCGGCGAGCGTCAGCGTCAGTTTGCTTCCCTTGCGCAGCCGGGCGCTCCGCTTGCGCAGGTCGTTCGGGCCAGTCCCGTCCTCATAGACCTCGGCCGTGTACGAGCGCCCCGCGCCAAGGAAATCGAGCGGCACGGTCAGCTTGCGCCCCGCCTCGTTGGTCATCGCGCCGACATACCACGTGTTCCCCTTGCGCCGGGCGGTGACGATGTACTGGCCGATCTCGCCGTTCAGCACCCGGGTTTCGTCCCAGCTCGTCGGCACGCGCTCGAGGAAGTCGACCCCTGCCGCGAGCGATCCGTCGGGATTCACATAAGCGTCGGGGCTGTCGGCCACCATCGCCACGGGCGAATCGTAGACCACGTACATCGCCAGCGCCTGCCCGCGCGTGGTCTGCACGTAAGGCTTCTTGTCGCGCATCTTCGCGGCGAATCCGGCGGGCGTGGTCGCGCGGAAGCCGCCCGGCGTATAGTCGATCGGCCCGAGCAGCATGCGGGTGAACGGCAGCGTGACGTTGTGAGTCGCGGTCACCCGTGCGCTCCACTTGTTGTACTCGGCGCCCATGACGCCTTCCTGGGTCACGAAGTTGGGATAGGTCCGCGCGAGGCCATCGGGCGGATAGGCGCCGTGCAGGTCGACCATCAGATGATGACGCGCCGCGGCGGCGAGCACCCGGTGATAGAAGGCGACCATCTCCTGATCGTTGCGGTTCATGAAATCGACCTTGATGCCCTTGATGCCCCAGGCCTCGTACAGCGTGAGGGCATCTTCGAGCTGGCGATCGAGCTGCTGCCAGTGGATCCAGATCCAGATGCCGACGCCGCGCTCCTTGCCGTAGCGGACGATCTCGGGAATGTTCATCGCCGGAATCGGCCGCATGACGTCGGCGGGCTTGGCCGTCTCGGAACTTCCCAGGTGCCAGCCTTCGTCGATCAGGTGGTATTTGAAGCCCAGCTTATGGGCGACGTCGATATAGGCCTTGGTGGTGGCGGTGTTCATGCCGGCGTCTGGCAGATCGACCGCCCAGCCGTTCCACCAGTCCCAGGTCGACTTGCCGGGCACGATCCAGCTCGTGTCCTCGACCTTCGACGGCTCGGCGAGAAGCTCGACGAGATGCGATTCGACCAGGTCGCCGGGGCGGTTGCCGAGCATGACCGCGCGCCACGGCGTCACCAGCGGGCGCGAAACGAGCACCGCTCGCACCGCGGTGGCGGGTCCGTCGGTCTCCGGAGCGTTCGGGATGGGAGCGAGCACTACACGCACGCCCGCCGCGCCGTTCGCCAGCCCCGAGAAATAGGCCCCGGCATAGTCGCGCTTGTCTGCGTCGGTCAGGGCGAAGGTGGCGCCGCTCCCGGTCGAGCAGACCAGCGGCGTGTCGACCAGCTGCTTTCCATCGAGCTGCGATGTCTTGAGCGGGTTGAACTCGCCCTCGTGCGCACTGTCGAAGGACCCGGGGTTCATGCCCCAGCAGCCGTAGTCGGCGGCAAACCGGAACGCGGTCGCCTCGCCGTGAATGTCGAGCTTGAGCAAGCCTTCCTGCTGCGGCACCACCATGCGCAGCGCCACCCCGTCGTTGTAAGCGCGGGCGACCAGGTCGAACCGGCGCCCGTCGGACGGGCGCTGGAGATGGAGCACGAGCTGCGAATAACGGTCGGCGACTTCGTTCGACTTGCCGACGACCGGCTTGTAGACCTGATCCACGGCGGTCCGCTCGTTCGAAAGGACGGTCACCGGTCCGCTGCCGTAGGCGCCGTCGCTGGTGGCCAGGCCGATGGGCGAATCGACGATGACCGGCTTTCCGCCGCGGGATACGCGGTAACTCAGGCCGTCGCTCGCATCGATCCGCATCTCGTTGGTGCCGTCCGGAGATGCGAGCACGAACGGCTCCTGGGCCGCGGCGCCCGCCGGTATCAGAGCCAGCAGTGGCAATATCCCGATCGATCCCCAAAAACGCATTTTCAATCCTCCACAGGTTCCGGCGCGCGGAGTATTTCCGGCGCCTTGCGATAGACCCAGCGCACGCCGTCGGAGAGCGTTTCGCTCCCGGCTGACGCGCGCACTTCGATGTCGTTTGCGCCCTCGCGCAGCGTCACCGGCCAGGTGACGATGCGGTTCTCCGCCGGGCGGGTTCCGGCCTCGTGGCCGTTGACGAACAGCGTGGCGGCCGCGGCGTTGGTATAGACTTTCACCGTCACCGCCGGCTCGTGGCGCAAGGTGAAGCGGCGGCTGGTGATGTGCAGCATCGGCTTGTCCGACCACCAGGCCTGGTACCAGTACCAGGCATCCTTGCGCACCTTGCGGTCGTAAGTGACCAGGCCCTTGTCGTTGATCCCGCGGCGGTCGCCTTCGTTCCGGCCGGCCGAGGCGAGGTCGAAGGCGACCCACACGAACGTGCCCCAGACGTAGGACTTGTCCCTCAGCTCCAGCCAGTTCTTCTCGTGGTAGAGCGCCTGGTACTGCTCCGGGTGCCAACCGCTCGCCGGGACGACCGGGCCGGGCGGGTCCGCCTGGTGCAGAATGCTCGCCCCGGCCCCGTACTCGCTGACCGCGAACGGCCGCTCGGGATGCGCGGCGTGGAAGCGCGCCGCCCATTCGCCGATCGTCGTCCCCTGCTGGTCGGGGTACCAGCCGAAATAGCGGTTGAAGCCGATCACCTCGGTGATCATCGCCTTGGGATGGTCGTCTGCCTGGCAGCAGTGCGCGTAAGTCGTCGGCCGGCTCGCGTCCGCCTGCCGCGCCACCTCCTGCAGTTCCCTGAGGACGCTTACCGTCGGTGCATCGTCGGCATAAACCTCGTTGCCGATGCCCCACAGCACCACCGAGGGATGGTTGTAGTTCTGCGCGATCAGCTCGCGAAGTTGCATCGCCGCGTTGGCGCGAAATGCCGGCGTATCCTCGACCCGGCCGTTGACCCCGATCTCGGTCCACGCGGCAAGGCCAAGCCGGTCGGCCTCGTCATAAGCCGCCTGCGGATGCTGGAAATGAACCAGGCGCACGCCGGTGGCGCCCATCTCGCGGATGATCGCGAAGTCCTCGGCGACTTCGGCGTCGGTCACCGCGGTGCCTTTACCGGGCCGCGCGCTGTGCATCAGGTTGACCCCGTGCAGCGGGTACAGCCGGCCGTTGAGCACGAAGCCGCGCTGCGGGTCGAAGGCGAAGCTGCGGATGCCGAGTGGGACCGAGACTTCGTCTCCACCTTCGCCCAGGCGCGCGCGAACGCGGTAGAGGTACGGATCGTGCACGCCGTCCCACAGGTGCGGGGAGGGTAGCCGTAACGTCAGCGTCACGCTGCGCACCGCATGCGCCGGCACCTCCACGGCGCCCGATCCGCGCGCGGCTTCGCGGCCGGCGGCGTCGAGCACGCTTACCGCCACCGGCACTTTGCGCCGGCTGCCGCCGTCGTTGGCTGCCCTGGCCGTCACCGATACGGTGGCCGCCGAAGCGCCGATCTCGGCGGCGCGCGCGTAGACTCCGAGGCCGCCGTAATCGAGCAGGTCGAAATGCACGTCGTCGGTCTCGATCAGAGAGACCGGGCGATAGAGCCCGCCGAACACCGTGAAATCGCCGCCGAGGGGGGAGACTACTCGGCCGGCGCTGTTGTCGACCCGCACCGCCAGTACATTGCGGCCGAGCACCAGCGCGCCGGTGAGGTCGCAGCGGAACGCCGCGTGACCACCTTCGTGACGGCAGACCTTGTCCCCATTGAGATAAACGTCGGCGATCAGCGCCGCGCCGTCGAACTGGACGAACAGCCGCCGTCCAGGGCGCAGCGCGGCGATCTCGAATGCCCGCCGGTACCACGCGGGGCCGCGGTAATAGGTGCCGTCGCCGGTCTCGGCGGCGTCGAAGGTGTGCGGCAGCGTGACTCCGGTCCAGGCGGAATCATCGAACGAGGGCGCCGCGGCCGAGGGCTCGTCTCCTTTGGAGAAGCGCCACTCGGCCGTCAGGAATTCCACTTCGCGCGATGAGCCGGCCGCCTGTGCCTGCCCTGCCTCCAGCATCATCAGGGCGAAGCAGACCAGGGCGAGCAGTTGGCGCATGGCGCCTTGGCTCACCGCTTCAGGCTTACCGTCTTCGGCGATCCGTCGTACTCGATCGTGGCGTCGGGTTTGCCGTCGGCGTCGAGCGCACGCGGCGCTGCCGGCTTTATCCAACGCACGTTGATCGTCCGTTTGGCGGCCATCCCGGGGAAGCTGCCCACGCGGGCGCCCAGGGTCAGCTTGCCCGACTTGTCGTCATAGCTCACCGGAATGCGCGCGTAGGCGCCGTTGAGGTACTGCCGGCTGACGCCGTCGTCCTCGTACAGCGTGAAGCTGCCGTCTGCCCCGGTGTAGACCGTGAGCGTCAGCGGCGCGGCGCTGCTCATCTCGGCGGTCGACTGGATCGCCGGGCCGGTCGGCACGATAGAGCCCGCGCGGACGAACAGCGGTATCCGCTCGTAAGGTGCATTGGCGGTGATCGTTTGCCCGCCCTTCGCGGTGCGTCCGGTGTAGAAATCGTACCACAGCGATCCTTGCGGCAAGTAGACCGGCCGGCTGCGCGCGTGGAACTCGGTCACCGGAGCGACCAGCAACGCCGGGCCGAACATGTACTCGTCGTCGATGGTCCAGGCCTTCTTGTCGCCGGCGAAATCCATCACCAGCCCGCGCATGATGGTGCCATCCTTGAAGTAGGTGTCGGCGCCGAGCGCATAAATGTACGGCATCAGGCGGTAGCGCAGCTTGTCGTAGTACTCCATCGACGAGTAGGCCGGCGTTCCCTTGGGCGAGATGTTGTAGATCTCGCGGAACGGGTACTCGCCGTGGCTGCGGAACAGGGGCGAGAACGCGCCGAACTGGAACCAGCGGGTGTTGATCTCGCGCCATTCCTCCAGGTCCTTGCCCTTGGCGTCGACATAGCGGTCCTCGTGCGAGAAGCCGCCGATGTCGTGCGTCCAGTTCGGATCGCCCGACATGGAGAAGTTGATCCCGGCCGAGACCTGGTCGCGCAGGTTCTGCCAGCGGGTCGGGACGTCGCCCGACCACAGCGCGGCGCCGGCGCGCTGGATGCCCCCGAAGCCCGAGCGGGTGAGGATGAACGGCCGCACGTCGGGCTTGGCTGCCACTTCGTGATCGTAGAAGTTTTCGACGTGCACCAATGGGAAGGAATTGAAGAACGCCGCGCCGGGTCCGGCGGCGGTCGGGCTCATCCGCCGCTTGCGCTCCTCGATGCTGATGTTCGAATGGAAATCGGGCTCGTCCGAATCGAGCCACCAGGCATCGACGCCCTTCACGCCGAGCGCGTCGTGCACCTGCTTGGCGAACAGGTCCGCCGCCGGCTTGTTGTACGGATCGTAGAACGCGTTGGCGTATCCCGGCCCGACCCAGTCGCGGTACATCGCCTGCACGTATTCGGGATCGGTCGGCTCACCGGGCGCCGGACCCGCCATGCGCCGGTAGATTCCGCCGAGCTTGTCGAGCTCCTTGAAGTTCTCGGTATTGGGATAGAACTTGGCCCAGACCGAGATCATGAAATGCGTGTCATTGGCGTGCATCTCGTCGATCATCGCCTGCGGATCGGAATAGCGCGCCGGATCGAAGCAGTGGCAGCCCCACTGGTTTTCGGGCCAGTAGAACCAGTCCTGCACGATGTTGTCGAGCGGCAGCTTGCGCGTGCGATACTCATGCACGACGCCGAGCAGATCCTTCTGGGTCGAGAAGTTGCCCTTGGGGGTGATCGGCTGACGGCTCTGCCAGAAGCCATAGGCCCAGCGCGGCATGATCGGCGCCTTGCCCGTCAGCTGGCGATAGCCCGAGATGACCGAATCCATATCGTGGCCGGCGATGAAGTAGTAATCGAGCGCGTGGCCGTATTCGGACGCTAGCGACAGCGAGTGACGGTCGGCCTCGGGGCGCGGATCGTTGTGGAGCAGCGCCATGTAGCCGCCGTCGGGGGCCCACTCGATGCGCATCGCGTGCGGCTTGCCGCCGGAAAGCTCGACGTCGAAGTTGTGGTACCAGGGGTTCCAGTTCTGCCGCCACCGGTTGAGCACCTCACGCCCATCGACGAACACCTTGATGAAGCCCGAGGAATAAGCCTGAAAGCGGTGCAGCCCGCCGGTTTCGGGGGTGACGGTCCCGGTCCAGGTCACGGTGAGGCCAGGCACGTTGTTCCCGCCGCCGGCGATGCGCGTTCCCGCGGGCCAGTCGTTGCGGTTCTCGAGGTACTGGAGGTCGATCGTCGGTTCCTGCCGGTTGGCGATGACCTTGCCGCCGGCGGCGTAAGTGGCCGTCCAGCCCGGCTGGCCGTTCTCACCGGTAACATGCAGGCCGTCGCCTTCACCGCCGGCGAAGGGGTAGGGGTCGGGATCGCCGAAGCGGGTGATCGAATTGTTGTCCCACAACACGCCGTAATTGCGGGTCGAGAGCACGAACGGGATGGCCACGTCCATGTTGTGCTGGGCGAGCTCCACGTCCTCGCCGTTGTAGTTCATCTGCCGGTTCTGGTGCTGGCCCAGGCCGTAGAAACCCTCGTCGGTGCCGCGGTTGAACTGCTGGCGCACGGCGAGGAAAGGCTGACCTTCGGCCTTGACGGGGGTGAAGCCCGCCGGGCCGCTTTCGGCGAGCACGACCTGGCCCGCGGCGTTGCGGAAGCTGACGTTGCCGTCCGCCAGGCCTACCACGGCAGAGGCGCTCTTGGTCGCCAGCGTGACCGTGCCGGGCCCGCCGGTGACCGTGAAACCGCCGGTTTGCGGCTTGGCGTTGACCATCAGGCTGGGCGGCAGGTCGATCTCGTCGCCGGGCACCGCGGTGACGCGGATCAGCCCGTCTCCATAGACCTGCAAGCGAACGCGGTGTTCGGGACCTTGGTCGGGCGTGACGACGACGCCGGTCTCGGTGGCGCGGTAAGTGCCTTCGGCCAGCGCGGCGCTGCCGGTTCCGGCGAGCAGGCCGGCAAGGACGAGACGGAGGGTTGTGTGACGAATGGTCAAGGCGGTGCGCTCCCCGATGGATCGAAATCAGCGATAAGTGCCGAGGCGGACGCGAAGCAGCGTCGGCGCGGTCAGGTTGAGGCCGTAATCGGTCTGATCGCCGTTCCAGCGGCGCTTCATGACCCAGTGGCCATCCTGGTAAGTGCCTTCCTCGACGCTGAGGTAATGGACGTTGTCGCCCGGCCGTGGAGCGGCGAGGCCGAAGCCGATGCGCACGTCCGAGCCGGCGAGCAGGAACTCGTCGGGGCCGAGCTGGATCAGCGCCGCGCCGCCGATGGGGAGGTCCTTCTTGGGATTCGGCGGCACCTTCATCCAGGTCCAGGTGGGCTCGCCGAAGGCCCAGAGGCCGTACTTCGCAGTGATCGTCCAACGGCCGAGCGTCGCCGATTGATCCGAGGCGTCCTCACCTTTGGCAAAGCCGACGGTCGGATGCTCGAAGGCGAGCTTCGCCCAGTCGCGCGAAATAGGGGCCAGCAGCGCGAACTTCGAGGCGAAAGCGTCAAGATTGTCGGCGTTCTTCGCGCCGAGCGGGAAGTTGAAATAAGTCGAGTCCATACCGAACGGCGACCAGCCTATCGCGCCTTTGCCCAGCGCCAGCCACAAGTAGCGGGCGAACTCCAGGTCGTTACCCGTCTCGGGCACGAACAGCGGATTGTCGGGCCGCGCCATCTTGTCGAGCTTGCCGGCGTAAGAGGCGTAGCCGCGATCGTAGAGGTCGGGTGCGGCGATCGCTATATGCGGCGCGGCAGCCTTCCAGACGTCGAGCACGGGCCAATCGGCGCCCCCGCTCGCGCCGCCGCCTTCGCCGGCCTTGGGGTCCGAGGGATCGCTGGTGACTACGTTGACGTACATTGGCAGGTTGAGCTCTGCCTGGCCGGCGGCGGTGATCTCGTCGATGTAGCGTGCGGTGTACCAGGCGTTGAACGAGCTGTCCGCCTTGGCGCCGAATGCTTCCTTCCAGGTCCCGCGCTTGCCGATCTTGCGAGCGAGTTCCGCCGGGATCGGCCCGGCGAAGAGCTTGTTCGCCTCGGGCGAGAAATCGCGCGGCGAATCGTAGCTGCCGACCTCGTTCTCCGGCTGCACCAGGATCACGGTGTGCTGCGGGTCGATCTCGCGGATGTGCCGCATCAGCGCCACGAACGCGCGCTTGTCCGCTTCGAGCGTCGTGCGGCTGTGCGGGCTGTTCACGTAATGCGTCTTGCCGTCGCGCGTCATCATGCGCGGAAAGCGTTTGGTGTCCGACTTGACCCATTCGGGAAGATAGCCCGGGCCGGTGTTCTTCCAGGTGCCGAACCACAGCAGGTCGAGACGAACGTTGTTCTCGCGCGCCTGCGGGATCAGCGCGTCGACCCAGGAAAAGTCGAACCTGCCCTCGACCGGCTCGATCTGCTCCCACGCGACGGGAATCTCGAGCGTGTTGGCATGGAGCGCGCGGATCGTCGGCCAGACTTCGGGCAGCATCGCGGGATAGTTGCTGGAGTTGTTCGCCTGACCGCCCAGGATCAGGAACGGCTTGCCGTCGACCATGAGGGCGTGCCGGCCGTTTTCCGTCACGACCTTCGGCAGGGGTTGCTCCTGGGCAGCGGCCGGAATGGCACCGATCGCCAGCGCCAGCGAACCGGCCACCGTCAAGGCGGAAGAAAGCACCGCCTTTGCGGACCGCGCCGCAGCCCCATCCAACTTCAGCATCCCAATCCCCTATTCTGTTCTGATTTGGCGAGGCCGGCCGCGGTCGCATTCTACGCAGTCGGAGGAGGGCTCGCCAGACCCGGACCCCTCATGGATAGCGCTACCATTTGTCGGAGCATTAGGCCAGTCCAATTGTCATATTTTACCGGCTCGAGATGTTTGCTGGAGGACGATGCCGTCACCCGGCGGGACCGTTGAGCGCCCACAGATCGATACAGCCTGGCTTCCCACGCAATCGCCGCTTGACAAAACGAACCATATAGGTTATATGAGCGCCCGTCAGCCGGACCTCAACGGCTGACCGCGGCGGGTGCGGGAGGCGCGAGAGGCCTTCGTTCTTCCTCGTCTCCCGCTTCGGCCGGTGCTCATTCGCACCGGGCGCGGGGAGGAGCCCAGGTGCGGCTTCCTCAGAAATTCCGGGATATGTCCCGGCGGTAAGGCGCCGCTTGCGAGCCCGACCCGTCGCCGCCCCGCGTCCCAGGGCCGAGCCGATGAGAACACGCGTGTCGCTCCCGGCCGTTCGCATCAAAAGGACACGCGAAGCCACGCCCGTACGGCTTTCGGGTACACAAACGAGCGCCGGCCGGACCCGTCCGCCCAATAGCGTTTCACCCTGGCGTAAAGTCCGCGCTCGCCGGCGGACGATTTGGCGCGCCTGGCGCCTAGTCCCGCAAGCGCTGCTCCAGGAAACCACGCTCGGCGGCGCTGGGCTGCCACGGCGAGGTGATCAGGCCGCCCGTCCCGAACAGCGCCGGGGCGATGCCTGCCGCGCCGTTCGCGCGCCAGGCGGCGGCGAGTTCGCTTGCGAGCGGATCGTTCACCAGCGGCCCACCGCGCACATGGCGCAGCCAGGCGGCGAGCGCGGTGAGGATCGCCTCGCACAGTTCGCCGCGCAGCTGGTGGACCGCCAGGCCGGCCAGCCAGCGCTGCGGGATCTTCTGGCTGCCGTCCATCGCGATCTGCGCCAGCCGGTGTTTGAGCGCCGGGTTGGCGAAGCGATCCAACAGCGCATCGGCATAGCCTTCCAGATCCTGCCCCACCGCCGGCGCGAAGCTGGTCGCCGCCTCGCGCCCCATGAGCTGCTCGACCAGCGGGCGCAGGACCGGGTCGGCAACTGCCTGGTCGACGAATTCGTGCCCGCGTTCGAGGCCGAGGTAGGCCAGGGCCGAGTGTGCGCCGTTGAGCATGCGCAGCTTGGCGATCTCGTAAGGCGCGACATCGGTGACCAGTTCGGCGCCGACCTTGTCCCAACCGGGGCGCGGGCCGGCAAAGCGGTCCTCGATCACCCATTGGCTGAACGGCTCGGCGAACACCGCGCCTTCGTCGCGCAGGCCGATCCGGGCCTCGACATCCGCGAGGTCCGCTTCGGTCGTGGCCGGCACGATTCGGTCGACCATCGAGTTGGGGCAAGCGCACTCGTTCTCGAACCACTCGACCAGCCCCGGCTCGCGCAAGGCGAGCCAGTCGCGCACCAGCCGCTCGACCTGACGTCCGTTGTCCGACAGGTTGTCGCAAGAGAGCAGCGTCACGCCCGGCAGCCCCCGCTCGCACCGCAGCGCCAGCGCCTCGGCAAGCAGCGGATAGAAGCTTGCCTGCGCGAGCGCGAAATCGAGCGATTCGTCGGCCGCGCGGGCATAGCCCTTCTCGGTCACGGTGAAGCTGACGATCCGGCACTCGGGCGCAGCGATCCGCTCGACGACCCGCGCACGGTCGGCTGCGCCGACCAGTGCCTCATGCACCGCACCGATGACGCGAGTTCTTGCCTCGCCGCCTCCGCGCTCCGTCAGCGTGTACAGCCCGCCCTGCGGATTGAGCTGCTCCGCGACTGCCGGCGAACGCAACGAGACACCGCTGATGCCCCAGTCACGCTCTCCGCCGCTCATCGCCAGGTCGGTGTACCAGGCCTGATGCGCGCGGTGGAACGCACCGAGGCCGAAGTGGACGATGCCGATGCGCTGCGCCAGCCGGTCATAGGCGAAACGGGACAGGTCCGGCGCGAGCCGGTCGATCGTTTCGGGGGCAATTCTCACAGCTTGTAAGCTTCCTTGGCTAAATCGTAGGCCAGCGCCCTGGCGACCTCGTGCGCCTCATCGAGCTCCAGCCGGTGCTCGGCGACAAGCTCGGCCAGGAAGCCGCAATCGATCCGCCGCGCGACGTCATGCCGTGCCGGGATCGAGAGGAACGCGCGAGTATCGTCGTTGAAGCCGACGGTGTTGTAGAACCCCGCGGTTTCGGTGGTCATCCGGCGGAAGCGGCGCATGCCCTCGGGGCTGTCGTGGAACCACCACGCCGGCCCGAGCCGCAGACACGGATAGTGCCCGGCGAGCGGCGCCAGCTCGCGCGCGTAGGTGCTTTCGTCGAGGGTGAACAGGATCACCTTGAGATCGCGCTCGTTGCCGAAGCGGTCGAGCAGCGGCCCCAGTGCATGGACGTAATCGGTCCGCATCGGGATGTCGGTGCCCTTGTCGCGCCCAAAGCGGGCGTGGACGCTCTTGTTGTGATTGCGGAAGGCGCCGGGGTGGATCTGCATCACCAGTCCGTCGTCAAGGCTCATCGCGGCCATCTCGGTCAGCATCTGGGCGCGGAACAGCTCGGCATCGTCCGGCGTCGCCCTGCCCGACGCCACCTTGGCGAACAACGCCTCGGCCTCGGCCGGTGCAAGATCAGCGGTGCGCGCGGTCGGGTGGCCGTGATCCGTGGAGGTTGCCCCCATCGACGCGAAAAATGCGCGCCGCTTGCGATGGGCGGAGAGGTAGCCTTGCCAGGTGCCGCAGTCCTCCCCCGTCAGCTCCGAGAATCGGTCGAGGTTGGGCAGGAAGCCGTCGAACTCGGGATCCACCACCGGATCCGGCCGGTAGGCGGTGATGACTCGGCCGGGCCAGCCGCTCTCGCGGATCGCCTTGTGGTGGTCCAGCGTGTCGAGCGGGCTTTCGGTGGTGGCGATGACCTCGATGTTGAACCGGTCGAACAGCGCGCGCGGCGCGAACTCGGGCTGCTGCAGGGCGTCGGTGATCGTGTCGTAGTAGCGATCGGCGGTCTCGGGTTCGAGGCGCACGTCGAGGCCGAAGACCTCGGCGAAGACCCAATCGAGCCAGATGCGCGACGGCGTGCCGCGGAACAGCGCAAAATGCTCGGCAAAAAGATGCCATGCATGCCGCGCGCTGGCCGGGGCGCCGACGCCGAGCGCCTCGAGCGGCACACCTTGCGAATAGAGCATTCGGAACAGGTAATGATCGGGCTGCAGCAGCAGTTCGCTGGCATTGCCGAATGGCGCATTGTCGGCGAACCATGCCGGATCGGTGTGGCCGTGCGGGCTGACGATCGGCAGGCCGGCGATCGGCGCATAAAGCTCGCGGGCGATCGCCCGCACCGCGGGCTCGGCGGGAAACAGGCGGTCTGGGTGCAGTTCGAGCTTGTGTGCCAGCCGATCTCTCCTCAACTTGTCTTGTGCCCGGCTCTAGCGCAATGGTAGCGCTAACGGGAGAGGAGTTTCGGGCATGAAGATCGCTTCGGCAAGGGTCATCGTCACGTGCCCGGGCCGCAATTTCGTCACTCTTGTCATCGAGACGGACGAAGGCCTGACCGGTCTCGGCGACGCGACGCTCAACGGCCGCGAGCTGGCGGTCGC
>Ga0070662_100001391_pt1 | contig 14899 bp, 15 predicted proteins | sample KBSC53metaG_FD_65648 | JGI IMG/M metagenome (GOLD analysis project Ga0070662, IMG submission 65648) | Corn rhizosphere microbial communities from Kellogg Biological Station, Michigan, USA - KBS C5-3 metaG | ecosystem: Host-associated > Plants > Roots > Rhizosphere > Soil ...
GGCGGACAGGGCGGACAGGGCGGACAGAAAAAGTGATGCGACCGACCGCCATGACCGCCCTGAGCGCCCCGACCGCCCTGTCCGTCCCGTCCGCTGCTTCACCATCTCTGGGGACTCTCGAGTTCGAAGAGAATTGGTGGCCTCGGAGCCGGGCGCACCGTGCGCTGCGCTTCCCAGGTTCGCCAGAGATCGGGCAGCGCGCCGATCACATCCATGGGCCGGAGCCCTCGAGCGGTAGTGCGACGCGCGGCCAAGTCCGCGGCCCGACCCAGCACCTGGGCGCCGAGGCAGGTAGCGACCGGAGTGTCGTACTGCTGCGCCAGGAAAGCCCCGATGATGCCGCTGAGCACGTCGCCACTTCCGCCAGTGGCGAGCCCGGGGTTCCCCGCGGCTACCGTCGCGATGGTTCCATTGGACGTCGCGACCACCGACGGCACGCCCTTGAGCAGCACCGTGCATCCCGATGCGTGAGCCGCTTCCTGCGCCGCGCGCCACGGATCGAGTTCGAGCCCGTCACTGTGCTCCGGGAACAGCCGGCGGAATTCACCGGGATGAGGAGTGAGCACTACCTCGCGCTCCTTGGCCAGTTTGCGAAGATGCCGGGACTCTCCCTGAAAAGCGTTGAGTGCATCGGCATCGAGTACCACCGCGCGGGCCTTGCGCGCCGCGGCGAGGACAAATTCGAGCCGTCCATCACCGCGACCCAGTCCGGGTCCCATCACAAGGACGTCGGAGCGCGCGAGGAGTTCACTGAGTCCGGGCTTGAGTTCCGAAGTGAATTCGTGTCGGAGAGTCTGCAAATCGGGTTCGGCAATCACGAGGGTGTCAATCGTGGGGTCGGGAGCGACAGCGTGCACCAGGCCCGCTCCGGCCGCGAAGGCTGCGCGACAGGAGAGTCGCAGGGCGCCGCTCATGCCGGCGTCTCCACCAATTACCACGACGTGGCCGCGGGTGCCCTTGTGGGCGCGCGATTCGAAGCGGTCGAGTGCCTGCGCCGAGTCCGCGTCGGTCACGATGCTGGGCCAGGCGGGATCGGGAGCCGGATGTCCGATGTCTACCACCACCACATCGCCGACCTCATCCCGAGCAAGGAGGTGGCCTCGACGCAATCCGCCGAAGGTGATCGAGACGGCGGCGCGCACCGCGGCGCCGTGACTCGCCCCGGTTTCGAGATCGACTCCGGTCGGCCCGTCGATCGCCGCGACCGGCAACGTCAAGTCATTGATCCGATCCACCAGTGCCGCGGTCGTATCGCGCAGCGGACCCTTGGCGCCGGTCCCCAGGATCGCATCGACCAGGAGACCCACATTGGGCCAGGGCCCATCAGGGCTCACTACCCGTACGCCCTCTGACTGCGCCACCACCGCCATGTGTCGCGCGAGACCCGATTGATTGCCGGAGAGCGGTGCCACCCAGACCGGGACGTCTACCCGATGCAGTGCCCGGGCAACGACCCAGCCATCTCCACCGTTATTGCCGAGTCCCGCGGCGACGAGGACACCGTTGGCCACCGGTCCCGGGAATCGGGACGCGATGATGCCCGCGACGGCGCGGCCCGCGGTCTCCATGAGACTCGCGAGATCGCTGCCGGAGGCCTCGGCCCGGCGGTCCCACTCGGCGGATTGTTGGGGGGAGAGGACGGGGATGTTCATGGAGAGCAGGGGAACCGGGACCAGTGAACGGGGAACGGGAGCACCGGAGTCACGTCCAGTCCCGTTCTCTGTTCCCTGTTCCCTGTTCCCCTGTCATTTATAGCTGGGCCCGATCGTCCTCCCGATCGAGATCTCGCCGTTGTCGATCCGGAGATTGAACCCGCACTCGGGATTGGTGCAGACCCAGGCCTTGTAGGTGATCGGCGCTCCGTCCCGCCCGTAGTCGGAGAGTGGAATCAGCACCCCCTGCGAGCACTTCTTACACGCCGGCCAGTCTCTCGCCTCCATGGTGCCCCCTGCTCCCCTCTGGCGGGCCGTGCTAGAGCCGCGCTACGCCGTCCCACCGGTAGGGCTCACCGAACGCCGCGGCGAAGTCATACACCCCCGCAAAGTCCTGCTCGCGATCTGTCGGTTCCGCCGAAAGCACTTTGGTATGGACCAGCACGAAGACAATGCGGCCGATGTCTTCGGTGCGCCGGAGACCCCAGTAGCTCACGACTTCAAACGCGAGGAGTCCGTACTGTCGCACCGCGAAATCGCGGCAGGCCCACGCCAGTTCGGCGCCGGTCACATGCCGGCGCTCGGGTAGTTTCGATTGCAGGAATTCGAGGGCGGCAAGGACAAACAGGTACGCCCTCTCGTCGTACCTGTCCTCCTGTTGGCGGATGCGTTCGAAGACTTCATCCGCGAACTGGAGGCCGTTCATAGGTGAACGCGTCGGTGGCGCCGCATGGGTCGCAAGCTAGGTTCCGGGCCAGAGGGGGTCAAGCGCGCCGGCTCTGGTAGAGCGGGAAGTTGGAGGTCAGTTCCCCGACTTCACGGCGCACGCGCGCCACGGTGACATCATCCGGGCTGGTGAGGACCTTGTCGATCAGCTCCGCGACCTTCCGCATTTCACCCCTGCCCATGCCCCGCGTGGTGAGCGCCGGCGTCCCCAGGCGAATGCCGCTGGTGACGAAGGGCGACTGGGGATCGTTGGGGATGGTATTCTTGTTGACCGTGATGCCGGCGCGATCGAGAATCTTCTCCGCGTCCTTCCCGGTGAGGTTCTTCGGCCGCAGATCCACCAGCATGAGATGGGTGTCGGTTCCTCCCGAGACGATCGCGAACCCCCGGGCGATCAGTTCCTCGGCCAGCGTCTGCGCGTTGGCTACCACCTGTTTGGCATATCTCGCGAAGTCCGGAGTCAACGCTTCGCCGAAGGCGACCGCCTTGGCCGCGATAATATGCTCCAGCGGCCCGCCCTGAGTTCCGGGGAAGACCGACTTGTCGATCGCCTTCGCGTGCTCTGCCGCGCAGAGAATGAGCCCGGCCCGGGGACCCCTGAGCGTCTTATGGGTGGTACTGGTGACGACCGGCGAGTGGGGCACGGGCGAGGGATATACCCCCCCGGCCACCAGCCCTGCGAAGTGCGCCATGTCCACCAGGAAAATGGCGCCGACCTCATCGGCGATCGAGCGGAACGCCGCAAAATCGATGATTCGGGCATAGGCGCTGCCGCCCGCGATGATGAGCTTGGGCCGTTCCCGCCTGGCCTGGTCCCGGACCAGGTCGTGATCGATGCGACCGGTTGCGGGATCTACTCCGTAATGCACCGCACGCCAGATCACACCACTGTGGTTTACCGCGGCCCCGTGTGAGAGATGCCCGCCATGCGGCAGAGACATCCCCATGATCGTCTCACCCGGCTTCACCAGTGCCATGAACGCGGCGAAGTTGGCTTGCGCTCCTGAATGGGGCTGGACGTTGGCATGATCGGAGCCGAACAACTGTTTCAACCGGTCGATCGCCAGCTGCTCGACCTTGTCGATCTCCTCGCACCCGCCGTAGTAGCGCCGGCCCGGATACCCCTCGGCGTACTTGTTGGTGAGGGGAGTGCCCATCGCGTCGATCACCGCACGGCTGGCGAAGTTTTCGCTGGCGATCAACTCGAGGCCATGCTGCTGGCGGTGTAGCTCCCGGTCGATCAGCCCGGCGACTTCGGGATCGGCGGCACGCAGTGAAGCGTCGTGGTCGAGCGACATGCGGTCTCCCTTCAGGGTTCGATCTTTTCGACACGACGACCGTGCCGGCCGCCTTCGAACGCGGTGTCGAGCCAAGTGCGCAAAATTTCCCGGCCTTCCTGCTCCGAGATGAGCCGCGCCGGCAACACCAGGACGTTGGCGTCGTTATGGGCGCGAGAAAGCCGGGCCACTTCCGGGGTCCAGGCCACCGCGGCACGCACGTGGGCGTGGCGGTTCGCCGCCGCCGCCATGCCGAGTCCGGTGCCGCAGAGCAGGATGCCCCGCTTCAGCTCGCCGCTTTCCACCCGCTGGGCCAGCGCGTGGGCATAGTCCGGATAATCGGCGGACTCGGTGGAATGGGTTCCGAGGTCCAGCGGCTGGTATCCGGCCTTTTCCAGCTCCGCCTTCAACTTTTCCTTGAGCTCAAAGCCGGCGTGATCGGCCGCGATTGGTATGGTCTCGGTCATCGTGAATAAAGATACAAGTGTCGGATTGCTCGTGAAGCCTCATGAGTCAGGGTGTCATTCCGAGGAAGCGGAGCGACCGAGGAATCCCAGTGCCCTCGACTCCTCTGAAGCTATAGCATCGGGATTCCTCGCTGCGCTCGGAATGACAGCGATTTCACACCCTGATCCCAGCCACCGACCGCACCGCGTCGATCCTCGCCTCCGCCAGATGATCGGCAGCCTGGTAGGTGGGGATCTTCTGCGCCGCCGAGATGGCGAACAGGTTGAGCATCGTGTCATAGATCGCGGCCGCCTTGCGCTTGGCGCGATCGTGGTCCCAGCCCATCAACTCACCGTAGACGTTGATCACCCCGCCCCCGTTGATCACGTAGTCCGGGGCGTAGAGCATGCCGCGACGCTCCACCTCGTCTCCGTGCCGTTCCTCGGCCAGCTGGTTGTTGGCACCGCCGGCGATGATCTCGACCTTCAGTCGCTTCAGCGTTTCGTCGTTGATCGTCGCTCCCAACGCGTTGGGAGAATAGATGTCCGCCTTCACATCGTAGATCGCGTCCGGCGCTACCGCCTCGGCGCCGGTCGTCTTGACCACCTGCTTCACTTTCTCGGCGTCGATGTCGGTGACCACCAGCTTGGCGCCTTCCTCGTGCAGATGATCGCAGAGACTGCGGGCGACATTGCCGCATCCCTGGACCAGGACCCTCTTGCCCGCCAATGAGTCGCTGCCCCAGCGGTGCTTGGCGCTGGCCTTCATTCCGACGTAGACCCCGTAGGCGGTGACCGGCGAAGGATCGCCCGACCGGCCGTGCAGCCCGGCCACGCTCTCCGTCTCCATCCGGACGAATTCCATATCGGCTGGACTGGTGCCCACGTCCTCGGCGGTGATGTAGCGACCCTTCAGGGTCTCGATGAAGCGTCCGTGGGCCCGGAAGAGGGCCTCCCGATCCTTCCGCTTATTGTCGCCCACAATCACCGACTTGCCCCCACCCAGGTTGAGCCCCGCGACCGCCGACTTATAGCTCATCCCGCGCGCCAGCCGCAACGCGTCGGTAATCGCGTCGTCGGTCGAGGCGTACTGCCAGAACCGCGTGCCGCCCAAGGCCGGCCCCAGCGTCGTGTCATGTATGGCGATGATGCCGAAGTAGCCGCACGAAGGCTCGTGGCAGAGCACGAGTTGCTCGTGGGCGTAAGCCGACATGCTTTTGAAGGCGTCCATTGGTGCTCCGCAGCAATCAGATTGGTAATTGAAAATTGATAATTGAAAATTGAGCGGCGACTTCAGCCGCCCCCAATTCCTCAATTTTCAATTACCAATTATCAATATTTGTAGAAGCCCCGCCCCGTCTTCCTCCCCAACGTCCCCGCCGCCACCATCCGGCGCAGCAAGGGGCAAGGACGATATTTGTCGTCTCCCAGTCCCTTGTGCAGCACCTCGAGGATCGCGAGGCAGGTATCGAGGCCAATCAGGTCGGCCAGCGCCAGAGGGCCCATCGGATGAGCCATTCCTAACTTCATCACCGTGTCAATCGCTTCCGGGGTGGCGACGCCCTCCATCACACAGAAGACCGCCTCGTTGATCATCGGCATCAGCACCCGGTTGGAGACGAAGCCCGGGTAGTCGTTCACTTCGACCGGGGTCTTCCCCAAAGCCTTCGCCAGATCCATGACCTGGGTCGTGGTCGCATCGCTGGTCAGCTGGCCGCGGATCACTTCCACCAGCTGCATCACCGGCACCGGGTTCATGAAATGCATCCCGATGATCTTGTCGGCACGGCTCGTATGGGACGCGATTTCCGTGATCGAGATCGAGCTGGTGTTGGTCGCCAGAATCGTTGACGCGGGAGTGATTTTATCGAGCTGATCGAACAGCGCGAACTTGAGCGAGGGGTTCTCCGACGCCGCCTCGACCACCAGTTCCGAGTCCTTCGTGTCTTCAAGGACCGAGCCGACCTTGATCCGCGCGACCGTCCGGTCCGCCTCGTCCGCCCCGATCGCCTGCTTTTTGACCAGCCGCGCCAGGCTGCCGCGAATGGTCTCCAACCCCTTGTTCAGGGCCTCGGCCGACACATCGATCAACCGTACCGCGTGCCCCTGCTGCGCAAAGGCCTGGGCGATCCCGTTCCCCATCGTGCCGGCACCGATCACTGCCACACGCATCAAGCGGTTTCCTTCCGGGTCAGCCGCCATACAATGGCGATACCGAGGATGATGGCGAAGGAGCCGAGGGCTCCGCCCTCCGGCCCGAAGCTACCGCCGGTGAGCCACCGCGGTCCGCCGGGATCATAGTTGATCAGCGGGATGGTAAATGGAAGTCCGCTGACCGGCGCGTCCATCAGCGCCAGCGTCGCGTTCCAGCCCAGGTGGGCGCCCCACGCGGTCCAGATCCCGCCCGGCAGATAGAACGCGCCGCCCAGAAAGATGCCGGCCAGGGCGATGTTGGCGATAGCCAGCGGAGTAGGATTGGGATTGAACAGATGGACCAGTCCGAACAGCACCGAGAGCAGGATGATGGCTTTCCAGCGCCCCATGACTCTCGCCAGGAGCACCTGGGCCACTCCGCGAAAGGCGATCTCCTCCCCCAGCGCCGCCGGAGCAAGGATCAGTGTGGTTAGCGTGGCCTGGCGGAGGTAGTCGGCGAGCGAGCCTTGATCCGGGAAAAATCGCGCGCCGCCGAGTGGCAACGAGAGGAGGACAGCCACAGCAGCCGCAGCCACACCCAACAGAAGTCCCACCCCCCAGCCTTTGCCGGCATTCTCGAATGGCTTCCAGCGCAGGTCTTCCCAGGTGAGCTTGGCCGCCTTGCGACCGATCACCCACGTGGCAAATCCGAATGACAGGATGATGATGGCGGTCTGGATCACCAGCCAGCGCGGCGCCTCGGGGTCGATGGGGGCGCCCGAGGTCAGCAGGGGGGCTGCCATTCCGACCAGCGCACTCAGGAACAGGGCGCAGGCGGTGCCCAGCGCCAAGAAAAGAACTGCCCACCCTGCGACCCTGAGGCGCGAGGGTGGGCGAGATTCTGGTAGCGGTGCTGTCACGCCCGCGGGCGTAGTGAGTGGTGCGCCCGCCAGAGCAGCAATCCAGCCAGAGCCACCTTCAGTGAGTCAACCATGAGGAAGGGCGCGGTGCCCGCGGTGGCGGCGGTCTTGATCGATCCGGTGAGCATAGCGAGCTGCGCCAGTCCGCCAACGTGAATGGCGACCATCCCCATCAATGCCGCGAGGAGGCAGAGCCCCAGGTTCCCTCGACGCCCAACCCAGCCGACAATCCACGCAGCGAGTGGGAAAACGAGGAGATAGCCGCCGGTCGGCCCCAGCAGATGCTGCAGGCCTCCCGACCCGTTGGCAAAGACCGGGGCCCCGAACGCGCCGGCTGTGAGATAGAGTAGCATGGCACCGGCGCCGGCCGTGGATCCGGTGAGCCCACCGACCAGGATCACCGCGAGCCCCTGAAGAGTCATCGGCACCGGTGTGAAGGGCAGCGGAACCGAGAATTGAGCCGAGACGGCCACGGCTACCGCGCCGAGGACCAAGGTGATGGGCCAGCGAAAGGCCCGGGAAAGGCTCATTGATCTCGCCGCTGTGGGATTGCCTGAGGTCATTTAGATCCGCTCCACGCTGAGTGCCACCGCATTCCCCCCGCCCAAGCAGAGAGTGGCAAGTCCGGTTGTCTTGTCGCGATCCTTCATTGCATACAGGAGAGTTGTCAAAACCCTGGCGCCACTCGCGCCGATCGGGTGACCGAGCGCCACCGCCCCGCCGTTCACGTTGACCCGATCCCAATCCCACCCCAGTGCCCGCCCGTCCGCGATGGCCTGCACCGCGAATGCTTCATTGGCCTCGATCAGATCGTAGTCGTTGATCCTGGTCCCCGACTTGGCCAGGAGATTCTTCACCGCGACGATGGGAGCGAAGAACAGATCCTTCGGCTCGCCGCCGCCGGTCGCATACTGGGTGATGCGCGTCATCGGCTGAAGACCATGAGCCTTGGCGAATGCGAGTGAGGTGACGACTAGCGCGCTGGCGCCGTCGTTCAGTCCCGGCGCGTTGCCCGCGGTGACCGTTCCATCCTTCCGGAACGACGGCTTGAGCTTGGCCAAGGCCTCGATCGTCGTGTCTTTCCGAGGCGACTCGTCGGCGGTCACCTTAATCACGCCACCTTTGCCCGGGATTTCCACGGGCAGGATCTCCGATGAGAACTTGCAGGACTCCTGCGCGGCGACCGCCTTGCGATGACTGTTTAGGGCAAATTCGTCCTGGTCCTGCCGGGTCACCTTCGCCTTCTCGGCGGTGTACTCGGCGTACTCCCCCATGTGGTTCTGACCGAACGAGTCCCACAGGCCGTCGTGGATCATTCCGTCGACGACGGTCTGGTTCCCCGCCTTCACCCCGGTCCGCAGGCCATAGAGATAGTGCGGTGCGGTGGACATCGATTCCTGCCCGCCCGCCACGATGGCCTCCGCGTCGCCGGCCTTGATGGCCTGGGCGGCCAGCATCACGGCTTTGAGGCCGGAGCCGCAGACCTTGTTGATGGTCATTGCGGGCACCGTTCCAGGAATCCCGCCGTGAATCAGGGCCTGCCGGGCCGGGGCCTGCCCGGAGCCTCCCTGTACAACCTGGCCCAGGATGACCTCGTCCACCGCACCGGGCTCAACCCCGGCTCGACGCACGGCTTCCCGAACCACCAAGGCACCAAGCTGTGGGGCGGTGAGGGTGGAAAGAGCACCGAGAAATCGTCCGATGGGGGTGCGGACGGCGGAGAGGATGACAGGAGTCGTGGAGTCGGACACGGGGCGCGGCTGTTTGGGTCGGGGGGAAAATAGGCGGTAGGGCGGGAGGGCGGGAAGGCCGAGGTGGTGGTGTCATTCCGAGCGCAGCGAGGAATCCAGATGCCCACTCGCGGAGAAATGGTTCCCTCCTGGAGAATGCCGGTCACGATACTTGCCTTCCCCGGGACCTACCGATCCGTGAAGACGTTCTACGTGTATCTCCTCAGTAACAGTCATCGCACCCTCTACGTGGGGGTCACGAGCAACCTTCTGTGCCGCCTGGCAAAGCATCGGAGCCTGCAGTGGGGCGGTTTCACGAGCCGTTACCGAATCACTCGATTGGTCTACTTCGAAACTACCCCGAACGCGCGAGCAGCCTCGCACGTGAAAAGGAGCTCAAAGGTTGGAGACGAAGCAAGAAGATCGCCCTGATTGAAAGCGTAAACCCTGATTGGAGGGATCTAGCTGAAGGTTGGTTTTACGAAGGCAGGGATCTGGATTCCTCGCTTCGCTCGGAATGACAGCGCTGCCCTACGGCTTCAGCGCCCTCGTCCGATTCTCCGTGCTCACGCGCGCGAGGAACTCCTCGACCGGCACGATCTCCTGCTTATTCCCTGCCCCGCGTACCCGCACCGCCACTGTGCCCGCGTCCGCCTCCCGCTGCCCGACGACCGCCATATAAGGAATCTTCTCGACTTCACCCTGACGGATCCGGTAGTTGAGGGTCTGGTTGCCGTCATCGAGACCGGCCCGTATGCCCGTCTCACGGAAGCGCTGGAAGACCTTCCTCGCGGCGTCTCCCTGGGCATCCGAGATCGGTAGCACGCGAACCTGCTCGGGTGAGAGCCAAAGCGGGAACGCGCCGGCGAAGTGCTCGATCAGGATCGCCATGAAGCGCTCGAAAGAGCCGCTCACCGCCCGGTGGATGATGACAGGCCGGTGCTCGTGATTGTCTTCCCCGACGTAGATCAGCCCGAAGCGCTCGGGAGCGGCGTAGTCGAGCTGGATCGTGCCCAGCTGCCAGGTCCGGCCGATCGAGTCGGCTACGTCGAAGTCGATCTTGGGGCCGTAGAAAGCGCCGTCTCCCGGTTTGTGCTCGTAGGGCTGCCCGGTCGCCTCGAGGGCGGCCCTGAGCGCCGCCTCGGCGCGATCCCACAGTGAATCCTCGCCGATCCGCTCCTTGGGCCGAGTGGCGAATTTGAGCGTCGCGGTGAGCCCGAAGGTCTTGTAGTAGCTCAGAATGAAATCGGTGAGCCGGCGAACCTCTTCCGGGATCTGCTGCTCGGTCAGGAAGATGTGACAGTCGTCCTGCTGGAACTGGCGAACCCGAGTCAGTCCGGAGAGCGCGCCGGAGACTTCATTCCGGTGCAGCACGTCGTAGGTGCAATACCGAAGGGGCAGCTCGCGATAGGAATGCTTCTTCGACTGGTACAACAGGTAGTGCGAAGGGCAATTCATCGGCTTGAGCGAGAAATCGTGTTCTCCGGTCTCCTTGTCGAGAACCAGGAACATGTTCTCCCGATACTTGCCCCAATGGCCGGAGATCTCCCAGAGCCCCTTGTTATACAGGAGCGGAGTCTTGATCTCCTTATAGTCGTCTCGCTGCAGCTGGCGCAGGTAGTCGTTCAGCACGTTCACGATCGTGGTGCCACGGTCGGTCCAGAACACCGCCCCCGGCGCGAACGGGTGGAACATGAAGAGGTCCAGTTCCTTGCCCAGCTTGCGGTGGTCCCGCTTTCTGGCCTCTTCGAGTTGGTGCAGATAGGCGTCCTGGTCCTCTTTCTTGAACCAGGCAGTGCCATAAATCCGCTGCAGCATCTGGCGGCGTTCATCTCCCCGCCAGTAGGCGCCGGCGCCGTGGAGCAGCTTGAAGTTCTTGAGCCTGCCGGTGGTGGGGAGATGAGGCCCGCGGCACAGGTCCACGAAGGGACCGTCGGTGTAGACCGTGATGACCTCGTCGGGCCCCAGATCGTCAATTCGCTCGAGCTTGAGGGGGTCGTCCTTGAAGCGACGCTTGGCTTCCGCGCGGTCCACCACCTCCCGCACGAACGGAAAGTCCTTCGCCGTCACTTCGGCCATCTTCGCCTCAATGGCCTCGAGGTCCTCGGGAGTGAAGGGACGCTCGACATCGAAGTCGTAGTAGAACCCGTTCTCGATCGGCGGACCGAACCCGATCCCGGCCCTGGGAAAAAGCTCGCGGACCGCGGTCGCCATGATGTGGGCCGCCGAGTGACGGAGGACGTCCAGCGCGGCCGGGTCCTTATCGGTCAGGATCGCGAAATTGGCGTCGCCCTCGATCGGGCGGTCCAGGTCGCGGACCTGCCCGTCCACTCGCGCCGCCACCGCGGCGCGAGCCAGCCCCGCGCCGATGGACTGGGCCACCGCGCGTGCCGTGGTTCCCGCCGGCACCTCTCGCACGCTGCCGTCGGGGAGCGTCAGCCGGATCGTGCTCATTGGGTCGTGTCTGCCACCGCCGGATGGATGACCGGAGGGGTCGTGGGCGCGTAACGGAAGTACAGGGCGATGCAACCGATCAGCAGGGCGGCAAGGACCGACCAGCGCACGATTTCAGCGCCTGTCATTCGGGCATTTTCGTCTTTCATCGTGTTAAGTTAACCGCTCGTCAAACCGTCAGGTAAGAGCAGAGCAATGGGCATGAGCAGACGACCTTCCGGCAGCGAATTATTCGCCTGGAGCCTGGTGGGGGCCGGACTTGGCCTCGTCACCGGCTTCGTGCTGGGCGAGTTGCTGGGGTCCAGCAAGCTTCGGCTTCCCCGGCGCTGGGGCTCCGTGCCGCGGGGGAAGCTGGTAGCGGGCCGGGAAGGCCCACCCGCGGTGGCCAGCCTGGTCCGGTCGGCCCTCCGAAGCGACGATCAGCTTCGCGACCTTGCCCTCGACGCCGTGGGTGTGAGGGCCGGTGTCGTTGAGATCCACGGCTGGGTCTCCAGTCGCAGCCTCCGCGCGCGGGCCATCCGCGTGGTCCACGCCCTGCCGGGGATCGAACAGGTGGTGGACTGCATCCTGGTCCACGGGGAAGACGACGTGCCCGAAGACGTGGAAGATCTGACCGACCGACCCGCATGAACGACGAGCTACCGCCTCAGTACACCCCGGGCGCGGTCGAGCCCGGGCTTTATCGCTGGTGGGAGGGCAAGGGGCTGTTCTCTCCCGAACGGGGCAAGGGCAAAGGAGCGCCCTTCGTGATCATGATGCCCCCGCCCAACGTGACCTCGATCCTGCACATGGGGCACGGGCTCACCTACACCGTGCAGGATGTGCTCACCCGGTTCGAACGGATGCGCGGGCGGGTGACGCTTTGGCTCCCGGGGACCGACCACGCCGGCATCGCCACCCAGAACGTGGTGGAGCGTATCATCGCGCAGGAAGGAAAGACCCGCTTCGACCTCGGCCGGCGTGAGTTCGAAGCGAGAGTCTGGGCCTTCGTGCGGGAAACCGGCGATACCATCCTGCAGCAGCTCCGGGCCCTGGGCGCCAGCGCCGACTGGACTCGTACCTACTTCACGCTCGACGAGGATCTCTCGCGCGCTGTGCGCGAAGTCTTCGTGCGGCTGCATGAAAAGGGGCTGATTTACCGGGGCAAGTACATCATCAACTGGTGCCCCCGCTGCCTCACCGCCCTCTCCAACGAAGAGGTGGAGAAGGAAGAGGTGGACGGCAAGATCTGGTGGTTCCGCTACCCGCTCGAGGACGGCAGCGGATTCATCACCGTCGCGACCACCCGGCCCGAGACCATGCTGGGCGACACCGGTGTCGCGGTGAATCCCCAGGACAAGCGCTACAAGAAGCTGGTGGGCAAAAAGGTCCGTCTGCCTCTGGTGGACCGGCTCATCCCGATCGTGGCCGATTCAGAAGTGGATCCCAAGTTCGGGAGCGGTGCCGTGAAGGTGACTCCCGCCCACGATCCGCTCGACTTCGATATCGGACGCCGCCACCATCTGGAACCGATCGACATCTTCACGCCTGACGCCCACCTCAACGACGCGGTGCCGGAGCGCTTCCGCGGGCTCGATCGGTTCGTCGCCCGGAAACAGGTGGTAGCCGAGTTCGAGAAGCTGGGTCTGCTGGACAAAGTCGAGAATCACCGCCACGCGGTGGGACACTGCTACCGCTGCGAAACCGTCGTGGAGCCGCGCCTCTCGGACCAGTGGTTCGTGAAGATGGCGCCGCTCGCCAAGCCAGCACTCCAGGCCTACGTCGATGGCACGCTGCGTTTCATCCCGGACCGGCGGGGTGAGGAGTACCGCCAGTGGATGGAAGGGATTCGTGACTGGTGCATCTCCCGCCAGCTCTGGTGGGGCCATCGCATACCGGTGTGGTACTGCGACAAATGCGGCGAGATGATCGTGGCGCGAGAGGAGCCCAAGGAGTGCTCCTGCGGTGCGCCGCTGCGACAGGACGAGGACGTGCTGGACACCTGGTTCTCCTCCTGGCTCGTCACCTTCTCCAGCCTGGGATGGCCGGACAAGACCAAGGATCTCGACCGTTTCTATCCCGGCTCGACCCTGGTGACCGCCCCCGAGATCCTGTTCTTCTGGGTGGCGCGCATGGTGATGGCGGGATGCTGGTTCATGGGGGAGATCCCGTTCTCGACCGTCTACCTGCACGGCACGGTGCGAGACACACAGCACCGCAAGATGTCCAAGTCCCTGGGGAACGGCATCGATCCTCTCGAGGTGGTAAGCCGCTTCGGAGCGGATGCACTCCGCTACACCGTAATCTCCGGCATGGCGGTGGGCACGGACGTCATCCTCGACCCGAGCGATCTGGAGACCTCGTTTTCTCCGGGGCGGAACTTCGCCAACAAGCTGTGGAATGCGGGGCGGTTCGTGCTCGCCAACCTAGGCGGTTCGGCGGAAACGCGGGAAGGCGGTAAGTCTGTTCCGAGCAGCCGCGAGGGAGCAGTCAGGCCATTGGCAGGAAATCACAGGGGTGTGGTGAAGCCGGAAGAGCTGACGCTCGCCGACCGCTGGATCATCTCCCGCTGTAACGCGATGGTGATCCAGGCGACCGAGGCCTACGACAAGTACCGGCTCAACGAGGCGGCGAACGCGGTCTACCATTTCCTGTGGAGCGACTTCGCCGACTGGTACATCGAGCAGATCAAGCCGCGACTCTACGGCGATCAGCCTGGTGGGGATGTGGCCCGCGCGGTCGCGACCCGGACCTTTGAGATTGCGCTCCAACTGCTGCACCCGATCATGCCCTTCATCACCGAGGCGCTGTGGAAGCGACTACCGGGTCGGGACGCGGAAGCGTCAATCAGTATCTCGGCATGGCCACGGCCCGACCGCCGCGCCAATGATGCCGACGCTGAGCGTGCCTTCGCTCTGGTTCAGGAACTGGTTGTCGCGGTCCGGCAGATCAGAGCCGAGTATGGTATCGAGCCCGGCAAATCGGTCCGGGCAGTGGTCACGGCCGCGGGCAAGGATGCAGAGAAAGCCTTTCACGACGAATCGGGAACCATTCGCCGATTGGCCAAGCTTTCCGAACTGCGCTTTGGCGGAGACTCGGCCGGCGTCGGTGCGAGTGCTGTGCTCACTGACCGGAGCTCGCTCTTCGTTCCGCTCGGCGAGGTTCTCGACCTCGACAAGGAACGGAGCCGGCTTCAGAGCGAGTTGGAACGCCTGACCAAGCTGATCGAGAACCAGAAGACCAAGCTGGGCAACGAGCAGTTCACGTCGCGGGCACCTCAGGAGATCGTGGCAAAGGAACGGGAGAAGCTGAGCAGCTGGAGCGAGCAGCACGCGGTGCTGGCGGAAAAGCACCGACGGCTGGTTGGATGAGACGCCGGGCGAACAGGGCGGACAAGACGGACAGGGCGGACATGGAATGGGGTCAACGTGAAGGCCCGTCCGCCCCGACCGCTTTCCCGCCTTACCGCCTTCCCGCCCTGTTCGCCCTGTCCGCCGTTCTCGCATGCGCAAAGATGGCCCCCCCACCAGGCGGCCCAACGGACCACATTCCACCCATCCTGCTCTCCACTGTACCTGAATC
>Ga0070662_100001413_pt1 | contig 14815 bp, 11 predicted proteins | sample KBSC53metaG_FD_65648 | JGI IMG/M metagenome (GOLD analysis project Ga0070662, IMG submission 65648) | Corn rhizosphere microbial communities from Kellogg Biological Station, Michigan, USA - KBS C5-3 metaG | ecosystem: Host-associated > Plants > Roots > Rhizosphere > Soil ...
ATGATTAGTCCGACGACTCCAATGGGCTCGTGGTAGTGATAGGCGAAGGTTTCGTGGTCGATTTCGCTGACGCCGCCGTCCTGCGCGCGGATGCATCCGGCGAAGTAGCGAAAATGGTCGACCGTCAAGGGCAGATCCGCGGCCATCGTCTCACGGATAGGTTTGCCGTTGTCCCAGGTCTCCGCCGCCGCCAGCATGGGCAGGTTCGCCTCGATGCGATCGGCGATCTTGTTGAGGATATTTGCTCGCTCGGTAGTCGATGTCCTGCCCCAGGCAGCCTTCGCCTTGTGCGCGGCATCAAGTGCCAACTCCACATCGGCGGCGGTAGAGCGCGCAACCTCGCAGAACACCTTGCCGGTCACCGGCGTTGTGTTATCGAAATATTGCTTGTTCACCGGCGCGATCCATTGCCCGCCGATGAAGTTCTCGTAGCGTTTCTTGAATGGCACCGCAATGCCGAATTTGCCGGGTTCTAACATGTCCATGGCTGTCATCCCAATAGGTTGATGGCGCCACAACATGCGGCGTCTCGTCGCTGAGCCAAGATATCGGCTTACCTCGTGGTTTCACCGATATCTCCTCGCAGCCTGCTAAGGCCCAGTGCCCGCCCGATTGCATCTCGACATCGGAACGAATTCCCATGTCTTACGCCCAAGGTGCAAGCAGTCTATGCACCGCGATTAGACGAGCGTAGGGGAATGCTATTGCGCCGTCTGCTCGGTGGCGCACAGAAGTGCTCATCCCGGCGGATTACGCGCTCAATGGCGAACCCGAACTTCTGACAGTCAGAGCGACGGTGCGGGATGGGACCCAGGGGTCTGCTCAACCGACGCCAGGAGCGGGATACGCCCGCCCACAGATGAAGCGCCGAAGACCTTTTCTGATATCGCCCTCGCTTGGCGTGCTACCGCACCGACGCCACCACGACGTCGAGGCTACGCTTGTGCAATGGTCGGGAAAATTGCGGCCTTCCTCAACGTCACAAGGAGATCAACTATGCATGCGGTTGTAAGAACCTACTCGGGTGCCGGCGCAAAGCAGCTTTTCGATTTGTTGGAACAGCGTAAAGCCGATGTCGAAACCACCCTCCGGAAAGTGCCTGGTCTCGTGAGTTACACGCTGTTGGACAGTGGCGATGGTGGAATGTCGGTTACTGTTTGCCAGGATAAGGCAGGCATCGACGAAAGCTTGAAAGTCGCCGGCGAATGGATCAAGAAGAATGCCTCGAATATCCAAGCGAGTCCGCCCGCCGTCGCCGAAGGTTCGGTGATCGTTCAAATCAAATAGCGTGCACCTCCATAACGGTGCACTCCATCCTCGCTGTGGGGTCGCTGCCGTTCGCCCCTCGTCAGGCGCCACCTCGGTGAGTCGTTGTGCCTACCGGTGAACGGCTGCTTCGGAGAGACCTGACGATGGACGCGCACTCGTGTGCATACGGTTCTGTCCAACGAGACCTACGCCGGGACGTACCGGTTTAACCGGGTAGAGGCACGAAACCGCCGCCGCAAGCCGGAGACGGAGTGGATAACCGTCGCCGTGGAAGCGATTGTCGACGAAGGCACGTTCGTACGTGCGACGGCGCGCAGGCGCAGCCGGGCGCCGTCGCAAGTGCCGCCGCACATCGTAGGCTCCCCTACCCTGCTGACCGGGTTTCTGAAGTGCGGGTGCTGCGGAGCTGGTATGACACTCGCCACGGGCAAGGGTGGTCGCTACCGTTACTACAAGTGCAACACGCGCATTGGCCAGGGACGCACCCTGTGCACCGCCCGCAGCATTCTAATGGAGAAGTTAGACGCTACGGTTCTGCACGCCCTCGCCGACCGCGTTTTCACGGTCCCACGTTTGCGCGCGATGCTCGCCGATCTACGCTCGAAGCTGAAAGCAGGCCGTAGCGACGAAGCGAAACAGCTGCGGGTTCTGCAGGTCGAGCTGGACAAGACAGCCGCCGGGCAAGAGCGGCTCTACGAAGCAGTCGAAAGTGGCTTGCTACCGAAGGACCTGAGCTTGCATAGCGCGTACGTCGCCACCAGGCGCGGCGCCAAGAACTCCTGCTTGAGATGGGCGGACTGCGGCGTCAGCAGGAGCTACCGCTGAAGAGCATCGGGCCGCAACACGTCGATGCATTCTCGCGCGTGATGCGCGAGAAGCTGCTCGGCAACAAGCCCTTCGCCAAGCAGTACCTGCGGTTGCTTGTCACCGAGATACGGGTGGAGCGCGACAAGATTACGTCACTGGGAGCAATGCAGCGATAGCGCAAGCGATTGCCGCGAGCATGGGCACAATGAAAGCGGTGCCCAGTTTGGTACCGAAATGGCTCCCCGACCAGGGCTCGAACCTGGGACCTGCGGATTAACAGGCCACCGCGGATTTACGCGTTTTCAAGCCACTTAGGTGAAATTCCGTTCCGCAATTTCCGCGAGTTGCGTCAGTTACACGCCCCGAAGGCACACATAGTCCCGCCTTTTGCGGAACGATTGTTGCCGTCCGAAGCCCTCTGAAGCTTGCCATCGGAGCCTAACACCTACACGCGATTCGCACGGACTGCTCCAGCCCCGAAGCGGACGGTGGCTGCTACCGTTCGCCCAAGCGAGGCATAGCGGCCGTTCGCTGAACTCGTCGCGAAATCCAGAACTCGGTGAGAGCGGCCATGCGCGACCGCCGAGATACGGTGCACGCGGAATCGCACCTGACCGGCTAATGAGAATTGACGGGCGAGCCGGGCCCGGCGCCTCTTAGTGGCTGCATCCGTTCCGCCATCATCAGCACGGTCTGCCGGCTCTGTGTTGAAATGGCGGTCGGCGACGGCCAGTGCGGGCCGTGCAGGCAGTTGTCACGCACGTTTGACTATTGCCGTTGGGGACGCTCCTCTGAAAGTGGGGTTAGGTGCCTGAACGTACTGAACACGCGAAATCGTCCGCTCACTCGAACCCCATACGAGTGCGGTTCGACGCATTCGAGTTGGACGAGGCGAACGCACGCCTGCTGCGTTCCGGAACCCCTGTGCCACTCGCGCCTACACCATTTGGCGTTTTATGCGCCCTCGCCCGGCAGCCGGGCGCGCTCCTTACGACGAACGCGCTGCTCGATCAAGTTTGGGGGCACCAGTTCGTCACCGACTCGGTCCTTAGAACTGCGATCAGCGAGTTGCGGACAGCCCTCGACGATGACGCGCGCAGACCGCGCTTCATTGAGACCGTGTCGCGGCGCGGTTACCGGTTCATTGCGACAACCAGTGCAATCGTCGCCATGGCGCCCGGCCCCGTTGCCGAAAACGCGTCGCCGCAATCCACATCGTTTATCGGGCGTACCCATGCACTTTTGCGACTGCGTGCCAACTGGGATCTCGCGTGCGCAGGTCAGCGCAAGGTCGTATGGGTTGCGGGTGAACCCGGGATCGGCAAGACGACGCTGATCGAGCATTTCATCGCGGGCCTCGGCGAAGTTCTTTGCGTCCGCGGCCAATGCGTAGAACAGTACGGCAGCGGCGAGCCATACCTTCCTGTCCTAGAAGCTCTGTCGCAACTGTGTCGCAGCGACGGCTCGCTGGTGTCCTTGCTGAGGTCAGTCGCACCAACATGGCTGCTCCAGCTGCCATGGCTCAGTACCTCCGAGGAGCGCGACATACTTCGACGGGACCTGGCGGGTGCAAGCGCGGACCGCATGCTGCGCGAAATGGGCGAGGTTCTGGATCGCTGTGGCGACCGCTGTCCGCTGTTGCTGGTGACGGAAGACCTGCATTGGAGCGACCGCGCGACCATCCAGCTCATTGACTACATCGCGCGTCGCCGCGGCAGCGCGCCACTGATGTGGCTTGGAAGCTTCCGAATCGCCGAGGTTGTGACACTCGACCATCCTCTCAATCGATTGCGCCGCGAGCTGCGCCTGCATCATCTCAGCGAAGAGATCGTGCTAGACCCGTTTTCCGAAAGCGAGGTCGCCGAATACCTCGGCAAACAGGCGCCATCCATTACCCGCGACGAGGCTTTCGTGCGTGCCCTGCACGAACGCACCGATGGCTTGCCCCTCTTCGTCGCATCGCTCACGACCGACGTGATGGCTCGCGCTGTTGAAGCCGGCGACCACGACGCGGCAGAACGCCAGCTGGAAAAAATCGCGGTTCCGGACAATCTCGCGGCCATTATCGATCACTACATCGCAAAGCTCTCGGACGATCAGCGCGTGGTTCTGTCGGCGGCGGCCGTGTGTGGCGTCGAATTCCACATCGATTCAATCGCCAGCGCGTTGCAGCGCGATGCGATCACGACCACCCAAACGTGCGACGATCTTGCGTTCGAACAGATATGGCTGAACACCCCTCGCGTCGGGGAGTCCGAGACTGTGGCGGAAGGCGCGTATTCGTTCCGGCACGCGCTGTTCCGCCAGGTGCTGTACGAGCGCACGGCGCCCGCCGCCCGCACGCAGCTTCACCGCAAGATCGCTCTCGCCCTGGAACGCGAGCGCGGCGCGGCAGCGCCCGTCCCCGCTGTAGAGCTTGCCACCCATTTCGAGCGGGGCCGCGAGCCCCTAGCGGCGCTGCGCTATTACGCCGAAGCCGCCGAAGCAGCGCTATCGCACTTTAGCCCGGAAGAGTGCAGGATCATCACGGAACGTGCGTCGCCGTTGCTCGAACAGGTGCCGAACGGTCCGGAGCGCGCCACGCAGGAAATCGCCATTCGAACGCTTCACGGTCTTGCCGCCACGCGGGTGCTTGGCGCGGGCGACGAAGCAAAGGCCGCGCTGCAGCGAGCGTACTCGTTGCTCGACGAAGCTCCCGAGCATCCAATGCGAGGACGCCTGTTGCACGGCTTCGGATTCATGTTGACGCTCCGCGGCGAATATCGCGAAGCACTCACGGTCGCGGATCGCGCGAAAGACCTCGGATCAAAGTCCAACGATCCGGTGCTCCTGGCAACCGCATGCACCTTGCACGGGCAGGTTGATCAGGTTCAAGGTCGATCTGAGGCTGCTCGAACGTGGCTCGAGCGCGGACTTGCGCTCGTGGAGCGCTTGGATGTTGGCCCGGGCGAATTCCTGGTTGACCCGCAGGTCGGCCTGTTCGCGATGCTCGCCGTCCCACTCCTTCACCTTGGCCTGGCCGAAGATGCGCGCGCCGCCGCGCAACGCGCATACGCGCGCGCCCACAATCGTAGATGGCCCATGGCGATGCTGGCCGCCATGTGGTACAGCGCATTTGTCGAGGTACGGCTCGGCAATGCGGAACGCGTCGCGTCGCTTGCCGACGAAATACAGACTCTGGTGGATGAATTCGCGCTCGCTCACGGTCAAACGGCGCATCGTTGGTTCCGTGGCTGGGCGGACGCCCGAATGGGTAAACCGCGTGAGGGTTATCGCCGCATTCGCGAGGCGTATGACGACAACGCGCGCCTTGGCATGCTCGCCGGCGCAAGCGAGATCCTCGGATATGCGACCGAGGCCCTGCTTCTGGACGGTGACCTCGACGCAGGCGAAAAGGAACTCCAGGAAGCCCTCCAGATCGCCGACAACCTGGACGAACGCGTGTACCTGCCCCAGCTGTTGCTTCTGGAGGCGGCCTTCGCTCGCGCACGCGGCGACACCGTGGCTGCCGACGCCGCGACCCGACGCGCAGTCGCGGAGGCTAGTGCGCAGGAGGCGCCGTGGCTACAGTTGATAACGTTGACGGACCTGTGCGCGAACGATAGCGCCAGCGCCGAAGACCGCCGCGCGCTTGCGAAACTTGTCGATGGGCTTCCCCAAGCCCGCGACACGACGGCCGTGATCCACGCACGAAAGCTGCTCGATAAAGGCAGCTCGAATAGGCGTCGCTAGTTCGCGCCGGAGTGGTTCCGCTGTCTTCTGGCACCTACAGACGGTGTAATTTGCTCCGCTAATCAGCGGCTTACACATTCGCGTCGCCCCGAGCCAAGAGTCTCGAACTCTGGGGTAGAGCCGTTCCTTCAGCCGAGCCATCGAAGTCTGACGGAACGGCGACACTTCGCTGACAACTCGTCGCATCAGAGCTTCTACGATGCGCTGGACATCTTTCGATGAGCCAAAACGAGCTAGCAATGTCACTCAACCCTGAATCGAAATATCCGACGCGACGGGCGTACGTCGTAAAGGTCCGCAGCGGCGCAAAACCGAACGCGCTGGCGGGACGACTCGAAAACCTCGTGACGGGCGCCCAACGCGAGTTCACCTGCGGCGGCGAGTTGCTGGAATCGATCTCGAGCGACCTTGAATCGAGCGCGGGCGAGCCTTCCGGCCACCGCGCGCAGGAGTAGCTGAGCGATGGACAGCGTAGCTGCCACTGCAATGGCTGGTGTACTGGGATCGCTCGTGGGCGGTTCGGCTACCGTCGCAACCGCCTGGCTCACGCACAGAACCCAGACGCGGCGCGAGTTCATCCGTCTGGAAATACGTAAGCGCGAGATGCTGTACGGAGAGTTCATCGGTGTCTGCGCGAAGCTCCTCGTGGACGCATTCACGCGCGCGCTCGACACGCCCGAGACCCTTTTGCCACTGTATGCGCTCACCAACCGCATTCGGCTGGCGGCTTCGCCGCCCGTCCTCGCCGCGGCGGAGCAGTTGCTCAGACAAATCACGGATCAATACTTCTCGAGGAATCTCACGCTCGAGGAAATGCACGCGCTCGCGCACGCGGAAGACGCCGATCCGCTGAAGTCCTTCGGCGACGCGTGCCGGGCGGAACTCAAGGCGATGCGCGCGCGAGTCTAGCCCTATTGAATCCCGACGAAACGACGACAGTTCGCTGACGACTCGGGATGCCGCGTCAACTACGCTCACCAACACCGACTTCAACACAACGCCAGATAAACACCCATGAAAACTATTATGTCTCTCCGCCATTTGCCGTGGCCGCCAAGACTACCGAGACTTCTGCGGTCTAGACCTCAGGCGCACCATATCGCCGCCCAGCTGGCCGCATCGCTCGCCTTCGCCCTCGTCGGGTGTGCGACTCCCGTGCTCCAGCCGTCGGTCGATGTGCCTGGCCGATTCGCAGCCGCACCGGCGTCCATCGAAGCGCCAGAAGCCACCTGGTGGGACGCCTATGGCGATCCGGTCCTGTCGGATCTTGTCCGCCGAGCCGCGCGCGAGAACCGGGATGTCAGGATCACGCTGGAACGCGTGCGTGCGGCGCGAGCCGGCGAGACGGTTAGCCGTTCCTGGCTGTACCCGAGCGTCGGGATTCATGGTGCCGGCTTCGACCACCGAACCGGATATAGCACGTCGACCAAGCAGACGGTACCGGAGGCCGCGGCGACGAAGGGTTGGCAAGGCGGCGTCGATGTTTCCTGGGAAGTCGACATCGCCGGGCGACTCCGTGCGGGCGCCGCTGCAGCTGCCGCTGACACGGCTGCGGCCGAACATACGGCCGCTGGCGTTCGCCTTCTCGCCATCTCCGACGTTGCAACGAACTATTTCATGTTGGTGGGCGCCCTGCGCCAACTCGACACGGTACGTGCAATCTCGGCTGCGCACGACGAAACGCTGCGCCTCGTGACCGCGCGCCAACGCGCCGGGCTGGCGACGCCATTCGATGTCGAGCGCGCACAGACTGATGCGTCGAGAGCACGCGCAGCGCTTCCGCCCCTCCAGACGCTCGCCGCTGTCTCGCGTCATCGGATCGCAATTCTTATCGGCGACCAGGCGTTCAATGCATCAATGATCTCGGTTTCACGGAGCGACATCGCCGTACCAACGCCGCACGCAGGCCAACCGGCCGCCCTCCTGGAGCGCCGGCCCGATCTTCTCACAGCGAAGGCACAGCTCGACGCCGCCAATGCGCGTCGCCAACAGGCGATGGCCGAATGGTTCCCGCGGTTGATCCTCGGCGCCGTGTTGGGGGGCGAGGGCATGAGTGTCAATGGCGTAGCTCTCGGGGCCGCGCGCTTCAGCAATGTCGCTGCGCTGCTGGCGATGCCGATCTTCAACGCAGGTCGCACGCAAGCGATCAACGACATCGCCGAAAGCGCGCAGAAAGAAGCCGTGCTCCATTATGAGAACGCCATCGTGCGAGCGCTTGAAGATGTCGAGAATTCACTCGTCGCCCTGGACGACGAACGGCAGCGCGCGCAGCTGCTGCAGAGCGCCGCGGCGTCCGCCGATGCCGCGCTCGGTCGCGCGCAGTCGCTGTACGACCGCGGGCAGATCGATCTTCTGCCGTTACTCGACGCACAGCGCGTGCGACTGGCCGTGCGCGTCGGCGCAAACGACGCCAACACTCAAGCCCTGCTGGACAGCGTGCAACTGTACAAGGCGCTTGGCGGCGGCTGGGAGGTGTTCGAGCCGTCGTCCATGCCGACCGCGAGTCACAGCAGCCAATCTCCGAATTCATGAACCTTCCACCGATACGAGGAACTATCGTGAAACCGTCCTTCCGCATGGCACTTGTCCACCTGTCAATCGCCGCGACGCTGTCCGCTTGCTCGCATCCGCCTCCACCGGAGCCATTGCGCGCCGTTCGCACGGTTGAAATTCGATACGGCAAGACTCAGGAAACGGATCGCTATTTCGGCTCAGTGCAGTCTCGCTACGAGGTCGAGCAGGCATTCCGCGTCGGCGGCAAGGTCGTGAGCCGCAAGGTCGACGTGGGACAGAAGGTGCGGCAGGGCGACATCATCGCGGTACTCGACGACGGCGATTACAGGCTGGCGGTCGAGGCGGCGAAACAACAGGCGACGGCCGCGGAAGCGCAGGCGCTGCAGTCCGAGTCGGATCGAAAGCGCCTGACTGCACTAAAGACGGACGGATCGGTCAGTCCCGCCGACGACGAGAAGGCGCAGAGCAACGCGCAAACGACTCGTGCCACCGCGGAAGCGGAAGCGCGCAAGCTGGAACTTGCACGCAATCGTCTGGAATACAGCGTTTTGCGGGCATCGCAGGACGGCGTGGTCACCAGCGTGAAGTTCGAAGTGGGCCAGGTAGTGGCCGAAGGGCAGCCGATCGTCTCGATCGCGAAGGACGGCGACCCCGAAATCGTCGTCAACGTGCCCGAGGACGAGTTGGCAGTATTCAAGGCGGCGCGGTACAGGGCCACGCTGACAAGCGCGCCCGACCAGCCGTTCGAGGTGGTGTTGCGTGAAATGTCGCCGCAGGCGGCTTCGACGACGCGCACCTTCCGCGCCCGGCTCAAGCCCGCGACGCCCCGCTCGCTCCCGCTCGGCGCAAGCGCATCGCTAGTCGTAGACCGTCCGGCGGGGGACAACGCGACGGCCACGATCCCCGCGAGCGCCATTACGCAGAACAAGGGTGAGCCAGCGGTGTGGGTGGTTCATCGAGAAGGCACAGAGACGGTCGGAACGGTTCAACTAGCCGCCGTATCCGTGCACGCCTACCGCAATGACGAGGTGCTCGTGTCTGGACCGTCGGCAGGCGAACTGATCGTTACTGCGGGCGTGCACAAGATGGCGCCGGGTCTCAAGGTTGCGTTTCCCGGTGCCACGTCCAACCTCCAAGCGAAGCAGGCGTCGCGATGAAATCCTTCAATCTCACCGAATGGGCGCTGAACCATCGCGCCACCGTGCTGTTCCTGATCATTGCAATCATGCTTGGCGGCGTCCTTGGATTCAAGCAGCTCGGCCAGCTCGAGGACCCGAAATTCTCGGTGCCTTCGATGACCGTGATGGTCATGTGGCCGGGCGCGACTGCGCAACAGATGCAGGATGAAGTGCTCAATCGCATGGAGAAGAAGTTCGAGCAGCTCGACCACTTTGAAAAGGTTGTTACGTTTGCGCGTCAGGGCTATGCCGGCATGACCCTTACTCTCAAGGGGGGCACCTCCCACGCGGATCAGCGCGAAGCGTGGTACCAGGCACGCAAGAAGTTCAGCGATGTCAAGCAGGAGTTGCCGGAAGGCGTCATCGGCCCGGTATTCAACGACGAATACGGCGACGTGACAGGACTCCTGTATGCCGTGAAGGGCGACGGGATCGATCAATGGGAGCTATCCGACACCGCCGAAGACATCAAGCGGCGCCTGCTCAAGGTACCGATGGTCAAGAAGGTTGACGTGTACGGCACGCAGGCCAAGAAAGTCTATGTGGAATTCTCGAACGAGCGGCTGGCTGCGCTCGGAATCACGCCACTGCAGATTACCGAAAGCCTGCGGAGCCAGAACATGGTGCTGGCGAGCGGCCAGGTCGACACCCATACGGACCGTGTGATGGTGCGGGTGAGCGGACAGTTCGCCAGCGTCGACGATATACGCAACGTGCCGATCGCCGTGGGCGGACGAGACCTCAAGCTTGGCGATTTCACGACCATCACGCGCGGCTACGAAGATCCGCCGCAGTACACCGTGCGCCACAACGGCCAACAGGTCCTGATGCTCGGCATCGTCATGACCGACGACGGCAACATCGTCGAACTCGGCAAAGCGCTGGAGTCCGCGGTCGCCACGGTTCAATCGGAACTCCCGTACGGGGTCGATCTCGAGCGCGTCGCGGACCAGCCTACGGTGGTCAGCGAATCCGTCTGGGAATTCGAACGCTCGCTGCTCGAAGCGCTCGCCATCGTACTCGCGGTCTGCTTGTTCAGCCTCGGCTGGCGGACCGGCATCGTGGTCGGACTGTCTGTCCCTATCGTGTTGGGCGTCGTTGTAGTGGTGATGCTGGCGATGGGCTGGAACCTGGAGCGGGTCTCGCTCGGCTCGCTGATCATTGCGCTCGGCCTCCTGGTGGACGACGGCATCATCGCGGTCGAAATGATGGTCGTGAAGATGGAGGACGGATGGGACCGCGTAAAGGCGGCCGCCTTCTCCTACGCGTCGACGGCGATGCCACGACTCACTGGTGCGCTTATCACCACCGCGGCGTTCATGCCCATCGGGCTGTCCAAGTCGACCACCGGCGAGTACGCGGGCGGTATTTTCTGGATCGTCGGCACGGCGGTCGTGTTCTCGTGGTTCGTATCGGGGGTGATTACGCCCTACCTCGCCGTGAAGATGCTGCCGGACCTCAAGAAGCACGCCGACGGTGGCAACGCGTATCAGAGCCCGTTCTATCGCAAATTACGCAGCTGGATCGACTTCGCCATGGCACGGCGTTGGTGGGTGATCGCCTTGACCATGGCGGCACTGGCTTTCGCACTCGTCGGAAGCCGCCTCGTGCCACAGCAGTTCTTTCCGAATAGCGACCGTCCGGAGCTGATCGTGGAGCTGCGCCTCAAAGAAGGCTCTTCGTTCGCCGCGACGACCGAGCAGGTCAAGAAGATGGAAGCGGTGCTCGCGAAGGACGACGACGTGCGCTTTTACACGGCCTACACGGGCGCCGGCCAGCCGCGCTTCTACCTTTCGCTTAATCCGGAGTTGCCTAACCCGGGCTACGCGGTACTCATCGTGATGACGAAGGACGTGACGGCACGCGAAAAGGTGCGCGCGCGGCTGATGGCAATGGCCAACGACGAGTTCCCAGAGGCGTGGGTGCGCGTGACGCGGCTCGAGCTTGGGCCGCCTGTCGGCTACCCCGTACAGTTCCGCATCGTCGGTCCAGACACGCAGAAGGTGCGCGAGATTGCTCGCGAAGTTCAAGCCGTGGTCGCCGCCAACCCCAATGTACGCGACGTGCAGCTGGACTGGAACGACCCCGTTCGCACGCTCAGGGTCGATGTCGACCAGGAAAAGGCGCGCGCGCTGGGACTCGCGCCAGCAGATGTGTCATTCGTAACGCAGACGCTCATGAGTGGCGCGACGCTGTCGCAGTTGCGCCAGCGCGAGGACCTGGTGGACATCGTGGCCCGTGCAGTGCCGGCAGAGCGGCTCAACCTCGAAACCCTGAAGGACGTGAACCTGTACACACGTCAAGGAACCGTGGTGCCGCTGTCGCAAGTGGCGCGTGTGCGGAACGAACTCGAAGAGCCGGTACTGTGGCGGCGCAATCGAGACATGGCGATCACGGTGCGTGCTGATGTCAAGGACGGCGAGCAAGGCGTATCGGTCACCAACGAGATCCAGCCGCAATTGAAAGACATGGAAGCCAAGCTGCCATCGGGCTATCGCATCGACATCGGGGGCGCCGTCGAGGAAGGCGACAAGGCCAACAAGGCGCTCGCGGCAGTGTTCCCGGTGATGCTGATCACGATCCTGGCGATCCTGATGCTGCAACTGCAAAGCTTCTCCAAGATGTTCATGGTGCTGCTCACGGCGCCGCTCGGGCTGATCGGCGTCGTCGCCGCGCTGCTCATGTTTCAGGCTCCGCTTGGCTTCGTCGCAATCCTGGGCGTCACCGCGCTGTGCGGCATGATCATGCGCAACTCGCTAATCCTCGTCGACCAGGTGAGAGAGGAATTGGAGCTGGGACTTGATCCGTGGAATGCGGTGCTCGAAGCGGCCGTGCATCGGGCGCGTCCCGTCATGCTCACCGCCGCCGCCACTGTGCTCGCGATGGTCCCGCTCACGCGGAGCATCTTTTGGGGCCCGATGGCCATCGCAATCATGGGCGGCCTAACGGTTGCAACCGCGCTGACGATCTTCTTCGTGCCGGCACTCTACGTCGGGTGGTTCCGCGTCGAGCGCGCGCCGAGCGCCCATCCGGCCGAGTCCGCTGGCGCGGCCGTCTCCGCAGTCCCGGCGGAGGCTTGAATCATGGCGACACGACAAGCAGTGCGTCCGTTGTCCAAGACGGGTTCTCCAATCCGGCGCGTGGCGGTCGCCCTGCAAGGTGGCGGCTCGCACGGCGCCTTCACGTGGGGCGTACTCGACCGGCTGCTGCAGGAGCCCGGTTTCGAGATCGTGGGCGCCAGTGGGACGAGCGCCGGGGCAATGAACGCCGGCCTTCTTGCCGACGGGCTCCGACGCGGCGGCGCCACGGAAGCGCGCGCAGCGCTGGAGAACTACTGGGAGGACGTAGGCCGCCTACCCGGCTATGCCAGCTTCTCGCCCTCTGCCTTGTTTGGCGCCAACCAAACCTGGCACCTCGAGCATAACCCGCTCTTTCTATTGCAGGAGATAGTCACGCGCATCTGGTCACCGTACGAGACCAATCCGCTCAACTACAACCCTCTTCGCAAGCTGCTTTCGCGGATCGATTTCGAGGGCTTACGTCACGATCCTACCGCGATGCGGGTTTTCATCTGCGCCACGAACGTTCGCACGGGCTTGCGGCATGTATTCGAAAACGCCGAGCTTTCGGCTGATGTGCTTCTCGCCTCCGCTGCCCTGCCACAGGGCTCCCAGGCGGTCGAGATCGACGGCGAGCACTACTGGGATGGGGGCTACACCGGCAATCCGGCGCTGGCGCCGCTCTACCTCAATACGGACGCGAACGACTTGATCATTGTGGGGATCAATCCGATCGTACGCGCGGAACTGCCACGCACCGCACGGGCGATCATCGACCGCATCGGTGAGATCAGCTTCAATTCGAGCCTGATTGGTGAGGTGGCCGCGATTGCGTTCTTCGAGGACATGATGAATTCACGGCCGGCGGACCCAGGCTTCCGGCGCCTCTTTGTCCACGGCATCGGTGACGCAGCGCTCGCCTCGTTCGGCGCTTCCAGCAAGATGAACAACCATCCGGACTTCTTGCGACATCTACATCATCTTGGCGAGCGCGCCTCCGAGCGTTGGCTTGCGCAGAATCACGATCACGTCGGAAACCGCTCGACCCTCGATCTCTCGGCGCTCGTCCCGACACGGCACGCGTCGCTCATCAGCCCATCTATCAACAAGCAAACGCACAAGGTGCACACATGAAAATCGACGACGTGCGGCGTAGCGCCTACGCCATGCCCCTTACCAACCCCTCCTTTCCTCGGGGACCCTACCGTTTTTTTGATCGCGAATATCTGATCATCACCTATCGTACCGATCCGAAAGCGTTACGCGCGCTCGTACCGGAGCCGCTCGAGATCGTTGAGCCGCTGGTCCAATACGAGTTCATTCGCATGCCCGATTCGACAGGATTTGGCGACTACACCGAATCCGGGCAGGTAATTCCGGTCCGCTTTGCCGGCCACGAGGGCGCCTACGTGCATTCCATGTATCTCGACGACGATGCGCCGATCGCCGGGGGCCGAGAACTATGGGGGTTTCCGAAGAAGCTCGCGCAGCCAAAAATCCAACACGAAGGCGAGGTGATCAGCGCCACGCTGCACTATGGGCAGTCCCTATGCGCGCTCGCCACCATGGGCTACAAGCATCGAGCAGCCGACAAACACGAGGTGCTGCGCAGCTTGGGTACATCTAACTTTGTCCTGAAGATCATTCCGCATGTCGACGGCACACCGCGCATCTGCGAACTCGTGCGCTACCGCCTGGAAGACATCGTCCTGAAGGAAGCGTGGAACTCGCCGGCGGAGCTGCAGCTCTTCCGACACGTTATCGCTGATGTTGCACGCCTCCCGGTGCTCGAAATCGTATCCGGGCATCACATCATTGCCGACCTTACTCTCGGATACGGCGAGGTTGCTTTCGACTATCTCGCCAACGATGCCGAGAGCGGCACGGCACACCATTTCGAAATCAAGGAAAGGGAACTCGCAAATGTTGAGGGGTAAATCGGCTGTCGTAACGGGGTCGACGAGTGGCATTGGTCTTGGGATTGCCCGTGCGCTCGCCGCTCAACACGCGCACATCATGCTCAATGGTTTTGGTGAGTCGACGGCAATCGACGCACTGATCACCGACCTCCGTGCCCAATATGGCGTCGAGGTCGATTACAGCTCCGCCGACTTGTCGCGGCCCGAGCAAGTGATCGGCAGCTACGTACGCCGATTTGGTCGCCGATGCAACGAGCCCATGGGCAGAAGCGATATTGACGATTCGCCCCCAGCGTCGGCGCCGCATACTCGGTAACGCCGCTTTGACGCTGTAGAA
>Ga0070662_100001419_pt1 | contig 14774 bp, 15 predicted proteins | sample KBSC53metaG_FD_65648 | JGI IMG/M metagenome (GOLD analysis project Ga0070662, IMG submission 65648) | Corn rhizosphere microbial communities from Kellogg Biological Station, Michigan, USA - KBS C5-3 metaG | ecosystem: Host-associated > Plants > Roots > Rhizosphere > Soil ...
CACCGCGCGGTACACGAACCCGAACCCCAGCGCCGCGACGGCGGCCACGCCGATCACCAGGCGGTAGGCCAGGATCTCCTTTTCGGGGATGGCGTCCGGATCGCGGGTAGCATGCGCGGTGCGCGCCGGCCCGGCGGCGGCTACGGGGTGGGTATCAGCCATGCTGCGCGATGGAGGGGTGCCGCGGGGGGATGCGGCGCGGGGAAAATCAAGGGGAGGCCTTGAAGACAGCGACAAGGGTAAGGGCCGGTGCCGCGCCGGGCAAGCATTCCTGCGTAGCAGCAGCGGCGATCACGGCGCCAGCCGAAGCCACGATTCGTGGGATGAGCGGCGTTCCGTCCGCAACCGGGGCTCGTTCGGCCACGGTGGGTCGGGGTGACGGCAGCACACCTCCCCGCCAGGATGAGACGGGGACGGGCCCGCAGCGCGTGGAAGCCCCCGCCGCGTCCCGCCAGCCACACGCCCACTCCGGCGGCGGCCCGCCCTGAACGGCCGCACGTTTTCTCCAGGTTGCGCGCCACCCCGCGTCTATGTTGGACGAAACTCCCGACCAGGTGGAGCCGCGGGACGGCGGCCAGGCGGCGCGATCGCCGCCGGCCACCTCGCGCAACGCCTCGTTCATCTCGCGAAGTCCTTCAACCAGGGAGCGGGCCCTCACGAGACCGTTGGAAATCCGCGGCGGCGCTCCAATCATACCTATCGTTGCGCGCCTTCCCGGCGCGCGCGCCTCTCCCCACCTCCCGCCCGCGGACGCCCAGCCATGCAACCTCCCCGCACCGCACCCACGCGTCCCGAAGAACGCGCCGCGACGCAGACTCCCCGCTACTGCTCCCAGCCGCCATCGCCGCCGCGGGTGGTGTCGCCCAGCGTGACGGGCGCACGGCTGGAGGCGATCTTCGCGCTCGACCGCAAGTGGCTGAACGGAACGGTGATCCACTACTACTTCTTCGACCAGCCCACCGACGGCACCACCGTGGTGCTGGCCAACGGCCAGAAGGAGTTCCGGAGCTGGGTGGGCGACGAAAGCCAGCGACAGGTGGTCCGCGACGCGTTCAAGACCTGGAAGAGCCTGGGGATCGGCCTGGAGTTCGTGGAGGTGCACTCGCGCACCGAGGCCGAGGTGCGGATCAGCTTCATGCTGGGCGACGGCTCGTATTCGGCGGTGGGCACCGACGTGCTGAAGAGCGGCTCCGGCGAGCGGACGATGAACTTCGGGTGGAGGCTGTCCGGCAGCGACGGGCTGAACACGGCGCTGCACGAGATCGGGCACACGCTGGGGCTGGAGCACGAGCACCAGAACCCGTTCGCCGGCATCGTGTGGAACGAGGAGGTGGTGTTTGCCACGCTGGCCGCCGAGCCCAACCACTGGGACCGCGAGAAGACGCACTGGAACATCATCCGCAAGATCTCGCCGAACGAGGTGCAGGGGTCCAGCTGGGACCCCAACTCCATCATGCACTACCCGTTCGCGCCGGGGCTGATCCGCTCGCCACAACCGTTCGACACCACCGGCGTGCGCCCCGCCGGCGGCCTGTCGGAGCGCGACCAGACGTGGGTGCGCACCTTCTACCCGCCGCAGAATCCATCGGCGTTCCCCCGGCTGGGCGCCGGGCTGTCGCAGTTCCTGCCGCAGCACAACGGCGACCAGCAGGACTACGTGGTGATCCCCGAGGCCACGCGGAAGTACAACATCGCCACCTTCGGCACCTGCGACTCCATCGTGGCGCTGTTCGAAGAGGAGAACGGAACTCCGCGCTTCCTCGCCGCCGACGACGACAGCGGCGAAGACCGCAACGCCAGCCTGCGGGTGAAGCTCCTGACGGGGCGCAAGTACATCGTGCGCGCGCAGGTCCGCTTCGTGGACGCCACCTCGTCTCCCTTCATCATGATGTGGTGACCGGCCCGGGGCCCGCGCCGGCGCACCGGCGCGGGCCCCCTCGCACACGCCTCCGTCCCCGGCGCATGGAGCCGCCGCACGTACGCCGTGCGACTCGTCATCAACAACCTACCGCACCACCTTTTACTGACGTAATCTTGAACGCCCGCCCGGGAATGCCGCGGTGCGGGCGCAACTCCCTTTTCACCCTCTCCCGGAGGACGCAATGGCCAAGATCAAGCTCGACCTCAACGCGCTCGCGGTGGATTCGTTCGTCACCGACCAGGCGCTGGGCGCGACCGGCACCGTGCGCGCCCGCGCGGACTTCGGCTATGACGGCGACGCACACGAAGTGGCGATCACCGCGACCATGGCGGAGACCTGTCCGGCCACCTGTCGCTTCACCTGCCCCGCCAGCTGCGACACGTGCTACGTGACGTGCGTGACGCGGTGCAGCTGCGGCACGCAGCCCTGCGACACCTGCACGTGAACCTTCGGCCGTTCCGGAGATGCCACCATGGGCAAGCTGAGGCTGGAGATGGACGCGCTGGTGGTGGAGTCGTTCGCCACCGCCCAGCGCGTGCCGGGCGCAGGTACCGTACGCGGCCGCTACCTCGACGTTCCGCGCGAGGACACGCCCGGCGAGACCGTCACCGTGCCCGAGACGCAGGGCAGGACGTGCCCGTACACCTGCTGGGAAACCTGCGGATGGTCGGCGTGCGTCACCAACTGCAGCTGCATCACCACCCCGTGCGCCGGATGCGCGTGACCCTTCTCCCCCTGACCTACGCGGAGGCAGAACGATGAAGAAGCTGCGGATGGAACTCGACGAGCTGAAAGTGGAGTCGTTCGAGACCCAGCAGGCGGCCGGCACGGGCACGGTGGTCGGCGCCGGCGTGCTGATCGGCGACGCCGTGGCGCAGACGTACCCCAACTGCTCGCCGATCGACGGTTGCGTGAGCGCGTGGAACTGCACCCCCAACGGCACCTGCTACGACCCGTCGTGCGCTCAGGTGGACACCTGCGCGCAGACGTGCGCCGCCACCTGCTACAGGACGTGCGCGAACACCTGCCCGCAGTCGTGCTACCCGGCCGGCTGCTCGGGCCCGTACTGCGTGGCGTAACGCGCGCCGCGATCGCCATCAACCTCGCGCCCACCCGGAGGATGTCATCCTGAGGGAGCCGCCGCGCCAAAACCTCTTCGTGCACGGAGTTACGGCGGCGATCGAAGGATCCGTGGACGAGGATCGAGCGACCGGCGGCGTTCGGCACGAACGCATGCCACGGATCCTTCGCCCGCCGCCACCGATCGGCGTGGAAGCGGGGTTCGGGCAGCGGCGGGCTCCGGACGACATCTCTCTGGGGGACGCTGGGTCCGTCACATCGCTGGTCTCAGCCACACCCCGAACAAGCGAAGGCCCGCCCCCGGAGCACCGGGGCGGGCCTTCGCGCGTCCATCGGCCGACTGTCCCGCTACCGCGTCATAATCACTTGATGAACAGCATGTCGCGGTAGGTGGGGAGCGGCCAGGAGCTGTCGGGGACGATCTTCTCCAGCTTGTCCACCACGGCGCGCACGGCGGCCATCGCCGGGATCACGTGGTCGCGCATGTGGTGGCTCTTGCTCACCACGTCGTCGCCGCCCAGCTCCTCGTTCTGCGCGATCAGCGCGTCGAGCGACGACCGCAGCTCGTCCACCAGGCCGTTCACCTTGCGGATCGTCTCCAGCACGCCGTTGCTGGGCAGCCCCACCTCCGCCGCGCGCGCGGCGCTGGCGAGCAGGTCGTTCAGGTAGCTCACCGCCGCGGGGAGGAGCATGGTGCTGGCGATGTCGGCCAGCGTCTCGCCCTCGATGTTCACCGTCTTGAAGTACTGGTCGTACACCACCTCGATGCGGCTCTCCAGCTCGCGGTGGGTCAGCACGCCGTACTTCTCGAACATCCCGGCGTTCTTCTCGTCGTGCAGCGTCTCCAGCGCGTCGAGCGTGGTGCGCAGGTTCAGCAGCCCGCGGCCCTCGGCCTCCTGGTGCCACTCGTCGCTGTAGCCGTCGCCGTTGAAGATGATCCGCTTGACCCGGCGGATCTCCTGGGCGATCAGCTTGCTGAGCGCGTCCTCGAACCCGGTGCCGTTCTTCAGCTCGGCGTCCAGCGCGGTGCACAGCTCGTCGAGGCTCTCGGCCATGATGGTGTTGAGCACCGTGGCCGGGAAGGAGACGCTCTGCGACGAGCCCAGCGCCCGGAACTCGAACTTGTTGCCGGTGAAGGCGAAGGGGCTGGTGCGGTTGCGGTCGCCCGCGTGCTGCGGCAGGTGCGGCAGCACCGGCGTGCCCAGGCCCAGGAGCCCCCCTTCCTTGCTGGACGACGCGCTGCCGTGCTGCTCGATCTGCTCGAACACGTCGGTCAGCTGGTCGCCCAGGAAGACGGAGATGATGGCCGGCGGCGCCTCGTTGGCGCCCAGGCGGTGGTCGTTCCCCGCGTACGCGACCGAGGCGCGGATCAGGTCCTGGTGGCGCTCCACCGCCCGCAGCACGGCGGTGCAGAAGAACAGGAACTGCATGTTGTCGTGCGGCGTGTCGCCCGGCTCCAGCAGGTTGGCGTTGTCGGTCCCCAGGCTCCAGTTGAGGTGCTTGCCGCTGCCGTTGACCCCCGCGAACGGCTTCTCGTGCAGCAGGCACGCCATCCCGTACTTCCGGGCCACGCGCCGCAGCGTGAGCATCATCAGCTGCTGGTGGTCGGCGGCCAGGTTGGCGTTCTCGTAGATCGGCGCCATCTCGAACTGCCCGGGCGCCACCTCGTTGTGCCGCGTCTTCACCGGCACGCCCAGGCGGTACAGCTCGCGCTCCACCTCGGTCATGAACGCCAGCACCCGGTCGGGGATGGCGCCGAAGTAGTGGTCCTCCATCTCCTGCCCGCGCGGCGGCTTGGCGCCGACGAGCGTCCGCCCCGTGGTGACCAGGTCGGGCCGGCGGTAGAAGAACTCCTGGTCCACCAGGAAGAACTCCTGCTCGGGGCCGCAGGTGGCGGTCACCCGGTCCACCTCCACGCCGAAGAGCTTGAGCGCGCGGCGGGCCTGCTGGTCCAGCGCGTTCATCGAGCGCAGCAGCGGGATCTTGGTGTCGAGCGCCTCGCCGGTCCAGCTGGCGAACGCGGTGGGGATCGACAGGTAGCACCCGGCCGGCGTCTCCACGATGAAGGCCGGGCTGGTGGGGTCCCACGCGGTGTAGCCGCGCGCCTCGAAGGTGGCGCGCAGGCCGCCGCTGGGGAACGACGACGCGTCGGGCTCGCCCTGGATCAGCTCCTTCCCCGCGAACTCGGCCACCGCCCCGCCGCCGGCGTTGGGGGTGATGAACGAGTCGTGCTTCTCGGCGGTGCTGCCGGTGAGCGGCTGGAACCAGTGCGTGTAGTGGCTGGCGCCCTTCTCCACCGCCCACTCCTTCATGGCCAGCGCCACCGCGTCGGCGACGGAGGGGTCCAGCGGCTCGGCGTGGCGGATGGTGCGGGCGATGGCCTTGTACACCTGCTTGGGAAGGCGCGCGCGCATCTCGGCCATCCCGAAGGTGTTCTCGCCGAAGATCTCCTCCACGTCGTTGAAGGTCTTCGGCTTCTCGCCGTTGGTGCTGGCCAGGGGCTCCCACCCCGTGGCGGCCGCGAGGGCGTCGAATCGTGCGCTGGTCCTGGGCATCTCTGGTTCGGTTGAAGGTTCGGGGTGGCCGCCGGGTCTCCGTCTAGCTCCGCGCGGGCTCGTCCAGCGTCCCGCCGCCGTTGCGCCGCGGCTTCATGCTGAGCGCGGCGGTTTCCTTGATGGTGCTCAGCACGATGCTGGTGGTGGTCCACTGCACCCCCGGCCAGCTCTGGATCTCGGCCAGCAGCGCCTCGAGGGTGCCGGTGTCGTCGGTGCGGATCTTCAGCACGTGACTCCCCTGGCCGGTGATGCTGTGGCACTCCAGGATCTCGGGGTGCTCGGTGGCCCGCCGCCGGAACTCGGGGTAGAACTGGCTCCCCGTGATCCCGGTGAAGATGATGGCGGTCACGTCGCGCCCCAGCTGCTTGGGGTCGAGCACGGCGGCGAAGCCGCGGATGATCCCGCGCTCTTCCAGCTTGCGCAGGCGCTCGCCCACCGCCGGCGAGCTGAGCCCCACGGCCTGCGCCAGGTCGTGCTGGCTGGTGCGCCCGTGCTCCTGCAGCATCTCCAGCAGCCTCATGTCGATCTCGTCAAGCCGTGCCGTGCTGCTCACCTTAGTTTCTAAAGCTGGTCCACCCTGCTGGCTAAGATTCGAAGATGATAACCTCCCTTGGCTTCACGTGCAAGGGTGGGGCCAGAATTCGGCGAGGGAGAGGGGGAAATCCGTGCGAAAGGGGCCCGGGGAGAATGGATTCGCGGCAACCACTCCACGAAGTCCGCCCCGCGCGCTACCGGCGGGCGTTCATGCCGAGGGGGTAGCGCGCGGGGCGGACATCCGGCGGTCGGGGGATGAAAGCGAAGGGCCGGCCACCCGCATCGAGTGGCCGGCCCGGTTCATCGTACCGCCCGGTGGTGACTGGCGTCAGGGCGTGGGGTCGCGAGGCTCCATCCAGGCGTGGGGGTGCAACAGGGCGTTCCACCAGCGGCGGTTGGGGCAGCTGTAGCGCTCCAGCAGCCGCCCGCGGTGCTTCTCCACGTGGTCGGGGTGCTGCGGAGAGCCGCAGCGGCAGTACGGCGTGTGATGCGGGTGGGGCGCGTGCGGCGCCCGGGCGGTGGCGGCGGACTGAAGCGGGGGCGTGGAGACGGGTTCGGCCGTCCTTCCTGCGTTTGGAGCGTCGTGCGCCATTCGTACCCTCCCTGGGTGGGGACCTGGTGGGAACTGCATCCGGCCAATGTAGCACCGGAACGCATGTTCACTCAGGATTTCGTGCCGGGGGGCGGCCTCTCGTCCTTCCCACACGGCGGCAGGTCCGGCCTCCGTGGGTTGCCGGATCCGCTGGACGCGCGGGATGGCGGTCTCGTTCAGCTGCATCGGTGCCCGCCGCCCAGGGCAGGCGTCGCAGTCCGCGAAGGCGGACTTCCCGAGGTTCCAGCGGCGGGTTTCCACCCGCCGCGGAGGCGGCACGCGTCGACACGGTTTGGGATCGCCGATGATCAGCGGTGGCGTACGGGGGTGAGCGGGATCGAGAAGACCACGTCGCCCCACGCCATCTGGAGCACGGCGCTGTCCGGCGTGGCGACGGGGAAGGAGTACTGCAGCGACTCGGTGTAGGGGCCGCGCGCCGGGCGGATGGGAAGCCGCAGCCGGTCGTGCTTCGCGCCCGGGTAGGGGACGTGGTACGTGCGCGCCTTGCCGCTGAAGATCAGCGTCCACTCGCCGCTGGCGCGGGGGATCATCCACAGGCTGTACGAGCCGGCCGGCAGCCGCGTGCGGTGGGCGATCTCCAGCTCCCGGCCGATGTCCAGCCGCGTGGCCTCGTCGGCGCCGGGGCACCACACGCTGTCCCACGGCACGATCCCGCCGAACAGCGGCCGTCCGCGCGCCGACGGCCGGTTGTAGCGCACGGTGATCCGCCGCGCGCCCATGGCCTGCACCAGCAGCGCGGGCTGGCTCTTCCGCTTTGCGCCACTCGGCACGCGCCCGCACGAGGGGAGCGCCAGGGCCAGTGCGAGCGCCACCACGGCGGCGCGGCGAGGGATGGACATCGGAGAGAGGCGGCGAGGGGAGAGGAAGGAACCCGCCGCAGTATAGGCGCCGCCGGGCGGAGACTCAAACTCCGCCCGGCGGATCGTGCCTACAGGATCATGTAGACCACCACCACGATGGCGATGACCACCACCAGCAGCCCGGTGAGCATGCTGGGCATCCCCAGCCGGCTGGTGGACGAATTGCCGAAGTCGCCGCGCGCCGTGTCGGGGTCGGGCGGAACGTCGTGGTTGGGGTCAGGGCCGCCGGTCGACATCGCCGCCGCCGTCCTCGCCCTCGCCGCGCATGCACTCGGGGACGTTGTGGGTGTCGCGGGCGCGCAGGCTCCTGGCGCGCAGGTCCAGTTCACGCCCCGAGGGCTCGCCCACGTCGTCGGGCGCCGGGCTGGCGTCCGCCCCCGATTCGGCCCCGCCCACGTTGCTCCTGCGGTCGTCGTCCATCCATTCCTCCGCGTGATGGTGTGCGGGCGCGACGGGGAGCAAGAAGCGCTCCGGGGGCGCCTCGCGGCCGGTGATGCGGAGCGGAGGGAGATGCATCCGCGCGGCCGCGGTGGGGCCTCCTCCCCCCGGCCCCCTCCCCGCGCTCCGCGGGGGAGGGGGTGAACTTCGCGCGGGGGGCGCGGGACCGTGCAGGGAGGCGCCCGCAGTCCGCGAAGGCGGACTTTCCCGAAGTTCCAGCGGCGGGTTTCAACCCGCCGTAACTGCCGCCGTGAATGGCACTTGCGTGAGGGATGCGCGCCCGGAGGGCCGGGACGCCGCCGCGCGTGCACGGGTCCCGCGGGTCCGCGTGGAGGGCGGGCGCGGCGGTGGCCCGGCGCGGTTGGCAACGGCGGTATCGTTGCCTACCGCGCGCGCAGCCCGGCCCGGAGCGCAGCGGAGGGACACGCCCAGATCCGCGGTTCGATGTTCCAGATCGAAACACCGCGCCCCCGGCGCTCGTGCGAGCACCGGGGGCGGAGCGTCTTCCAGACCCGACCCGAGCGGCCGGGCCGGCACTGCACCGGTTACGGGTTGGTGTTGGTGCTGCCGCCGCGGCCGTACTCGTTCAGGATCTGCTGGCGGTACTGCTCGTTGGCGAAGATCGCGATCTCCACGCGGCGGTTCTGCTGCCGGCCCGCCTCGGTCTCGTTGCTGGCCACCGGCTCGCTCTCGCCGCGGCCCGCGGTGCGGATGCGCTCGCCGGGGACGCCCATCGACGTCAGGTAGCTGCGGGCGCTGTCGGCGCGGCGCTGCGAGAGCGTCATGTTGTACGCGTCGCTCCCCACGTTGTCGGTGTGGCCCACGATCAGCACCTCGGTGCCGGGGTAGCGCTGCAGGCTCTGCGCGAGCTGGCGCAGGTTCTCGCGCCCCGCGGGGAGCACGTCGGACGAGTTGAAGGGGAACAGGATGCCGCTGGCGAAGGTCACCGCGATCCCCTCGCCCACGCGCTCCACGGTGGCGTTGTTGCCCAGGTCGCCCTTCAGGTCGTCGGCCTGGCGGTCCATCTGGTGGCCGATCACCGCGCCGGCCGCGCCGCCCAGCACCGCGCCGATGATGGCCCCGCGCGCCGTGCTCCCGGTCTGCTTGCCGATCACCGCGCCGATCGCACCGCCCGCGCCGGCGCCGATCGCGCCGCCGCGCTGCGTGTTGTTCATCGAAGCACATCCGCTCATCAACGCGGTCGCGCACGCGGCCACGGTGAGCTTCTTGACCAGCACGTTCATCTCCTCATCCTCCCGTCAGAGGGGCGTTCCATCTCCGGAACTGGTGGGTACGCCCCGCAGGTTTGCAAGGCCGGTGCCGTCCCGGAGCACCCGCGCGCGTGCCGCCCCCTCCCCCACGCGCGCGGCAAGTTCTTTCACCGCAATCACTTGTAAAACCGTACCAGATCGTCCGTCTCCGCATGATCTACTACAGGACGGTTCGCGCCACGGGCCCGTCACGCTTCAGGACACGCCACCGGCCCGTTTCCCTGCGCCCTGTCCACCCGCGGGGACGGGTGTGGACAGGCGCCCACGCCACCCACCTGCAGCATGCAAAGAAAAACGAGAAGCGGAAGAAACCTGAAGGCCGTTCGCTGCTACCCGGCATCGTGCCTGAGAGTCTCAGGAGATTCCTGGCGAATCGCTCGCGCGTATGGTCAGGTGGTCTCAACCCGACTTCCAGCGCTGGAACGCGGAATACCAACCGCCGCTCATAACCTGGAGATTGGGAAGTGATCGTTGGGCAACCGAAAAGTACAGGACGCCCGCGGTCAGGACGAGGGAGTAGAGGAACGAGATCAACCCGAACCGAACGCCGCCAGGCGCGATCGTAGCGATAGGCAGCGCCACGAGAAGAACTCCCAGGACGCTAAACCCCCGGCCGACAGAAACACAACTCGGGTATCCTTCGTCGCGCACGTAGGTTTTGACTTCGGAAAGGAAGCTTCTGCCCGTAAGGCTACGGCGCAGACGCAGGCCCACCAGAAGTGGGGCGACAGCGTACAGGCTGAGGGCCGCGAGAATGTAGAGATGGATCGAGACCACGTCTCCGATCGAGGTGCCGAGGTGGCGCACGCGGCTGATGTGCAGGTGGATGTCGTGGCCGGCGGAGAGCAGCGCGAGGTGAGCCGTAACCAACACCATCAGGCCGCCGATCAGGGACACGAGGCAGTAGAACAGCTGTGGTATCCAGTGCTCGATCAGGTCGGCGGCCGCGCTCACGGCCAGCTTCATGTAATGGAACGAGTAGCCCAGCACCACAATCGTAATCCAAGTGGGCCAGCGTAGAACGGAGAGGAGAAGCCCAACCAGCGAATTTTCGTCGACCTGGAACACGGCGCCTGGAGTCGGCGGCTTGTACGGATCTTCCTTGAAGAGGAATGCGGCATTCAGCAGGATGCCGAACACCACCACCCCGACCAGTACCGCCCGCACGATCGAGACCGTGCTCCAGACAGCCGCGATGTCGACCAGCACACGCCCTGCTGCCGCCCGCCGGAGAACGTCGGAGTACGCGAACGAAAACCATCGCAGCAGAATCCCGATCCCCAGGAGCGTGGCGCCAACGGTCGAGATGGGACGCCCACGCGACGAAACGTCCACGGACTTCCAGTCCTTGACGAACACGTCGAGCACCAGTCCGACCCAGGCGCACACCACCAGACCGGCGCTGGCCACCAGCAGGTTCGCCGCCCACACTGGGTGTGATTCGGAAATAAACAATCCAACCGCACCTGCGGACGTCACGATCCAGAGCAGCGGAAGACGCACCTGCAGATCTGGATCCATGGCGAGGACCCAATAGGAGATCAGTGCGAGTGGCACGCTGGAAGCGACAAGGAACAGCACCGGCGTCATGAACAGCCCGCAAACGTAGACGGCGGTAATCGCGCCGATCGCGTAGCACAACCAGAGGATGCTGTGGCGTGTAAGCTCGGCCGGGAGATCACGATAAGGCGGCATGAATCACCTCCGCAAAAGACGTGAGACAATCTTTGACGGATCTACAATAAGGACATCGGTCGATGTGTCCAACACTTTCCGCGGCCGCGGAATGGGCCCGCCGAACGGTGGTTCACTCGCCCGCAAATCGCCGCAGCAGCGCCAGCAGGTCGGCGGACACCTCGGCGGCGGGGCGGCTGGCGTCGATGACCTCCACGCGGCCGCGCTGGGGGAATTCGCGGCCGATCAGCTCGAAGTAGCGCGAGCGGACGCGGCGCTGCTGCTCGGGGGTCTCGAAGATCTCCTTCTTCCAGCGCGAGCCGCGCATCCGCTCCTCGGCCTCGGCCGGGGGCACGTCCAGGAAGATGGTGAGGTCGGGGACGATCGCCGGGTGGTTGATCTCGATCAGCCACTCCAGGTCGGCGTGCTGCCCCTGGTAGGCGAGCGTGGAGAGGAGGTAGCGGTCGCAGACCACGTCGCGGCCGGCTTCGAGGTTCGGCAGCACCTGCGTGGCCACGTGGTCGGCGCGGTCGGCGGCGAAGAGCAGCGCCAGCGCCTGCGCGTCGAAGTCGGCGGCCGCGGGACGCGGGTCGTCGGGGTCGTGCAGGTCGAAGTTGGCGCCCACCAGCCGCTTCTGCAGCGCCAGGCGGATCAGCATCCCCACCGGGCCGTCGCTGGGCTCGTGGGTGAAGAACGCCTTGCGGCCCGCGCGGCGGTAGTGGTCGCGCAGCACGCCCAGCTGCGTGGTGGTCCCCGCGCCGTCGATCCCCTCCAGCACGATGAACCGGCCGCGGCGGGACGTCCCCGGGTCGGACGGGTTGGGCAAGTCGGCCATCAGCCGCGTGAGGTCGGGTTGCGAGTCGAGACGACGCTGCGGTGGACGCGCCGAATCTACCCCGCGGCGGACGGCCCCGCCACGGCGGCCCGGGACGGCGGCCGTCCGACGGCTTCCAGCTCCTTCACCGCGCGGTCCTCGGCCACGTCGGCGCGGATGATCGCGCCGAGCCGCTCCGCCCGCGCGCGGAAGCCCGGCTCGGAGAGGAGGCGCCCGACGGCGGCGGCGATCCGGCGCGGGGTGGCGGACGGGCGCAGCCGGAGCCCCGCGCCGCGCGCGAACACGCGGGCGGCGTTGTCGTCCTGGTCGCGGCCCATCGGCAGGCAGAGCAGCGGGAGGCCGTGGGCAAGCGCGCGCATCACCGTGCCGTGCCCGGCGTGGGTCACCACCGCCGCCGCGTGCGGAAACACCCGTGCGTGCGGCGCGGAAGCGGCCGCCACCACGTTCTCGGGCAGGGTGAAGCGCTCCGCCGCCATCGCCGGACCGAGCGTCACCAGCGCCCGCACGGGGAGCGACCCCATCGCCGCGACGATCCGCCGCAACACGCCGCGCTGGTCCTGGAAGGTGGAGGAAAGGCTGGCGACCACCAGCGGGCGCGGGTCGCCGGCGCGCCACGGGCTGGCCCACGCGCCGGCCCAGTCGGGGTCGTCGAGCACCGGGCCCACGTAGCGCACGTTGGGCGGGGGCGGATCGATGGGGAAGTCGAACGCCCGCGAGGTCAGGATCAGCCGGCGGTCGGCCGCGTGGTACTGCTCCACCAGCTCGCGCGCGCTGCCGAGCGGGGGCAGGCCCAGCGCGCGGCGCGCGTCGTTGAAGGGGGCGAGCGACCCACCGAGCAGCGCGTGGAAGAGGCCGGTCACCAGCGCGTCGCGAACCCGGCCGGCCAGGCCGGCGCGCGGCAGAAAGCCCGGCCCCGCCGCCGGGCGCCCCGGACCGGGCAGGTACTCGGGCATGTGGAAGAGCACCACGCGCGGAACCCCCGCCCACTCGGCGGCGACCAGGGCGCCCGGCGTCAGCGCGTCCGCCACCACCACGTCGGGCCGTTCGGCCCCGATCGCGCGCCGTGTCTCCTCGGCCACCACCCGCGCGGGGCCGAACACCACGTGGGCGAACACCGCCTTCAGCGCCCCCGCCGGCGTCCGTGCCGCCCAGTCGCCGGCCAGGTCGCGCGTGCGGTCGCTGCGCGTGAAGTGGCGCGTGAACGGGACGAAACCCCCGCCCGCCGCCTCCACCGCCCGGCGCAGGCAGGGCTCGGTGAGCACCCGCACGCGGTGCCCGCGCGCGGCCAGGCGGCGGGCCAGCCCCAGCACCGGCGGCACGTTCCCGCCCGCCTCCACGGTCACGAACAGGTACGAACGCGCGGCGGTCACCGGGCGCCGCCCGCGTGAGAGGGGGCGAGGGCGACCAGCCCCGCCACCAGCGCACGGATCGCCTCCCCGGCCTCGTCGGCGCCGCGGCCCAGGTCTCGCCGCAGCAGCTTCCACACGTACACGTCGGTGGCCGCCACGAACGTGTCGAGCCGCGCGGCGTGGGCCGGATCGGCGCGGGGGGGAAGCCAGGGGGCGAACACGCGGGCACACCACGCCCGGTGCGCCGCGCGGCCGTTCTCCACGATCGCGCGGGCCTCGGCCACCCGCCCTTCCAGCGCCAGCGTGCGGATCACCGCGTCTCCGTCGCGCTCGTAGTGCGCGAGGAGCAGCGCCAGCGCGCCCTCCACGCCGCAGGCGGGAGCCTGGCCGCGCTCCGCGGCGATCCCCGCCGCGTCGGCGGCGATGCAGGCCGCCACCACGCCCTCGCGCGAGCCGAAGCGCCGGATCACCGTCCGCACCGAGACCCCGGCCCGGCGGGCGATGTCGGCCAGGGTGATCTCGTCCAGCGCGCGCTCGCGCCAGAGCGAGACGGCCGCGGCCAGGATGTCGCGCGCCGTGCGGGCCGCCGCCTGGTGCCGCGCGACCATCCGGTAGCTCCGCGTGGGCGATGGCGCTTTCATGTCACGTAGAGTGACACGAAAATCAGCCGACGTCAAGCAGCTTGGAGACTCCCTCGCCGGCGCTGCCACCGGCCCGTCTCCGGAACCGGTCCATCCCGTCCTCGAACCGGCTCTACCGTCACCCTTCCCCGCATCACCTCGGCGCGCGCAGGCGGTCTCGCACGCCGCCGGCGGCCGCGCGGGCGAGCGGGCCCGGCGCCGGGTGCGCGCGGAGGGCACGCGCGAAGAGCCGCGCGGCCGCGGCGTACTCGCCCCGCGCCAGCCGTGCGCGCGCCGCGGTGCGCAGGTGCTCGCCGTGCGCGCGACGGGCGATGGACGCCAGCTCGGCGGGCGGACGGCGCTCCAGGAAGAGCTCGTAGACGCGGGCGCTGCGCTCGTGCGGGTCCGCCAGCCCGTGGGTCAGACGCCCGGGATGCTCGCGCACGCGGGTCAGCACGCGCGGCACGCCGGCGGCGGACGCCTGCACCGCCAGCCGCAGCACCAGCTCGTGGTCGCCGCGCGCGGCCAGCCGCGGATCTTCGCTGAAGCCGCCCACCCGCGTGAACAGCCCGCGCGTGATCAGCAGGGTGGAGATGTCGACGCCGATCTCCCCCGCCAGCAGGTCGCGCGCGATCCACCCCGAGCGCACCTCGCCGCTCCCGGCGCGGAACGGCACGGTGCGCCCGTCCTCGTCCATCAGCTCGTAGCCGGTGAAGCACCATTCCGCGCCGGCCTCGCGCATCGCGGCCACCTGCGTCTCCAGCTTCTGGGGCAGCCACACGTCGTCCGAGTCCAGGAAGGCGAGCAGCGGCCCCGATCCCGCCGCCGCGCCGCGGTTCCGCACGCGCCCCACGTGCCCCTCGCGCGGCCCCGCCACGCACCTCACGCGGGGATCGCCCAGCTCCGCGATCCACGCCGCCGTCCCGTCGGTACTGCCGTCGTCGGCCACCCGCAGCTCCCACGCCGACCAGGTCTGCGCGCGCACCGACTCCACCGCCTGGCGCAGCAGCGGCAGGCGGTTCCA
>Ga0070662_100001440_pt1 | contig 14658 bp, 19 predicted proteins | sample KBSC53metaG_FD_65648 | JGI IMG/M metagenome (GOLD analysis project Ga0070662, IMG submission 65648) | Corn rhizosphere microbial communities from Kellogg Biological Station, Michigan, USA - KBS C5-3 metaG | ecosystem: Host-associated > Plants > Roots > Rhizosphere > Soil ...
TTGGCTCCGTCTTCGCCTACCAACTCGTCCTGCTGCTGCGCCATCAACGAGGTGAGTTCGACCAAACCAACATCAAAGCCTTGCTGAGGAGCGCATGAGGATTTATGACCAACCCTCAGTTCACTCGCAAACTCGCGCGGAACCCGTCAACCTCGCTCAACCCACCACCCCCGCACCCCCGCACCCCCGCACCCCCGCACCATCCCCTCACCCCACCTCCGACGACCGCCGCGCCGCCGGGTCCGTCGCTCCCGCGCGCGGGGACTGGCCGAAGCGCTGGTCCAGCTCGGCCCACAACTCGTCCAGCGGCAGGCCTTTCGCGCGCCAGAGGACCAGCAGGTGGTAGAGCAGGTCGGCGCTCTCGGCGCGGAGATCGCCGGTGCCGTCGTTCTTGGCGGCGATGATGGTCTCGGTGGCCTCTTCGCCCACCTTCTTCAGGATCTTGTCGATTCCCTGCGCGAACAGGTACGTGGTGTAGCTGCCCTCGGGCCGCTCGGCGTGGCGGGCGGCCACCAGCTCGTCCACGCGAGAGAGGACGGGGCGCGCGTCGCCGGCGGGGGCGAGCTCGTCGTCCTCCACCGCGCGGTGAAAGCAGGTGCGCTCGCCGGTGTGGCAGGCGGGGCCGGTCTGCGCCACGCGGTAGAGCACGGCGTCGCCGTCACAGTCCAGGCGCACGTCGGCCATCTGCTGCGCGTGGCCGCTGGTTTCGCCCTTCATCCACAGTTCGCCGCGGGAACGGCTCCAGTAGTGCGCGCGGCCGGTCTCCAGCGTCAGCCGCAGCGCGTCTGCATTCGCCCACGCCAGCATCAGCACCTCGCCCGTGCGCGCGTCCTGCGCCACCACGGGAACCAGGCCGCGGTCGTCGAACTTCACCTGATCGAGCCAGGACATCTTGCCGGGTACGGGGTGCGAGGTACGGAGTACGGGAACTGCGTCGCCCGGCGGGGGATGCGAGGCCCCGCGCGATCCCGTAGCTTCGGCGCGGAACGTACCGGCGGGCGGGGTGCGGGGCAACCGCCGGGCTCGTCATCAACCGGGATGTGGAGGGGGATTGCTTCCTCACGCGCTGGAGCGGGTTCCGGAGTGGATCGATGGCTGGCGGCGCACCGGCGCGCTGGTGCTGCTGCTGGACTTCGACGGCACGCTGGCGCCGATCGTCGACCGGCCCGAGCTGGCCGCCATGCCGGACGACACGCGGCGCGCGCTGGAGCGGCTGAGGGCGCGCCCCGGCGTGGAGGTGGCGGTGGTGAGCGGCCGCGGGCTGGCGGACGTGCGCGAGCGCGCGGCCATCGCCGGCATCGCCTACGCCGGCAACCACGGGATGGAGCTCCACGGGCCCGGCATCGACCGCGTCCACCCCGAAGCCGCCGCCGCCCGCCCGCTGCTGGAGCGCGCCGCCGCGGAGCTGTCCACCGCCATCGCCCCCATCCCCGGCGCGTTCGTGGAGGACAAGGAGCTGACGCTGTCGGTGCACTTCCGCCTTGCCCCGCGCGACCGGCTGGGTGAGCTGAACGCCATCATCCACCGCGTGGTGGACCCCATCCCCGGCGTGCACGTGACCCACGGCAAGCAGGTGACCGAGGTGCGCCCGGACGTGGACTGGAACAAGGGAAAGGCCGTCCTCTTCCTGCTGGACCAGATGCGCCCTCCCCCCGGCGCCCCCGTCCTCTACCTGGGCGACGACCGCACCGACGAAGACGCCTTCCGCGCCCTCCGCGACCGGTCCGGCAGCGGCGAGGGCATCCTCGTCTCCGACACGCCGACGGACGGCACCGCCGCGACGTCGTACCTGCACGAGCCTGCGGAGGTGGCGCAGGTGTTCGCCGCGCTGGCGGGAACATAGTCTCACTAGCCGCGCAGACGAAGGAATGGGGACACTCGAACCTGATGGCGTAGAGATGCAGGTCTCGCTGAGGAACCACGAGGGCAGTTGAGTGTTGATACTGTTTGGGGTGCGGAATCTCAGCCCATCCCATGTATCGCCAGTCGGCGTATGCCATCCGATCCGGAGGAGCAAGCCATGTCGCCGGTGAAGATTGTGTGGGGATTGTTCGCCGTAGCCTTAATCGTTTACGGAGGCTACACCGTTGATCTGTACGTCCGCTCAATCAGGCACAAGGGCGAGTCAAACACCTCGCAGGAGATCGGAGCGGTAGGTTTCATCCTGCTCGGAAGTGGCGGATTGGCTTTGCTCATCCTGATGATGAGTCCCTGACCTTTCGGATGCCTCTTCAGCCGCATCCAGACCTGTCGATCAACGAGTTTCGGAACCCAGATGGATGCTCGCGGTGAACGCAGGACTTGATTCGCCGATGCCCAGCAGTTATCCTCATCCAAACAGTACTAGTGAAATAGTACAGTGACACTGTTCATCAAGCCGAATCCATCCTCCGGGGTGCCGGTCTACCTGCAGTTGAAGGGGCAGATCCGACACGCCGTGGAAACGGGGGCGCTGCGGGCGGGCGACGCGCTCCCGGGGATCCGCGCGCTCGCGGAGCGGCTGGTGGTGAACCCCAACACCATCGCCCGCGTCTACCGCGAGCTCGAGGCCGAGGGGCTGCTGGAGCTGAAGCACGGCATCGGCGCGTTCGTGGCCACGGGCGGGAGCGCCGCCGCCCGCGCCCTGGAGCGCGCCGAGACGGTGCGCGCCGCCGTCCCCCTGGTGGCCGAGCTGGTCGCCCGCCTCCGCGCCGACGGCCTCGACGCCGACGAGATCCGCCGGCTGGTCGAGGCAGAGCTCGCCCTTCCCGCCACCGTGGCTGAGCCCGTCAACGCACTCCGCTGATCGAAGCAGTTAGCCTCGCGCAGTTTGCGAGGCTTCCCGTGGTCGTTGCTGCGGCTTCAGCCGCCGGTGCGCGAGACAGGCCGGGATGATCGGCAGGCTGGGTCTGTCGCGAGGCCAAGTATAGATCCTTCAGTCGCTTAGGGTTAGGCTCCCCCAGGATGACGGTCCCTGGGCGATTTCGAGGTGCAACGGATCGCCTGGGTCTGTACTGCCGCATCTTCCTCTTCTTCGCAGAGAAGCATTATGGAACCGCACGTGATCGAGACGGACCGGCTGACGAAGCACTACGGCGCGTTCCAGGCCGTGCGCGAGTTGTCGATCCGCGTTCCCGCCGGGTCCATCACCGGGTTCCTGGGGCAGAACGGGGCGGGGAAGAGCAGCACCCTGCGCATGCTGCTGGGGATGATGCGCCCCACCTCGGGCGGCGGCCGCGTCCTCGGCTTCGACATCGCCGACGCCAGGCAGAGCGTGGAGATGCGGCGGCGCGTGGCCTACGTGAGCGAGGACAAGCGGCTGTACGACTACATGACCGTGGGCCAGATCATCCGCTTCACCCGCGCCTTCTTCCCCGGCTGGCGGAGCGACCTGGAGCGCCGGCTGCTGGACGAGTTCCGCCTTCCCGAAGACCGCCCCATCCGCAAGCTCAGCAAGGGGATGCGCACGCAGACGGCGCTGCTGCTGGCGCTGGCCCGCGGCGCCGAGCTGCTGATCCTGGACGAGCCGACGGAGGGGCTGGACCCCGTGGTGACCGAGAAGGTGCTGGAGCTGGTGGTGGGCGCCGCCGCGGAGGGGGCGACGGTCTTCTTCTCGTCGCACCAGGTGGCCGAGGTGGAGCAGGTGGCCGACCGGGTGCTGCTGATCGACGGCGGGCGGCTGCTGCTGGACGCCTCGCTCGACACCATCGCCGAGGAGTTCCGCCGCGTGCGCGGCGTCTACGACGAGCCGGTGAGCGTGGACACGCTGGGGCTGGGCGGCGCGCGCGTGGAGGCCGAGGGGCGCACCGTCTCGGTTCTCGCCCGGCGCGACGTGGACCTGGTGGTGGAGCGGATGCGCGCCGGGCCGGCGGTGGCGGTGGACGTGCTCCCGCTCACGCTGAAGGAAGTGGTGCTCGAAACGATCCGGAGGGGCTGACCCGTGCGCATGCTCTGGTACCGCGCCTGGCTGGAGACGCGCACCCGCTGGCTGGCCGGCGCGGTGGCGATGGCCGGCGTGAGCGCGTTCTTCGTGGCCGCGCACCCGTGGGTGGTGCAGCAGTGGGCGCGCGACGCCGTGCAGCACCCCGAGTGGCACGACCCCGCCTGGCTGCACCGCGCCGCCGCGGACTACCCCTTCTTCGTCTGGCACTTCCTCTTCGCCGACCTGCTGCAGAAGGTGTGGGCCGTCTGCGCCGTGCTGCTGGGCGTCGGCGGCCTGGCGCGCGAGGCCGCGGCGGGGACGGCCGGCTTCACCCTGTCGCTCCCCGTGTCGCGCGGCGCGCTGTTCGGCGTCCGCGCGGCGGTGGGCGCCCTGGGTGCCGCCGGGCTCGCCGCCGTCGCGGCGCTGACGATCGTCGCCGTCTCGGCCGCCACGGGGCAGCCGTACCCGCCGCTGCACGCGTTTCAGCACGCCGGGGTGATGGCGCTGGGTGGGATGGTGTTCCTGGCGCTCGCGCTCCTCCTGTCCACCCTGCTGGAGGGCGAGCACACGCCCACGCTGTGGGGGCTGGCCGCCGTGGCGCTGGTGTACTTCACCGTGGCCCCGCACGCGGACGGCGCGCCGGCGCCGCTGGTGGTGCGGATGGTGGACGTGGGCGGGGTGATGGCGGGCGCCCCCGACGGTCCGCAGCCGTGGGCGGGGCTGGCCGTCTGCGTCGGACTGGCGGGTGCGCTGCTGTGGACCGCGGCGCGCGTCACCCGCGCACGCGACTTCTGACCGGGGGCGGGCGATGACGGCGATGCTGCTGTACCGGAGCTGGCTGGAGGTGCGCTCCCGCGCCGTCGGCTCGGCGGTGGTGCTGGCGCTGCTGGGCGTGGCGACGGTGCTCCGCGCGCGCGGCACCATCGCGGGGATCGAGGCGTTCTACGGCGAGCGCGTCTCGTACGCGCTGTACGTGTGGCTCTCGCTTCCCCGCGGCTACCTGCAGTTCGCCTGGATCGTGGTGGCGCTGCTGCTGGGGATGGGTGGGCTGCTGCGCGAGCAGGCGTTCGGAACCGCCGCGTTCACGCTGGCCCTGCCGGTCGAACGGTGGCGCGTGGTGGCGGCGCGCGCGGCGGTGGGCGCCGTGGCGGCGGCGGTCCTGGCGGCGCTTCCGCTGCTGCTGGTGGCGCTCTTGTCGCCGCTGGCGGGCTACGGGTTTCCGCTGGCGCAGGCGCTGCTCTTCGCGGCCGTGCTGGGTGGAGTGGGAATGGTGTTCTACGGGCTGGGCTTCCTCCTGTCGCACCTGTTCCGCGGCGAATACACCGCGCCCGCCGTCGGCCTGGGGATCGTCGGCGTCTTCTGGGTCGCCACGCGCACCCCGGCGCTGCATCCGTACGACGTGTTCCGGGTGATGAGTGGCGCACCCTTCATGGACGAGCACACGCTCTTCATCGTCCGCGCACCATGGACGGCGATCGCCGCGTCGCTCGCGGTGTTCTGCACCACCGTCGCCGCGTCGGCGCTCCTCGTCCGCCGCCGGGATTTTTGAGCTGACTCGCGGGCGGGCGATCGGAGGGGCGAATGAATTGAGGGTTGCCGCCGGTCTGCGGTGTATGCGAGTAAGGGAGAGGGGATGAAAAAGCGAACGCGGGGGCCCCGAGTGGGGCCCCCGCGCCGTTGTTGATCCGTCCGTCAGGTCTGGGGTCAGACCGGGCGGCGGCCGGTGATCACGCGCCAGGCGATCACGATCACGGCGATGATCAGCAGGATCCAGGCGATGCTCTTGAGGCCGGCGATCACGCCGCCCACACCGAGCAGGCCCAGCAGCAGCAGCACGATCGCGATGATGAGAATGATATCCACAAGTGCCTCCCCTCTGGGGTGAACCACGGGTACCGCATCGGACACGGCGCCCCATTCAAGCAAGGGGTGTGCCTAAGACGTAAATTCGGTGCACGTACCCACTTCCGCAGCTCGGGCGGTTGCCCCGGCGTGCTACGCCGGATAGGTTCACCCGCCATGCAAGGAGCCCCCCTGATCCCGGCCGTGCCCCCCGGCTCGCTCGACCTGCTGGCCGGCGACGTCCGCCGCCGCCGGCGCGTGCAGCACACCTGGTTCGCGCTCGCCGAGGCGCACGGCTACCAGGAGGTGATCCCGCCGACCTTCGAATACGAGGAGGTGTTCACCCGCAGCGGCGGCCCCGAGCTGGCCGCGCGGCTGATCCGCTTCGTGGACCGCGACGGACGCCTGGTGGCCCTGCGTGCCGACTTCACCAGCGCCATCGCGCGGATGGTGGCCACGCGGCTGGCGGGCGAGCCGGGCCCGCTGCGGCTGGCGTACGCGGGGAAGGTCTACCGGCAGGAGCCCGAGGGGGTGGGGCGCCGCCGCGAGATCTTCCAGCTGGGCGGCGAGCTGATCGGCGACCCCTCGCCCGAAGCGGACGTGGAGTCGCTCCGGCTCGTGGTCTCGCTGATGCGCGAGCTGGGGGTGGGCGAGTTCCAGATCAACCTGGGCGACATCCGTTTCATCCGCCCGCTGCTGCAGGGACTGCCGCCGGCGCACGCCGAGCAGCTGCGCACCGCCATCGACCGCAAGGACCGCGCGGCGCTGGCCGCCGGCGCCCGCGAGTTCGGCGCGCCGGCCGCCGTGGCCCGCGCGCTGGTGGAGCTTCCCGAGCTGATCGGCCGCGGCGAGGTGCTGGGGCGCGCGCGCACCCTGGCCAGTGGCCGCGAGGCCGAGGACGCCATCGAGCGCCTGCGCCGGGTGGACGCGCTGCTCACCGGCGACGAGCGGCGCCACGTGGTGTACGACCTGGGCGAGATCCGCGGGCTGGGGTACTACTCCGGCATCCAGTTCGAGGTGTTCGTGGCCGGCGTGGGCCGCGCGGTCGGGTACGGCGGCCGATACGACAGGCTGCTGGCGCAGTACGGCGCCGACCGCCCGGCCGTGGGCTTCGCGCTGGAGACCGACGCGCTCGCCGAGCTGCTGGCCGGGGAGGCGCCGTGAGCCGGCCGCTGCGCATCGCGCTCCCCAAGGGCCGGATGATGGACGAGGCGCTCCTCCTGTTCGAGCGCATGGGCTCCATCATCGACCCCGCCGCCCGCGACAGCCGCCGGCTGATCCTCCCTTCGGCCGACGGGCGCTTCGAGTTCCTGCCGGTGAAGAGCGGCGACGTAGCCGTCTACGTGGAGGCGGGCGTGGCGGACGCGGGCGTGGCCGGCCAGGACGTGCTGGAGGAGCACGGGCCCGACGTGCTGCGCCCGCTGGACCTGGGCTTCGGCGGGTGCCGGCTGGCCGTGGCCGCGCCGGCGGGGGCGCCGTACCCGGCGCTGGCGGGCGGCGGGATCCCGCGGGTGGCCACCAAGTACGTGGAGAGCGCGCGGCGCTTCTTCGCGGGCCGGGGGGTCCAGGTGGAGCTGGTCCGCATCAGCGGGAGCGTGGAGCTGGCGCCGCTGCTGGGGCTGAGCGACTGGATCGTGGACCTGGTGCAGACGGGGCGCACCCTGGCCGAGAACGGGCTGGTGGTGGTGGAAGAGATCGCCCCCAGCACCGCGCGCCTGATCGTGAACCGCGCCAGCCACAAGCTGCGCCTGGACGAGCACCAGCGGCTGATCGCCGACCTGGCCCGGGCGATCGAGGGGTAGCGCATCCGGCCGGGCGAGATGCGACCGGAGCAGGCTGCATCGGCCATGATCGGCGCCGCGCGGAGTAGCCGCGCGAAGCGCCCACCGTCCCTCTCCTGCAGTTCGGGAGAGGGACAGGCGTTCCGGACGCGACGCAGTCGCGCCGGGACGGCAGGGTGAGGGCGCGGCGGGGCGCCGCGTCCGCTCGCCGGATGTGTCGATCGAAAAGATGATCTGCTTCGGAAGGATAGACGGGCCGTGCTGAACATCCGCACCATCCGCTCCGCGCCGCCGTTCGCGGAACTGCGCGAGGCCGCCGCCGCCGCGTCCACCGACGACCCCGCGCTGCGCGAGGCGGTCGCGGCCATCGTCCGCGACGTGGCGGCGCGTGGCGATGCGGCGCTGGTGGAGTACACCGCGCGCTTCGACGGATTCGATCCCGGGGGCGCCGCGGGGCTGCGCATCGGCGCGGAGGAACTGGAGCGCGCGGCGGCGTCCATCGACCCCGAGCTGCTGGCGTCGCTCCGGCGCGCGGCCGAGAACGTACGCCGCTTCCACGAGCGGCAGCGCGAGCACGGCTTCGTGGAGTGGCTGCCGGACGGGTCGCTGCTGGGCCAGCGGGTGATGCCGCTGCGCCGCGTCGGCATCTACGTGCCCGGCGGCCGCGCGGCGTATCCGTCCTCCGTGCTGATGAACGCCATCCCCGCGTCGGTGGCCGGCGTGGACGAGATCGCGATGGTGTCGCCCACGCCGGGGGGCGAAACGTCGCCCGTGGTGCTGGCGGCGGCGCAGGTGGCGGGGGTGACGGAGGTGTTGCGGATCGGCGGGGCGCAGGCGGTGGCGGCGCTGGCGCACGGCACGGAGACGATCGGGCGCGTGGACAAGATCGTGGGCCCGGGCAACAAGTGGGTCGCCGAGGCCAAGCGCCAGGTGTTCGGGGTGGTGGACATCGACATGATCGCCGGCCCCAGCGAGATCCTGGTGATCGCCGACGAGTGGGCCGACCCCGTGCACGTGGCCGCCGACCTGATCGGCCAGGCCGAGCACGACCCCGACGCCATCGCCTGGCTGGTCACCCCCTGCGCCACCCTGGCGGACGCGGTTCCGGCGGAGATCGAGAAGCTGCTGGAGCGCAACCCGCGGCGCGGCGTGGCGCGCGCGGCGCTGGAGGCGAACGGCGCCATCGTGATCGTCCCCACGCTGCGCGACGCGGCGGCGGCGGCGGACTTGCGCGCGCCGGAGCACCTGGAGCTGCTGGTGGCCGAGCCGCTGGCGCTGGCGGGGCGCATCCGCAACGCGGGCGCCATCTTCCTGGGCGCGCACACCCCCGAGCCGATGGGCGACTACTTCGCCGGGCCCAACCACGTGCTCCCCACGGGCGGCACCGCGCGCTTCGCCAGCCCGCTGGGCGTGTACGACTTCGTGAAGCGCACCAGCCTGATCGGCTACTCGCCCGAGCGCCTGCGCGCGCACGCCACCGACGTGATCCGCCTGGCCGAGAGCGAGGGCCTGCACGGCCACGCCGAGGCCGTGCGCGTGCGGATGCGGGGGCGCGAGGCCTGATTGCAACCGGCGGCTGAAGCCGCAGCGCCGCAGCAACAACCACGGGAAGCCTCGCAAACCACGCGAGGCTGTGGCGTCGATTTCCGTTTTGTTCGCAGGCGAAGTAGCCGCGAGCGAAGCGAGCAAAGGTCCCTCTCCCAGCAGTTTGGGAGAGGGACAGGCAAACAGGGCGCGACGGGTCGCGCCTGTTTGCCAGGGTGAGGGCTCCCCGGCGGCGCCCGCACCAGAACCCTCGAATCCGGCATCTACCGATATGAAGCTTCTCTACGCCGTCCTTTGCGAGGACGCGGGCGAGCGGATGGACGGGCGGCTCGACGTGCACGGCATCTTCCACCAGCTCTACGCGCCCGGGTTCCCCGCCGCGCAGGACCGGCTCACGCTGGCCATGGCCGTGGAGTGGGAACCGGCCGAGCGCGGCAAGATCGAGTTCTCCATCGAGCTGGTCGATCCCTCGCGCAGCCCGGTGCTCAGCATCACCGGCCACACCGACGTGAGCGAGCCGCCGCCGCTGCAGGGCCCGCCGCAAACGCGCCTCCTGATGCCGCTGGAGAACGTGAGGTTCCCCAGCGAGGGCACCTACGCCTTCGAGCTGATCGTCGCCGGCGAGCGCCAGCGCATCGCCCCGCTGCACCTGATCAAGGACACGGGGATGAACTGACCGATGGCGCGGGGCTGGCCTCCGCCCGCGTCGGAGAACGACGTGCGGGCCGCGCACCGCTTCTCCAGCCGCCACCGCGAGCAGGTGATGGCGAGCGATTCCTGCGCGTGCTTCCACTGCCTCGCCACCTTCGCGCCCGCCGGGATCGGGGAGTGGTGGGACAGCGAGCAGACCGCCGTGTGCCCCCGCTGCGGGATCGACGCGGTGCTCGGTTCGGCGTGCCCGTACCCGCTCACGCCGGACTTCCTGCAGCGCATGCGGCGGCACTGGTTCGGCGCGGCCGGTCCCGATCCAGGCGGTTGACGCAGCGGACGGTTTGTCGCGCGCCCGTCACACGCGCCCGTGGCAAGCGTTCTTGGGCTGGTGAATCACCGCCAACCCTTGCGCGGGAGTACCGGTCATGACGCGTGGTCGTTCGATGCGGCTCGCCGCGGCGGCGCTCGCCCTGGCCGCGGGCGCGTGCGGGAAGAACCTGACCTTCACCGCGCCCGAAGATCCGCTGGCGCCGCTGTTCGAGGTGGAGAGCCAGAGCACCGCGTTCTTCCCCTACTGGGCCGGCTTCTACGTGGACGGCGGGGGCCACGTCTACCGCTGGAACCGCACCGACGCGCTCGACCCGGCGTTCCACGCCGACGTGCTCACGCCCGAACAGCTGGCGGCGAAGTACCAGCCGGGGAAGACGCTGGTGCAGACGCTCACGCCCGCCGAGGTGCTGCAGCGCTACGGCCTGGTGGGCCCCGCCGCGTCGAGCGGGCTCGCGCGCCGCCAGCATTCGTGCGCCGACGCCGGGATCCAGACCTTCAGCGCCTGGGTGCTGCAAGGCGATGGGAACTACCGCCGCATCCTCCTCCACCAGCGCGGCGACGAGGCCACCGCCCGCCGCAACGACGCCGCGCGCACCCTGTGGACCTGGCTGGGCGAGATCACCGGGCAGGGCGCACCCAGCGAGTTCTGCGACCCGTACTGGAAGGATTGAGATGTGGCGGCATGACGAAGGGCCGCGTGGCGTGCGCGGCCCTTCGTGTGTCTACCAGGAAATCAGACACAGCCGGGGATCACTCGTCCGTCTGGACCGTGGTGTTGCAGCAGTCGGGGCTGCAGGTGGTCAGCACGGTGCAGCCGCCGCCCGAGCTGGGCTTGGTGGTGACCTCCATCGGGTCGATCCCGGTCTCGAACGTCTCCACCGCGAACTCTTCGATGCTGAGCTTCCGCCGGTTCATCCCGTCCTCCGTTCCGCAGGTGAGAGGGATTCAGGTTGTTTGGTGCCTTCGAACGAAGGACGACTTCATGGTGTGGATTGATCGGCCCGGAACTGGCTCGCCGCTCCACCCTCCGCGGGAAGGGTTGCCCGTAGCCGGGGGCCGCTCTCACATCTCGCAGTTCGTGTTCGGCGTCGGCGGACATTCGCCGTAGCCGTAGCTCACGGGGCAATCGTCGGAGTCCTGCCCGCCACCACAGATGTAGGGGCAGACGGTGAGGTGGGTGGGCTCCCAGTAGGACTGTCCCCGCACCGTGCCTCGCCGGCTCGAAACGGCTTCCGCGGCGAAGGTATCGATCCGCAGCGTTTCGGGATCGAGTCGCAGCTTTCGCATGTGGGCATCTCCTCATGTCGAATCGTGTTGCCATGCCGAAAGGCCGACAGGCGTCTACCTCGCGGCGGGGGACCTCCCCAAGATAGGACCGGTCTCCTCGCAACGCCATAATTTTGTTCGGCAAACGTGTTTGATTCTGCGAAGAGGCCGTTCACGCGAAAGGCGGCCCACGGTTCGGGCGGGTGAGATCGCGGCGCGCCTCGCCAGGGTGCCGTTACTCCCCGCGGAACACCGGCTTCCGCTTCTCGTTGAAGGCGGTGATCCCCTCGCGCACGTCGGCGCTGCGGAAGAGGCGCATCTGGGCCTCGCGCTCCACCTCCATCAGGGTACGCAGGTCGTGGTCGGGCGACAGGGAGAGGGTGTGCTTGGCGGCGCTCAGGGCCAGTGGCGGCTTCTCGGCCAGCTCGCGGGCGAAGGCCTGCACGCCGGCCTCGAACCCGTCCGCCGGCAGCACGCGCTGGAACAGGCCGATGCGTTCCGCCTCGGCCGCGTCCACCATCCGCGCGCTCAGTACCAGTTCCGAGGCGCGGCCGGTGCCCACCAGGCGGGGGAGATGGTAGCTGGCCCCCCAGTCCGGGTGCACGCCGATACGGTTGAAGGTGAAGCCGATGGACGCCCTGTCGCTCGCCAGCCGCACGTCGCAGGCGACCGCGAGAGACGCGCCGGCGCCCGCCGCCACGCCGTTCACCGCCGCGACGACCGGCTTGCGGCACTCGCGCAGCGCCTCCACCGCCTGGATGCCGGCGCGCACGTACCCCTCGAACGTCTCCGCGTCTCCGCGCGCGACGAGATCCGACATCACCTCCACGTCGGCGCCGGTGCAGAAGCCGCGGCCGGCGCCGGTGACCACCACCACCCGCACCTCCGCCGCCTCCGACGCGCGCTCCACCGCCCGGCGGAAGTCGTCGCGCATCGACCCGGCGAAGGCGTTCAGCCGCTCGGGGCGGTTGAGGGTGATCCACGCGACGCCGCCGTCCGCGCGGTAGAGGACGGTCTCCTGCGCGGCGTCGCTCACTGGGCGCGCTCCACGATCATCGAGATCCCCTGGCCCACGCCGATGCACATGCTCGCCAGGCCGTAGCGAACCCCGCGGCGCCGCATCTCGTGCACCAGCGTGGTGAGGATGCGCGCGCCCGACGAGCCCAGCGGGTGCCCCACCGCCACCGCGCCGCCCGAGACGTTCACGATCTCGGGGTCGACCCCCAGCTCGCGCACGCAGGCCACGGACTGCGCCGCGAACGCCTCGTTCAGCTCCACCAGCCCCAGGTCCGCGACGGAGAGGCCGGCGCGCTGGAGCGCCAGCCGCGTGGCCGGCACCGGCCCGATCCCCATCCGGTGCGGCTCCACGCCGGCGACGGCGCTGGCGACGATGCGCGCCATCGGCTGCATCCCCAGCTCCCGCGCCGCGTCGTCACTGGCGACGAGGAGCGCGGCCGCGCCGTCGTTCAGCCCCGAGCTGTTGCCGGCGGTCACGGTGCCGTTCTGCGCGCGGAAGCTGGGCTTCAGCGCGCCGAGCGCCTCGAGCGTGGTGTCGGGGCGCGGGTGCTCGTCGGTGTCGATCACCTTCGGCGGGCCCTTGCGCTGCGGCACCTGCACGGGCGCGATCTCGCCGCGGAAGTGGCCCTCGGCGATGGCGCGCGCGGAGCGCTGCTGGCTGGCCAGGGCGAAGGCGTCCTGGTCTTCGCGCGTGACGTGGAACTCCTCCGCCACGATCTCGGCGGTCTCGCCCAGCGGCACCGTCCACTCCCTGGGCATCTTCGGGTTCACGAAGCGCCACCCCAGGAGCGAGTCGGCCATCTCGGGCACGCCGCGCGCGAAGCCTTCGCCCGGCTTCAGCATCACCCACGGCGCGCGGCTCATGCTCTCCACGCCGCCGGCGACGAACACGCGGCCCTCGGCGGCCTTGATGGCGTGCGCGGCGCTGCGCACCGCCTCGAGCCCCGAGCCACACAGCCGGTTCACCGTCTGCCCGGGCACCGAGACGGGGAGGCCGGCCAGCAGCGCCGCCATGCGGCCCACGTTGCGGTTGTCTTCGCCCGCCTGGTTGGCGCAGCCGAACACCACGTCGTCCACGAGGGACGGGTTCAACCCCGTGCGCTCCACCAGGGCCTTGACGACGGCGGCCGCCAGGTCGTCGGGCCGCACGGACGAAAGCGCGCCCGCGTACCGCCCGATCGGCGTGCGCACGGCGTCGATGATCAGCGCGTCGGTCATGGAGAAAAGGAGTTTGCTTCAGAGACGAGGAATGCCCAGTTGATCACAGATGGCGTGCGCCGTGAGCTTCTTGATCTCACGATGTCGTGGTACGGCCGCGACTGTACCTGTCCCAGCGCTGGCGTAAATGGAGTGGCCGCTACCTTCTCTGACGAGTACACAGTTGTTGTGCAGCAGGTGACGGATCAGGTCACGCCGCTTCGTCGATGAGGAGCGGCTCGTAGATCGCTCGTTTCCCAGCGATCCGTCCCTCTACCATCATCTCACTGGTCTCGATCAGAAGGCGCACCGCATCCTCCAGGTTCGCACGCGCTTCCTCCAGGGTTTCCCCCTGCGAAATCGCGCCGGGAATCTCCTTCACCTGTGCCACGTAGCCTCCCTCCTCAGCTTCGTGGAACACCGCCGTCAATTCCAGGCGCATCTAGTACCTCCGGTGCGAACGCGTGAAGAGTCTCATCCGGAAGATAAGAAACTCTCTTCCCCACGTCAGGCTACGGTGTTCAGCCCCGCGCCGTTTGCGAGGCTTCCTGTCGTTGCAGGCCGCGGCTTCAGCCGCCTGGCGGTGTGCGCCGAACCATCTCAGCTCAACGCCGCGGACGGCAGGCAGCTTGCCCGCTGTCCCCTGTCCCCTGTCCCCTGTCCCCTGTCCCCTGTCCCCTGTCCCCTGTCCCCTGTCCCCTCATCCCAGGTTCACCCACACGCTCTTGACCTGCGTGTACAGGTCCAGCGCGTACCTGCCCAGCTCGCGGCCGTAGCCGCTCTGCTTGTACCCGCCGAAGGGCGAGCCGGTGTCGAGCGTGTGGTACATGTTGATCCACACGGTGCCGGCGCGCAGCGCGGCGGCGGCGCGGTGCGCCTTGCCCACGTCGCGCGTCCAGACGGCGGCGGCGAGGCCGTACTCGCTCGCGTTGCCGATGGCGATCGCCTCGTCCAGGTCCTTGAAGGTGGTCACCGCCAGCACGGGGCCGAAGATCTCCTCGCGCGCGATGGTCATCTCCGGCGTCACGCGGTCGAAGATGGTGGGGTTCAGGAAGTAGCCCTCTCCCTCGGGCCGGTCGCCGCCGTAGACCAGCTCGGCGCCCTCGCTCTTCCCCTTCTCGATGTAGC
>Ga0070662_100001441_pt1 | contig 14657 bp, 17 predicted proteins | sample KBSC53metaG_FD_65648 | JGI IMG/M metagenome (GOLD analysis project Ga0070662, IMG submission 65648) | Corn rhizosphere microbial communities from Kellogg Biological Station, Michigan, USA - KBS C5-3 metaG | ecosystem: Host-associated > Plants > Roots > Rhizosphere > Soil ...
CGATGAGATGCGACTGCTGGCCTTGCTCGAGGTCATGGTCGACCCTTCGGTCAACGCGGTTTGGTTTGCCCGCGGCGGCTACGGCTCCAATCGCATCGCGGAGGCGGTCCTTGCCGACTTGCCCGCGACCGCCAGGTCGAAGCTCTATCTCGGCTATAGCGACGCCGGATTCCTCCATGGAGGGTTGCATAAGGCCGGGCTGGAGGTCGCGTGGGGGCCGATGCCGCAGGACGTCCTTCGAACCGGCGGCGAGGCGGGGGTCAACTGCGCGCTCGACTGGATCGTGAGGCGCGATCCGGCCGCCCTGGAGCCCGCGCTCGACGGGCCGGCGATGGCGTTCAACCTGACCGTGCTTTCCAACCTGCTCGGGACGCCGCTTGAGCCCGACTTCGACGGCGTCGATCTGCTGATCGAAGACATCAGCGAACACCTGTACCGGATTGACCGATCCATGTTTCACCTCACCGCGACCACGGCCGTCCGCAAGGTCCGCCGGATCCGTCTCGGCCGTGTGGCGGACATCCTCCCCAACGACCCTGATTTCGGGCGCGACGAGGTCTCGATCGTCGAGGAATGGTGCGCTCGCTCGGGCGTCGAGTACGGCGGGCGCGCGGACATCGGCCACGATGCGGCGAACCGGATCGTTCCGTTTCTGTGGAAAACTCGCTGATTTTCCCTCTGTAAGAGCATTGCAATGCGCCCCGCTTTGCGCTCTATCACTGAGAGGAACAACAGGAGGGCCATGATGGCACAAGGCAGTCGGAAAGCAGGGGGCGGACTGGCCCGCCCGGTTCAACCTTCGGCGGATCTCGCCGCGATCTGCGGCAGTGCGCCGCTTCCGCGCAGCCAGGTCGTTTCGAAAGTGTGGGACCACATTCGCAAGAACAACCTGCAAAACCCGCAAAACAAAAGAGAAATTCTTGCGGACGACAAGCTGAAGAAGGTCTTCGGGGGCAAGGACCGGGTCAGCATGTTCGAGATGAACAAGCATCTATCGAACCACCTGAAATAGGCTCTCGCCATTTCAGGCTGTGAAGGGGATCCGCCTCGGCGGGTCCCCTTTTCTTTTGTGCTAGCCCCGCGACTCGGCTGGGGCGATCAGCCGCGCCAGACGCTGTCGAGCCTCTCCTCGGTGACTGGATAACCGAGATTTCCGGGAATCGTGATGAAGCGCTCACCGTCGCGCTCTTCGACCCACGGCGTCACGGGCACGATCTCGTGCGCCAGCGCATCGGCATGAATAGCCTCGAATGAGTCATGCTGAGCGAGCCGTTCAAGTGTGCGGCGCGTCGGAAAGATCAGCCGCGCTTCGCCGTTGCCGTCACGGCGAAGCACCTCCGCCGCGCTGACCCACTCGGCGCCGGAGCATTCGCCCTCGATCACTCGCGGCTCCCAGTCGCCGGGCGGGCAGCGCGCAATGAAGAACAGCGTATCGAAGCGGCGCACCGCGTGGAATTTGGGTACCCAGCGCGCGAACGGTGTCAGGGCAGCCGCATCGAGCTCCAGACCGTGTTGACGGAGCAGTTCCTCCAGCGGACGGTCTGCGTCTAGCTCGTCCTGCATTGCGCGCACCTGTGCGGCGTCAGGAAGAGGCGATAGCCCGACCGGGATTGCGGTCTCTTCGATGGTCTCGCGGATTGCCGCGACCGCCGCCGCATCGACGCCGGCCTCCGTGGCCAGCTGCCGATCGGCATTGTCGATCCGCCCGCCAGGAAACACCAGAGCTCCCGCGGCGAATGCCATGCCGCCGGCGCGCTCAACCATCAGCACCTCGGGCGACGCCGAATAGCGTTCCCGAACGAGTATGAGGGTCGCCGCCGGGATGGCTTCGTCGCTCATCGTCCCGCGTCGGCTGCCTTACATGCCGCTGACGTTTTGCTCGTCGGCTTCCTTGGGGTTGGTCGTGTTGTCCTGCGCCGCGGCATTCTCGGCGGCGAGCATGTTCTGCTGGTTGGCTAGCGCCGCCGCTTCGGCGTTGGCGGCGTCCATTGCGGCCTGGTTAGCGATCTCGTTGAGCTCCGCGTTGGGCTGGTTGAGCTCGGCATTGTTGACCGCGTCCTGATTGCCCCTGTTGCACGCACCGAGCGCCAGGGCAGCCACCGCAACCGTCACAAAAGCCACTCTTTTCATCACTTTGAAGTTCCCCGAAAACTTGTTGGCGCGGGCAGCCATAACAGGCCCAAACTTGAGATTCACGCGCAAAATCCCTATCTGGGGCGTGCCGGTTCGCCGGCTATGTCGGTAGACTGTCAGGTGGAATAGGCACTTCGGACCCGGGGGGCAGTACCCCGGCGCCTCCACCATCAACCGCGATGCCATCGCGGCTGTTGATGGGGGCGAAATAGGATCGACGAGTGCAATAAAGGCCCGATTGCCGATCGGTATGGATGCCACCGTGACGGCTCATAAACACAAGTGCCAACGATAACGAGGCGCTCGCTCTTGCCGCGTAACTGACGTCCTAACGGACTGACGTTACAAAGCTAAAGCGCGGTCGGACCCCACCGGGCAACAGAAGGGGATTCCAGCGGCACGGGGAGGGCCGGGCAACAGAACCTCCCCACTTCCATCACTTCCTGCTGCAATCTTCCTTGGCTATTGTTGTTCGCCAAGGGGGTTCGCAATGCATCAGTGGATCAAGCGCGTCTTCATCGCGGCAGCGCCGCTGCTGCTCACCAGCTGCCTGTGGGGGCCGGGCAAATTCAACTCGGACCTGACGCTCAAGAAGGATGGCAGCTTCGTCCTCGATTACCGCGGCGAGCTCGTGCTTCAGATTCCGGAGGACCAGGACACGCAGCCGTGGACCAACGCGAAAGCCAAGTGCGAGGATGACGGCAAGGTACGTCCCTGCAAGCCGTCAGAGATCGCGGATCAGAAGACCGCCTACGAGAAGCGGCGCCAGGATTCTGAAAACGCGGCGAAGATGTTCGGACTCCCCGGGCTCGACGACGCATCCAACCGCGCGTTCGCTGCGAAGCTGATGAAATATGCCGGCTGGCGGTCGGTGAGCTACGTCGGCAAAGGGGTCTTCAACGTCGACTATCATATGGAAGGCCGCGCCACGCAGGACTTCCTGTTCCCCGCACTGCCCGACAACAACTTCATTATTCCATTCGTGGCCTTGAGGCGGCGCGCGGACGGGTCTGTGCTGGTGACAGCGCCAGCGTTCACGGGTGGTGCGGGCCCGATGAGCGCCGCAGCGGCGGGCGCCGGCGACATGGGCAAAGGAGGGCCCGTGTCGCGCGCAAATGGCCGCTTCACGATCATCACCGACGGCGAGATCCTGACCAACAATAGCGAGGACGGCGCGGCGCCTCATCCGATTGGGCGCCAGCTTCACTGGGACGTGTCGGTGGCGTCCAACAAGATCCCCGAGGCGCTGATCCGCCTGTAGATTGGCGCAATCGTTCGTCGAAGGCGCGGTTGCGCGGACCCGAAACGATTGCCAACGCTGCGCGGGTTCACATCTGGGGGGAAACCATGCGCCGTCTGATGCTTGCCGCCTTGCTCGCCGCCACCGCGCCCGCGGCCTTCGCTGAACCGACGCCCAAGGAACAGCTGCTGGTCCCGCCTGCGGACGCAACACATTTCGTCGTGGTCTCGACGGCCGGGAAGCATGGCGACGATTATATGTGGACGCTGCCCGACGGGCGCATGGCTCTGAGGGAATCGATCCTCCTGCGCGGCCTCATCTTCGAGACCGACGAGACGATGCGTTTCGGCACGGACGGAATGCCGACCGAGGTCACCATCCGCGGCGTGACCCCGAGCGGCGATGCCGCCGAGCGTTTCGCCATCGCCAATGGCCAGGCCAGCTGGCAAAGCACCGTCGACCAGGGCAGCACGGCTTATTCCGCGCCCGCCTATTACGTCTCGGTTGGCGGTCCCAATCTCAGTAATGCGCCGCAGATCGACCGGCTGCTCGCCGCGGGCCACGCGGGCATGGCATTACTACCGTCCGGCAAGGCGACCTTCGACAAGGTGACCTCGCTCGACGTCAGCGGCCCGCAGGGCACCAAGCATGTCGATCTCGTGCTGCTCAAGGGCACAACCCAGACGCCGCAGCCGGTCTGGGTGGAGAATGGCAAGTTCTTCGCGGCGATGAATGGCCTCGGGATCCTTCCGGCGGGCTATGAAGGCAACCTCGACAAGATGCAGGCCGCACAGGATGCAGCCATCGCTGCCCTGGCCCCGGCCACTGCAAAGAAATTCCTGACGGCCGATGCCAAGCGGCCCGTCCTGTTCCGCAACGTGAAGATGTACGACGCCGACCGCGAACGCTTCCTCGACCACCGCTACGTCCTGACCGCCAATCGCAGGATCGTCAGCATCGGGGCGAAGGGGCCCGCCAAGCTTCCCGCGCGGACCCGCATCATCGACGGCGCCGGCAAGACGCTCGTCCCCGGCCTGTGGGACAGCCACATGCACGTCGGCGACGATTTCCAGACTGTCAGTGAGCTGGCGCTCGGAGTCACGTCATGCCGCAACCCCGGCGGCCCGATCGAGCTCGAAGTGTCGCAGCGCCAACGCCGCAATGCTGGCACGCTGCTGGCGCCCGAATGCTGGGACTCGGTAATCGTCGACCAGAAGGGTCCGCTGGTTGCGCAGGGCAGCCTCGCAGTCGGCAGCCTCGGCGAGACGCTGGCCGCGGTCCGCAAGATCGCCGCGAACCACCTCACCGCGGTTAAATTCTACACTTCCATGAATCCGGCCTGGATCGCGCCGGGCGCGAAGCTGGCTCACCAGCTTGGACTACACGTCCACGGCCACATTCCCGCGGGCATGCGTACGCTCGACGCAATCAACGCGGGTTATGACGAGATCACGCACATCTACTTCGCGACGATGAACGCGATGCCGGATGATGTCGTGGCCAAGTCCAACACGACGCTGCGGATGTTGGGCCCGGGCAAGTACTTCAAGGACGTCGATTTCGACGCCGAGCCGACCAAGACCGTCATCAGGACGATGGCCGAGAAGAAGATCGTTCTCGATCCCACGCTCGTCGTTGTCGAGGGCGTGCTGCTCGCCAATGCCGGCAAGGTGTCTCCGGCCTATGCGCCATATATCGGGACGCTTCCGGCGGCGACCGAGCGCGGCTTTCTGAGCGGGCACATTCCCTACCTTCCCGGCATGACCCGCGACGACGCCGAGAAGAGCGTCCATCATATGGGCGAGTATGTCGCGAAGCTGCGCCGCTCGGGCGTGCCGATCGTCGCGGGAACCGACGGCTTCGGGATGGAGCTGGTCCGCGAGCTCGAGCTCTACGTCGACGGCGGTCTCACCCCCGCGGAGGCGTTGGCGACTGCGACCATCGCACCTGCGCGCAACGTCAAGGCGGACAAGCGGACAGGCTCCATCGCTGTCGGCAAGGAAGCCGACTTGCTGCTCGTCGACGGCGATCCGGAGAAGAACATCGGCGACCTTCGGCACGTTGACCAGGTGATGAGCGACGGCGTCCTGATGGACGGCGATGCTCTAAGGACGGAAGCGGGCTTCAGCGGAAAGCCGAAGTAGGCGCTACTTCTTCCGCAGCTCGTCCCTGATCTCGGTCAGCAGCTCCACTTCGCTCGGGCCGGCGGGCGCCGCTTCCTGTTTCTTCATCGCCTTGGTCGCCCAGCGCACCATCAGGAAGATGATGAAGGCGAGGATGACGAAGCTGACGCATTCGGTCACGAACTGGCCCCAGCCCAGCACCGGCGCGCCGGCTTTCTTCAGCGCGGCATAGTCGGTCATCGACCCGTGATAGTCTGACGGCACAGGTCCCAGCAGAATGAAATGGCTGGAGAAATCGAGCCCGCCGAAGATCTTGCCGACGATCGGCATGATGATGTCGTCGGTCAGGCTGGTGACGATCTTCGCGAATGCCGCGCCGATGATCACCGCGACCGCGAGGTCGAGCACGTTGCCCTTGGCGATGAATTCGCGGAAGTCCTTCAGCATCTCTTGCCCCCGTCGCTTGCGTCGGATGGGAGACACTAGCGGTGTTTCAGCAGCGAAGGGAAGGGAACCGCTAAACTGTGTTGCTGGATTAAGACAGCATTGAAACCCAACGGCCGTGCGTCTACTTATGCGCGCGGTACATCAAGGGGACATTCCAATGACCATGGTTCGCCGTTTGGGTTTGCTCGCTCCGCTCGCCGCGCTCAGCCTCGGCGGCTGCGGCATCAACAGCGTTCCGACCGCCGAGGAGCAGGTCAACGCCAAGTGGGGTGACCTCCAGGCCGACTATCAGCGCCGCTCCGACCTCATTCCCAACCTTGTGGCTACGGTGAAGGGCTATGCGCAGCAGGAGAAGTCGGTTCTAGTGGAGGTGACGCAGGCGCGTGCAGGCGCGTCGAGCATCAAGCTCAATGCCAACGACCTCAGCGATCCGGCAAAGGTCAACGCATTCAACGATGCGCAGAATCGGCTCACGTTGAGCCTGCAGCGGCTGCAGGAAGCCTATCCGGACCTCAAGTCGAACGCCAACTTCATGGCCTTGCAGGACCAACTCGAGGGCACCGAAAACCAGATCAAGATCTCGCGTCGGGATTATAACGAAAGCGTCCGTGAATATAACACGCTGATCCGGACCTTCCCGTCGGCGATCGGCGCCAAGGTCTTCTACGGCGCAAAGCCCAAGGTTCCGTTCGAGGCTGCTGCTGGGGCGCAGACCGCACCCAACGTCAACTTCGGCAACGCGAGCTGAGGTGAAGCAAATCCTGGCCGTGCTGTGGCTGGCGCTGATCGCGCTGGCCACGCCCGTTGCGGCGCAGACCTTCCCGCCGCTTACTGGCCGCGTCGTCGATCAGGCGCATCTCCTTTCGCCGGAGCAGGTCCAGGACCTCACCAGCAAATCGGCCGCGCTCGAGAGCCAGAAGGGTGCGCAGTTCGTCGTTGCGACGGTCAACAGCCTCGAAGGTTATCCCGTCGAGGATTATGGCTATCGGCTCGGCCGTGCCTGGGGCATCGGCCAGAAGGGCAAGGACAATGGCGTGATCCTTCTGGTCGCGCCGAACGAGCACAAGGTGCGCATCGAGGTCGGCTACGGCGCCACGCCGTACATCACCGATGCAATGAGCGGCCTGATCATCCGCGAGAACGTCATTCCGCGCTTCAAGCAGAATGATTACGGCGGCGGGATCGAGGCCGGCGCCGACGCCATCATCAAGCAGATAAGCCTGTCGCCCGACGAAGCACAGAAGAATATCGCTGCGGCGGAGCAGGTTCAGCAGAAGCGCCAGCATTCCGGCGGCAATCCGCTGCCCTTCTTCTTCTGGTTGATGGTCATCGGCTTCGTCGTGCTGTCGCACTTCCGTCGAGGTCGCGGCCGACGTTATCGCAGCCGCCATGGCGGCATCAGCCCCTGGGTCGTGCTCTGGGGCCTCAATGAGCTCAACCGCGGCTCGCGCCGCAGCAGCTGGGACGGCGGCTCGTCGTGGGGCGGCGGAGGCGGCGGCTGGGGCGGCGGCGGCGGAGGCGGCTTCGGCGGCTTCTCCGGCGGCGGCGGCTCCTTCGGTGGCGGCGGGGCGTCGGGCTCATGGTGACGAAGCTCACCGACGCCGACCGGCAGAAGGTCTCTGCGGCCATCGCCGCTGCGGAGAAGAGCAGCAACGGCGAAATCGTCGCGGTCGCGACACCAATCAGCGATCCCTATCACGACGTTGCGCTGCACTGGGCGCTGATCCCGCTATTTGCTGTGCTCGCCTGGGCTGCGTGGCGGCCGACGGCCTTGGTCTGGTGGTTTAATTTCCTGTTCGGCGGCTGGTCCCCCGACCCGACCATGAGCCAGCTGTTCACCCTGCTGATGGTCTTCGCCGCGCTGAAGTTCACCGTCGCCCTGCTGATCCTCAAGTGGATGCCGCTGCGGCTGCTGCTTACGCCGGCCGCGACCAAGCACCGCCGTGTCCGCCGCCGAGCGGTCACCATCTTCAAGGCAGCGGCCGAAAGGCGGACTGCCGGCCGCACCGGTATCCTCATTTATCTGTCCATGGCCGAGCGTCGCGCCGAGATCGTCGCCGACGAAGCCATCCTCGCCGTGACTGACGAGCACACCTGGGGCGAGGCGATGACCGCACTCATTGCCAACGTCCGCGAGGGCCGCCCCGCCGACGGGATCGTTGCCGCGATCGAGCGCGTTGGGGCTGTGCTCGCCGAGCACTTCCCTTGCTCGCCGGACGACATCAACGAGATACCGGACAAGCTGATCGAACTATGAATCTCGATGACCTGCCTCCCGTCGAAGTCATGTGGGAGGGCAAGTTCGTAAGAGCCCTGCGGCGGGGCAAATGGGAATATGCAAGCCGCGCTCGCGACATTCGCGCTGTCGTCATTCTTGCGGAATATGACGGGAAGGTGATCCTGGTCGACCAGCCGCGTGCCGGGCCTGACTGCCGCTGCGTCGAGCTTCCGGCCGGCCTCGTCGGCGATACCGACCCCGACGCCACGATCGAGGATACAGCGATCAAGGAGCTGGAGGAGGAAACGGGGTTCACCGCGGAGCGCGTCGAAAGGCTCGGTGATTTCTACTCATCGCCCGGCATGCTCGCTGAAAGCTTCACGCTGGTGCGGTTGCACGGCGTTCGTAAGATCGGCGAGGGCGGTGGCGACGAAAGCGAGGACATCAACGTCCACCTCGTCGCGCGTGCCGACATCGCCAACTTCCTGGAGCAGAAGCGGGCCGAGGGGTTCGGCATCGACGTCAAGCTGTTGCTGCTGCTGAACTACTGACGCGGACGGCGCGTTCTCCTGCGCGTCACCATGCCGCGTATCGTCCACCTCTCAGACCTCCATTTCGGCGCCCACGACGAGCGCCTGGTCGAGGCGGTCCGGGGCGAGGTCGACAGGTTGAAGCCCGACCTCGTCGTCATCAGCGGCGACTTCACGCAGCGCGCGCGCACGGAGCAGTTCCGCGAGGCGTGCCAGTTCCTGGAAGCGCTTCGAGACAGTGGGCATGAGGTGCTCGGTGTTCCCGGTAATCACGACGTGCCGCTCTACGACGTGCTGCGTCGCTTCCTCTCGCCGCTCGCACGCTATCGCCGCTTCATCGACGATACCTTGTGCCCATTCGTCGAGCTGCCGGGAGTAGCCGTGCTCGGCGTGAACACCGCGCGGTCGCTGACCTTCAAGGACGGAAGGATCAACAAGGATCAGGTTGCCTTTATCCGCGAGACTTTCTCGCGCACGCCGAGCGAGGCCTTCCGCGTGCTGGTGACTCATCATCCATTGTTTGCACTCGAAGTCGGTAGCGAGGTCGAGCGCGCGGTGGGGCGGCAGGAGCTGGCGCTGGACGCGGTCGAAGACGCTGGCGTCGACATGGTGCTCGCGGGCCACGCGCATCACGCATCCAGCCAGGATGCCGGCGATCTCGTGACGCGGGCGGGTGGCGTCCTCGTCGTCCAGGCGGGGACGGCGACCTCCACCCGCGTCCGCGAGCAGGAGCAGAGCTTCAACTCAATCGATATCTCTGACGGCTCTGTTGCCATTACCGTCCATGGCTGGAACGGCAGCGCCTTCGCGCCGAGCGACGCGCGCGCATATAAATGGCAGGACGGCCGCTGGCGCATATTGAAATCAGTGGAGCCCGCGCACTAGACGTCACTCATGGCGCTTCCCGACGGTTTTGATCTCGACGAGTTTGTGACGCGGGTCCTCGCCGAGGATCTCGGGAAGCGCGGTGACGTCACTTCGGCTGCGACCATCGCAGAGGACGCCCGCTTCACCGCCGAGATGAATGCCCGTCAGTCGCTGGTTGTAGCTGGCATCGAGATCGCCGCGGCATTCTTTCGCAGGCTCGATAAAGAGGTGAAGGTCGAGCTCCTCGCCAGTGATGGCGACAGTGTCGAGCATGGCACGACGATGATGCGAATGTCCGGCAACGCCCGTGCAATGCTCTCGGCCGAGCGACCGGCGCTCAACACGCTCCAGCACCTCTCTGGGATCGCGACCCTGACGCGGCGTTATGTCGACGCGATTGCTGGCACCGGCGCCGTCCTGATCGACACCCGCAAGACGATCCCCGGGCTCCGGGTGCTCGAGAAGTTCGCGACGCGGATGGGCGGCGCGCAGAACCACCGGATGCGGCTCGACGACGGGGTTTTGATCAAGGACAATCACGTCGCCGTGTGCGGCGGCGTTGCCGAAGCCGTCCGCCGGGCAAAGGCTGCCAACACCGGCCTTCAGGTGCAGGTCGAGGTTGACCGCATCGAGCAGATCGAGCCGGCGCTCGCGGCAGGCGCTGATCGCCTCCTGCTCGACAATATGGATCCGTCGACGCTGCGTCAGGCAGTGGCGCTGGTCGCGGGACGGGTCCCGCTGGAGGCTTCGGGCGGAGTAACGCTTGAGACGATCCGTTTTACAGCTGAAACCGGTGTCAACTTCATCTCCGTCGGGCGCATCACCCAGTCGGCGCCGGCCGTCGACATCGGCCTCGATTACTCCATCGGCTAGAGGCCGGTTCTTACTACCCAGTGATACCTATGGCGCCGGTCGCCGGCACAGCCCATAGCCGCGCCGGCAGGGGATCGAGGAGTCTTCCGATGAAGGCATATACGATCGCGATTGCTGCAGCAGCGCTGCTCAGCTCGGCAAGCATCTCAAACGCGCAACGTGGCGGCTGGCATGGCGGCGGCGGTGGCGGCTGGCACGGAGGCAGCGGTGGCGGCTGGCACGGTGGAGGCGGCGGCTGGCACGGTGGAGGCTGGCACGGCGGAGGAGGCTGGCACGGCGGTTGGGGCCATTACCACGGCGGTTACGTGTCGCTCGGCGTCTATCCCGGCTATTACGGCTACGGTTATGCTTATCCGTATCCGGCCTATGCCTATCCCGCCTATTACGGGTACCCCTATCCCTATTACGGATATCCCTACCCGTATTACGGTTACCCCTACGGCAATTATGGCTACCCCGGCGGGTATGGCATTAATGGCTATCCCTGCGGCAATCCGGCGGCAGGCGCTGTCGCCGGCGGCGTAGCGGGCGCTGTAATCGGCGGTGCGGCCGCTAGTGGCGGTTATCACCACGACACGGGCGCCGGAGCCGTGGTTGGCGGAGCGATCGGCGCGGCCGTCGGAGGCGCTATCGCCAGCGGCGCCTGTTAGCTCCATCGACGCGAATCCGTCGATTAGCTGACGGACACATTCAGTCCTTCGACAGGTTGCAAGGCGCAACTTGGATTCACATGGCCGTGAGTCCTCCTTGGCCAGGACGTGAATTCGGAGGTTTGAACATGTTCAAGAAAATCGCTCTCGCGCTTTCGGCTGCCGCGCTGGTCGCAATCCCGGCGACGTCGGCCGACGCGCATGGCCGCCACTATCGTAGCTACAGCTACAACAGCTACGGCTATTCCTATCCGAGCTACGGCTACAGCAACTACGGGTACGGCTATCCGTCGTACGGTTATGGCTACGGCTATCCCAGCTACGGCTACAGCAACTACGGCTATGGCTACCCGGCCTATGGCTATGGTTCCAACTATTATGGTTCGGGCTACTACGGCTATGGCAACCGGTGCAGCGGCAACACCGTCGCCGGCGCAGCCGTCGGCGGAGTTGCCGGCGCGGCAATCGGCAGCGCCGTCGGTCAGAACCACTACAGCTATCGCGGCTATAACCACGGCAACAGCGGCGCACTCGTGGGTGCCGTCGCTGGCGCAATCCTCGGCGGAGTGGTTGGCTCGTCCAGCTGCTAAGTCGAACCAGAGATTAGCCGCTTAAAGGAGCGGGGCTTCGGAACCTACCGAGGCCCCGCTCACTTTTTTAGCGCATTCGTAGCGAACCATCCTATATGGACGCCGCGAGAGGGCGTGGTGTGCGCCTGGGAGACGGGTTTTGTTCAAGGGGCTCAAGCCCATAACGTACGGCGGTCGCGAAGTCTGGCCACTGATCGAAGGCGGCAAGGGCGTGTCCGCAACGAACCACGCCAGCAGCGGCGCCTGGGCGGCTGCCGGCGGGATCGGGACCGTCTCCGCCGTCAACGCCGACAGCTACGATCCTGAAGGCCGCATCATCCCGCAGATCTATGCCGGGCTCACGCGGCGTGAGCGGCACGAGGAGCTGATCAAATACGCCATCGATGGCGCGGTCGCCCAGGTGCAGCGCGCGTACGACATTGCCAGTGGCAAGGGCGCGATCAACATCAACGTGTTGTGGGAGATGGGCGGGGCGCAGCGCGTCCTGCACGGCGTGCTCGAACGCACCAAAGGTCTCGTGACCGGCGTCACCTGCGGCGCCGGCATGCCGTACAAGCTAAGCGAGATCGCGGCGTCCTACGGCGTAAGTTACCTGCCGATCATCAGCTCGGCGCGCGCATTCAGCGCGCTGTGGAAGCGCGCCTATCACAAGGCCGCCGAGTGGCTTGCTGCGGTGGTCTACGAGGATCCGTGGCTCGCCGGCGGACATAATGGCCTGTCCAACGCAGAGGATCCGCGCAAGCCGCAGGATCCCTATCCGCGCGTCGCCGCATTGCGCGCGACCATGCGTGAGCAGGGGATCGCCGACCATATCCCGATCGTGATGGCGGGCGGTGTCTGGCGGTTGGACGAATGGGACCATTGGATCGACAATCCGGAACTTGGCCAGATCGTTTTCCAGTTCGGCACGCGTCCGCTGCTGACACAGGAAAGCCCAATCCCGCCGGAATGGAAGGCGCGGCTGCTGAACCTCGAGGAAGGCGACGTGCTGCTGCACCGATTTTCCCCGACGGGCTTCTACTCATCCGCAGTGCGGAACCCGTTCCTTCGCAACCTCGAAGCGCGCAGCGAACGCCAGATCGCCTACACGAAGGAAGCGATCGGCGATCACCACTTCCAGCTCGACGTCGGCATCGGCACCAAGAAGAACTATTGGGTGACCAAGGGCGACCTGATCCACGCGCGCGAATGGTATGCGCGCGGCTTCACCAATGCGATGAAGACGCCGGATGACACTTTGGTCTTCGTGACGCCCGAAGAAGAGAAGCAGATCCGAGTCGACCAGGCCGAATGCATGGGCTGCCTCAGCCAGTGCGGCTTTTCGTCATGGGCAGACAATGAGAAGAACTCAACCGGCCGTCTCGCGGACCCACGCAGCTTCTGCATCCAGAAGACGTTGCAGGAAATCGCTCATGGCGGCCCGGTTGAAGAAAATCTGATGTTCGCAGGCCATGCCGCGTTCCGCTTCAAAAGCGACCCATTTTATTCGAACGGCTTCATCCCTACAGTGAAGCAATTGGTGGATAGGATTCTGACCGGCGCGTGATGTTGGCCAAGGGGGCGCTTACCGGACTGCTGATCTTCGCCGCTGCAGCACCAGCCGCGGCGCAGGAAAAGCAGCCGCCTTATTGGGCGTCGATCGCTTCCGGACAGGCGATGACCCACACTGGCCCCGGCCGCAATTACCCGAACGTCTGGCTTTACCAGCGCCGCGACCTCCCGGTCCGCGTCGTCAAGAAATATGAGAACTGGCGGCTGATCCAGGATCCCGACGGGGCGCAGGGCTGGATGCTTGTCACCATGCTCTCCGACCGTCGCACGGCCATCGTAAAGCCGGGGCAACCGCGCGCGGTGCGTGTCGGCCCGTATGATGGCGCCAAGGCCCAGTACATGGCCGAACCCGGCGTCGTTGGACGGATCAGCAAGTGCGACGACGGCTGGTGCCGGATCGAGATCGGCAACCGCAAGGGCTACATCAGCACCTCCGACATCTGGGGCGTAAGTAACGGCGAGACCGTCGACGATTAAATTCGCCGACGGCGCGGAGCGCGTTCGCCGACATTCCAGCACCACCGGGCGTTTCTCTAAGGATTAATCCCCAAACAGCCGTGGGAACAAACCCGCAGACGGGCTAGTATCTCTCTGTCGGGAAGGGGACATTTTTTGAGATTGCTGAATCGCGGGGTGCTGGCGCTGGTCGCTGCTGGTGCCGCCACGGGGGCCGCCCCCGCAACCGGACACAGCCGAGAGCTCAATGTCGGCCTCGTCAAACAGGAAACGCCTTCCTGGTGCTGGGCGGCGAGCGCGAGCATGGCACTGAAATTCCTCGGCTTTCCCGACATTAACGAGGTCAAGAATTATCAATGCGGCGTCGTCGCCGCGACGTTCCCGGAATGCGAGGACGATTGCAGCAGGTGCAACGTCGCGCTGGACCAGATGCCGAGCTTCGTTGAGCTCCTGCGGCGCTATCGGGACCGGGCCAGTCTCGACCATCCGAACCGGTTGCAGGCTTCCCTTCGGCCCAATTATGTCGCCTATCCGGAATTCGCGCGGATCAAGCGCAGCATCAACCGCTCCTATCCCGTCATTGGGGGAATCTCGTTGGGGCAGGGCCCCGCTGATCCGGCGCTGGCCCAGCATGCGATCCTGATTACCGGCTACGACGACGACCACCGCGGGACCGGCGAGCCCTGGGTCGTGGTCATGGACCCTTATCCTTACGAACGGGGTGAGAGCCCGTGGGCGAATGCTGGCTTTCGCGCTCGAAAGTCGAGCGGAAGGCTGGTCGTGCCGTGGCGCTTCATTCGCGAGCGAATGAACCTGACCTCGGCGGTGTTTCTGGAAGACCGGAGCGTATGAGACGATGCGCGGGAAGGCGTGAGCCTCCCCGCGCCAATGGCCTTATTTAGGTATCGTCAGCGCTTCATAAGCGACGCGCGTAACGGTGAGCTTCTTGCCCTTGTCGCTGGTCGTATCCATCGACTCG